>Ga0335069_10010303_pt1 | contig 13249 bp, 10 predicted proteins | sample Lox_Sample_11_FD_206714 | JGI IMG/M metagenome (GOLD analysis project Ga0335069, IMG submission 206714) | Soil microbial communities from Loxahatchee National Wildlife Refuge, Florida, United States - Lox_Sample_1.1 | ecosystem: Environmental > Terrestrial > Soil > Wetlands | place: USA... | reverse complement strand
TTGATCGCCTCGACGGTGAACGTTGCCGCTCGGATCGCGGCAAGCTCCTGCGGCGTCGGACCGTCCATCTCCTCGCAGGCGGCAACCTCGACCTCGCGCATCGCCTCGAAGCGTGCGTGGTCGGACCAGATCTCGGCCAGCTCGGGCCGGGTGTAGCGGGCGATCATCGGCCGCCGATTATCGCGATCGACGGCCCGCGCTACACGGACAGGATCCGCGCGGCGAGCACGGCCGCGTTGCGCGCGTTGTCGACCCCGACGCAGGCGACCGGCACCCCGGGCGGCATCTGCGCGATCGACAGCAGCGCATCGAGCCCGCCGGCGACCGACGTCCGGCTCGTCAGCGGCACGCCGATGACCGGCAAGTCACAGTGCGCGGCGACGGTGCCCGGCAGCGCCGCCGACAGTCCGGCGCCGGCGATGATCACCCGGATCCCGCGCATGCGCGCGTTGCGGGCGTACTCGGCGACGGTGTCGGGCTCGCGGTGGGCGGACATGACGCGCACCTCGCAGCGGATGCCGCGCTCGGTCAGCTCACGCTCGGCGGCCTCCATCGCCGGCATGTCGCTCTTGGAGCCCATCACGATGCCGACCTGCGGCGCCTCGTCGACGTTGAGTTCGGCGAGCTCGACCTCCGGATCGACGATCGTCTCGGGAGCCTCCGGGCCAAACGTCATGCGCTCACCGCCCGCAGCGCGATGTCGCGGCGCAGCTGCTTGCCGTCGAACTCGATCATGTCGGCTGCAGCATATGCGGCGGCACGGGCAGCGGCTGCGCCGGACCCCAGCGCGGTCACGCTGAGCACGCGCCCGCCGGCGGTGACGACCGCTCCGTCACCGTTCAGAGCGGTGCCCGCGTGCGTGACGAACACATCTGCGCCGACCGCGTCGAGACCGCTGATCACCTCACCGCTCGACGAGCTCTCCGGATAGCCGCGGCTGGCGAGCACGACCGTCACCGCCATCTCGGGCGCCCACTCCAGGCGCGCGCCGGCGAGGCCGCCGGGCACGGTCGCCGACTCGAGCATGGCGAGCAGGTCCGAGCGCAGGCGCGGCAGGATCGCCTGCGTCTCGGGGTCGCCGAAGCGCACGTTGAACTCCAGCACCTTGGGGCCGTCGGCGGACATCATCAATCCCGCGTAGAGCACGCCGTGGAACACGATCCCGCGGCGGCCGAGCTCGTCGAGCACGGGCTGGTGGACGCTCGCGCAGATCTCCGCAGCCCGCGCCGCGTCGACCGCCGGCACCGGCGAGTACGAGCCCATCCCGCCGGTGTTCGGGCCGAGGTCGTCGTCGAAGATCCGCTTGTAGTCCTGGGCCGAGGCGAGTGGAACCGCACGCACGCCGTCGCACAACGCGAGCAGCGAGAGCTCCTCGCCCTCGAGGTGCTCCTCGACGACCACGCGTTCGGTGCCGAACCGCCGCTCGACGAGCAACTGCTCGAGCGCCTCACGCGCCGCCATGGCGTCGGGGGCGATGATCACGCCCTTGCCGGCCGCGAGCCCGTCGGCCTTGATCACGGTCGGGTAGCCCGTGATCGCGGCGAGGCCCTCGTCGACGCCGGTCACGACGCGGTAGGCCGCCGTCGGGACCCCGGCGGCCAGCATCACCTCCTTGCAGAACGCCTTCGAGCCCTCGAGCGCGGCCGCGGCCGCGCTCGGTCCAAAGCACCGGACCCCCGCCTCGGCGAGTGCATCCGCGACGCCCGCGACGAGCGGCGCCTCCGGTCCGACCACGACAAGATCCACGCACTCATCGCGCGCCGCGCGCACGACGGCGTCGCCGTCGTCGGCGGCCACCGACAATACGCGGGCATCGCGCGCGATCCCCGCGTTGCCGGGGGCGCACAGCAGTTCCGGCTGCCGCGGAGAGCGAGCGAGCGCGTGGATGATCGCGTGCTCGCGCGCGCCGGCGCCGAGCACCAGCACGCGCGGGGAGCGTTCAGCAGCTGCGTCGGCCATCACGCACCCGGTCCCGTCTAGATCGCGCTGATGAAGTCGTCGATCGGAATCGCACTCAGGGTCTCGTACTTGCCCGTCCCGCGCGAGCCCAACTCGAGCGAGACCCGCGCGATCACCTTCTCGTCGGGAGCTTCGACGACGTTGACGAAGTCGAACCGGCCGAGCGTTGCCCACTGCGCCTTCACGGTGGCCCCGAGCTGTTCGATCTCGCGGTTGACCTCGCGGATCCGGGCCGGGTTGTTCTTGATCGTCTGCACCCCTTCAGGAGTGAGCGTGGTCAGCATGATGTACGTCGGCACGAACGCCTCCTTCTCGACGTGGTGAGACGGCACTTGTAGCAGGTAAGCTCCCGATCCCAAGGGGTGGTTGCTTCGATGGCAGTACCGGAGACGAGATTCACCAAGGCCGGTGACCTGAGCATCGCGTACCAGGTTGTGGGCGACGGCGACGTGGATGTGATCCTCGTCCCGCAGTGGCTGTCGAACATCGAGCAGTACTGGGAGCACCCGGCGGCGGCGTACTTCCTGCGCCGGATCGCGGCCTTCAGCCGCCTGATCATGTTCGACAAGCGCGGCACAGGCCTGTCGGATCCCGCGCCCGGAACCCAGACGCTCGAGGAGCGGATGGACGACGTGCTCGCGGTCATGGACGCGGCCGGTTCTGAGCGTGCCGTGCTGCTCGGGCCCTCCGAGGGCGGGCCGATGGCGGCGCTGTTCGCCGCCACGTATCCCGAGCGCTGCGTCAGCCTGATCCTGTACGGTGCCTGCGCCCGCTGGCTCCAGGCGCCCGACTACCCGCAGGGGCGTCCGCCCGAGCTCGTCAAGGCCGGGGGGCAGATCTGGATCGACGGCTGGGGCTCGGGCAAGTCGCTCGCCGTGCTCGCCCCGAGCCTCGCCCGTGACGGCAACTTCAGGCAGTGGTGGGGCAAGTTCGAGCGCCACTCAGTCCGCCCCGGCATGGTCGGCCCGATCTTCGAGACGATCAACCAGATCGACGTCAGAGCGGTCCTCCCCGCGATCCGCCTGCCGGCTTTGATCGTGCACCGCCGCGGCGACCGGCTCGTCGACGTCGCCAACGGGCGCTACCTCGCCGCGAACATCCCCGGTGCCCGCTACGTGGAGCTCGACGGCGAGGATCACATCTACTTCGCCGGCGATCAGGACGCGCTGCTCGACGAGATCGAGGAGTTCGTCACCGGCTCCCGCGGCATGCACGACCCCGACCACATCCTCGCCACTGTGATGTTCACCGACATCGTGCGCTCGACCGAGCACGCCGCCCGGCTCGGCGACCGGCGCTGGCACGACCTGATGGCCGACCACGACCAGCTGATGGCGCGCCAGATCGCCGTCTACCGCGGACGCACGATTCGCAGCACGGGCGACGGCGTGTTCGCCGCATTCGACGGGCCGGCGCGCGCGATCCGCTGCGCGCTCGCCGCCGTCCAGGCAGCCCACGCGCTCGACGTCGACATCCGCGCCGGCCTCCACACCGGTGAGTGCCAGCTCGCGGGCAACGACCTCGCGGGCGTCACGGTGCACATCGGCGCCCGGATCGCGGACCTTGCCGAGCCGAGTCAGGTGCTCGTCTCCGGGACGGTCCGCGACCTCGTCGTCGGGTCGAACATCGCCTTCCAGTACCGGGGCGTCGAGTCGTTGCAGGGCGTGCCCGGCGAGTGGCGCCTGTTCACGGTGAACGGCGCCGACCGTCGCAACGGCTCGCAGACGCTGGGCCGCGACGGCGCTGGCGGCGGCTAAGCTAAGCTGCCGCCGCCGTCTCCGGGGTCTCGGGCGTTTCGGGCGTCTCAGGTGTCTCCGGGCTCTCGACGGGCTCCACTCGCGCGAGCACGATCTCGCCGTCGACGGCGTCCACGTGAACGGTGTCGCCGGGCACGAACCTGCCTTCGAGGATCGCCATCGCGAGCGGGTCGACGAGACGCTTCTGGATCACGCGCTTGAGTGGGCGCGCGCCGTACGTCGGGTCGTAGCCGAGGTTGCCGAGCAGCGTTCGTGAGGCCTCCGTTAGTTCCACTTCGATTTCCCTCTCGCGGACCCGCGCGATCAGCCGCTCGACCTGGAGGTCGACGATCTCGCCGATCTGCTCGCGCGTGAGCGAGTGGAACTCGACGATGTCGTCGAGACGGTTGATGAACTCGGGCTTGAAGTTCGCCTCCACCCCGGCCCGACCGCCCGGAATGTTCGAGGTCATGATCAGCACCGTGTTCTTGAACGAGACCGTGCGGCCCTGACCGTCGGTCAGGCGCCCGTCGTCCATCACCTGAAGCAGCGTGTTGAACACGTCCGGGTGCGCCTTCTCGATCTCGTCGAGCAGCACGACCGCATACGGACGCCGGCGCACGGCCTCGGTCAGCTGGCCGCCCTCGTCATAGCCGATGTAGCCCGGAGGCGCCCCGACGAGCCGTGACACGGAGTGCTTCTCCATGTACTCGGACATGTCGATCCGGATCATCGCGTCCTGGCTGTCGAACATGAACTCGGCGAGCGCCCGGGCGAGCTCCGTCTTGCCGACGCCGGTCGGGCCGAGGAACAGGAACGTCCCGATCGGCCGATCCGGGTCCTGGAGGCCGGCCCGTGAGCGCCGGAGCGCCGCCGACACCGCCTCGACCGCCTCGTCCTGCCCGATCACGCGCCGGTGCAACCGCTCCTCCATGTGCACGAGCTTCTCGATCTCGCCCTCCATCAGGCGCGACACCGGGATCCCCGTCCACTTGGCGACGACCTCGGCGACGTCCTCGGCATCGACGACGTCCTTGAGGAACTTCGCGTGGGCGCCATCGGCTTCGGCCTCGGCCTCCGCCTCCGCGGCCCTCGCGAGCTGCTTGTCCAGCTCCGGGATCGTCCCGTACTGCAGCTCCGCGGCGCGTCCGAGATCGGCCTCGCGCTGCGCGCGCTCGAGCTCGATCTTGGCCTGCTCGATCCGCTCCTGGAGTTCCGCGACCGCCCCCACCGTCTCCTTCTCGCGCTGCCATTCGGCGTGCATCGCGGCCGAGCGCTCCTTCTCCTCGGCGAGCGTGCGCTCGAGCTGCTCGCGCCGTGACACCGTGCCGGGATCGTCGTCGTCGCCGAGTGACTGCAGCTCGATCTCGAGCTGCATGATGTGCCGGTCGACCTCGTCGATCTCGGTCGGCTTCGAGTCGATCTCCATCCGGATCCGCGACGCCGCCTCGTCGACGAGGTCGATCGCCTTGTCGGGCAGGAAGCGATCGGCGATGTAGCGCTGGCTGAGCGTCGCCGCGGCGACGAGCGCGGAGTCCTGAATCCGGACCTTGTGGTGGACCTGGTAGCGCTCCTTCAGCCCGCGCAGGATCGCGATCGTGTCCTGCACGGACGGCTCGCCGACCAGCACCGGCTGGAAGCGGCGCTCGAGCGCCGGGTCCTTCTCGATGTGCTTGCGGTACTCGTCGAGCGTCGTCGCGCCGACGCACCTCAGCTCGCCGCGCGCAAGCATCGGCTTGAGCATATTGCCGGCGTCGACCGAGCCCTCCGCCGCGCCGGCGCCGACGATCGTGTGCAGCTCGTCGATGAAGACGATGATCTGCCCCTCGGCGTCGGTGATCTCCTTGAGCACGGCCTTGAGCCGGTCCTCGAACTCCCCGCGGTACTTCGACCCCGCGACCATCGCGCCGATGTCGAGCGAGACGAGCCTGCGGTCGCGCAGGCCCTCGGGGACGTCGCCGGCGACGATCCGCTGGGCGAGGCCCTCGACGATCGCCGTCTTGCCGACGCCCGGCTCGCCGATCAGCACCGGGTTGTTCTTCGTACGACGGCTGAGGACCTGGATGACGCGGCGAATCTCGTCGTCGCGGCCGATCACCGGATCGAGCTTGCCCTGCGCGGCAGCCTCGGTCAGGTCGCGGCCGTAGCGCTCGAGCGCCTGGAACTTGTCCTCCGGGTTCTGGTCGGTGACCCGGTGGCTGCCGCGGACCTCCGACAGCGCCTTGAGCAGCTGCTCGTGCGTGGCGCCATTGCTGCGCAGCGCCTCTCCGGCCTTGCCGCCGTGCGCCGACAGCGACAGCAGCAGGTGCTCGGTGGAGACGTACTCGTCCTTGAGCTCGCGCATCTCGTGCTCGGCTGCGCGCAGGATCTGGACGAGCTCGGTCGAGCCGGCGGCGGGCTCGGGGCTCGTGCCAGCGCTCAGCGTCGGCAGCGCGTCGAGCGCAGGGCCGAGGGCCTGCCGGACCGCGGCCGGGTCGACACCAAGCTTGCGCAGCACCGGCACGACGACCCCGCTGTCCTGCTCGAGCAGGACCGCGAGCAGGTGCTCGGGCGTCATCTGTGGATTGCGCCGCTCGTCCGCCAAGCGCTGCGCGGCCTGGAGCGCCTCCTGCGATTTGATCGTGAACTTATCGGGTTGCATGTCGTCTCTCTTGCGTAAATCTAAGTCGGTCGGACTTAGATTATGGCAGGTCCAAAGCGCGGTGCAAGGCCGTGTTTGGGCTGGCTAGTAGCCAGCCCAAAGAACGCAACTCCCACCGCGGGTTCGGCGCGCGGTACGGTCAGCCGTTGATCGTGAGCTTGCGGCCGGCGGTGATCGACCGGATCGAGCCGCCCGCATCCCGGAAGACGCTGAAGACGGACGCGTCGAACAGCACGCCGTGGATCGTCGCGGTCACCTTCCGGTGCGCGGCGAGAGCGGCGCGGAGCTTGCTGAGTTGGCTGGTGGAGAACCGCATCGTCACGGTTCGGTTGCCCGCGCCCGTGAGGCGCGCGACGTTCGAGTCGACCTCGAACGCCTTCTGGCGAGGGATCGAGACGGTCGTGAAGGCGCCCAGCACACACGCCCCTGAGCAGCTCACGGTGGCGGTCAGCTGCCGCCGGTGCACGGGGCGCTGCCCGCCGGGCACGCTGAGCCGGATCGACACGGCCGGCGGCTGCGCGAGGAGCGCCGGCTGCGCGAACGCCGCCAGGTTCACGCTCCCCAAGCCAGATGCGTCGTCGTATCCCACGGTCGCGCTGCAGCAGCCAAGCGGGCGGCCCCTGATGTCCTGGCCGACGTCGTTGCCGATCGAGGTCACGTCGGAGAACACCGACGACCCCAGCGGTGAGCGCGCGAGGCTGTACAGGAGCGGATTGACGAACCCGAGCACGTCTCGGTGCGCTGCGCGCAGCTGCTGGTTGACGAGCGCGAAGCCACCGGCGAGCAGCGGCGTCGCCGCGCTGGTTCCGCCGATCGCCACCCACGGATTGGAGGTGTGCGAATTGACGCAGTCCGGTGAGGCGGTGCAGTAGATCGCGTAGCCCGGGAGGATGTCGGAGAGCATCGCGACGTCGGGCACCCCGCGACTGTTCGGGGCGAAACTGCCCTTCTGGTAATTGGGGCGGTCGAAGAAGAGACTCTCACCACCGCCGCCGGCCGAGCCCGGCTGGTCGGTCGTGTCGTTCCAGACGAGCTGCTCGGCGATCTGGTTGGCGGTGTTGAGCACGAAGTTCGTCCCGCCGACCCCGGTCACGAAGTTCGACGAGGCCGGGTAGTTGACCGCGAGCCGGGGATCCGGGCTCCCGTCGCGCAGCGTGCAGTCGGCGGAACCCTGGTCGCCGCTCGAGGCGAGGAACGTGATCCCGCTCGCGGCGGCAAGCTCGAGCGAGCCTTCCGCGGCGAGGACGCCGTCGCGCCCGAGTACGGCGGCGACGATCGGCTCACAGAGCCCGAGCGAGGCGGAGATCACCTGCGGCGCACTCTTGGCCTGCAGCGGCGCGGTCAGCGCCACAAGCGTGTCGGCCGCGCTCGGCTTCGTCTCGTAGACGTCGATCTCGCTGAGGTCGGGAGCGGCCGCGTCGAGCACCTCGAGGTCGAGCGTGGCCTCGCCGCCCGGCGCGAGCAGCTTCGAGATTCCGACGCCGAACGTCTTGACGGCGGGGATGTCGAGCGAGAAGCAGGCGGCGAACTGGCGCAGGTCGTTGTACTGGAAGCCGTCGATCTCGATCAGCGCGACGCGCTGGCCCTGGCCGGTGACGTGCGCGGCGTGCAACGGGTCATAGCCGTACGCGGTCAGGATCTGGTTGGGGGTGAAGCCGCCGGAGTTCTGACCGGCGGGGCAGCCGCCGGGAGTGCCGGTGCGGGCCTGCGCCGAGGACGGTTGCGAGGCGGCGAGGTGCGCGACGCGCTTCTTGTGGGCGGCGAATGCGGGCTGGGCTGCCGCGTTGTCGAGCGGGCGCGTGTCGAGGCCGATCACGGTCGTGACCGCGCCCCGGAGGGCAGGCGGCAGCGGCACGGTCGCGGTCGCGGCGGCAGCGGTTCCAAGCTCGGGCGCGAGATACCGGCCCCCGCCGTCGGCCCGGAACTGCGCAAGCGGAGTCGCGAACACGCGCTCGGCCAGCCCGGCGCGCATCATCGCGTCGGCGAACAGCCCGGTGGCGTCGATCCGGACGTGCGTCGCCCCGACATGCTGCAGGTACGACAGCACGCGGCTGCGCGTCGTTGCGCTTGCACCGTACCGACGGGCGAGCACGGACACCGGCTGGTAGGCGCGGTATGCCGGAGAGCCCGGGAGTGCTCACCGCCAGCGCTCGGCGCTGCAGACCGGCGAGGTCTGCCTTGAGCGGCAGCACGAGGTTGAGTTGCGCGCCGGCCGGTGCAGGCCCGACGCGGGTCGTGTGCGCGAGCGGCTGCGCGGTAGCCAGCGCCGGCGCGAGCCCCAGTGCGATCGCCATGGCGATCGCCGCCCCCTTCGAGATCATCCCCATAGGCTGATGCTGTCACAAACGCGTCCGCGCCGGTCAGGGCGTGGACGAAAGGCTCCTTCGCGCCTTAGCTTAGCTATCGGCGCGTTGGACGGAGATCTTGAAGCGCTGGATGTCGGCGTGGCGGACGATCTCGCCGCCACCTGTGTACGGCACGATCTCGGCGCGCAACTCGCGACGCAGCGCCTCGAGGCGCTCGACCTCGGCTTTGAGATCCCGGGCGCGCTTCTCGAGCGCCGCCACCTTGCGTGACATCGACTCGAGCTCGTCCTCGAGCTCGAACACGCGCTCCACGCCCGCGAGGTTCATGCCGAGCTCGGCCGTCATCTCCTGGATCCGCCGCAGCCGCTCGACGTCCTTGTGGGAATACAGGCGCGTCCCCTTCGGCGAGCGCTGCGGCTCGATCAGCCCGCGCGCCTCGTACATCCGCAGCGTCTGAGGATGCATGTCGGCGAGCTCGGCCGCGACGGAGATCATGAACACGCCGCGGTCGGAGGAGACCTCGACGCGGGTCGTCGTCCTCACTCGTCTCGTCGCCATCAGTGGCCACCTTGCTGCTGCGTGAAGAGCTTCGCCCGCGGGTTGCCGTTCATGACCTCGGAGAGTTTCTCGACCGCCTCCGTCTGCTCGGGCGAGAGCGACGACGGGACGTCGATTACGAACCGGTAGTGGATGTCGCCGTTGCCCTTGCCGCCGAGCCGTGCCGGACCCTCGCCGCGCAAGCGCTGCACGGTGCCGTGCTTGGTGCCGCGCGGGACGCGCAGGCGCTTTGACCCGCCGAGCGTCGGGACCTCGATCACGGCGCCGCGGATCGCCTCCGGAATCGTGAGCGGGACCTCGACCTCGAGGTTCTCCCCGATGCGCTTGAACACCGGGGACTCCTGAACCCGCGTGATCACGTAGAGATCGCCCGGATCGGCACCGCGCACGCCCGGCTCGCCCTTGCCGGCGAGGCGGATGCGGCTGCCGTCGCGCACGCCGGCCGGGATGTTCACGCGCAGCCGGCGCACGCTGCGCTGAGCGCCGCTGCCGTTGCACGTCGGGCAGGGATTCTCGATCACGGTGCCGGAGCCTTGGCAGTTCGAGCACGGCTGCGAGATCGAGAAGATCCCCTGGCTCTGCGCCTCGACGCCGCGGCCGTTGCAGACGGGGCAGACCTTCGGGCTCGTGCCGGGCTTCGCGCCGCTGCCGTTGCAGGTCGGGCACGGCTGCGAGGTCGGCACCGCGAGCGGCACCTGCGCGCCCTGCGTCGCCTGCTCGAACGTGAGCGACACCTCGGTCTCGAGATCCCGTCCGCGGGCCTCGCGCGCGCGGCCGCGCGGGACGTCGCCGCCACGGCCGGCACCGCCACCGCCGCCACCGCCGCCGAACAGATTCGAGAGGATGTCGCTGAAGCTGCCGCCGAACGAGCTCGGATCGAACCCGCCCGGCATCCCGAAACCGAACGGCCCCGTGCCCCGGTCGTACTGCTTGCGCTTCTCCGGATCGGACAGGACGTCGTACGCCTGCGAGATCTCCTTGAAGCGCTCCTCTGCCTTCTTGTCGCCGGCGTTGCGGTCAGGGTGGTACTGGCGCGCGAGCTTGCGGTACGCCTTCTTGATCTCTGCCTCGGATGCGTTCTTTCCGACGCCGAGGACCTTGTAGTAGTCAGGCCTGTCAGCCATCGCGCCTCACCCCCTCGCTAGGCCGCAACGATCACCCGCGCCGGGCGCAGCACGGTGTCGCCGAGGCGATAGCCGCGCTGGTAGACCTCGACCACCGTCCCGGAGGCCGCACCGACGACCGGCTGCTGGGCGATCGCCTCGTGGTGCTGCGGATCGAATCGCTCGCCCTTGGGCGAGAACGGCTCGATCCCGACGCGCGCGAGCGCGGCGATCACGTCCGCATGGACCAGCTTGATCCCCGAGATCAGCGGGGAGCCGTCACCCTGGGCACCGTCCGCGTTGGGCGCTGATGAGCTCGCCGCCTCGGCGGCCTCGAGCGCACGGTCGAGGTTGTCGACCGCGGGCAGCAACTCGAGCGCGAGCTTCGCGACACCCCTGTCCTGGGCGGCCGCCGCCTCGCGGATCGCGCGCTTGCGGTAGTTCTCGAAGTCGGCCTTCGTCCGCTGAGCAAGCTCGAGGTACTCATCGGCCTTCTCGGCGCGCGCGGTCAGCTCCTCGAGGTACTGCTCGATCTGCTCGTCGCTCGCCAGGCTTTCCTCAGACGACGGCGCGACCTCAGTATCGGCGGGCGCGCCATCGGCGGCCGGCGGGGACGGCGCGGGCGGCGCGGGCGGCGCTGAGGCCACTCGCGCCGACTGCCGAGCGGTCTCGTCCCGGGCCGGCTCGCCGGTGGCCTGAGCGGCGGATGTGCCGTCCGGGCCGCCGGACGCGTGAGGAGCGCCCGGCGTGCCATCGATGTCGTGCTTCGGCCCCACCGCTTACTTCCCTTCGTCGACGACTTCGGCGTCGACGACGTCCTCGGCGCCGGCGCCGTTGGTCGCTCCGCCGGTGCCGTCGGTCGGCGCGCCCGATGCGGCCTGCTCCTGCGCCCGCTGGTACATGGCCTCAGAGACCTTGTGGAACGCGGACTGCAGGGCCTCGGTCTTGCTGTTGATCTGCTGAGCGTCCTCGGACGTGAGCGACTCGCGCACGGCCTTGATCGCGGCCTCGATCTCCTCCTTCGCGGACGAGTCGACGGCGTCACCGAGGTCCTTGAGCTGGCGCTCGGCCTGATAGGCGGCGTTCTCGCCGTTGTTGCGGGCCTCGGCGAGCTCGCGCAGCCGGCGGTCCTCCTCGGCGTGGGACTCGGCGTCGGACACCATCCGCTTGATCTCGTCATCGGACAGACCGGAGCCGGACCGGATCTCGATCTTCTGCTCCTTCTGCGTGCCGAGGTCCTTGGCGGAGACGTTGAGGATGCCGTTCGCGTCGATGTCGAACGCGACCTCGATCTGCGGGATGCCGCGCGGCGCCGGCGGGATGCCGGTCAGCTGGAACTTGCCCAGCGACTTGTTGTACGCGGCCATCTCGCGCTCGCCCTGGAGCACATGGATTTCCACACTCGGCTGGTTGTCCTCGGCGGTCGAGAAGATCTCCGACTTGCGGGTCGGGATCGTCGTGTTGCGCTCGATCAGCTTCGTCATCACGCCGCCCTTCGTCTCGATCCCGAGCGTCAGCGGAGTCACGTCGAGCAGCAGCACGTCCTTCACGTCGCCCGCGAGCACGCCGGCCTGGATCGCGGCGCCGACGGCGACGACCTCATCCGGGTTGACGCCGCGGTGCGGCTCCTTGCCGGTGAGCTCCTTGACCTTCTCCTGAACGGCCGGCATGCGCGTCATCCCGCCGACGAGGACGACGTGGTCGATCTGCGCCGCGCCCTTGTCCTTGGCGTCATCGAGCGCCTGGCGAACCGGGGCGACCGTGCGGTCGAGCAGTTGGGCGGTGAGCTCGTTGAGCTTCGCGCGGGTGAGGCGGGTGTCGAGGTGCTTCGGCCCGCTCGCGTCAGCGGTGATGAACGGCAGGTTGATCTGCGTCTCCTGCGTCGTGGAGAGCTCGATCTTCGCCTTCTCGGCCGCCTCATAGAGCCGCTGCAGTGCCATCGGGTCCTGGCTCAGATCGATGCCCTGCGACTTCTTGAACTCGCTCACGAGCCAGTCGACGAGGGCCTTGTCGAAGTTGTCGCCGCCGAGATGGTTGTCACCCGCGGTCGCCTTGACCTCGAACACGCCGTCGCCGATCTCGAGCACGGACACGTCGAACGTGCCGCCACCGAGGTCGAAGATCAGGATCGTCTGGTCGGACTCCTTGTCGAGCCCGTATGCGAGCGACGCTGCGGTCGGCTCGTTGATGATCCGCTTGACGTCGAGCCCCGCGACCTTGCCGGCGTCCTTCGTCGCCTGGCGCTGGTCGTCGTTGAAGTACGCGGGGACCGTGATGACCGCGCTGTCGACCGGCTCACCGAGATACGCCTCGGCGTCGGCCTTCAGCTTGCCGAGGATCATCGCGCTGATCTCCGGCGGGGAGTACTGCTTGCCCCCGGCCTCGACGCGCGCATCGCCGTTCGGCCCCGAGACGACCTTGTACGGCACGATCGCCTCCTCTTCGCGCACCTCGGCTTCCTTACGGCCCATGAAGCGCTTGATCGAGAAGACGGTGTTCTGCGGATTGGTGACCGCCTGCCGCTTGGCGACGGTGCCGACGAGCCGCTCGCCAGACTGCGTGAACGCGACGACCGACGGCGTCGTCCGACCGCCCTCTGCGTTCTCGATCACGGTCGGCTCGCCTCCCTCGAGCACGGCCATACAGCTGTTGGTCGTTCCGAGGTCGATTCCGATCGTCTTTCCCATGTCTGTTCTACTCCTGTGCGTTCGTAAAAATCTAAGCGTGAGAGTAGCAGATCTGTTCTGGGGGTTGGGGCGGCCTGCGGGCCGCTCTGCGCGCCGGTCCGCGGGCCGCTCTGCGGGCTGCTCTGCGGGCTGCCGTGCGGGCTGCTCTGCGGGCTGCCGGCGACGAGCGCCGAACCCCCCGGGGGGGTCCCGGTCGCCCGGATTCAGTCCCGGCCGGTTCAGTCCACCCGTCCCGGCCGGTTCAGTCCACCCGGAGGTC
>Ga0335069_10010301_pt1 | contig 13251 bp, 13 predicted proteins | sample Lox_Sample_11_FD_206714 | JGI IMG/M metagenome (GOLD analysis project Ga0335069, IMG submission 206714) | Soil microbial communities from Loxahatchee National Wildlife Refuge, Florida, United States - Lox_Sample_1.1 | ecosystem: Environmental > Terrestrial > Soil > Wetlands | place: USA... | reverse complement strand
CCGAGGTCGGCGAGCTCCTGCACGTCTTCGTCGTGCTGATGCAGGCCGGGGCCAAGGCGCGAGCGATCGTGGACGTCGAGTTCATCCACCCGACGTTCGCCGAGGGGCTGCAGTCGCTCGTGATGCAGCTGCCCCAGTACACACTGCGCTGAGCGTCAGCGGTTCTCGTGCGCCGCCCGTGTTCGGGCCGCGCGACGGGCGGAGGCCTTGCGGCGGGCAGGGCCCTTCGTGCGCACTGCCTTCCGTGCGGCCGCGGACCTCTGTGCCGGCGTCCTGCGAGACGCGGCGCTTCGGGCTTGCCGCGAGAGGGCCCTGCGCGACGCAGCAGCGCGACCCTCGCGACGAAGGGCCCGGCTGGTGGCGCGCCTTCGTGCCGGGGACGAGGCTCGTCGCGTCGTCTTCTTCCTCGGGGCCTTCCGTGCCCCGCGCGGGGGCAGGGGGACCCCGGCCTTCCTCGCTTTCGACAGGCCGATCGCGATCGCTTGCTTCGCCGATCGCGCGCCGTGCTTGCCCTCGCGGACGTGATGAATCTCCTCGCGAACGAACTCGCCCGCCTGCGTCGTGGGAGCCTCGCCACGCTCCCTGTCCCGTCGCGCTCGCGCTTTCACCTTTCGCTCTGGCATGGGTATCTCCGCTTGTGCCCCCCGGCGGCGCTCGAAGGGAGCACAAAGCGCGCCCGCACCCGACGGGCACGCGGTCTGCATCGACGACGAACCAGTCGCGGACCCGCAAAGGCAGCGGCCGACGTAAGGTGTCGGCCGAAGCCAAGGTGGGCCCTCGAGCCGCGCACCGAAGCACGAGCTCGGTGCGCGGCTCGGTATTTCGAGACCGAGATCGCGACGGTCAGCCGAGCGTGACCACGTGCCGGTCGCGCAGATGGGCAATCAGCATCTGCGTCAGACCCAGGGGCAATCCGCAGAGAGCAGCCAGCTCGCGGATCGTGCGGACGCCGTCCACCACCTCGGCGAGCCGCACGGCATCGTCGTCCAGCGCCAGCCACCCCAGCTCCTCGAGATCGAGCAGCCTGCGGGCCACGGCTTCGGGAGCCGGGAGCGTTCCGCGCTGGCTGCTCGTGCCGCCTCGCAGGTCCCGCATTTCGGACGTGGGCATCGACGAGCTCGGGACGCGCCCGGATTGGCGCTCCGCTCCCGGAGGTTGCGTCGGTCGATCGCTCGGCCGGCCTCTGGACGTCCCGTCGCTCACCCTGACGCTCATTCTAGCAGGCGTCGAGCGCTCAGCTCTTCTTCGTCACGCCCGGGAACATCTGCTCGATCGATTGCCTGATGAACCCACGGCGGTTGGGATCGCCCTCGAGCACCGATGACGTGAACGCCCGCGCCTGCTCCAGCGTGATGTGCGGTGGCAGCGGAGGAACGTCGGGGTCGACGTACGCCTCGTACACTACCGGTCGGTCGGAGCGCAGGGCCTCGTCCCAGGCGGGCCCCACCTTCTCGGGCGCGTTCACGAAGATCCCGTGCAAGCCGAGCATTTCGGCGAAGTGGGAGAAGCGGACGTCGGGGAGATCCTGCGACGCCTCGAACTTGGCGCTTCCCGCCATGGCGCGCATCTCCCAGGTGACCTGATTGAGATCGCGGTTGTTGAGCACGCACACGACGAAACGCCGGTCGTGCCACTTCTTCCAGTACTTGGCGATGGTCACGAGCTCCGCCATCCCATTCATCTGCATCGCCCCGTCGCCGACGAGGGCGATGACGGCGCGGCCCGGATGGGCGAACTTGGCGGCGATGGCGTAGGGCACGCCGCAGCCCATCGTGGCGAGATTGCCGCTGATGGAGGAGAGCATCCCCTCGCGGAAGACGAGGTTGCGCGCGAACCAGTTGGCGGACGACCCGCTGTCGGAGGTCACGATGCATCCGTCGGGCAAGCGGGACGAGAGCTCCTCGAACACGAGCTGCGGATTGAGCGGCTTGGCGGGCGTGTGCGCGCGCTCTTTGACGGTCTCGCGCCACTCGCGAACCTGGTCCTCGATGCCGCGCCGCCAGGCGCGGTCCTCCTTGCGCTCGAGCAGCGGCACGATGAGCCGCAGCGTCTCGGCGGCGTCGCCCACGAGGTTCAGCTCCGTCGGGTAGCGGATGCCGAGATTGCGCCCGTCGATGTCGATCTGGATCCCGCGGGCCTGTCCCGGCTTCGGCAGGAACTCGGAGTAGGGGAAGCTGGTGCCGACCATCAGCAGCGTGTCGCACTGCTGCATGATGTCCCAGCTCGGTTTGGATCCCAGCAAGCCGATGGGGCCAGTGACGAAAGGTAACGTGTCGGGCACGACGTGCAGTCCGAGCAGGGCTTTGGCGATGCAGCCGCCGGTCGCCTCGGCCACCGCCACCACCTCCTGCTGCGCACGGCGCGCCCCGGAACCGACGAGGATGGCGACGCGCTTGCCCTCGTTGAGGATGCGAGCGGCCGCCTGCAGGTCCGGCGCGGTGGGTACGACGCGCGGTGTACTGTACGCGATGCTCGACTGCGCCGTGTTGTGCCTGTGGGGCGGCTGCTCCACGGCGTCCGCCTCCTGCACGTCCTTCGGGAAGACGATGCACGTCACGGTGCGTTCGGCGCGTGCGATGCGGAAGGCGCGGTCGATGACGTGGCGGACTTGCGCCGGATGCGTCGCATCGTGCACGTACTCGCGCGCGACGTCCTTGAAGAGCGAGTGCAGGTCCACCTCCTGCTGGTAGTCGCTGCCCATCGCGGAGCGCGCGGCCTGACCGACGATGGCGACGACCGGCACGTGATCCATCCGCGCGTCGTAGAGACCATTGAGGAGGTGAATGGCGCCGGGGCCCGACGTCGCCATGCACACGCCGACGTCGCCGGTGAACTTGGCGTGCGCGCACGCCATCATCGCGGCCATCTCTTCGTGACGGACCTGGATGAACTCGATCTCGTGCGTGTCGCGCGCGAAGGCGGCGAGGATCCCGTTTATTCCGTCGCCCGGGTAGCCGAAGACGCGGCGTACGCCCCAGTGGCACATGCGCTTGAGCAGGAAGTCACCGACTGTCTCCGCCATCGCTCGCTCCTTCGGCGCCCGCACGCGCCGCGAGCATCTCGGGGCTGCAACCGATGTACCTCGATGCGCCCGAGCTTCGACCAGCGCGGCACGTGCGGTGCACGATCGCCCCAGGAGAAACGGAGGTGCCGGATGCTGTACTGGGCTGCAGTGTTCTTCATCATCGCGATCGTCGCGGCCATCTTCGGCTTCGGCGGAATCGCCGCGGGCGCCGCGAGCATCGCGAAGGTGCTGTTCGTCGTGTTCCTGGTCCTGGCCGTCGTGTCGCTGCTCTTCGGGCGGCGCAGAGTGCCTGCCTGAGGTGTCCACCATGCAGTGCAGCGACATGATGAAGGGCCAGCCCGAGTACATCGGCCCGAAGGCCGTGGTCTGCGAAGCGGCCCAACGGATGCTCGAGAAGAACATCGGCTTCCTGCCCGTGTGCGACAGCACGGGCGTCGCGATCGGGACCGTCACCGACCGCGACCTGGCGGTACGTGTCGTCGCAAAGGGCCTGCCCGCGACCACTCAGGTCGGCGACGTGATGACCCAGGAGGTCGTCACCTGCCGCACCACCGACGACCTCGAGCGCGCGAAGACCCTCATGGCGCGCCACCAGAAGTCGCGCATCATGTGTGTCGACGAGATGGGCCGCCTGGTCGGGGTCATCAGCTTGTCGGACATCGCCCGAGAGAGCGATGCCAGCGACATCCTGTCGCGCGTCGCCGCGCGCGAGTCGCACGTCTGAGGCGGGACCCTCGGCACGAGCGATGCAGCCCGGTGTGACGATGGAAATGGACATAGAGGTGGGTCAGCCCGTCACGTGGGAACGCGTCATCACCTTCGCGCGCAGGCTCGAGGTTTCGGCGCGGCGCAACGGTGTCACGCAGGAGGATGGCTCACGGCTCGTGAGACTCCTCCTCCAGTTCGACAAGACCATCCTGGGCCACGAGGCGGTGAGGTCGAGCGTGGCGCCGCCTCGTCGCTCGTAGTCGGCCCCCAGCCGGTGAAGTCATGTGGCCTTCAGAGCCACTCGAGGAAGCGTTGCGCACCGTCTCGCGCGCCGGTGCGCGCAAGCTGAGGAAGCGCCTCCGCAAGGCGGCCAAGGGTGACGAGGACGCCGTCCACGATGCGCGGACGGCCATCCGCCGGCTCCGGCAGACGTTGGTCGTGATGGGGCGAACGGCCTTCGACCGTCAGGACGCCGAGCGACTCGCCACCCAGCTGAAGGACCTGGAGAAGACGCTCGGGCCGGTGCGCGACGACGACGTTCTGCTCGAGAGCGTCCGGCGATGGCGCAAGGGGACACCCCGCGCCCTCAGCTCCGGAATCGAGCCCCTCGAGAAGCGCCTCGTCCGCCGGAGGAAGAAGCACGCGCGCAGCCTGGCAGCTGATCTCGGACGCAAGCGAATGCGCAGGACGCTGAAGAAGGTGCGGCAGCTCGAGCAGGGACGTCGCCCAGCAGCGCTCGCGCCGCCCACCAACCCATCGCGCGCCGTACCCGCGCTGGTCCGCCACGTGGTCGCCGACCAGACGTGGCGCGCCTACGACGACGTCCTCGCCTACGACACGCGGGTGCCGACGAAGAATCCCGACGTGATGCACAAGGTCCGCTCGGCCTGCCGGCGGCTGCGCTATCTCCTCGAGCTCTTCGAGGGCGCCGTCTCCGACGGTGCCGGAGACATCGCGACCGCGCTCCGCGAGCTGCAGGACCGACTGGGAACGCTGCACGACCACGTGGTCGCGCTCGAGACGATCCGGGCGTGGCTCGACGGCGGGCGCGTACGCCCGAGCGACGCGATCGAGGCCTACTTGCGGGAGCAGACCGAGGCCCGAGACCGGCTGCAGGCCGAGTTCGCCCGAGAGTGGCGCTCGTTGACGGGCCATGCGTTTCGCCACGCGATCGGGCAGATCGCGTCGGGAGAGGCGCACGCGCGTGCGGATGGCGCAGTACGGCTCGTGCCGCGCGGGCTATGAGTGCGCCGCACGCGCATGCTCGATCGCCCTCACCGCACGCACGTGCTCGACGTGCGAGAAGAGCTGCGGGTAGTTGCCCAGCCACTCTTCCGAGCGCGCATCGATCTCCTCCGCCAGCAGCCCGAGCTCCCCGGCCGCCCGCTCGACGCGCTCGACGATGGCCTCGGCGCGCTCGACGTCGCCGGCCATCGCGCGCGCCGTGGCCATCCAGAACGTGCACGGTAGGAATGCGCCTTCGAACTGCCCCACCGGCAGCGGCTCCTCTCCTGCGCTGGTCTCGGGGACGAAGCGGTGGACGAAGCCCTCGAAGCCGAGCCTGTCTTCGATGACGTCCAGCGTCGAGAGGACACGCGGATCGTCCGGGGGCAGGAATCCGGCGATCGGAACGAGCAGCGCTCCCGCGTCGACCGAGCGATGACCGAAGCGCTGCACGAACGCCCCGAGCTCCTCGTCGTATCCGTCCGCCAGCACGGCGTCGCCTACTTCTCTGGCCACGGCGCGGAGAGCCGCGACGTCGCGCGAATCGAGGCCGTGGCAGCGCTGGGCAATCGTGGCCGCACGATCGAGGACGACCCAGGCCATCACCTTGCTGGCCACGAACTGCTGGTGCTTGCGGAGCTCCCAGATGCCGCTGTCCGGCTCGCGCCACACGCGCACCGTGTGGTGCGCCATGCGGCCCAGCAGCGAACCGTACTCGGGCCGCCAGCGAACGCCGTGCTCGAGGGCGACCGACATGCACTCTGCGACGTAGCCGAGCGAACCGATCTGACGCTGGCGGTAGGCCTGGTTGCCGAGCCAGACCGGTCGTGACCCACGGTAACCCCGGGGGCCGTGCCACCGGTGCTGGGCGATCTTGGTGCCGCCGTGAACGTCGTAGGCGACCTGCAGGGGAGCGCCGGTACGGGAGCCGAGGCGCGCTAGCCAGGCCAGGTAGCGCTCCGCCGTGTGCACGTCGCCCATCCAGGACAGTCCGGAGACCGAGAGCGACGCATCCCGGATCCACGCGTAGCGGTAGTCGTAGTTGCGGCCTCCACCGACGCGCTCCGGAAGCCCGAGCGTGGGCGCGGCCACCGCGGCACCACTCGGCGCGTACCCGAGCAGGTGCATCGTGATGAGCGACCGACACACCGACCTGGCGCGAGAGCCTCGGAGGTCGAAGCGTGCGACCCAGTCGCGCCACGAGCGGAGCGTCGCATCGAGAGCTTCCTCGGCGGCCCGCTTCGACCATGCGTCGGGTCGTTCCTCGACCGCCAGCGCGAACCACGCCGATTCTCCGGCGGAGAGCCGGAAGCGGGCAGTCGCTCGTGTTCCATCTGGATCGATCTCGAGGTCGTGGGTCGACCACAAGCCGAGGGATGGGACGTCCCGCCGGCCAATCAGATGAGCGGACACGCCGCCGTCACGACGCTCCATGCGAACGTCGGGGACGAGCATGTCCCGGGGCGCGAAATCGATCGCGCAACGGCAGGTTCCCTCGAGACAGCGGAGCCTTCGCACCACCACCCTGCGAGGCTCGTCGCGCCCCCGCCGCCGCTCATCCGGCCACGGCATCGCGTCGGTCAGCTCCAGCTCACCCCCATCTTCCGCCCAGCTCGTCGTGAGGACGGCCGTGCCGTCGACGTAACGCTGCCGCCCGAAGCGCAACCTCTCGGGTCCGACACGCCACCAGCCACCGCGGCCCGCGTCCACGAGGCACGCGAAGACGGGGTCGTCGGCGTAGTCACGCAGGCACAGCCAGTCGATCGTCCCGTCGCTCGACACGAGGGCGGCAGTGCGACGATCTCCGATGACGCCGTGACGGCCAATCGGCGGATAAGCGACGAAGCCGCGCATGAGGCCGATGCTCACGAGGTTGCACTCGGTATGCCGCTCGGCGACGCGTGCAGCCCAGCGGCATCGCCGTTGCTCAACAGGTCGCGCGCATGACCACGCAGTTCACCTGGCAAGCCGCGGTGCTTCGTCTGGCACTGACGGTCGTCGCGGGCGCGCTCATCGGGTTGAACCGGAGCGAGCGCGGTCGTCCTGCGGGCGTGCGAACGGTCATCCTCGTGTCTCTCGCCGCCTGCGTGTCGATGCTTCAAGTGAACGCGCTTCTGACGCTCATCGGCAAGGATCCGACCTCGTTCATCGTCATGGACCTGATGCGTCTGCCGCTGGGCATCCTGTCGGGCATGGGATTCATCGGAGCAGGCGCCATCCTCAAGCGAGGCAACGCCGTCGTCGGCCTGACGACCGCCGCGACGCTTTGGTTGATGACCGTCGCCGGGCTCTGCTTCGGTGGCGGACAGCTCGGCCTCGGTTGCGCCTCCACGGGGATCGCCGCCGTCGTGCTCTGGGGGACCAAGCGCGTGGACGTGAAGCTCCCCCGCGATCGTCATGCGACGCTCGTCGTCGTTTCGAGCGACGCCGAAGGATTGACCGGGCTCGTGCAGGGCGTTCTGGCGAGCGCGCTCCTCGAGGCCAGCTACCGGTCGGGCACGTATGGCGAGGCGGGCCACGTCGAGGTGCAGTACCTCGTGCGCTGGCGTGGCGGACCCATGACGACCGAGCCCTCGGACGTGCTCGCGCAACTGCGGGCGCATCCGGGGGTCCGGTCGGTGCGATGGTGCGTGGAACTCGACGACGACGCGACCGGCTGAATTACTTGCTCGGCGCCTGCTTTTGCGCCGCGCCCTTGTTCGGCGCCACGTGGGTCACGTTCGCGGCCGTCTTGATCTCCGTTTCCGCCTTCTTGAGGTCGCCCGTCACGCCGGAGAGCACGCTCGACCAGTCGGCCGGCGTCGCCTTGTCGATCTTGCCCAGGTCGTCCTTCAGCGCGTCGCGCGAGTCGGAGAGCTTCTTCTCCATGTCCTTGTCGCGCTTCTCGGCCGCATCCTTGTCGGTCGACTCCATCTTCTTGAGCGCATCGATGTGCGTGTCGGCCACGTTGATCGCGTTCTGCACCCGATCCTTCAGGGTGACCTTCTCGCGGTCGAAGTGCTCCTGCTTCGATTCCGTGGTCCCGGTGGGCGGCTTGTGCTCCATCGTTTGAGCCGCAGCCACGCCACACGCGCCCAACACGAGCAATGCGCCGAGCACACTCACCGTCGTCCTGCGGATCTTCATCATGGGTCCTCTCCTTGCTGAGGAGGCGCGGGAACTCGCGCCGCTAGGGCGGTGAGCAATCGCGGTGCCGGCTCCACGAACACGGCACGCCCGGTGCTGCGAACCGTTGCCCGACCGAGGAGAAGAGACCATGGCACAGCCGATAAAGAACGTGATGAGCAAGAACGTGCTCAAGCTGGCGCCCACCGCGACCCTCGCCGAGGCCGCACGAACGATGCGTGACTCGAACGTGGGGGCAGTCATCGTCGAAGACCAGGGAAAGCTGGTCGGTCTCGTCACGGACCGTGACATCGTCGTGCGCGCCATCGCCCAGGAACGCGACCCCAAGACCACGCAGCTCGGCGATGCGTGCAGCAAGACCCTCATCAGCCTCGGACCCGACGACGATACGGATCGGGCGGTCGAGGTGATGCGGGAGCGATCCGTACGCCGGCTCCCGGTGGTCGAGAAGGGGACGGTGGTCGGCATCGTGTCGCTGGGCGATCTGGCGCTCGAGCGAGACCGGAAGTCGGTCCTGGGCTCCATCAGCGCCGCACCTCCGAATCTGTGACGCCGACGCAGCGACCGTCCTAGCCGTCGCGCACGCTTGACCCGAGCCGATCTGCATGCAATCCCATGCGACCCTTCAGTCTACGGGGCACCGAGGGCGCGAGACGCGACATGCTTGGACGACTGGCAGCCCTGTTCGCTTGGAGTGTGCTGCGGCGAGCGTGCCGGCGGACGATCAGGGTCTCGACGAGCATCGTCCTGCCCGCATCGGCCGTATCGACCTTGGTCGACACGGTTCTTGCCGGCCTGATCGCAAACGGCGAGGAAAAGAGCGAGGTCGAGAGCCTGGCCGCCGTCGCGCCGAGCGCGACTGTCCGACGGCTGCATCCTGCGCGAGCTAGACGCCGGCGCCGAGGCCTGCACCGTCGCAGTCAGCCGCGACCGTAGTCTCGACGACCCTTTGCGATGAGCTTCTCGGCCGCCTTCGGGCCAGTCGGTGCAGGGGTCGCGCAGGAGCGGAGGTTGCTAGCTGGCGGGAATGTCCTCCCGGCCCGGCGCTGAAGCGCACCTCGTCCCGATCCACAGGCTGAGGCGCGAGGCACGACGCGAGCCGGTCGAGGAACGCGTCCGCGTCGACGTGCTGCGCGAGCTCGAGCGCGCGTTGCGGGCGACGGTCGAGGGCGAAGTGCGATTCGACGCTGGCAGCCGGGCGATGTACGCGGTCGACGCCTCGAACTACCGCCAGGTCCCGACTTGTGTCGTGGTGCCTCGGTCGCGTGCCGACGTCATCGCCACGGTCGCGGCCTGCCGCGCGTTCGAGGTGCCGGTCGTGTCGCGCGCCGGCGGAACCGCGCTCGCCGGCCAGACGATCAACACAGGCGTCGTCATCGACTTCTCGAAGTACATGCGCCACATCCTCGAGGTCGATCCCTTCGCGCGACATGCCGTCGTCGAGCCAGGGGTCGTGTGCGACCAGCTCAACGAGGCCGTGGCGTCGCACGAGCTCGTGTTCGGCCCCCGACCGGCGACCCACAGCCGCTGCGGATTCGGAGGGATGCTCGGGAACAACTCGTGTGGCTCCTACGCGCAGATGGCCGGCAAGGCGGTCGACAACACCGAGGGGATGGAGGTCCTCCTCTACGACGGGACCGTGATGAACGTCGGGTGGATGACCGACCGGGACCTGGAGGAAGCCATCCACCAGGGCGGTCGCCCTGCGGAGGTGTACAGACGGATCAAAGTCCTGCGTGCGCGCTGGGGCGACGCCGTGCGGGCACGGTTTCCGAAGCTCCCGCGGCGAGTGAGCGGCTACGGGCTCGATCAGCTGCTGCCGGGGCCCGACGGCTCCTTCAACGTCGCGCGGGCGCTCGTCGGCAGCGAGTCGACGCTGGTCACCATCCTGAACGCGAAGGTGCGGCTGGTGTGGAGCCATCCGCAGCGCGTGCTCGCGATCCTGGGGTACGAGGACATCTACCGCGCGGCCGACCACGTCATGGAGATCCTGCCGTTCGAGCCCATCGCGCTCGAGGGCTTCGACCAGGTGCTCCACCACAACATGGAGATCAAGCGCGGGCGGCCCACGCGTTACATGGAGAAGTGGCTCCCTCGGGGCTGCGGCTGGCTGTTCGTCGAGTTCGGGTACGCGACCAAGGACGAGGCGCGCGCGCAGGCCGAGCGCATGATCGAGCACCTTCGAAGCAGGGGCCACGGACCCGTGGACGTCACCGTCGTCGACGACGAAGAGCGACGCCACAAACTGTGGAAGGTCCGAGAAGGGGCGCTCGGCGCGGAGTCATTCGTGCCGGGCGAGCCCGATACGTGGCCCGGATGGGAGGACAGCGCCGTTCGACCCGAGCTCCTCGGGAACTACCTGCGCGATCTCCGTGCCCTCTTCGATCGGTACGGCTATCGCGCCGCGCTCTACGGCCACTTCGGCATGGGGTGCGTGCACTGCACGATCCCGTTCGACCTCTACACGCGGCGCGGTGTCGCCACGTACCGCTCCTTCGTCGAGGACGCTGCGCACCTCGTCGCGAGCTACGACGGGTCGAATTCCGGAGAGCATGGCGACGGCCAGTCGCGCGGCGAGCTGCTGCCCATCATGTACGGACAGGAGCTCATGGAGGCGTTCCGCGAGTTCAAGTCGATCTGGGATCCGGACTGGAAGATGAATCCGGGCAAAGTGATCGACGCGCGCCCGCTGGACGCCGACCTGCGGCTGGGCGGCGACCACCGCCCCTGGGAGCCTGCGACGCACTTCAAGTATCCCGAGGACCACGGCAGCTTCGCGCATGCGACGGTCCGCTGCATCGGCATCGGAGCATGCCGCCGGCACTCGGCCGAATCGTGGGAAGACGGAGACGTCATGTGCCCGAGCTTCATGGTCACCCACGAAGAGCGACACACGACGCGCGGGAGAGCCCACCTGCTGCACGAGATGCTCGTGCGCGGGCCCATCGCGGGCGGTTGGCGAGACGAGAACGTCAAGGAGGCGCTCGATTTGTGCCTCTCGTGCAAGGGGTGCAAGGGCGACTGCCCCGTCAACGTCGACATCGCGACGCACAAGGCAGAGTTCCTCTCGCACTACTACGAGGGGCGGGTGCGGCCCCGCGGTGCGTATGCGTTCGGATGGATCGACGTGTGGGCCCGTGCCGCATCGCTCGCGCCGGGGCTCGTCAACCTGGTGACGCAGACCCCGGGCCTGTCGGCTCTGGCGAAGGTCGCCGCCGGGATGCCGATGGCCCGGCGAATCCCGCCTTTCGCGCCGGAGACGTTCCGGCGCTGGTTCGCCCGGCGTCCTCCGCGCAACGTAGGCAAGAGCCAGGTGGTGCTCTGGGCGGATACCTTCAACAACCACTTCCACACGGGCGTCGCCAAGGCTGCCGTGCAGGTGCTCGAGGACGCGGGGTTCCACGTCGTCGTGCCCGAAGGGCACTTGTGCTGCGGCCGTCCGCTCTACGACTACGGGTTCCTGCCGAGAGCCAAGAAGTACCTCGAGCGCGTCCTGCGAACGATGGCGCCACACATCGAAGCGCGAACGCCCGTCGTCGTCCTCGAGCCGAGCTGCGCATCGGTGTTCCGCGACGAGCTGCGCGGCCTCTTCCCGGAGCGCGAGGACGCCATGCAGTTCCGCGACCAGGTGAAGCTGCTCGGCGAGTTCCTCACGAGCCCAGACCTCCGCTACGAACCGCCTAAGCTCCTGCGCCAAGCCATCGCGCAGGGCCACTGCCATCACAAGTCCGTGATCGGTTACGACGACGAGAAGACGCTGCTCGAGAGAATGGGCATCGAGCTCCGGATCTTGCCCTCGGGCTGCTGTGGCATGGCCGGGTCGTTCGGCTTCGAACGCGGAGAGAAGTACCGCGTCTCGATGGCCGCCGGAGAACGCGTGCTCCTGCCCGAGGTGCGCGCGGCCTCCCCGTCGACGGTCATCGTCGCCGACGGGTTCTCGTGCAAGACCCAGATCGAGCAGGCGACGCACCGTCGCGCCCTGCACGTCGCCGAGGTGCTCGCGATGGCGCTGAAGGAAGGGTTCGAGGGGCCTGGCGCCTCGCCCCCGGAACGCGACATCTCCGCCGAGCACACGCGTCAGGTGCGGCGGTCGATCGTGCGTGCCTCGGTGACCCTGGGGTTGGGTCTACTGGCCGTCGGGGGCCTGCTCCTGCTTCAGCGCCGGGCCTGGACGTAGGCGACCCTTGGCGTGCGGATTGCGAACGATTCCGACCCATGAGAAGGACACATGCGTTCGCGCTGGCTCTGCCGACTCTAACCTGCGCCGTGTTGGCCTCGGGCGCCGCTCGGGGAGCGGAGCTGGTGGTCGCCGGCACCCCCGAGCACGAGGGGGTGGTCGTCGGGACGGGCATTCATCCCGGCGTCCAGATCGAGGGCAACATCGGCTCGGGCTTCAGCGATCTGTACAACGTCGGGTTCGGCGGGCGCCTGGGCTACACGACGGGCCCGGGGATCTACCTCGGCGGAAACGCGGAGCACTTCATCGGGCGCGATGCGATCGGCTCACCGCACAACACGCTGCTCGGTGGTGAGGCCGGGCTCAAGATCTTCCCCACCTATCGGCTCGAGGTACGCCCGTACGCGTTCGCGGGCGCCGAGATCCCGTCCAACGGCAGCACCCAGCTCGCGGTCGCACCCGGTGTGGTCGCGGCCTACCACTTCGGGCAGGCCTTCATCGACGTCGACGGGAGATATCTGGTCACGCCGAGCCCGGAGACCTTCATGCTGCTCGGCGGTGCCGGCCTGGGGTTCTGAGCCGCATGCCGCTGTCCTCGGGCGGGGTCCCAGTCGAGCGCGTGCGGGTGTCGACCTTCGTCATCCCGACCGACGGCCCCGAGTCGGATGGCACGCTCGAGTGGGACAAGACCACGGTCGTCGTCGTCGAGACGAGCGGGGGAGGGCACACTGGGCTCGGATGGACCTATGCCGACCGCGCCGCGGCGACGCTGGTGCACGAGAAGTTGATCGCCTCGGTCGAGGGGCAAGACGTGACCGGCATCGCCGCAATCGAGGCACGCATGGTCGGCGCCGTCCGGAACGACGGTCGCCCAGGCGTCGCTTCGACCGCGATGGCCGCGGTGGACGCCTCGCTCTGGGACCTGAAGGCGAAGCTGCTCGACGTGCCGCTGGTGACGCTTCTCGGCGCTCGCCGGCCGAGCGTGCCCATT
>Ga0335069_10010300_pt1 | contig 13251 bp, 7 predicted proteins | sample Lox_Sample_11_FD_206714 | JGI IMG/M metagenome (GOLD analysis project Ga0335069, IMG submission 206714) | Soil microbial communities from Loxahatchee National Wildlife Refuge, Florida, United States - Lox_Sample_1.1 | ecosystem: Environmental > Terrestrial > Soil > Wetlands | place: USA: Florida... | reverse complement strand
GCGTTCACGAGCACCTTGTGGAAGTCGTTGTGGCCGTGCCACTCGAGCTGCGTCGGCGGAACGCCGCACTCGCGGCGCATGAGTGCGACCAGCTTGGGCACGCTGCGCGGCAGCGAGGCCCCGGGGTACGGCACGCCGAAGCCCATGGTGTCGCAGAGGCGGACCTTCACCGGGATGCGGCTCTCCTCCGACAGCCGCATCAGCTCCTGCACGAAGGGGACGACGAAGCCGAACACGTCGGCGCGCGTCAGGTCCTCCAGATGGCAGCGGATGTGGACGCCGGCGTCGAGCGCCGCGCGCACGACCTCCAGATAGTCGTCCATCGCCTGCTTCCGCGTGCGCTTCAGCTTCAGGAAGATGTGGTAGTCGGAGCACGACGTGAGGATGCCGGTCTCCGCGAGGCCCATCTCCTTCACGAGCTTGAAGTCGGACTTGACGGCGCGGATCCAGCCCGTGACCTCCGGGTACTGGTGGCCGAGGCCGAGGCAGCGGCGGACGGCCTCCTTGTCGACGTCGGAGTAGAGGAAGAACTCGGCCTGCCGGATGATGCCCTTCGGGCCGCCGAGCCGGTGGAGCATGTCGTAGAGCGTGACGACCTGCTCGACCGAGTACGGCGGCCGCGCCTGCTGGCCGTCGCGGAACGTGGTGTCGGTGATGAAGAACTCGGGCGCGGGATCGAGCGGTTCGACCTGCCCGTCGAACGGGATCTTCGGGACCTCGTCGTACGGGAAGATATCCCTGAGCAGGTTCGGCTCCGACACGTCCTGGAGCGCGTGGTGCGCCGGGCGGTCGAAGGTCGGGCGTCGTGTCGCGGTCGTCGAGGTCGTCATGCGCAAACCCTCCCAGGGTCTTCGGGAGCGGCTCGGGCGGACGTCTCGCGATCGTCACGGACGGGGCGGGACGGGCGCTCGGTGGGCCGTTTTTCGCTGAGGTTCGAATGTGCCGAGCGGGGGAAGCGGAGTCAATGTGGGCGGTCCGAGACTGTCGCCGGAGCGTCGGGGCACGGATCCGCGGTCTCGACTGCCCCGTCTCGCACCGCTGTCAATTCCCCCCGTTGTGATCGTATGAGTCAGCCCGCTCATGCCCACCAGCGTGATCATCCCCCTCTGGCACGGCGCAGCGGTGATCGCCCGTTGCCTGGACGCGCTCTATGCGCATTCCGACGCAGAGCTCCTGGAGGTCATCTGCGTCGACAACGCCTCGCCCGACGAATCCGCCCGCCTCGTCGCGGCACACTTCCCCCAGGTGCGATTGCTGCGCCAGCCCGTCAACCTCGGGTTCGCCGGCGGCGTCAACGTGGGGTTGCAGGCCGCACGCGGCGACACGTTCATCCTGCTCAACCAGGACTGCCTCGTGCAATCCGGCTGGCTGGTCGAGTTCACTCGCGCGCTCCACGAGCACCCCGAGTTCGGCATTGCGGGCTGCACGATCCTGAATCCCGACGGCACCGTGAACCACGCGGGCGCCGCCATCCGTTGGCCCGATGCGGGCGGCGTGCACGCGACCGAAACCGGCGATGGCCCGCGCCCGGCCGACTACGTCACGGGCGCCGCGTTCGCGATCCGCCGATCCACCTGGGAGACCGTCGGCCCCTTCGACGAAGGCTACTACCCCGCGTACTTCGAGGAGAGCGACTACTGCTATCGCGCTCGACGCAAGGGCATCGGGACGGGGTACCTCCCGGGGCCCCGCGTCGCGCATCTCTTCAGCAGCCGCGAATGGCAGACCGACCCGGTGCGACACACGGCCAATCAGCACACGTCGCGCTATCGGTTCGTGTGCAAGCACTGTCCCGAGCGCGACCTCCGCGCGTTCTTCGAGTTCGAGCGGGCGGCGCTCGATGCCGAGCATTACCTGGACCAGGCCGTGGCGCGCGTGCTCGCGGCGCGCGACACGCTCCGCCGCCTGCCCGACATTCTGGATCGTCGACGGCTCGACGTGGGGGAAGAGGCGTCACCGAATCTGCGGCGCGAGCTGCAGATCGGATTCACCGGGGTCATGCGCCGCGCGTTTGCCGTCGCCGAGACGCTGAGTCAGGTGGGGCTGGTCGAACCCCAACCAGAGACACCCGATGCCGAGCAGCAACGGGATGCGCAGGTCGGAGCACTCGCGCATGCGCTGGCGACGACCACCCAGCAGCTCGAGATGCTCCGCCAGCGGGAGCACGAGTTGCTCACGCGCATCGAATGCCGGCCGCTCGACGGCGCCCGCCGCGAAACGCCCCTCAGGCGCCTGCTCCGGCTGTTGATCCTTCGCCCTGCGAACCTTCTGAGGGGCAGGCACGATGCGCTCATGGCCGATTTGGAGATCGTGCGCGCGGCGAGAATCGATCGCATGAACGAGATGAGCGCCGTGCGCGAGCAGCAGGCTCGACACCATGCGGATCGGCTGCACCATCGCGTCGCCTCACTGGACCTTCGGGCGCAATACCGGCTCGAGTCGCTGAATCGCCGGATGAAGTTGCTCGAAGCGTTGACGGACTACGACTATCGGTAGTCCGCGAACCGCCCGGGCAGCGGTCACTCCTTGTCTGCAGCGAAGAGCAAGGGACCCGTCTGGAGGTCGCTCAACGTGAAGTTCGCGAGCAGCTCGGGCGGGGGGACGTTTGCGACGTGCACCGGCATCCAGGTGGTGACCGTGAACCCCGCCTCGACGAGGAACTGCCTGAGCTGGAACGCCGTCACCTTGTTGAGCCCGCCGTCCGTCCGCGTGTGGAAGAACTTCCCGGCGAACACGGCCGGGAACTGGTCCTGGTACCGGAGATGTGCCCAGAGCTGCGCGCGCTGGAAGTAGGAGCAGCGCTCGCAGTCGTCGGGCGTCAGTGCCCAGCGCGTCACCTGCCAGTCGTGGTCCTTCGCGTACTGTTCCCGAAACGACTCCGAGGCGCGGCATTTGTCGGGGGACGTCCAGCACGGAACGCCCACCCGTTCGATCATCATCGGGTCCGAGCCGTTCGCCACCCGGAACATGCCTTGATCGTGCGCCCCCATGGGGCCGTAGTAGTTGTCGTGAAGCGCCACGAAGCGCCCCCCCGACCGCAGGAGGGAGTGCGCCTTCACGACGGCCGCCGGCAGGTCGTAGATGTGCTCGGTGACCGCGCGCGCGTAGATCAGGTCGAATTGTTGCTCTCCGAACTCCACCTCGCCAAGGACGCCGGCCGAGAAGCGCGAACGTGGAAGGGCAGCGAGACGTTCCACGCGCTCGGAAGGGAGCTCCGGGTCGACCCCCCACACGAAGCGCGCACCACGGTCGAGAAACACCGCGCTGGACGCCCCGAGGCCACAACCGAGGTCGAGGACGTCCTTGTCCAGATACGACTCCTCGGGCATGCACTTCCACGTTTCGAAACCCCATCGCTCGACGGCGAGCGCGTCGGTGAAGCCGGGGATCTCTCGCTCGAGGGCGGTGATGACCGCGCGCGCCTCCGGAAACCCCGTATCGCGCCGACCGGGACGCGCCTTCACCAGATCATCGCCTCCGCCGAACATGCTTTCCTGCGTCGAGAGGGCCGCCGCCGTGCCGGCACCACCGCCCGACGGAGTCCGCGGACGTTGTCCGTCGCCCCTCAGCACGGCCGCCAACGATCGCAGGAAGCTACCACGCGCCATCGTCGCACCACACGCCGGCAGCTCTCCTGCGACTCGTCACCCTACCTCCACGCGCTAGACGTCTGCCCGCACCGGGACAACCCGTCAAGCACGCGAGGTTGTCCCCCGGTTCGGGCCGACGCGACGACGCGAGTGCGACCGAGGCCGTCTCGTCATCCGTCGACAGACAGAAGACGCACCGGCGGGCGCCGGTTGTGGAATTGTGTCCGCCCGAGGAGTAGCAGTGGCCGCCTGCGAACCGGCGGAGGCACCGCCACGTGGCCGTCCTCGGGGGGGCGAATGACGAACATGCTCCAAACGATCTTCCGGCGCGGTAGCCGCGCGGAGGCGAACGCGCGCCCCGCGCCTCCGACCTCGGTCGACACGCCGGCAGAACCCCCGAACGCTCCGGGTCGCGACGAGTTGATCGCTGCCGTCCGGTCCTTCCCGTACTGGTACCAGCGGATCTACCTCGGACACGGCGTCTACACGCTCGATCAGCCGGCACACCACGAGGGAATCTGGAAGCTCATTGAGCGGGCGATCCCCGCGGACCTGCGCGGCGCGTCGGTGCTCGATGTCGGCACGAACGCGGGGTACTTCGCGCTCCAGATGAAAGCGCGCGGTGCCGGACGTGTGGTCGGTCTGGAGTCGATCGACGACTATCTCCGCCAGGCCGAGTTCTGTCGGAAGGTGTGGAACGCCGACATCCAGTACATCCCCATCGATGCCCACGACGTCGGCTCACTCCGGGAGGAATTCGATCTCGTCGTCTTCACCGGGATCCTCTACCACCTGAAGAACCCGCTCCAGGTACTCGAAGACGTCGGCCGGAGATGCCGTGACGCGATCGTGGTCGAGACGGAGGTTCTCACCGAGCATCCGGAGAACCGCGTCCACGTGCGCCAAGGCCCCACGGGCCAGCTCCGGGTAACGGCCTGCTCGCGGGGCATCATGAAGTTCATCGAGCGGGACGAGTTGAACGGCGACGGCTCGAACTGGTGGGTCCCCGACACCGAGTGTGTCATGGGCATGCTCCGCACCGCTGGCTTCACGTGCTTCTCCACCCCACGCTACCCCGCGGACAACCGCCTCCTGATCCTCGCGACCAAGGCGTCGCGATCTCTGCTGAGCCTGGACGCGATCCGCTAGACACGAGCGCGTTGACCGATACTTCTTTGACGGCCGCGCGGCAATTTCCCGCGGCCGCTGCCATCGTCGCGCCGCGGGCGTTTGCCGCGCATCCACGCGCACCCGTCGCGGGAAGTCGAATGACCGTCACTCCCGACACATGAGACAGGACGTAGGGGGGTGGCGGGCCCGGCGGTTGCTACCATGCCCCGCGCCCTACTGCTCGCTCTCCTGCTTCTCGGCATCGGCACCCCGGCATCGGCCGGGAGTCGTGCCCTCGCCCGGCAGTGCAAGCGGACGTGCGGACCGACGATCAGCGGCTGCACGGCGGGTGGTCAGCGCCGCGGCGTCTGCCGGCGAACCACGCTCAAGCGTTGCCGACGCGAGGGCATCGGAGTCTGCCTCCCCGCGATCACGTACCTGGTTGATCCGACCGGTACGGACGCGCTGACCTGCGGGACGCCCGATGCCCCCTGCCGCACACTCCAGTTCGTCGTCGACCTGATCCCGTCCGGAGGGAGCGGGACACTCAAGGTCGCAGCGGGCACGTACAGCGACCTCCACCCGTGCGCGGCGGAGACCGCCGCGACCCAGGACGTCCTCTGCATCCTCAACAAACAAGTCACGATGACCGGGGGCTTCGTGCCGCCGAACTGGGACACGCCCGTCAACGATCCGAGCGCCACCGTGATCGACGGACAGAACACCGGCCGCGCGATACACATCGCGCGCACCGAATCGACCGCTCCGATGGCGAGCCTCGCCATAGACGGCTTCACGATCCAGAACGGTCGGGCACAGGGGGCGTCGAGCGGCGACGTCAGTCAGACGTACGCATTCGGTGGCGGCATGTATGCACAGCACGCCGCCCTCACGCTCCACAACCTCGTCTTCCAGAACAACACCGTCGTCGGTGGGTCGACGACCCAAGCCGAGGGCGGTCGCGGCGTCGGCGGCGGGCTGGCGATCAACAACTACACCTGGTCCGTCGGCACCGCCGTCGTGGATCTCCAGAACGTCACGTTCCAGGGCAACACGGCGACGGGAGGCAGCGGCAGCGACCACGGAGGCTACGCGCTCGGCGGCGGGATGTTCAGCTACTACGCGACCGTCACCGGCGACACCCTGACGTTCGACGGCAACACCGCCACCGGCGGCCCCACCCAAGGAGACGGGTCCGGCAACGGCGACAAGAGCGACGCGCTGGGGGGCGGCCTGTCGGCGGAGCGTTTCAGCACCGTCAGTCTCCAGCACGTCCATGCCATCAACAACACGGCGACCGGCGGAGCCGCACCGAACGGGGACGCCGGCGCGGGCTACGGCGCCGGGCTCTACGCGGAGGGCGCCACGCTCAGCGTGACCGACGCCGTCGTCGAGCAGAACCTCGCCCACGGCGGCGACGGCCACAACCCCACGACGACCGGCTCGTTGGCCAACGGCGGCGGCGTCTTCACCGTCAGCTCGACGCTGACGCTGGACCGGGTGGTCGTGGTGGACAACGAAGCCCACGCCGGCGACGGGGTGGTGAATGGCGGCGCGTCGGGCGGCGGCGGCGTCGCTATCACGCTGGGGTCCGGCCCGGGCATCGACGTGCCGTTCGCGATCCGCAACTGCGTCATCGCCGACAACGCGGCCTCGACCGGCGCGGGGACGTTCGTCGGCGGCGGCGGTGGCGGGATATTCGTCCAGGCGAGCACGGGAACGATCGACCAGACGACCGTCGCCAACAACCGCCTGAACGGCGATCACCTCCTCGGCGGGGGGATCGCGGTCGCGAACATCGCGGGATGGCAGGCCGTCACTACCCTCAACAACAGTATCCTCGCGAATCACACATCGGCGTCATTCGACCCCAGCGCGTACTTCGACGCCGCACTGTACGTGGTCCAGGGCGCCACCGCGAACGTCGGCAACATCCTGTTCGCGAACAACCGGCACGATTCGAACATGGGGATCTCCGGTGGCTGGAATCCGCCCCCGGGGACTATCACGATGACCGGCGTGGTCACGGCCGCCGACGCCAAGTTCGTCTCCCCGGGGAGCCCGAACCAGGACTACCACCTGGCTCCCGGCTCCGCCGCGATCGACCACGCGTCGGGGAGCCTCACCGTCGACGCCGACGGCAATCCGCGACCCGTTGGCGCGGCGCCCGATCTCGGGGCATACGAATACACCCCCTAGGCTACGACCCGGCGCGCTCCTCGTCGGTCGCCTTGCGCGCAATCACTTCCATCTCCGGACACGGCCCGTTCTGCCGTGCTTCGGCGACCACCTCGATGTGTCGGAAGCCGAAGCTCCGGAGCAGGTCGACGAGCGTCTGCGGCGTGTACATCGCGAAGTGATCGTCGCCGCAGTGGTCCTGCGCGCCGAACGTCACGGTCGTGAAGGCCTCCATCGTCATCTCGCCGCGATGGAGCCGACGGAGCATCTCCTGCCAGTTCGGGCAGACCGTGCGCAGCACGCCGCCCGCCGACAGCAGCCGGTTCCAGTACGGCAGCACGACCGTCGCGAACTGGTGTCGACGGAAATGCTCAACGAGATGCGACGACGCGATCTCGCTCACGCTGCCCTCGTCGAACGGCACCCGGCGGGCGTCGGCCACCACGTCGACGTACGGGGCGGCGCGCAGGTCCACGTTGACGTAGCCGTCGATCGGCCTCTCGCCACAGCCCAGGTTGAGCCGGATGCGTCCGCCGCTCGCGGCGAGCTTCCGCCGCAGCTCCTCCGGGTCGACGATCCGCGGCTCCGGGAGCTCCTCTGTCTCACGACGGATGGTCACGTGCTCGCGCAAGTCGAGCGCCATCATCTCCATCTTCTTCTGGAGCAGCGACACCCACTCGGCGAGCGCCGTGAGACCGCCCGACATCTGCTGGCCGAGCGCCTCCACGGTGTCGATCCGCGCCAGCAGCGTCGCGGTGCGCGCGCGCATCTCGTCGACGCCCGGGAGCACGCTCGCCTCCAGCTCCGCCTGCCGCTCCTCGGCGCGCGTCTGCCGGCTGGCGGCGTCGAGGAGCGCGCGCTCCAGCCGCTCCTGCGCGGCACGGACGCGCGCCGCCTCGGCCCGCAGCTCGCGGACGTTCGTCGGCAGGTACGCCGCGTTCGAGAGATACGACGGCAGCTTCGCCAGGAACGTCCGCGACTGCGCGGATGCGCGACCGAGCGGCGTCATCCCGACGCCGTTCGTGCCAACCGCCGCCACGAGCGCCGGCAACCACGCCGCATCCCGGCCGCGGTCCTTCGCCTCGCGGCTCTCGGCGAGCGTCCGGACGACCTCCATACGCGACCCTCCATTGCCGAGCAGCAGCGTCCAGTGCCGGAGCCCGACGGCGTCCGCCGGGCGGTCGAGCAGCAGCGGGAACAGCGACGCGACGAAGTCGTGGTCCGGCAGCGACCACAGACGCTTCAAAGTCTCGACGACGCGCCGCCCCTGCCACGACTCCTCGAGCAGCACCGCCGCGATCGTCTGCGCGCGGTCGCGGCCGACTCCCGTCACCTCGGCGACGATCCCGGGCAACTCGCGCGCGACCGCGGCCCGGGCCGTCGTGCGATCCACGGAGCGGCCTGCGAGGCCCGCGGCGTGCTGCTCGGCGACGCGCGTGAGCGCCGCGATCGTCCGCGGGATCGTCTGCGCGAGGTCGAAGGTCTCCTCGAAGCGACGTCGCGACCGCTCGCCCATCCGGCGCCGGAGCGCCCCATCCTCGATCAGGCGAGCGAGCGCCGTCTCGAGCGCGGCGCCGTCTTCGACCGGCACCAGCACCCCGCCCTGCCCGTCCTCGACGATCTCCACCAACCCGCCCACGGCCGACGTGACGATCGGCAGGCCGAACGCCATCGCCTCGATCACGACCAGGCCGAGCGACTCGTACCGTGCCGGGAGACAGAAGACGTCGGCGTCTGCGTACGCCTGGTCGAGCGCCGGCTCGGAGAGCCAGCCGGGGAACCGGACGCGGGACGTGACGTCCGGGTCGCGTCCGAACTCGCGTTGGAATGCCGCGGTGTACGTCTCCCCGATCTCCGTGTGCTCGGTCTCCTTCCCCGCCAGGACGAATTCGACGTTCGGGTACCGCTTCACCAGCCGCACCGCGACCGGGAGCAGGACGTCGACACCCTTCCGGCGCTCGAGGCGGCTGACAAAGAGTATCCGGACGCGTCCGTCCGAGCCGCGTGCCCGACGGACGTCCGCGCGCCGGTCGCGCCGCCCGAGCGGGAGGACGAAGGCCGGGGCGTCGGCGGTCCCGTACTGCGCCTGCACCGTCCGCAGGATGTCGGCGCTGATCGCGTGCAGGTGACGCGACCGGCGGAACAGCACGCCTTCGAGCGCGATGAGCTGCCGGATCGCGGGCTGCGACTCCCACGACGGATGGAAGTCGGCGATCGTCCGCGTGCCCGACTCGAGCAGGAGCACGGTCGCGAAGCGCGGATCGAGCGCGCACATCATCCCCGACGCGAGCCAGAGCGCGCCCACGGCGACGTCGACCGGGCCGCGCTCGTGGATGCGGGAGACCTCGCCGTACATCGCGCGCACCAGCGCCAGGTTCGCCGCGAGCGGCTGATCGGCGAGCTCGTCCACGATCGGCCCGACCAGCTCCAGGCGGTGCACCCACACGCCCTGCTCGAAGTCGACGCGCGGGACGTCGCGCGTCTCCGTCACGACGTGCACCTCGTGGCCGCGGGCCGAGAACTCGCGCGCGAAGTCGGCGGTCAGCCGCCCGACGCCGCCGAAATCCTCGGGCGGATACTCCTTGCTGAGGAAGCAGACGGTGAGCCGCCGTCCTTCGGGGCGCACCGTCGGATACCGGACGAACGCCGCCGGGTCGGGCTCCGGGATCGCGCGGTGCGGACGTTCGACGCTCGCCGCTCCCGCGAGCGACACCGCCACCGCCTCGTCGACACGCGCGCTGTAGCGCTCGAACTGCGCGCTCGTGAGCGCACCGGCGTCGCGCTGGTAGCGTCCGCCCTCGCGCATGGTCTCAGCCCAGGCGACGAGCGCATCGGTGACGCTCGCGACCGGGCGCCCGCGGCACGCCAGCAGCGCGAACCGGAACCGGTCCTTGATGACCCGGTACGGGTCGACGAGCACCCGCTGATGGTCCCGCACCGAACTGGCGAGGTACTTGTGATGCACGGCCGCGCGCGGCAGCGCCCGCAGCCGGTGCCCGGCGTCGACGAGCTGCATCGCGATCTCGGTGTCGTCGAAGTAGTGCTCCAGGCCCTCATCGAACCCGCCGGCCGCCACCAGATGCCGGCGCCGGTAGCTCTGGTTCGTTCCCTGGAGATAGAGGAACGGATCGCTGCCGGGGCCGAGGTAGCGCTCGAGCGGCGGCTCGACGTCCCAGCGCGGCTCGCCGATGCGGGTGCACACCGAGTACCGGTACTGAAGGCGGAGGCCGGTGTGATCGTACACGATCCCGCCGACGCCGGCGACCTGTGGGTCGTCGTATCCGGCGACGAGGTCCGAGACCCAGGTCGGCTCGGGAATCGCGTCGTCGTCGATGAAGGCGACGACGTCGCCGCTCGCGAGCGCGATGCCGACGTTCCGCGAGCGCGTCAGCGACTGCTCGGCGCAGCGCCCGATGCGCACCCGCTCGGCGTACTCGGCCAGCACCGCGGCGGTGCCGTCCGTCGACGGACCGTTCACGACTACGACCTCGAAGTCCCGATACGTCTGGTGGCACAGGCCTTCGAGCGTCGCGCGCAGCCCGGCCGCCCGGTTGTACGTGCTGACGACGACGCTGACTCGTGTTGGCGTGGACATCCTGTCGGTCGTCCGGCGGCAGTCTCGCTTCTGCACAAAGGCCGAAACGGAAGCAAGCCGGTTGCGGCGATCGACCGGCGCTACGTCGACGCCGACGAGGCTCGCGCCACCGACGGCGGCGCGGGCGCCTCGCCCGTCAGCGCCGCGATCACCTGGGCGGCGGGCCCGTCGGCGCGGACGCGGCCGCCCTCGATCCACACCGCGCGCGCGCACAGCTCGAGGACCGTCGCCGGGGAGTGCGAGACCAGGACAAAGGTCGCCCCGCGGGCGCGGAAGCCGTTCATCCGCTCGACGCACTTGCGCTGGAAGTCGACGTCGCCGACCGACAGCACTTCGTCGACCAGCAGGATGTCGGGCTCGATGTCTGTGGCGATCGAAAACCCGAGCCGCGCCACCATCCCGGTCGAGTACGTCCGCAGCGGCGCGTCGATGAACTCCTCGAGGCCGGCGAACGCGACGATGTCGGCGAGGCGGCGTTGCATCGTGCGGCGGTCCTGCCCGAGCAGCGCGCCGTTCAGGAAGACGTTCTCTCGCCCCGACAGCTCGGGGTCGAAGCCCGCCCCCAGCTCGAGGAGCGGCGCGATGCGCCCCCGGGTCTCGACCGTGCCCTCGACCGGCCGCAGCACGCGTGCGATCACCTTGAGCAGCGTGGTCTTGCCGGCGCCGTTGCTGCCGACGATCCCGACCGATTCCCCGGGTTCGATCCGGAGCGTCACGTGGGAGAGCGCCTCGAACTCCCGCCACTGCACGCGCCGGCGGAGCCACCGGATGGCGAACTCCTTCAAGGTCGGGATGCGCTCGTGCGGCACGACGTACCGCACCGAGACGTCCCGGACGTCGATGACGGGTGCGCTTTCCACGCTCACACCAGGTACGCGATCCGGTCCGAACGTCGCGCGAAGACCCACCATCCGAGGGCGAGCGCGAGGCCGCCCGCCGCCGCCGCCCGCGCGACCGCCGCGCCGTCGGGCAGCACGCCGGCGTAGATCGGCGCACGGAAGATCTCGACCAGGTACGTCATGGGGTTCGCGAGGATGAGCCACCGGAACCGCTCGGGCACGACGTCGATCGGGTAGACGACCGGTGTCACGTACATCCACGCGAGCAGCGCCGCCTGGTAGATCTGGACGACGTCGTTGAACTCGATGCAGATGCCGGCCAGCAGCAGCGACACGCCGAACGCGAACGTGGTCGCGATCAGGATCGGCAGCGGGAGGAACAGCAGGCTGGCGTGGAACGGGTGGCCGACGACGAGCATGATGAGCGCCAGCGGCACCAGCGAGATGAGCAGGTTCACGAGGCCCGAGAGCACCGTCGCCAGGATGAAGATCGGCTTCGGCACGTAGACCTTCCGGATGAGCGGGGCGTAGCCGAGCAGGCACGCCGTGGACCACGACGTGGTCTGCGCGACGAAGTTCCACAGCACGTAGGCCGACAGGAAGTAGATCGTGAAGCGCTCGAGCGTGAACCGGAAGATGTTCGCGAACACGATGCTGAACACCACCATCATCAGCAGCGGGTTGAGCATCGTCCACAGCACGCCCAGCACCGAGCGCTTGTAGCGCACCTTCAGGTCCCGCGAGACGAGCGCGGCAAGGAGCGTGCGGTACTGCCAGACTTCACGCATCGCGCGCTGGACGCCGGGACTCCACGGGGTCGATCATCGAGTGAGCGGTCGGTATCAGAGCGGCCCCGGGCCGGCAACCGCATGACGCCCGCGACGAACGGCGTTGACATCCGGATGGTGGCGGAATCTAAGCGAGCGTCGTGCGCGTCGGCCTCTTCAATCGCGGGGTGCAGGTCGCCGGCGGCGGGGAACGCTACTCGCTGGCTCTGGCGACGCTCCTCGCCCGGCGCGCCGAGGTGGACGTGATCACGTCGGACCCCGTCGACCTGCGGGCGATCGGCGACCGGCTGCACCTCCGGCTCGACGATCTGCGACTCCGGCGCATCGACCCGTCGGACGCGGCAGCGTCGCGCGCATCGGCCGACTACGACCTGTTCGTCAACGCGACGTTCATGAGCCTGCCCGTCAGCCGCGCGCGGCGCAGCGCGCTGCTGGTGTACTTCCCGAATCGGATATTCTCCTCGCAGCGCGCCCTCGCGAAGGCGCGACTCGCGGCCAGGCTCGCCGAGCACCTGAGCTTCCCGCGCTTCGAGCGGGGCTTCGCCCTCCCAGCGGCGGAGGGCCGGGGGCTCGCGCGCTGGAGCGACGGACGCGGTCGACTGCGGATGCGGGTGCCGCGCGGACGCAGCACGCTCGAGATCGAGCTGTCGGCAACCGCCGATCGCACGCCGGTGACGATCCAGTGCTCCGGACCCGGCGTCGACGCGACCTACGAGCTGCACGCGACCCGCACTCCCACCCGCCATCGCATCCCGCTCACGTCGCCCGCGGGCGGCGACGTCGTGATCGACGTCGTCGACGAGGGCGTCGGGGGCGGACCGCCCGGCATTCGGGTCGACGGCGTCCGCGTGAGCGGAATCCGCAACGGCGTTTACCGTCTGATCTTCGAGGGGCTCCTGCCCTCGCGCCGCTACGTCTTCGAGACCGCCCATCCGCAGCACACCGTGTGGCGCGGACTCGCCTCATACGACCTGATCTGCACCTGCTCGGGCTTCTCCCAGCGGTGGATCCGCACGTACTGGGGGCGGGCCGCCGAGGTGCTCTACCCGCCCGTCGACGTCGACCGCCACCAGCCGGGCGCGAAGGCCCCGCTCATCCTGACCGTGGGCCGCTACATCCGCGACGGGCACACCAAACGGCAGGACGACATG
>Ga0335069_10010299_pt1 | contig 13252 bp, 14 predicted proteins | sample Lox_Sample_11_FD_206714 | JGI IMG/M metagenome (GOLD analysis project Ga0335069, IMG submission 206714) | Soil microbial communities from Loxahatchee National Wildlife Refuge, Florida, United States - Lox_Sample_1.1 | ecosystem: Environmental > Terrestrial > Soil > Wetlands | place: USA... | reverse complement strand
TGAAGATGCTCGAATGGATATCGCTCAGGAGTGCGATGGTGTATCCCTCGAAGGCATGCGGGAGGCGGGCAAGCGGGATCGTAATACGGGTAAGCTCGTAATTGTCGTGGACGAGGGCGCCGTACGCTGCGCCCGAGAAGATGACTCCTGCCGTGGTCACGGATGTTCGCCGGAGAAACGTGCGGCGGGATGGCTGGTAGGGAAGCACCGGCTTCCGGGGCGGTCCGCCGGCCATCTGTCGCAGGAAGGAGGCACCCCGCAGAATCAGACGAAGCACTTCGCCGGCGGCAGTCAGAAGAAACATCAGAAACCAGGTGAAATGCCAGCAATAAAAAGGATAAAAGAGGATGAAAATCACCAGGGCAGGGGCTCTCGTCACCAGGGGAAACCAGAAGCTCGCCACCAGGACGGGCAGAGAGAAGAGGGCGAAGAGGATTCTGGCCAGGAGGAGGAGGCGCGGCCGCGGCCGGCCTTCCGAAAGATAGGCTTTGACCGCCCTGTAGAAATAAAACTGGATGCCGAGAAGGACAAAACCGAAGATGAATTTGAAGAGCGACAACAGCATGAACGTCGGTCTCATCGGCGGGGAGTACCTCCCGCCGCGGTCGGTATCCGCCGGATGCCTGTTCGTATGAGCATGATATGTATAATAGCTGAATGAGCCTACTTTTCCAAACGGTCCCGGACGCCCTCCCGCCGGGGCCGGTTGAAGTTCTCTCGTGATTTTCCTATATTCCGTCCGATAAATTCCCACAACGGATGAGCGACCAACAGCCGAATAACAATTCTTCCCGCCGGAAGAAGATTCTCCTCATCCTGCTCGCGTCCCTTGTTGCAGTCTTCGTTCTGTTGAATTACGTTCTGCTTCCCTGGTACGTCAATCAGGGGGGAAACATCACCGTCCCCGCGGTAGTCGGGATGGGGTTCGACGGGGCGAAGAAAATACTGGACGGCATGCATCTGGAAGCGGTGAAGGCGGAAGTGCGGCTCGATATGGACCATCCGGCGGGGAGCATCATCAGTCAGAATCCCGCCGCAAACGAACAGGTGAAGCGGGGGAGGCGGATCTACCTGGTGATCAGCGGCGGGGACGTCGTGACCACCGTTCCCCCGATCAGGGGGAAAACGATCCGCGATGCGCGGTTCGCGCTCGAGCGGGAAGGGCTGAAGATGGGGACGATGGAATATGCCGCTTCCGATTCGTTCCCGCAGAATACGATCATTGAACAGCGTCCCCCGGCCGGAGTCCGGATCCGGAAGGATGCGTTCATCAGCGTCGTCATCAGTCAGGGTTCCGTCTCGCAGAAAATCGCCGTCCCCGATTTCACGCGCAAAAACCTGAAGGAAGTTACATCGCTTCTGGTCAACAGCGGATTAAAGCTGGGCAATATCACCTATCTCTCGTCGCCCGATCTTCTGCCGAACACGGTGATCGAGCAGTATCCCCGCGCGGGGGATCTCGTCGTGACCGGCCAGGCGATCGATCTGTTCGTGGTCCAGGGCGGGGAGCAGAAAAAAGAACAGCTGGAGAACTGAATGAAACCGAAGCAGGACATACTGCTGGCCCCGTCGATCCTCTCCGCAAATTTTGCCGATCTGACGGCGGATATCCGAAAACTCGAGCAGGGGGGAGCTGACTGGATTCACCTGGATGTCATGGACGGTCATTTCGTTCCCAATTTCACGTTCGGACCGCCGGTCGTCAAGTCGATCCGATCGTGTACATCCCTGCCGTTCGACGCGCATCTGATGATCGAAGACCCCGACAGGTATCTCGAAGCGTTCCGGGACGCGGGGGTGGACCGGGTGACGGTGCACGTTGAAGCCTGCCGTCATCTCCACCGGACCGTCACACAGATCAAACGGCTCGGCATGCACGCCGGCGTGTCGCTGAATCCCGCAACGCCGGTGACAATGGTTGAGGAGATCCTGCCGCACGTCGACCTGGTGCTGGTGATGACCGTGAATCCGGGCTTCGGCGGGCAGAAGTTCATTCCGACCATGTTTGTCAAGATTTCCGACATTGCGCGGCGCATCGCGGAACTGCCCAAGCCGGTCAATCTCCAGGTCGACGGCGGGATCGACGAGAAGAACATCGCACTGCTGGCGGAAGCCGGCGCCGATGTGATCGTCGCGGGCAACGCGATTTTCTCCTCCTCCAACATCACCGCCGCCGTCCGCCGTCTCCGGACGCTCGCCAACAGCTGACCTCCCCCGGTTCCCCGGAAACTTGACAATTACCTTCCGGAACCTTATATTATAAGGTAATCATTCCTGATTACCTTAATTCAGACAAAATTCTCTCTTATCTTTATTAATTATGCAGTTTGACGAGATTGATCGGAAAATTCTGGATATCCTCCAGAAGAACGGACGGACGCGCCGGAACAATCTCGCGGAGGCGGTCGACCTGTCGCTCCCGTCGGTGAGCGAGCGTCTGCGGAAGCTGGAGGAGGCCGGCGTGATCACCGGGTATGCGGCCCTCGTCAATCCGAAGAAGCTCGGCGTCGACGTGACTGCCTTCATCCTCGTACAGGTCGATACCTCCAAGCATTTCCAGGGATTTGTCACCCATGCCGATGCGATCGGCGAGATCCTGGAGTGCCATGCGATCACCGGCGACGGATCCCATATTCTGAAAATCCGGACGGAAAATACTGCGAGCCTCGAACGCCTTCTGGCCAAGATCCAGTCCTGGCCCGGCGTCATCGGGACCCGGACCCACCTGGTTCTCTCGTCCCAGAAGGAAACCACGATAGTTCATCCACCACATCACAAATAACGAAGGACACGCACGATGGCAAAACGGGCAAAGGAAAAGAGCGGCGCGGCAACTGCACAGCAGATCATGGAATTCGCAAAACGCGACCGGGTGGCATTCGTTCAGCTCCAGTTCACCGACCTGAACGGACTCCTGAAGGGGGTCACCATCCCGGTGTCGAAGCTGGAAGGAGTACTGGAGGACGGCCTCTGGTTCGACGGCTCCTCCATCGAGGGCTTCACGAGCATTTTTGAAAGCGACATGTACCTCGTGCTCGATTACGGCACGTATGCGGTGATTCCCTGGACCAGACAGGGGGGGACCGTCGTGGTCCGCTTCATGTGCGATGTCTATATGCCGGACGGAAAACCCTTCGAAGGCGATCCGCGGTACATCCTGAAGCGCCAGCTCGCCCGTGCGGAAAAACTCGGCTACACCTTTAACGTCGGTCCCGAGCTTGAATTCTTCCTCTTCCGCAAGGAAAACGGAAAACTTCTCCCGCTCCCGCAGGATACCGCCGGATATTTCGATCAGACCACCGATCTTGCCGTCGAGATCCGGCAGGAGATGACCCAGGCGCTTTCGGATTTCGGCATCGATGTCGAGGCGCTTCATCATGAGGTAGCGGTCGGACAGCACGAGATCGATTTCAAATACGGAGATGCCCTCTCCATCGCCGATCAGGCGACGACGCTCAAATTCACACTCAAGCATGTCGCCTCGCTCCACAATCTGCATGCGACCTTCATGCCCAAACCAATCGCCGGCATCAACGGCTCCGGCATGCATGTCCACCAGAGTATCTTCAAGGACGGCAAAAATCTGTTTTTCGATCCGAAGGACGATTATCATCTCTCGAAAATGGCGAAATCGTTCGTCATGGGTCAGCTCACCCATATCAGGGCCATGAATGCGATCCTGAATCCCAACATCAACTCCTACAAGCGGCTCGTGGTCGGATACGAGGCGCCGGTCTACATCGCCTGGGGCCAGAGGAACCGTTCGGCCCTGATCCGGATTCCCCGGTATACCCCGGGCCGGGAGAAGGCGGTCCGCGCGGAACTGCGGTGTCCCGATCCGTCGGCGAATCCGTATCTCGCGTTTGCGATCATGCTGGCGGCGGGACTCGACGGCATTGAGAAGAAAATGACGCCGCCCGCTCCGGTCGAGGAGAATATCTATGAATTTACGCCTGAGGAGGCGAAGGAACGCCACATCGGTCTCCTGTCCCGGGATATCACCGAGGCGATCGACCTCATGCGGAAGGATAAAGTCGTCTGCGAAGCGCTGGGCGACTTTGTGGTCGAGAAATTCTGCGAACTCAAAATGCAGGAATGGGACGCGTACCGTCTGCAGGTGACTCCGTGGGAAATTGATCAGTACCTTGAAAAGTACTGACCGCCAGGGATTTCCCGCACTGCGCCCTGTCGCCGGAAGGCGGCAGGGCGTTTGTATTTGAGATTGGCGGTGACTTTTGTTATTTTGGCGGCATGAATTATACAACTCTCACCTGCACCGTCACCGGCCGGACGGCGACAGTGACGATGAACAGGCCGGAACGCCGCAATGCTCTGAACGAAACGCTGATCAGGGAACTGACCGACGTCTTCACGTCGCTGAATAAAAATCCGGGCGTCCGGGTTGTCCTGCTGACGGGCGCGGGCGGGGCATTCTGCGCCGGGATGGATCTCGATCACCTGGTGGAGTATGCCCGGCTCGATCAGGGAAAAAATCTCGAGGATGCGCAGAACCTTCTCCGGCTTCTTCTTCTCCTGCACCAGCATAAGAAAGCGGTCGTTGCGGTCGTGAACGGCCCGGCACTGGGCGGCGGATGCGGTCTGGCGGCCGCCTGCGATTTCGTCTATGCCGGCGCGGAGAAGGGGCTGTTCGGCGTTCCCGAAGTGCGACTCGGCTTCGTTCCCGCCGTCATCCTCTTTTTCCTCGTCAAACGGATGGGAAGCGGAGCCGCGCGTGAGTTTGTGCTGAAAGGAGGAAAATTCGGATCCTCCGAAGCGCTTGCCGCCGGCCTCGTGAGCGAGATCGTGCCCGATGCGGAGCTCCTGACCGCCGCCGGCGCCTTTGCGGAACACCTCGCCGCCACCACCAGCCCTTCCTCCGTCACCCTTACCAAGGAGCTGTTCGGCCGATTTGACGACATGAAGCCGTCCGAGGCGCTCGAGTATGCCACAGCGTTGAATGCCCTCTCGCGGAAGACGGACGATTTCCGGAAGGGGATGGAGGCCTTCCTCGCGAAGGAAAAACTGCAATGGTAACGGCCGATTCGCTCGGATCGTTCATCCGATCCGTCCCGGATTTTCCCAAAAAGGGGATCATGTTCCGGGATATCACCACTCTGCTGAAAGATGCGGAGGCATTCCGCGCGGCTATCGACGCGTTTGCCGTCCGGTACCGGAATGCCGGTGTCGCAAAAATCGTGAGCATAGAATCGCGCGGATTCATTTTCGGCAGCGCCCTCGCCTACGCCCTCGGCACGGGCTTTGTCCCGGTCCGGAAACCGGGAAAACTTCCCTCTGACGTGGTCCGCGAATCGTATCAGCTGGAATACGGTTCCGACACGCTCGAACTGCACCGCGATGCCGTCGTCCCCGGCGAACGGGTGCTCCTCATCGACGATCTTCTCGCCACCGGCGGCACGATGGAAGCCGCGGCGGCGCTCGTTGAACGGCTCGGCGGGAAAATTGCGGGCATGGCATTTCTCATCGAACTGACGTTCCTGAAAGGCCGGTTGCGCCTCTCGCGGTATGACGTCACCTCTCTGATCACCTACGACGGCGAATAAATTCCCCCGCACGCTCCCGGTGATCCGGGATGACCGCCCCACCGCTCCCGTTGCAACTCGTCCGGCGATATCGTACATTTGAATTCACGAAAAGGCATTCCTGCATGAAAACGATCATTGAACCGTTTAAAATCAAGGCAGTCGAACCGATCAAATTCACCACGCGCGAGGAGCGGACCCGGATTTTCCGCGAAGCGGGCTATAATCCGTTTCTCATCCGCGCAGAAGACGTGCTCATCGATCTTCTGACCGACAGCGGAACCTCCGCCATGAGCGCGAAGCAGTGGTCCGGCATCATGGACGGGGATGAATCGTACGCCGGCGCCCGGAGCTTTTACCGCTTCGAAGCCGTCGCGAAAGACCTTACCGGTTTCAAGTACATCATCCCGACCCATCAGGGACGGGCGGCGGAAAAGATCCTCTTCACGCTGAAGGGCGGCCCGGGCAAATACATCCCGAACAACACCCATTTCGACACAACCCGCGCCAACATCGAATATTCCAGAGCCGAGGCGATCGATTGCCTCGTGCCCGAGGGGAAGCGTCCGGAGGTGATCGCCGATTTCAAAGGGAACATGGACCTGGCGCTCCTCGAATCCGTGATCCGGCAGAAGGGTGCCGCCAACATTCCGCTCATCATGATCACGGTGACAAACAATGCCGGCGGCGGACAGCCGGTGTCGATGGAAAATATCCGGAAAGTGAAGGCGATTGCTTCGAAACACGGCATTCCGCTCTTCCTCGACGCCTGCCGTTTTGCGGAAAATGCCTTTTTCATTAAAATGCGGGAAGCCGGCTACCATGACCGCTCCGTCAAGGAGATTGCCCGCGAAATGTTTTCCTATGCCGACGGCTGTACGATGAGCGCGAAAAAGGACGCCCTCGTCAACATGGGAGGGTTTCTTGCCATGAACGATCCGGATCTCGCCACGGCCGCCCGGAATATTCTGGTTGTCACCGAGGGCTTCCCCACGTACGGCGGACTGGCAGGACGGGATCTGGAAGCGATGGCGCAGGGACTGGAAGAAGTGGTCGACGAGCATTACCTCACCTACCGGATCCGGTCGACCGCCTATCTCGGCGAAAAGATCGTTGCCGCCGGGGTTCCCATCGTTCAACCGCCCGGCGGTCACGCCATCTACCTCGACGCGAAGCGGTTCGTGCCCCACATCCCCCCGCAGGAATTTCCCGGACAGGCGATCGTCAGCGAGCTCTACCTCGTCGGCGGCATCCGCGCCGTGGAGATCGGGAGCGTGATGTTCGGCCGGAAGGATCCGGCCACCGGGGCCTTCATCGCGCCGGCGCTCGAACTGGTCCGGCTGGCGATTCCCCGGAGAGTCTATACGCAGAGTCACATCGACTATGTGATCGAATGCGTGATCGAGGCGTACGAGCACAGAGCCGGACTGCGGGGGTTCCGGATCGTTTCGGAATCTCCCTTCCTCCGCCACTTTACCGCGCGGTTCGAACCGCTTTCCCCATGATCATCTGCCCGGTCTGCACGAAGGAGAACCATCACCTCGCGGTCACCTGCACCGCCTGCGGCAGTTTTCTCCAGCAGCGGATCGAAAACCTCGATCTGTTTGCGACCATCGGTCACCTCGCGGAATCCCCGGGCAAAACGTTTCACACCATTGCGGTGGCGCGGCATAAAAACTTCGCCTACATTCTGGCCACGGCATTCGGCTGGCCGGTCGTCTTCACCTTCTTCTGGTACATCCATGCCGGCGAGCTGACGCGCTCGCTTCTGACGTTTCTTACGGCGGGTATTCTGCTCGGCCCGGCGGTGGGGCTGATCGGATTTCATTACGGCAGTTTTCTCCTCTGGGTCGGCGCCCGCGCCTTCAGGAGCACAATATCCTTCAGGAATGCCTTTGCCACCACGGTCTACAGCGCCGTGCCGTTTCTCATCCCCCTTCTGGTGCTTCTGCCAATGGCCGTGCTTACGTACGGTCTCTTCTTTTTCACCAAAAATCCCTCGCCGTACGAACTCAAGCCGCTTTCCTTTATACTCATCGCCGCCCTCGCGGGGTTATCGTACTTCTGGTCCGCTCTTCTCTATCTGATCGGCATACGGAGAGTGACGGGAATCCGCTGGTTTCCGGCCGTTGTTCTCTGGATCGTCATGCTCGCGCTGGCCGGCCTCACCGCGGGTGCACTCCTTTATTCCCTGAGCGGATGGTCCAGCTAGATCCCGAGCCCTTCGAAGAGCTTGTGGAACATGCCTTCGTCCTCCTGCCGGAAAAATTCCGCTCGGCACTGGAGAATATTGCAGTTCTTGTGGAGGACTATCCGACGGATGAGATCGTGCGGTCGATGAAGCTTCCGTCCCGGCACCATCTGCTCGGTTTGTATCAGGGGGTGCCTCTGACGAAGAGGGGAGTATGGTACGGGACCTCGCCGGTCGGGCCCGACAAAATAACGCTCTACCGGAGCAATATTCTGTCCCTCTGCCGGACTGAAGCGGATGTGGGAAAAAAAATATACGAGGTTCTTGTTCACGAAATCGGCCATTATTTCGGGATGGATGAGGATCAGATCAGAAAAGCGGGTTTTTAAGAAAAAATTTCGTATATTCCCGCATTACTTTAAAATGAAAGGATGGTATGGGAAAGGTAGTATTTACGGTATCGTATGACATCATTCCGGAGAAGAGGGAAGAGTACCTTGCGCTGACCCGCGAAATGAAGGCCGCGCTGGGGCAGAAAATCCGCGGTTCCTATTCGGTTTATGAACAGAAGGGGAAAAAGAACTCCTTTTCAGAGGTTTTCATATTCGAAACCTCGGCCGACTACGACCAGCTGGAGGATCAGGACGACCAGACGGCGGCCTACATGAACCGGCTTCAGAGCCTGCTGGCACACGGAAAGATGAAGTACTCCACCCTCGTCGAGGTGGCCTGACGTCCGAAGATCCGTACCGATGAAAGGCCCGACCGATCCGATCGCGCGTCTCCTGAGGGAGCATACCGACGCGCTGATCCAGCTCAGACAATTCCAGAAAGCGATCAGGGGTTTACAGGAGGAGGGTTACAACCGCAGGTTTGCCCGCCAGATCAACACCGCACTCAGGTTTCTCGATCAGGAAGTCCGCATCCACAACCGCCGGGAAGAGAAAGCGCTCTTTCCCGTTCTTGAACGGTATGTCGAAGGTCCCACGAGGATTCTCCGGGATGATCACCGGCGGCTCCGGCGCCGCTTTGCACAGCTTCGCAGTTCGTTCGTGCATCTGGAGAAACACCCCGACAGCTTCTCCGCAATCCGGAAACTGAGACTTCTGGCGGGGGAGATGAACCAGATGTTCGTCAACCATATCCACAAGGAAAACTACATCCTCTTTCCGCTCGTTCGCCGGCTCCTGCCGAAGGCCGAACTGCGGGAAATCGCGAAGAAAATGATGTAAAAAAAAAGCCGGCCCCGGGGGGCCGGCTCAGGTGTTACACGTTCCTTCCTATTGTCGTCGTCCCTCCAGCTTCGCCTTCAGCGTCACTTCGGCGCCGTTCCGCTTCACAACAATTTCGACCTCGTCGCCCGGTTTGTATTTGCCGAGATCGTGCGTGAAATCGTAGATGTTGCTCACCACGTCGCCGCCGAATTTTACGATGATATCGCCCCCCTTGAGACCGGCTTTTTCCGCGGCACTGTTGGGCCGGGTGCCGGTGATCTTCACCCCGGTGACGTCCTCCGCCATGTCCGGAACCACGCCGAGACTCACCCGCACCTCGCCTCTGTCGCCTCCCTGCATCGGCGTCGATGCCGCCTTTGTGAAGGCCGGGCGCATCGGGGCGACGTCGATATCGGTGACAATCCGGGCGATGTACTTCGCGACCGCTTCCTCACCAGCATAATTGATCTTGTCCCATGTGTCGCTCGGCCGGTGGTAGTCGCCGTGCAGGTTCGTGAAGAAGAAGAGCACCGGAATGTCCTTCTGATAGAAGGAGGAGTGATCGCTCGGGCCGATTCCGTCGGGTTTGAGCTTCAGATGGAAGAGGCTGTCGCGGTTTTCCGACCGGACGAGCTGTTCCCACCCCGGCGACGATCCCATTCCCTCGATGACGAGGATGCTGTCCTTGAGACGCCCGACCATGTCCATGTTCACCATGGTCACCGTGGAATCGAGCGGATAGAGCGGGTGTTTCACGTAATAATCGGAGCCGTAGAGTCCCTCTTCCTCGCCGGTGAAGGAGAGGAACAAAAGCGTCCTTTTCAGCTCGCTCCGGTGTGCGCTGAAGTACTGTGCGAGTTCCAGGAGAGCGGCGGAGCCCGATGCATTATCGTCCGCTCCGGGGTGAATCGCGACCGTGTCCGGGAGGAGGGATCCCTGTCCGCCCATTCCCAGATGGTCCATATGGGCGCCGATGGCGACGGCCTGGTGTTTCAGCACCGGATCGGTCCCTTCGAGCATGCCGACAATGTTCGAGGTCGTTGCGGTGACCTTCTCGGTACCCGCTTCGATCGTCGCCTCAGCTCCTTCCACAGGGAAGGAGTGCGGCGTCTGCGACGTCCGGATCGACGATCTGACGTCCGCCAGGTTCCTGCCGAGGCGGGAGAGGAGCTGATCAAACGCTTCCCACCGCAGGGTGACGGCCGCGATGCCGATCGGGTGGTTGACCGGATATTCGAACGGTACCAGCGTTCCTCCCTCCTCGGACGATGGATTCGTCAGATAGACGATGCCGGCGGCGCCGTGGTCCTTGGCGATCATCGCTTTTTCCATGATCGACTGGTATTTCGAGAAGCGTCCGGCTCCCGATCCTTCGGGCGAGTAGCGGAGGACGAGCACGATCTTTTTCTTCACGTCGATGCCGGCATAGTCGTCATATTTGAGCGAATCGGTATTGGCGCTGATGCCGTACCCTGCAAAAACGAGGGGAGCGGTAAAGGAGACACTGTCGGTGAAACCGATGGGACGGAAATCTGTATCGAGCCGGAGGGATGTGGAGGTTCCGCCGGCTTTCAGAGTGAGGGAGTTGTGTTTTCCCATGGAGGTGGCCGCCACGAACGTGAACGGCTGGAAATAGCTGTTATTCTCTCCGAGGGGAGTGAGCCCGTATTCCGCGAATTTTCCGGCGATGTACCGTGCCGCCTGAACGTTGCCCTCCTCGCCAGCCCGTCTGCCGCGGAGCTCAGGCGACGCGAAATATTTTATATGGACGCGGAGTTCATCCGCTGTGATGTCGGGGTTTCCCGCCGGTTCCTTCAGGGCCGTCGAACAGCCGCCGAGGAACAGCAGAAGAATAAGGGTGCTGATCTGTCTGGTCATATTTATGATCCGAGGTAAGGTGAGTGGTAGTGGAATTGCAGTGACCGGATCCGCCTGCAGTTCCCGCAGGGTGCTCACGGGACCCAGTCGCAGATGAAGATATTCGTCTCATAGGGTCGTGTGGCGTTCCGGTTGGAGGCAAAGACAAGTTTTTTTCCGTCGGGACTGAACATCGGGAACCCGTCGAAAGTCGGATTCGTCGTGATGCGCCGGAGATTGGTCCCGTCCAGGTTCATCAGGTAGAGATCAAAATTCATCGGGACGGCGGAGGTATCCTCCATATTGGAGGAAAAGATCACCTGGCGGCCGTCCGGGTGGAAAAACGGCGCGAAATTCGTTCCTTTATTGAATGTCAGTTGTTTCTTGTTCGAACCGTCGACATCCATCACCCAGATCTGAAGACTGAACGGGCGTATTTTTCCCTCCGCGAGGAGTTCCTTGTACTCCGCCAGTTCCTGCGGGCCGGTCGGATGATAGGCCCGGTAGACGATTTTTTTCCCGTCAGGGGAGAAAAAAGGGCCCCCGTCGTAGCCCGTCTCGTGGGTCAGCTGGCGGACGTCGCTCCCGTCCAGCTTCATGGTGTAGATATCCAGATCTCCGTTCCGAACAGAGGTGAAGGCGATCAGATCTCCCTTTGGCGAAACAACCGCTTCCGCGTCGTACCCCGGCGAGGTGGTGAGGCGTCCGGTCAGATGGCCCATCGTATCGGCAGTGAAGATGTCATACCCGCGGAACAACTGCCAGACATACCCTTTCGAACGGTCGGGCGGAGGCGGACACGCCGGATCCGCCAGATGGGTCGAGGAGTACAGAATATGCCCGCCGTCGGGGAGAAAAAAGGAACAGGTCGTCCGCCCCTTTCCCGTCGACAGGAGGCGGATATGCCGGCCGGCAAGATCCATCATGAAAATCTGGTCGCAGGGAAACGAATCGCGCTGTGACTGAAACACGAGACGCTGTCCGTCGGGTGAGAAATATGCCTCGGCATTCTGTCCTCCGAAGCTGAGCTGGCAAATATTCTGCAGATGATCTTCCCCGGGGTAGATGAGAGGGTGCTGGGCGAAGGTGAGGGTTCCCGCACCGCACCAGAAAAGAACGGCAATCAGACGAAGAAGCATGATGATGTAGGAACGAAGTGATCGGATGTGCGTTACTGGATTTTATGGATTGCCTCGGCGAGCTTGAGGAACGACGACTGATCCCGGGTCTTGTATTCGAGATCGATATAGGCGATTTTGCCCCGGGTGTCGATGACATAGACGGTACGCCGGTTGAATCCGTTCTCCCCGTAGCTTCCGTACTGTTTCGCGACTGCATGGAGATGGTCGGAAAGAAGGGGAAAGGGGAGTGAATGATACTTCGCCCATTCGTGATGAGAATACTCGTAATCGCCGCTGATCCCGAGGACGAGGGCGTTCAGTTTGGCCAGGTCGCCAAAATTGTCTCTCATCGTGCACATCTCTTTCGTGCAGCCCCCGCTCCAATCGGCAGGATAAAAGGCGAGCACGATGATCTTTTTTCCGATCACCCCGGTGAGCGTGTACGGCCCGTCCCCGACCGAATCCTTTGTCGCGAAGGGAAGTGAAAAATCGGGCGGGCTGTCGCCGACGGAAAGCGGTTTGCCCGGCTGGGAATAGACCGTTTGACTCAGAAGGCCGAAAATCAACGCAAAGAACAGGTTTTTACACATAAATTGTCCTTCATCGAAGGTGATGCGATGTGGAACAAGAATGGAGGACAATATAAGAAGAGTTCCCTATAAATAAAAATTACGGATTCCATCGTTTGTCGGCTGGCGGTGGAACATCAGCGGTAATTTTCGTACATTATGCCGTTGACTATCACGCTGAAGACACCCGCCGGTCCAGGGAAGCCATGCCGTCGGGAAAATGTCCGTTCCTCGACAGATGATGATACCCGGCCACGGGGATCCGATCCCCGTCGATTCCGCCGGTCATCCAGAATACGTATTCCGATGCTATCCAGAAAGGAGCCTGCTGAATGCCATTGCCGAAATATGCATTTTATAAGGGTCACGTCATGCCATATCAGGATGCCAGGGTCGGCGTCCTGACGCATGCGATGAATTACGGTACCGCGATTTTCGACGGAATCCGCGGATACTGGAATAAACAGGAGGAACAGCTCTTTGTCTTCCGGCTTCACGACCATTTTCGCCGGTTCCTCGATTCCGCCAAACTGATGTGCATGGAGCTTCCCCTGACCCATGAGGAATTGTGCAGGGGAACCCTCGATCTGCTCCGGACGGAACAGTTCTCCTGCGACTGCTACATCAGACCGCTGGCGTTCTACAGCGACGAAATCATCGGGGTTCGCCTGCACGACCTGAAACCCGAAGTCTCGATCGTCGCCCTCCCCTTCGGCCGCTACGTCGAGAAGGAGGAGGGCGCCCACGCCACAATTTCTTC
>Ga0335069_10010298_pt1 | contig 13253 bp, 14 predicted proteins | sample Lox_Sample_11_FD_206714 | JGI IMG/M metagenome (GOLD analysis project Ga0335069, IMG submission 206714) | Soil microbial communities from Loxahatchee National Wildlife Refuge, Florida, United States - Lox_Sample_1.1 | ecosystem: Environmental > Terrestrial > Soil > Wetlands | place: USA... | reverse complement strand
TGAGCTTCGAAGGTATTGAAGCTCAGCCGAGCCCGTCAACGCACTTCTCGGGGGGGTCCACGTAGTCCACGACCTCGCCCCGAAACGTGCGTAACGTCGTGATTCCCGGCGCTCTCGCCACGACGTAGTCGGGCGCGAGGGGCACCTTCCCGAGGCCCCCGGGGGTGTCGCAGACCAGCTTGGGCAGGGCGATGCCCGAGAGGCGCCCCTGGAGCGCCTCCATGAGGGCCACCCCGCGCGAGAGCGGCGTGCGCAGGTGCCCCGTGCCGCGCACCGGATCCATCTGCAGGAGGTAGTACGGCCGAACACGCGCGCGCACGAGACCTCGGAAGAGCGCCTCGAGCGCGCTCGCGTCGTCGTTCACGCCGGCGAGGAGCACCGTCTGGTTCATCACGGGGAAGCCCGCGTCCGCGAGGCGCGTGCATGCGCCGATCGACTCGGGCGTGAGCTCGCGCGGGTGGTTGAAGTGCGTCATCACCCAGAGCGGGTGCAGCGGCCGGAGCGCGTCGAGCAACTCGCTCGTGATGCGCATCGGCAGCGTCACCGGCACGCGCGTCGCCAGACGGATGGTCTCGACCGTCGGCACCTCGCGCACCGCCTGCACGAGCCGCACGATCCGATCGGTCGCCATCGCCAGCGGATCGCCGCCGCTCACGATGACGTCGCGCACCTCCGGGTGGGCGCGGATCCACGCGAGCGCCGGCGCCAGCGCCTCGAGCGACACCGCGCCGTCCCCGCTGCCGACCATCCGCGAGCGCGTGCAGAAGCGGCAGTAGACGGCGCATCGATCCGTCGCCAGGAGCAGCACGCGGTCGGGGTACCGCTGCACGAGGTGCGGCGCGGCCTCGTGGGCCACTTCGCCCAGCGGGTCGGCGAGATCGCCCGGCACCTCGTCGGCCTCGCGCGCGTGCGGAACGCACTGCAGACGGATGGGGCAGCGCGGGTTGGCCTGGTCGGCGAGCGACAGGTAGTACGGCGTGATGCGCAGAGGCAGCCCCTGGCTCTCGGCGCGTCTCGCGCCCTCGAGCTCCTCGGGCGTCAGCGGGAGTGCGCGGGCCAGCCCGTCGACCGTGCCGACCGCGTGGCGGAGCTGCCAGCGCCAGTCGTCTCGGTCGTGCGGCTGCGGCTGCGGCTGCGACGCGGTCGGCAATGCGTGAAGCTGCGCCATGAGGGGCGCAGGGGACCTAGCGCGGCATCGCCCCCGCGTCGACGGCACCCCCGTCGGGGAGGCCGACGTGCACCTGACCGAGCGCCGTCTCGTCGATCTTCACCTGGAACTGCTGGCGAAGGCCGTCGATGCTCGCCTCTTCCTTGTCGTGCGCCTTTTGCTGCGCGAGCTTCACGCGGATCGTGTTCTCCACGTCCGCCAGCGCGCGGTCGTGCGGGTCGGTCCTGCTCGTGACGCGGACGACGTAGAAGCGGTTGGTGCCCACGGGCACCACGTGCGGCACGACGTCCCCCGCGTTGACCGTGGCCGCCTCGAATGCCGAGGCGCGCACCTCCTCGGGAACGCGGCCGTTGGCGCCGCGCGGGTCGCCCGGTGGGCTGACGAACCCGACGTCCCCGGCGAGGTCCACCGGCACGTTGGCCTTGGCCGCCGGGTCGATCGACTTGCCGCGCACGAGCTCCCCCCACTGCGACGGCGAGGCCCCGCGGGCGCTCGCGAGCACCGCCTCGGCGGCCGCCCGCGACGGGAGCACGACGACCGAGAGGCGCCGCCGCTCGGGGTCGTGGAAGTCGGCCTTGTGGGCATCGAAGTAGGCCTTCACCTCGGTGTCCGGGATGTCCTTCGGCTGCGGAACGCTCTGACGCACCTTCCTCAGGTACGCGTCGCGGAGGATCTCGCGCAGCTCCTGCTCGGTCTGCGGGTCCTTGTCGTAGCCGCGCGCCCGCGCCTCGTCGGCGAGGAGCATCACGTCGATCATCTCGTTGAGCAGTTCTTTGCGGCGCTCGGGCGCCTGGTACCGCATGCGGTCGAACTGATCCATGTGCTCGATCGCCGACGCGAAGTCGCCGAGGGTGATCGTGCGGTCGCCGACGCGCGCGAGGACCTGCTTGGCCTGCGCCTCGGTCAGACCGGCGGGCGCCTGGGTGGTGCCTCCGTCGGTGGCGGCGGGCGTGCCGCTCTTGCAGCTCGAGCACGCCGCGCAGGCGAGCAGCAGCGCGAGAGCGCTCGTGCTGAGGATCCACCGAAGGCGGATGCAGACGAGTCGGCGCATGGGCCCCGATTACTACGGGGCGCCCTGCGGCGCCAACCGTGACGCGATGTTAGGGTCAACGCTACGGGAGCGACGGCCGTGCGACTCGTAGCGACGTGGACACGGTGGGCGGTGTGCGCGGGCGCGCTGGCAGGCGCGTTCGTGGCGGCCGTCGAGGCGTACCTCGTCTTCACCCGCTCGGAGCGGACGCTCGCGTCGTACGCCGTGCCCCTGGCGCTGGGGTGCGCGCTCGTTGCGGTCCTGGTGCTGGCGCTGCTGCGCGCCGAGGAGTCGCGCGTCGCGCGCGAGCTCCGGACGGCCCGCACGGGGACCGATGCGCTGCGGAGCCTGGTGCTTCGCCGGCGCTCGCAGGCGCCCTTCTTCGCCCGCCTCTTCTCCACGGGCCTCGGGACCGCCGCGGTGTGTCTGGCCGAGGGGGACTCGGCCGGCGCGATCGACGCGATGCGCGTGGGGTCGGTGCTGATGCGGGGGGGGCGGCTCGACGCGCTGGCCGAGCTGGTCGACGCCGACGTCGAGCGGTGCCGCAACAACTCGGTGTCGCTCGAGCGGTGCGTCCAGCGGCTGCGGGCGATGTCGCCGATGGCCAACCGGGAGGCGGAGCTGTACCGGCTGCACGTGCTGGTGAAGGCGCTTCTGCAGCAGGGCGACGACGACGGCGCCGCGGAGCTGGTCGAGGAGCTCGAGAAGGGCGCCAGCGACGACGACCGCCGCATGTACGCCACCTGGCTGCGCGTCTGGTTCGACATGGATGCGCCCGAGGGCGACTACCGGACGGCGGGGGCCCAGCCGATCGCCGAGGGCGATCTGCGCATGGCGGCTCTGGTCGCTCGCTCACAGGGTGCCGAGAAGCTGCTCGAGAAGATCGAGGCGCGCCTTTCCTCCGTTGCGCAGCCCGCTTCCACCGGATAGTAACTGCCACGCATGGACGTACGCGACGCCACCGACCGCGACGACGACACGGTGGCCCCGCCGGCGCTGGACCCGTCGCTCCATTACAAGCGCATCGTGCTCAAGCTGAGCGGCGAGGCGCTCTGCGGCACGGAGGGCGGCTTCGGCATCGACGGGAAGGTGATCCGTGCGACGGCGAGCGAGCTGGCCGAGGTGCACGCGCTCGGGGTGCAGATCGGCATCGTCGTCGGCGGGGGCAACATCTTCCGCGGCCTCAAGGGCGCCAGCACGGGGATGGACCGCGCGCAGGGCGATTACATGGGCATGCTCGCCACGGTCATCAACTCGCTGGCCATGCAGGACGCGCTCGAGAAGGCGGGCGCGCCGACGCGCGTGATGACCGCGATCGAGATCCGCCAGGTCGCCGAGCCGTACATCCGGCGGCGCGCGATCCGGCACCTGGAGAAGGGCCGCGTCGTCATCTTCGCCGCGGGCACGGGCAACCCCTACTTCTCGACGGACACGGCGGCGGCGCTGCGCGCGATGGAGATCCACGCCGACTGCCTCTGCAAGGCGACGAAGGTCGAGGGCATCTACACGAGCGATCCGGTGAAGAACCCGGACGCCAAGATGGTGCCCAAGATGACGTACGACCGCTTCCTCGCCGAGCGCATCGGCGTGATGGACTCGACGGCGGTGACGCTCTGCCGCGACAACCAGCTCGCCATCCGCGTCTTCAAGATGGCCACGCGCGGCAACATCAAGCGCGTCGTGCAGGGCGACACGATCGGAACGATCGTTACAGACTAAGCGCGGAACGTGCCCGAGTAGACGTGGCGCGCCGGACCACGCATCGTCGCGCGGCCGGCCTCGTCGATCGTGATGTCGAGCGGGCCGCCGGGCAGGCGCACGCGCACAGGCTTGCCGCGCGGGGCGAGGCCCTTCTCGCAAGCGACGGCGACCGTGGCGCACGCACCGGTGCCGCAGGCCAGCGTGATGCCGACACCGCGCTCCCACACGACGAGGTCGATCGCGTCGGACACCGCGCACGCGAACTCCACGTTCGTGCCGCGGGGGAACAGAGCATGCGTCGCCAGGCGCGGGCCGAGGTGCTCGACGTCGCCGCGTCCGAACGCACCGAAGAGCACCGCGTGCGGGTTGCCCGCGTCGGCGAGCGTCGGCACGACGGTGCGTCCTTCCACTTCGACGGCGCGATCGCCGAGGACGCGGACGACGCCCATGTCGACCGTCACGAGCGCTTCGGCGCCATCCTCGACGTCGCAGGTGCGTGGCCCCGCGTCGGTGTCCACGTGCACCGTGCGGCGCGCGATGCCGTGCGCCCGCGCATAGCGGAGGGCGATGCAGCGCACGCCGTTGCCGCACATCTCGGGCACCGACCCGTCCGCGTTGATGAGGCGCATGCGCACCTGACACCCGGAGGCGCGCGGAGGCAGCACGACGAGCACACCGTCGCCGCCGATGCCGAAGCGTCGGTCGCACAGGCGCGTCGCGAGCTCGGGCGAGACGTCGGCCTCGGCGCGGGCGTCGACGACGATGAAGTCGTTTCCCAGGCCCTCGTACTTGTCGAACGAGATAGGTGTTAGGTTCTCGCCCATGTCGCGCCTTCGCTGGCTGACGGCGGGAGAGTCGCATGGCCCGCGCCTCACCGCCATCATCGAGGGGATCCCCTCGGGGCTGGCGCTGCTCGCGGCGGACATCGACCCCGATCTGGCGCGCCGTCAGCGCGGATACGGCAGAGGCGGCCGCATGAAGATCGAGCACGACCGAGTCGAGCTCGTCGGCGGCCTCCGCGGAGGCGAAACGCTGGGGTCCCCCATCGCGATGAGCATCGAGAACCGCGACCACGCGAGCTGGTTGGACCGCATGTCCCCGGCGCCGATGCCGTCGACGCCCGAGCCAGTGACACGGCCGCGCCCCGGACATGCCGACCTCGCCGGCGGCCTGAAGCACGACCGGCACGACCTGCGCGACGTGCTCGAGCGCGCGAGCGCCCGCGAGACGGCGGCGCGAACCGCGGTCGGTGCGGTGTGCAGGAAACTCCTCGCGGCGGTCGGGATCGACGTGTTCGCCCACGTCGTGGCCGTCGGCGGGGTCGAGGCGCGCGTCGAAGGGGTGGACGCCGACGAGCTTCGCCGCCGCTCGCGCGAGAGCGATCTCTCGTGCGGCGACGCGGACGCCGAGGAGCGCATGAAGTCCGCGATCCACGACGCCGCGCACGCCGGCGACACGCTGGGCGGCGTCTTCGAGGTCGTCGCGCGCGGCGTGCTCCCGGGTCTCGGCAGCCACGTGCAGTGGGACCGCAAGCTCGACGGGCGCCTGGCGCAGGCGCTCATGTGCATCCAGGCCATCAAGGGCGTCGAGATCGGTGTCGGCTTCGGCGCGGCGCGGGCTCCCGGCTCGGCGGTGCACGACGCGATTCACTACGACGGGACCGCGCGCCGCTTCGTGCGTCCGACCAACCGCGCCGGCGGGCTCGAGGGCGGCATCACCAACGGCGCACCCGTCGTCTGCCGCGCGGCCATGAAACCCATCGCGACGCTGAAGAAGGCGCTCGAGAGCGTCGACGTGCGCACCAAGGAGCCCTACGCCGCCGCGCACGAGCGGAGCGACATCTGCGCCGTGGCCGCCGCGAGCGTCGTGGGCGAAGCGATGGTGTGCATCGTGCTGGCCGACGCGGTGCTCGAGAAGTTCGGCGGCGACTCGATGCGCGAGCTGCTGCGCAACGTCGACGGGTACCGCGCCCAGCTCGGGGAGTACTAGAGGATGCCGCGCCCCATCGTCCTCAGCGGTTTCATGGCCACGGGCAAGAGCACCATCGGCCCTCGGCTCGCCGCGCGCCTCGGCGTGCCCTTCGTGGACTCGGATGCCGAGATCGAGCGGACCGCCGGCAAGCGCGTGCCCGAGCTGTTTCGCGAGGAGGGCGAGGCCGCGTTCCGCGTGCGCGAGGGGCGCGTCGTCGAGTCGCTCCTCTCGGACGGGGCACCGAAGGTCGTCGCCTTGGGCGGCGGCGCGGTCACGGTGAAGCGCACGCGCCGCTTCGCGATCGACCGCGCGCTCGTCGTCACGCTCACCGCGTCGCCCGAGGCGATCGCCGAGCGGGCCCGCACCATGGATGTCGCGAGCCGGCCGAACCTCGCGGTCGGCGGCGATCCCGTCGCGCGCGCGCGGGAGCTCCTGGCCGACCGCGGCGAGGCCTACGCCGAGTGCCACCTGTCGCTCTCGAGCGAGACGCTGGACGCGGACGCCGCGGTGGACGCCATCGTGGCGCTCGCCGAGCGCGATCCGCTGCTCGTGCCGCTCGGCTCGCGCAGTTACACGATCGACGTGTGCGACGACGACCCGTCGCGCCTCACGGACGCCGTCGCCCGATGCGCCCCCTCGTCGGTGGTGCTCGTGACCGACTCCAACGTGCAGCGCACGCGCGGCGAGGCGCTCGAGGAAGCGCTGCGCCCCCTGGCCGTGTCGGGAGCGCGGGTGGTGCTCGCGCCCGGCGAGCGGCAGAAGAACCTGGCGAACGTCGCCACCGTCTGGGACGCGGCGCTCGGCGCAGGCGTGGACCGCGACAGCGTGCTCGTCGCCGCTGGCGGCGGCGTCGTCGGAGACGTCGCAGGGTTCGCCGCGGCGTGCCTGCTGCGCGGCGTGCGCTTCATCCAGGTGCCGACGACGCTGCTCGCGATGGTCGACTCGTCGGTCGGCGGCAAGACGGGCTTCGATCACCCCGCGGGCAAGAACCTCGTGGGCGCCTTCCACCAGCCCTCCGCGGTGGTCGCCGATCTGGCGCACCTCGACACGCTGCCGCACCGCGAGCTCGTCGCGGGGCTCGCCGAGGTGGCCAAGATCGCCCTCGCCACCGACCTGAAGCTCCTCGAGCGGCTCGAGCACGACGCCAGCGCCCTCGCGCGCGGCGACCACGGGGCCCTGCTGCCGGTGGTGCGCGCCGCCATCGACGCGAAGATCCGCATCGTCCGCGACGACGAGCGCGAGGCGGGCCCGCGCGCCCTGCTGAACCTCGGGCACACCGTCGGCCACGCCCTCGAGGCGCACGGCGGCTACACCCGCTGGCTGCACGGCGAGGCCGTGGCCTTGGGCACCCTCGCCGAGATGCGCGCGACCGTCGCTCTCGGCTGGACCCCTGCCCCGCTGCTCGATCGCGCCCGCCTGCTCTTCGACGCCCTGGGCCTCCCGACCCGCGTCGAGACCTCGGAGCTCGCCGCCTCCTGGCCCCACGTGGGCGCCGACAAGAAGCGCGTTTCCGGGGCTCTCAGGCTCCCGGTCGTCGCCGGCCCGGGCGAGTCGCGGCTGGAGCGGGTGACGCTGGAAGCGCTCCGCAAGGTCGTCTGCTCCACCTGAGCACATCCTGCGACCGCCACTTTTTGGCACTCTTGAGGCGAGGGCAGTACGCTTCCATCATCGGAGGGTTCTTCATGAACCGCGTCTTGGGCCGTTGCTTGGCGGGGCTCGCGGTCGCAACGGGTGCACTCTCGTTGTCGGCGGGCTGCGTACACGACGACAGCAGCTTCTTCGTCCAGAACGTCATCTTCCCGCAGCCGCAAGGCGCCGGGACGGAGTGCACATACACCCCCAATCCGACCCAGGCCTTCCTCCCACGCGGTTCGGTCGATGTGGCGCTCCGTGCCGAGTACGACGCGGTGTTCCTGCTCGCCAACCAGCTCGTGACCGAGAGCAATCCGAACCAGGTCCAGACCGAGACGTCGAACATCAACATCCAGGGGGCGATCGTCCGTGACACCGACGCCGCCGGGAACCAGCTCGACAGCTTCACGTCGCTCACGTCGGGCACCGTCTACGCCGCCGTCGGAGGCACCCCGGGGTACGCGGTGTCGGGGGCGACCGTGATCAGCAACAAGGCGCTCAAGGCCTCCGGAGCCTTCTCACTCCCGGTAGGGCAAGCCTCCACGACGCTGGTCGGTTACGTGAAGTTCTTCGGGCACACGCTCGGCGGCGACTACATCGAGTCCAACGAGTTCGAGTTCCCCGTCGACGCCTGCAACGGCTGTCTCGTCACGTTCTCCGAGAGCGACAACGATCCCTGCTATTTGCCGCAACCCAATTGCCTCAATGCCGCGAACGGCACGGCCAGCAGCAGCGCGAACACCGTCCCGTGCGTTCCGGGCCAGGATGTCTTCATCGACTGCTCGCAGTGCCTGACCAACAGCCTCTGCAACCCGCCCCCGACCCAGTACATCTGCGCCTCCGACGCGGGCACCTCGGGCGGCTGACCCCGGTCATGGGCGTCCGGCGCACGTGCGCGGCGCTGGCCACGGTCCTCTTGGCGTGGGCGTCGGCGGCGAGGGCCGACCCGCAGACGAGCATCGGGCTCACCCTCGGCGGCGTCGTTCGCGACGAGCAAGGCGCCGGCGCGAGCGGCGCGTTCCACCTCGGCGCGCGCGGTGGGTGACGACTCGCGCTTTGTCCGAGAGAAGGCCCGACGGACGACTTGCCGGACCGTCATTTCGGCCAGCGAATCGCGCTCGAATCGCAAGTACCGTCGCTTTTTCGGAGGTGACTTCGCCGTTGTGCGACCGCCTTCGACCGAACGCCTCGCACTCGCGCAAAGACGCCTGTCGGTGACGCATTACCGGGTCGGAATGTGTCTTCTCGTCTCCAGAAAGCGCGACGGCAGTCGAGAAGTGCGCGTCTTTGGGAGATTCCGTCTGCGCCGGGGCCTCGAACTGCGCATTTGCCGACCTCCCTGTCGAGTCCGACGGCGTACAAAGCGCGTCTACCGGTCCTCCCGTCGAGTTCTCGTGGCGAAGAAGCGCGTCCGACGACCTTCCTGTTGGGCCTCACCGCGAACAAGCACGTCCACCGACTCTCCCGTTGCGTCTCACCACGAACAAAGCGCGTGTGACGACGATCGCGAGCGCTCCTCACGACGGATCGGCGCGCACTCGGTGACAGCTGAGGTACTCTCGACCCGTCGCGATGGAAAGACGGACCGTGGAGCTGCGGATCGGCGGACAGAATTATCGCGTGGTGAGCTCGTCGCCGCAGGACGAGCTGCAGCGGCTCGCCGATCTCGTCGAGACCAAGCTCGCGGAGCTCGGGCCGCGCAATCGCGTTCAGCCCCAGGCGATGCTGCTCGCGGCGATCGCGCTGGCGCACGAGGTGGAGTCGGAGCGCGGGCGACGCGAGACGCTCGAGCGCCGCACGCGCGATCTGCTGCGGCGGGTGCTGGTGCGGATCGACGACGCCCTGGAGCCCTACGAGGCGGACGCCGAGGCCGCCGACGATGTCCCGTCGACGAGGGACGTCGCCGGCGCGACGAGGGGCGTGACCGGCGCGACTTCCGAGTAGTCTTCCGGTCGTAGTGTTTCACGTGAAACGATCGGAACCGGGCGCCCTCGCCTTCCTCGACGCCGCCCTGGCGGAGGTTCGCGGGGCGAACCTGCTGCGCGAGCGGAGGGTGACCGCGGCGGACCCGCGATCGTTCGCGTCCAACGACTACCTCGGGCTGGCGACTCGCCGCCCGCCGGCGGAGGACGCAGGGGCTGGCGCCTCCCGCTTGCTCGGTGGGGACAGGCCGGTGCATGCGGAGCTCGAGGAGGCCGCGGCTTCCCTCGTCGGGCTGCCAGCGGCCCTCGCCTTCTCCAGTGGGTACGCCGCGAACCTCGGGGTGCTGTCGTCGCTGGCCGGTGCCGGGGACCTCATCGTGAGCGACGCCCTGAACCACGCCTCGATCATCGATGGGGCCCGGCTGTCGCGAGCCCAGGTCGCCGTCGTCCCCCACTGCGACGTCGAGGCCACCGCCGCCGCCCTCCGGCGCCGACGTCCGGGCACCCGAGCCTTCGTCGTCACCGAGAGCTACTTCAGCATGGACGCGGACTCGCCCGACCTCGCTGCCCTTCGGGCGGTCTGCGACGGCGAGGCCGCCGCCCTCGTGGTCGACGAGGCCCACGCGCTCGGGGTGCTCGGCCCGGAGGGGCGGGGGCTGTGCGCGGCGGCGGGTGTGGTGCCCGACGTTCTCGTCGGTACCTTCGGCAAGGCGTTCGGTGCGGCGGGGGCCTTCGTCAGCGGGTCCGAGACCCTGGTCGCGTGGCTCTGGAACCGGGCGCGCTCCTTCGTCTTCTCCACCGGGATGAGCCCCCTTCTGGCCGCCGCTGCCCTCGATGGCATCCGGTGCTCCCTGGCCGAGCCGCACCGCCGGGAGCGAGCGGCGGCGGGCGCCCGGCAGCTCAGGCAGGGGCTCACCTCGGCCGGCCTCGAGGTCCTCGGCCACGGGCACATCGTCCCGTGGGTCCTGGGGGATACGCGCCGTGCACTCTGGTGGGCCGATGAGCTGCAGTCCCACGGGGTCATGGTCCGGGCGGTGCGGCCCCCCTCGGTACCCGCCGGTACCGCTCGCCTCCGCCTGACCGTCACGGCCTCCCACGAAAGCGCCGACATCGAGCGACTGGTGACGGCGGTCCTGGACGCGAGCACGAGAGCGCCGTGAGCGGTAGCGACCCGGTCGGGCGCCTCGTCCTCGTGACGGGAACGGGCACCGGCATCGGCAAGACCCACCTCGCCGAGGCCATCCTCCTGGCCTTCCCCCGGGACGCGAAGGTCATCGGGCTCAAGCCGGTCGAGAGTGGGGTCGAGGAGGGCGTGCTCTCCGATGCCGAGCGCCTCGACCGTGCCTCGACGTTTCACGTGCAACACTACCGTGTCGCCCTGCGCACCCCGGTCGCCCCCTCGGTGGCTGCCCGGCTCGAAGGCGTCGTTCTCGACGTCCGCCGGCTCCAAGCCGAGGTCGCGCGCGTGCGCAGCCTGGCCCACGTCACCCTGGTCGAGCTGCCCGGAGGTCTCTTCAGCCCCTTTGTCGATCGCACCCTCAACCTCGACTTCGGGGCGGCCCTCCGACCGGACGCGACCCTCCTCGTCGCCCCCGACCGGCTCGGGGTCATCCACGACGTCCTCGCGACCACCTCGGCCGCACGGGCCCGCGGCTTCCCGCTCCACACCCTGGCGCTGGTCGCCCCCGGCTCATGCGACGCGTCGACGGGGACCAACGGCCAGGAGATCGCCTCGCTGCTGCCCGACCTGCCCGTGCTCCAAGTCCCCCGCGCCGAGCCCAACGCTCTCGCTGGTGGCTCCGAGCTCCGGCGGCTCGCTACGGAGTTGCTGCGTCTCCCTCCACGCGACGACCCCGGTCCAGGGACACCACGCGAACGTCCAGACCGTTCGTGAGCCGGTCCTCATGTGTCACGATGACGACGATGGCCCCCCGCTGGGCCTCCTCGCGCACCACGTGGCGCAGCCGGTCCGTCGACGCCGCGTCCAGGCCGGTCGCCGGCTCGTCGAGCAGGAGCAGAGCCGGCTCGTGCACCAGCCCCCGAGCCAGAGCGATGCGCTGACGCTGCCCCCGGGAGTACGTCCGCAGCGGCCGGTCGGCGAACGCCGCCAGATCGAAGCGTGCTTGGGCCCGCTCGAACGCCCCCCGCTCCTCGACCCCGTGCAACCTGGCAGCGAGCTCGATGTTCCGCCGGCCGCTGAGGTCCGGGTAGCAGAGCGACTCGTGCCCCACCCAGCCGAGCGCGCTCCTCACCTCGGCCCGGCTGCTCCCGAGCGCCCCGTGGTCCACTTCGCCCGACGTGGGCTTCACCAGCGTTCCCACGATCCCGAGCAGGGTCGACTTGCCCGAGCCGTTGGGCCCGCGCACCACGGTGATGCGCCCGCTCTCGAAGCGTGCCGACACGCCCACGAGGGCGCGCACCGCGCCGTACCTCTTCGTCACGTTCCGTAGCTCTACGGCGGCACCCTGCATGCCTGTGCATGCTACTCTGGGCAACATGACGGCAGCTGCCGCCCGCGTAGCCGAGGAGCTTCCGGCCCTCCAAACGCTGCGGCAAGCCGTCGAGAGCGCCCTCGAGGGCAAGCAGGAGGCGGTCGAGCTCGCGCTCGTATCGCTGCTCGCGCGCGGGCACTTGCTCATCGAGGACGTCCCCGGCGTCGGCAAGACGACGCTGGCCCGCGCTCTGGCCAAGTCGATCGGCGGCGAGCTGCGGCGCGTGCAGTTCACGAGCGACCTGCTGCCGAGCGACGTCCTCGGCGTCAGCGTCTACGACCAGCGGCAGGCCGAGTTCGTCCTGCGCCAGGGCCCGATCTTCGCGAACGTCTTGCTCGCCGACGAGATCAACCGCGCCAGCCCGCGCACCCAGTCGGCGCTGCTCGAGGCGATGAACGAGGGCCAGGTCTCGCTCGACGGCCAGACCATCCCGCTGCCCGAGCCGTTCTTCGTCATCGCGACGCAGAACCCGCAGGACTTCGCCGGCACCTTCCCGCTGCCCGAGTCGCAGCTCGATCGCTTCCTCCTGCGGGTGCGCATCGGTTACCCGCCGCCGCAGGTGGAGATGCGTCTCGTGCTCGACGGCCACACCGACACTGCGCGCGACGTCCCCTGCGTGCTCGATCCGGCGCGCCTCGTCGGGCTCCAGCGCGAGGTCGAACGTGTCACGATCGACGGGGCGCTCGCGAACTACCTCCACGCGCTCATCGTCGCCACGCGCTCGTCGCCGCTCCTGTCGCTCGGCGCTTCGACGCGCGCCGCGATGGCGCTCGGTCACGCCGCGCGCGCCCGCGCGCTCCTCCGCGGCCGCCACTACTGCATCGCCGATGACATCCACGACCTGACCGTCCCCGTTCTCTCTCATCGCGTGCGCCTCGCCACGCACGCCGACGGGTTCGTTCCCACGCGCGACGAGGCGGAGTCGGCGCTGCGCGAGATCGTCGCCCGCATCCCCGTTCCTCTCTGATCCGCGGAGCCCGCGATGCTCCACGACAACCGACTGCAGTCCCCTCCCGGCCCGCGCCTGACGGGTCTCTCGCGGCTGTGGAACGCCTGGCGCGGCCGCATGCGCCCACCGCGCCGGCTCAAGTTCACGCGCGAGGGGAAGTTCTTCGTCGGCATCACCCTGGGCGTCGGGTTCGCCGCGATCAACACGGCGAACAACCTGCTCTACCTGCTGCTCGGGATGCTCCTCGCGCTCATCGTCGTGAGCGGAATCATGAGCGAGCTGTCCCTGCGCGACCTCACGGTCGTGCGCCGGCTTCCGCTCCGCGCCCAGGTGGGACGCGCCCACCTCGTCGAGATCGAGGTGTTCAACCACAAGGCCTGCGTCCCCT
>Ga0335069_10010297_pt1 | contig 13255 bp, 13 predicted proteins | sample Lox_Sample_11_FD_206714 | JGI IMG/M metagenome (GOLD analysis project Ga0335069, IMG submission 206714) | Soil microbial communities from Loxahatchee National Wildlife Refuge, Florida, United States - Lox_Sample_1.1 | ecosystem: Environmental > Terrestrial > Soil > Wetlands | place: USA... | reverse complement strand
GGAAGCGCGCTTCCCAGGCAATCGGATTTGGAGCGCCACGAGCGGCAATCGCGCGCGGTCATGCGTACTCCGAGCATGGCATTACGAGATACCAGCACGGGCAATACGCGAAGCGGCGAGTGCGCTCAGGCATGGGGATTTTGAACTGGCTGCGTCAGAGCAAAATGCGGGTGAAGAGCAACGCGGCCAAGTGGGTGCGGCCCGGCATTATCCGGCGCGCACCGGTGATGCTCAACTGCAACGCCCAGCGCCAAATGCGCCCTCACGAGGGCGCGTTCCGGGCGCAAGCACAGGCCGCCTTAGCTCTGCTAAGGGGACAAGTCTATACGCTTTTGTGGCTCAGATTGGTGCAGTCATTGGCTGCTGTTGCGGGGATGTTATGGCCGCGAGATAGAGGTTGCGGTACTCCCGTAATAGTTGTATCGCGTGAGCTTAGTACAACCGGTAGGTAGCGATGATTTTCATTAACCACATGAAAAGCGCGAAGGCCGCCAAGGATTACTACACGCAGCACATCGCGCCGGGTGACGGGCGGTACTACACGGAAGAAAACGCGGCGCAGATGAAGGGGGTGTGGCACGGGCGGGGTGCCCAGATGCTGCACCTCTCCGGCGAGGTCCGGCAGGATGATTTCTTCCGGCTGTGTGACAACCTCAATCCCCAGTCCGGCGAGCAGCTCACGGCGCGGATGAATGATACCCGCCGGGTGATGACGGACCTGACGTTTGACGTGCCCAAATCGGTGACGCTGGCTTACGAACTGGGGGGCGATGAGCGGATTCTCGATGCCTTCCGGCAATCGGTGCGCGAAACGATGGCCGAGATAGAGGCGGGTGTGCAGACGCGGGTGCGCAAGGGGGGAGCCGATACCGACCGTTCGACCGGCAACATCATATGGGCCGAGCATATTCACCGGACGACGCGGCCGGTGGACGGAATACCGGACCCACAGCTTCACTGCCATGCCACGGTTTTTAACGCCACCTTCGACGCAGTTGAGGGGCGGTGGAAAGCCATTCAGCTTGGCGATATCGTCCGCGACAAGGGCTATTACCAGGCGGCATTTCATGCGCGGCTGGCCTCACAACTCAAAGAGCTTGGCTACGGCATCGAGAAGGACGGCAACAGCTTTACGCTTGCCGGGATTAGCCGCACGACGGTGGAGGATTTTTCGCGCCGCAGTGCCGTTATCGAAGCCGAAGCCGAGCGGCTTGGCATTACCGATGCTTCGAGCAAAGCGCAGCTCGGACGAAAGACGCGCGAGAGCAAAAACAAGACGCCGGTCGGCATGTCGGAATTGCGCGCCCAGTGGGATGGCAGACTCACTCCCGAGGAGCGTCTGGCGATTCGTACGGCCGGCAGCGGATGGGAGAAAGGCGACGACGCGATAACGGCTAGCCAAGCAAAAGAATACGCCCTTGAGCATTCGTTTCAGAACGCCTCCGCGGTCTCCGAGATGCGCCTTAAGGCGGAAGCGCTGACCCATGCCGTTGGCTCCATCCGGCCCGAGGATGTGGCCGACATTGCACAGCACCCGGAAGTGATTCCGGTGCGCTATCAGGGGCAATGGATGGCGACCACGAAAAGGGTGCTGGGTAACGAAGTGGCGATGCTGCAATTTGCCAAAGACGGCCAGCGTAAGTTCCGGCCGTTTGCCGAGCCGAAAAAGACGCTGGGGGATGCCTTGGCGGGGCTTTCGGGGGAGCAGAAGAAAGCAGCAGAGCATATCCTCGGGAGCCGCGATACCGTGACCGGCGTAGTGGGTAAAGCCGGCACCGGCAAGACCCGGATGATGCGCGCAACAGTCGATGCGCTGCAAAGCGAATCGGGCCTCAAGGTCTTTGTCTTTGCGCCCTCGTCGCAAGCCTCGCGCGGCGTGCTTAAGAAGGAAGGCTTTAAGGATGCCGAAACGCTCGAAATGCTGTTTAAGAACGAAAAGCTTCAGGCGCAAACGCGGGGCCAGGTGCTCTGGGTGGATGAGGCCGGGCTGGTGTCGTCCGTGGACATGCGCCGCCTGATGGACGTGGCGAAGAAAAACGGCAACCGGGTAATTCTATCGGGTGATTACACGCAGCATGCGAGCGTTGAGGCGGGCGATGCATTTCGGCTTCTGGAAAAGGAAGCAGGCGTAACGCTCGCACGTCTCACCGAGATACGCAGGCAGAAGGAGCCGGGCTATAAGAAGGCGGTTGAGGCGATTTCTGAGGGGACGGGGAGGGCGGCACAAAAGGGATTTGATGCGCTGGACCGGATGGGCTGGATTACCGAGGCGAGCGGAGAAGAACGCCACAGCCTTCTGATAGCCGATTACCTGGGGGCGGCCGAGGACGGCAAATCAGCGCTCATCATCGCGCCTACACACTTGGAAGGGGAGAAGCTCACAGGGGAGTTGCGGCAGGCATTGAAAGCGCGCGGCCTTCTGGGCCAGGACCGGGAATTCATTGCGCGGCGCACGACGGGCTGGACGGATGCGCAAAAGGCCGACATCCGCAATTACGAGCCGGGGATGGTGGTGGAGTTCCACCAGAACGCCAGGGGCTTTAAGCGCGCCGAAAAAGCGGTAGTTGCCGAGGGCGATAACGGTCTTACCCTGCAAAGGACCGATGGCTCCCGCGCGGCGCTGCCACTTGCGCAGGCGAAACGCTTCGAAGTCTACCGGACGCGCGGCATTGCGCTGGCAAAAGGCGACCGCATCCGCATTACCAGGAACGGGGCGGCAAAGGTCGAGGGCCAGGCCAAAGGCACGCGGCTTAATAACGGCGACATCTTCACCGTCGAGGGCTTCACGAAAGAAGGCGACATACGCCTGGAGAATGGCAAGCTGCTGCCCAAAGACTGGGGGCATTTAAGCCTTGGCTACGTGGACACGAGCTACGGGAGCCAGGGCAAAACGGTAGACCGCGTATTTATTGCGGCGGGCACGGAATCGCTTCCCGCCACCAATCAGCAGCAATGGTATGTGAGCGCATCCCGTGGCCGGGAAATGGCCAAGCTGTATGTCGATTCCAAGGAGGATGTACGCGAGGCGATTGCCCGCACCGGAAAGCGTCTCTCGGCGGTCGAATTGACCCATACGAAGCTGCGCGGGACCTGGCGCAAGCGGTTCGTGCAATCGCTGGAGCGCAACAGGATAGGGCGGTTTTTGAAAGAGCGCGCCAGAGCAATTGGTGAATACTGGCGCGGACGGGAAGGCGTGAATTATGCCTGAGCCAAAAAGCAAGTTTCTGGACAAGATTCTGGACGGAAAAGGCCCGAGCGCCGACGACGGCAAAAGCTTCACCAGCGAGCGCCAGCACACCGCGCAGGCGTTCAACCTGCATGTCGAGCGCAAGGATGGCAGGCGGGCGGAGGGCTTCGCCTGGTCGCATTACGCCGGCTACCAGTGGACCGATGAAGGCAACCAGGAAAAGCTGGTCGTGATGTTCGGCATGCGCGCCGTGGAAATCGAGGGCCGCAATCTCGGCGTGCTCGTGAACGAAATCCGCGACGGCCAGCTCAACAGCATCCGGGAGCTCAGCAGCCGGCAGGCGGAATCGGTCCAGCAAACCGGCTCGCCCATGGAACCGGTAATCACCAGCGTGAAGACGTTCCCGGATTTTGAGCAGATGTTAAACGACATGAAAGGGGAGGAAGACCATGAAGACCGACACACTCGACGCTTTGAGCGATGACGAATTGCGGGACCTCATCGGGCGCGCCCAGGGCACGCTGCAACAACGCCACGAAGACCGCAAAGCCAAGGCGCTGGGCGACGCCAGGGCGCTTCTCGCCTCCGTGGGCTTAAGCCTCAAAGACCTGGGCGGGAAACGCAAGGCCAAGCCCGCAAAGGCGCCGGTCTACCACACCGGGCATCACTACCAGCATCCGACCGACAAGGATCTCGTCTGGAACGGCAAAGGCAAGAAGCCGGGATGGCTGGTGGCGCTCGAAGGCGAAGGTAAGACGGCAATCGAAATCGGCAGTTAGGAGGACAGCGGCCATGAGGCCGCCGCCCTATAAGAACTTCGACAGAAAAGAGGATATTAAGATGATTAACACCATGAAATCGGCCGGCCGGAAACGGCTCGGCTTGCTGTTGTTATTTCTGGCTCTGCGGCCCGCAAAGGCCTCGGAGATCACGTTTACTTTGACCGGGACATTGACCGGCGGACCGGATACGTTCGGGACCTTTGGTATCGGTAATAAGCTGCCATCAGGGACGCCTTTCAAGCTGGTCTTTACGTTTGACGATACGAAGGGAAAGCAGGACACCGAAGGTTGTGGTTCAGGAATTAACGGCGACGGCGCGCAATCGCCCGGAAAAGCTGTGCTCACGATTGGCAGTCGGTCGTTTACCTTTGGAGTCGGTCCCACCGCCAAGTCCGGCGCGTGGAGGTCAACCTGCGACGGCACGTTGTTCGTTTTGACGGTGGGAGAGGGAAGGGTCTTCAACAACACCCTGGTCGGTGTTCGCTTCTCGCTACCAGGAGCGATGGGGCTCTTAATGCGCAATTCGGACTGGCGCTCGGCGTTGACCCTGCCCAAAGTCAATAATCCTGCGAGCGGGAATGGCTTCGGGATTAGCCGCGAAGGAGATTATTCCCATGAAACGAATTCTGATTTTGAGATCAACTCCGTTGTCGTTAGCGGACCTCATCCCGGACCGAAAGTAGAGGCTCGGGTAGAACCCAAACCGGCCCCCGTGCCTCCTCCGGCGCCTCCAGTGGCGCAGGGAACGGGTGCATCCAAGATATTCGTCCTCAGCGATGACGGAGGGACGAAGGTCACAACCTATTCTCCCGATGGTAAGAGGATCTCGCCGACCATTTGGCTGGGCGCACGCAACGGCTCGGGCCTTGCGCTGGATAGCGCGGGCAGGATTTACGTCGCGATCAATGGAGCCGTGGATCAGATCATGTCCTTTAACCCGGACTCGACGCGTTCCGGAACCCGAAATCCAGGCAACTGCTGCTTCAGCGTTGCGCTCAGTCCGCTCGGGTTTGCCTATGGGCTGGCGGTGGACAGGCAGGGCAACGGCGTGGTCAAGGTCATGCCGCCCAGTGGCGCGCCTGGACAACCCGATATTTCCACCGGACTGAGTGTCGCATCGGCCGTGGCGGTGGATGCCCATGGAACCATTTTTGTTGTCTCCAAGGGACAGAACGTGATTAAGACGTATGATGCGAGCGGACGTCCCACGGATCTGACGATCCGGGCGGGTGTGGATACGCCGACGGGCGTGGCCATTGACTCCAGGAACGGCAGAATCTACGTCTCCAACTGGAACTCGGTAACCACCTATACGATGACTGGCCAGAGAGTGCCGCCGACGATCATCGAGAAAGGCGACTGGGATTTGCCAGAGCCGACGGCTGCTGTCGCTGTTGATGCATCGGGGCGGATCTACGTTGGGTACCAGGGAGGCAAGGTGGGCATCTACGAACCGAACGGCAAGCTCGCGCGTCCGATCATTAAAGTCCCGTCACGCTTGCTCGGGATTGCGGTGCAGTAATAATACGGACGGGAGCGGGTAGCTCCCGTCCCTTTTCACGCTGCCTGCGTTTTCCCGGTTGCCTGGATCGCAAAATGGGGGCTGGATAGGGGTATATGCCTATGGCCCGGCTGATGCAAAAACGCATCCGTCATCCTGTTTCAGGAACTCTGAAATCGCGTAGAAGCACTGTGCGGCCAGTGTAAAATTCAGGAACCGGCTTATGATTCCTTGCGGGCAATGCTAAAAATCAGGACATCGGCGGCCAGTAATTGCCGTATCGAGCCTATCCGCGTTCGAACATTACTCATATGGTTTAGAAAAAACGAGCGCGTGCCATTCAGTAGTAGCACATACTGGAGCAGTTGCCGGAGTCATATACTGGCCTGATGCCGCCGTCCACTGTCGCTTTCATGCAATCCTCCATGCATGCCTGGTCGGTCTGCGGCTCGCGACCAGGTCGGGGCGGGGTTGACATGCGTATGTAGCGGTGCGGGTTGCACCCTGCCTCACACGCGGCGGGACCGTTTCCATCCCCAAGGCACAGCTTCACGCAGTCCGCATGGTCAATGGCAAATGCAGGGTGCGAAAGAAGAATCAGGGCTACTGCGAGGAATCGGAACATCATCAAACCGGCGTTATTCTAGCGGGGAAAAACTTGCTGACAACTCTCTTCTTCTTGGGTGTATGTCCCACGCTGCGGCGGGTTTGCTCCGCAGACTGGATACATGCCACATGCTAATTGATGAACTGGCCGAATCCCTTCGTGCTAGAGCCGACCGCTGATATTGTCGATAACGGCATCGGTTGTTGCGTCGATGGCACCTAGCCGAGCCTCTCCATGGCTGCCGCGTGGTATTTGCCGTCCAGTTCCACGCCCAGCCAGTTGCGGCCCAGCATCTTTGCCGCAAGCAGGCTTGAGCCGCTTCCGGCGAAGGGGTCGAGCACTAAATCGCCGGGGCGCGAGAAGCTTTCAACCAGCGGCATCAAGGCCTCAATGGGCTTCTGAGTGGGGTGGAGTTTGTTGCCGGTGTATTTCCACTCGATGACATCGGCGATAGGGCTGTCGGGCTGACGGGGGTCGCCTTTGGCGAGCAGGTGGGCGGACTCATGGCTGTAACGCAAGAACCGCGTGCTCGACGCGTACCGCTTGGGGAATATAAGGTGCCCAACGACTCTGAAGCCCGCGGCGCGATATGCTTGCATGAAGCGGTCGGCCATCGGCCATCCATAAAAGCTCACGCAAAAGCTGTCCGGCGCAAGTACGCGGTACATCTCGGCAAAGGCGGGCCTGAGCCATTTGTCGTTGTCGTCGTTGGCGATTTTCCTCCCGTCGCGGGATCGGTATTTAGTGATATAGGGCGGATCGGTCAGGACAAAATTCACAGTTCGGTCCGGCAACATCGGCAGGGCCTTGATGCAGTCAGCATGGATGATGGTGTTGCGAAATATGGTCATGACGACTCTCCTTTAACGGGTTGGGGTGATCTTATGGCGTCGCGCAGGGCGGGTTCGAACCGGTCGCCCCGGTAGGAATTGACACCGAAGGCGATACGGCCCGCGGCCAGTTTGGCAATATCGAGCACGGCGCAGTGGTACGGTTCTTCGAACATAACGGCGACTTTACGGGTGTTCTCGTCGGATATGTCGTCGAACAGGAAGACATGGAATGGCGCGCCGCAGATGCCGTTACGGTGGTAATCGAAATCGATGATTTGGATGCGGGGGGAGTGGATCATAGCCGTTGCTCCCGCGCTTCGTTTTCGAGTTCGATGACGCGGCCTTCGTCCACGAAGAATTCCTCGTAAGGTTCGCACCACGGTTCCCCGTCGCTGATCGGATAAACACGCAGAACCAGTTGCGCGGAGGCAATCGGCGGCGGAACATGGCTGCGAATGGTCACGCGGAAGCGGCCATCTACATCCACGGCGGCATGATCGGTGTGGACTTTGATATCGAATCTGGTCATGGGGCTATACCTCCCGGTTGCGTGCGAGTGAGTCCTCGCCCACGTCAAGCGTGCCGAGCAGGTCAATCTCGTCGTTGTCGTAAACGTTGATGACTATGCCTTCTTCAACGCGGAGGATGCTGATATCGAAAATGTCATCCACGCGGACATAGACGCGGTCTTCGTTGTCGTCTTCGGGCGGGGTGTATTCGAACTTGGCCATGGGAATTCCTTTAAGTGAGAGATGAAAGGGAAGGGGCGGCATTGCTGCCGCCCCGGCAGTGAGGTTATTTGCCGTCGTCCGGGCGGGGGCGCTCCCAGAAGAGCGTGTGTCCTTGTTCGGAGCCGGTCTTCACCAGCCGGCAGTTGACGCGCTCGGCAAAGCTCGGATCGTCGATGCTGACGGAGAGGTACTCCGCGCCTTCCCTGGAGGTTTTCTTCCAGGCCGCGCCGATGTCGGACGTGAAGTTTTCGGTAATCTGGAAGACCCGGTAGTCCGGCGCGTTGCCGTTGCGCTTCTCCTGCGGCTCAAAGGTGACTTTTGACTTAAGCGTGAGCGTCTCGATACTGCCTGCGTAGCCCGCGCCGTCTTTAGTGAATGTGCCGATGATAGCCATAGTTTTTCTCCTTTTCGTTTGGGAGGCCGCACCATGCGACCTCGCTTACGGCGAACGTCAGGCGCGCGGACAAGCGATCAGGTCATAGAATCTTGTCTCGCGAGGAAGGCCGTCAGGCCGGGGAAGATTCGTCATTGACCTGGGAGTGACGCGCGCATAGTCGCCAGGTAAAAAGCGAGTGGCAGGGATTGCGGCGCAAAGCCGAAAGGAGAGGACGCGACAGACATCGGCGCACTGAAAAGGCGGGCCATGCCGGAAAGCGCGGTCGGGGAGCTTACAATGGCAATATGGCACCGATAGACCTTGACGCAAGGATGAGGATCGCCGCACATCATGAAGCCGGACATGTTGTGACCGCAGCCGTGGAAGGCATACCATTGCGCCCGGAGGGGATCATGGTCGATACGGAAGCTGCGGGCCTTGCCTGCTACTGCAAAGATCCGGAAGATTCCGATCCAGCTCGCGAGCGGGTTATCATCTCTACGTTCGCAGGATGCCACGCGGAAAACCGCTGCCGCGCGGACCTGTCCTTCGGCGCGCTGGATGAACTTGCCGTGATTTGGAGTCTGGACTGGCGTGAAGCTCGGGTGATGCTTCTGAAGATGTCCGATGGATACCTGGCCAACGGAGGGCTGAATTCGGTACAGATGGCGCTTGAGACGCGCTCCGAGCGAGCCGTTAAGCAGTCCTGGCACGTTATCACCGCAGTAGCCGACGCGCTGTTGGCCAAGGAATGGGAGCCGATCAAGCCTCTCAGGAGCGGGTGTCAATGGTCGAACCAGACAATGGCAAAGTACCTGGCGGGCCATGAAGCCGCAGCGATTTTAGAACAGCACGCCATCACGGCGACGTTAACCGCCGACTGTTGATGCGGATTTAGGCGGCAGCGGCTTTCTTTGCGGCCCAGCGCTTCTTCATCGCCACACTGAGCGACTTTCGGCCTGCGGCTGTGAGGCCGCCTTTCGGTTTGGCTGATTTGGCTGTTGTCTTGGCCAGCACAGCCGCTTCACCTTTGATCCTAGCCCATCGGAGTTGTTGTGCCTCCCGCATTCGCTTGCGGGCTGCGGCACTGAATTTTCGCCTCGTGGCTTTTATCGGAAACCCCGCGGCGGGAGCGTGAGTTGGGCCAGTCAGCATTGCGCGCAATTCGGCGATCTGGACATCGATGTTCTTTTTCTGGGCTTCAAAGCCGTCAATTGCCGCCTGTATGATTGTGTTCGTGAGTTTAGCTGCCATCTCGATGGTTCATTCTCCCCTCAACCATATTGGCACACGAGAACGCAAGGCTGGAACAAAATGGACCGATGGGCGGGGTGGGAGGCCGCATGGTGCGCGAAACGTTATAGCCGCCTTTCTCTAAGATGCGCGGTGATAAACTAACTCTGCGATGGCAAGCCCACTGCTCTGGTTGGAAGCCCTTGCGGGATTGAAGGCGCTCTACGACCTGCTGGAATTCGGCGTAGATTACGCGGCGGCCCTGCGGAAACACCGCGACGAGTCTGATACTGTTGCCGAGTCTAGCCGCGCAGCGGCACAGTTTTCGACCTATTCGGATTCGGAGATTCAACAGCTGATCAGAAAAATCGCGGGTTGCCGTGATCGTTTCATAATGCAGGGAAGCGGGGCTGACCGCGCACGTTGCATGTGCAGCATCTTCCAGGAAATCAGTGAGGGGAATGGAGGGCAACTTCCCAGGATTGATGATTGGCAAAGAATGTTCGACCAGTTGAGGTGCAAAGGATCAACGAGCCGGAGATCGTGACGGCTGGGTTGCGCTTGCTGCTTTTGACCGCCGCGCCATTTCGCGCTCGACGTAGCTGCGCTCGATCTGCCGCAGCTTGCCTTTACACTCCCGCTGTACGTAGGCGTCGATCATGTCCCGTGCAAATACGTCCGGCGTCATGCCCGGCACCATTTCCGCGTGGCAGCCGAGAAAGCTCCGGTATCCGGTTTGGCTCAGGAAGGGCTTCTGGAAATCGACGGCATGCGCGCCAAATCCGAGCCACACGCCCGAACTGGTTCCGATCCCGAATATCCCCTCCTGCTCGATGCGCACCGGCATCGTCCCGACGTTGATTGTGAACTCCCCTGTCTGGCCCCACATAGGTAGCGTGCCAGCGGGCGCGGCGGTCGCCCGGTCCAGCACGTACGCCGGAGCGTCCGGGCCGCCCTTGATGGCCGTATCGCCGCCATTCACTTTATAGGCCAGGTCGTGGGCCTCCTCGCGGATTTTCATCGCTACCGGAATGTCGCCGGCCAGCATCGCCGCATGGTGACGCTCGATTAGCTTGCGGTAGTACGGGATAGCCTCTTCCATTGTCGACGGAAGATGGGCGGTCCGCTGCTCCTCGGCCATCTGGTCGAAGCCGAAGCCTAGTTGCTCGGGTGGGGTCATGCGTAACCTCTTCTGCGGGTTGGGACTGGGGGGGATACATAACAAGGGGAGGGCGCTCATAGTGTCATCGCGGGTGGTTCCTGGGTCCTGATGCGTGCCGCGAAGGTGGCCGGAATACTCTTCTCTTCGGGTTCGCGCTCTTCGGCTATTGCCTGCGCCTCGTGCTTGTCGAGGTCGAGGGCAGAGTTAAGCTGCGCTTGTTTGGCAAGCAGCTCCTTAAGGCGCGCCTCATGCTCAAACGGGCGTCCCAACTGCTCACGGTAATCGGCAAGTGCCTTCTGCTGCCGTTGGAGTTCTTTTTGCGCATCCTCGGCCCGGCGATCCAGGCTGCGCAGCACATGCTCGATGCTCTGGATGGTGCCTTGTGGACTCGTGGGGTTGATATTAGGCCTGTACGTTTCTCTGCCACGGATAAACAGTTCCGGCTCGCCGTCCTTGAACGCGCTGCCGCGGCTTAAGATTTCAAATCCCCTGAAATGCCCACGGCTTTTAAGCGTCTGGTCATCGCGCCAGGACAGGACGGCGGCGTTCAGGGCGGCCCCGGCTTCCTCGCGGGCGCCCTTGCCGGAGTAGTCGCGGTTTCCGACCTTCATGCTGAAATCCTCCTCCGCATGCGCGTCGCGGGCGAGGATGTCGAACGAAACCGCCGCATGATACTTCCGGGCGTTCTCGATGCGCTCGGGCAGGCTCCTGACCTGCCATTTGATGTTGTGCTGCTGGTTGACGTGGGACGCGCGGAGCTGGTCGAGCTTGCGGATCTCGGTATCGACCCTGACTTTCTCCATCACCGCCGGATTGCCCGACGCGATGGCCTTGATTTCGGCGTAGGTGAGCGCGCCGCCTTCCAGGTCTTCCGCCTGGCGCACGGTGACGCTGCCGTTCATCACCTGGTTGATGAAACGGGCCTTGGTCTCCAGCGTCTGCCACATATAGGCGTCAAACGAGCCTTCAGTGACGTAGCGGTGAATATGCACCGATGCATTGTCGTTGCCCTGGCGGAGTATCCTGCCCTCGCGCTGCTCGATGTCCCGTGGCCGCCACGGTGCATCGAGGTGATGCAGCGCGACGAGCCGCTTCTGCACATTGGTGCCCGCGCCCATTTTTTCGGTGGAGCCGAGAAGGATGCGGATGCGCCCGGCATTTACCGAATCAAACAACGTCTTCTTCTGGAGGTCGGTCTCGGCGTCGTGGATATAGGCGATTTCCTTCGCCGGCACGCCTTTGGCAATCAGCCGGTCGCGGATATCGTCATAGACGTTGAACCGGTCAGGGTTCGGTGTCGAGAGGTCGCAGAAGACGAGCTGGGTCGAGCGCCTGTCTTTGCCCTCTTCCCAGGTGCGGTAGATATTCTCGACGGCGCGGGAGACTTTCGTGTCGCCGTGAATCTCGGCGAACGGGTCAACCAGGCGCATGTCGAGCGCGGCCTTTCTGCCGTCGCCGGTGATCTTGAGCATATTGTCCACCGAGGGGTCAACCTTTGCGTTTTTCAGCTTCTGCGCGCGGTTCACCAGCGTCTGGACGTATTCCTTGAGGTCCGCCGATGCGGGTGCGGCGGCGATGTGGGGCTTGCCGCCATGGATTTCGGGCCGGGGAAGGTTGAGCATATCCGCCGTCTGCACGTCGGCAAATGACCGGAACATGGAAAGCAGTTCCGGCAGGTTGACGAATTTGGCAAATCGCGTGTGCATCCGGTAGCCCGAGCCGTCCGGGGCCAGCTCCAGCGCGGTCACGGCCTCGCCGAAATTGGCCGCCCAGGCGTCGAAATGCTCAACGCCTGCCGCGGCGAGCGACATCGGCGCAAGGTAGCGCTGCAGCGTGTACATTTCGGCCATGGTGTTGGAGACCGGCGTGCCGGTGGCAAACACGGTGCCCCCTCCACGCTCGGAGAGATACCGCGTCTTCATGTACATGTCGAGCGCCCGATTACTTTCGGTATTGGGCAGCCCGGCGATCCGGTTCATCTTGCTCACGAATCCGAGATTCTTGAACAGATCCGCCTCATCGACGAACAGACGGTCGATGCCAAGCTGCTCGAAAGTGACGGCGTCATCCTTGCGCTCGCGGTCGGCGCGTTCCTTGAGTTTGGTCGCAAGCCGTTTCTTGGCTTTCTCCAGATCCTTCACGATGCGGCGGTTGTCGCCTTTCTCAGCCCTGGCTTCGCGTATGGCTTCTTCAAGTTGATCGAGTTGCCTGTCCACGAATCGCTTGAACGTCTCGTCGGATACCGGCAGAAGCTCAAAGGATTTGTGGGAGACGATCACCGCGTCGTAGTTGCCGGTGGCGATGCGCGACATGGCGCGCTCGCGGTTGCCGGCGGCGAATGCGTCCTTGCCGGCAACAAAGATGTGAGCGTTGGGGTAAAGTGCAAGGAACGCCGCGCCCCACTGGTCAACCAGGTGGTTGGGAACCACGATCATGGGCTTGCTCGCGAGTCCTAAGCGCTTCATCTCCATCGCCGCGGTCGTCATCACGGCGGTTTTTCCGGCGCCGACGCAATGGGCAAGCAAGGTATTGTCGTTTTGCAGGATGCGCCACACGGCGTCCTTCTGGTGCTTGTCGAGATCGTTGCTCCTCAGCATCGAGCGGTTCATGCCGGGGAAGGTCAGGTGCGATCCGTCATAGGTGCGCAGCCGCAGATTGTTGAACGTGTCGTTGTAGTAGCGGGCAAGACGGGCAGCGCGTTCCTCATCCTGCCATATCCACTCAGAGAAGCGGTCCTTGAGCTTCTGCTGCGCCTCCCTGGCGGCTAATGTCTCCTGCTGGTTCACGACGCGTGTGTCCTTGTCAACCTGGTCGTAGATGGTGGGCGTGCGGCCGTTAAGCGC
>Ga0335069_10010296_pt1 | contig 13255 bp, 12 predicted proteins | sample Lox_Sample_11_FD_206714 | JGI IMG/M metagenome (GOLD analysis project Ga0335069, IMG submission 206714) | Soil microbial communities from Loxahatchee National Wildlife Refuge, Florida, United States - Lox_Sample_1.1 | ecosystem: Environmental > Terrestrial > Soil > Wetlands | place: USA... | reverse complement strand
GAATTTTTTGCGGGGGGGTGAGGATGGCTTCATGGGGCCGCCTTGGGAAGAAATAAGTGGGCCCAGGATAACAAAAAAAGCCGCGGCCAAGCTAGAACTCGCGGTCGACCCTGAGGAAAAAACGGTCCGGATGGGCGGCCAGGGGGCCTTCACTAAAAAAGGCCCCGACCTGCCCTTCCGCCCCGAAGGTCCAACCGCTCTCAAAGCTCCAGGTGAGCTTGGGCCAAAAGAGGAGCGGCCCGCCCTGGAGCGATTTGACCAAGGTCGGCTCCCAAACCCAATTTTCATCCAAGGCCCGACGCCAAAAAAGCGTGAGATAATCCGCGGCGGGCGCCCGGGTTGAAAAAGAGGCCAGGGCCTCGCCCGTGCCGTCCTTCAGCCATTCCAGGCACCAATCGCCCCCCTCCCAGCGGGTGGAAAAACCCGCCAGGGTTTCCAGCGCGGTCAAGCGCCCGCCCCAGGCCCAGCGCACGGCCTCCAAGCGCAATTGGAAATCGGGGAAGGTCACCAGGCCTTCCAAGCCCAGCCCCTCGCGCCCCGACAGATGGGCGAAACTGGGGGCGACCAGGAATCCGATGCCCCGGTTGGGAAGGCGCAAAACCCATTCGGCCCCGTGCCCCGCGGTCAGGCGGGCGGCGGCTTCCACCGAAAGATCATCCAGAAGGGCTTGGCTCGCGTCCAGCCCCTCGCTGCCCAAGGGTTCCTCGGGCCAAAGGGTGAGGGGCGCCAAGGGCCCGAAATAATCCGTGGGACGGAAAAACCGTCCCTGCCCCCAGTCGGGCGCGAAAAGCCCGCCGACGGCCTGGAAATCGTCAAAGGCCCACTTCAGATGAAGGCGCGTCAGCCGCAGGACTTCGAAATTGACCCCGTCGCTTTGGTTGAAATTGTTCCACTCGGGATCGATCCGGGGGGCCGGGCCGCCCTCGGGCCAAGGTAGGTTCAACCGGGAGACCGGCGGACCCTGGGGACCTTGCACCCACCAAAGGGCCTCAGCGCCCCAATCGAGTTCCAGCTCATCGCTCAGCATTTCCCGGCGATCCCATAAAACCCTCGAGGCCTGGAAATAACCGGCGTGGCCCACCGGGTCCTGAAAACCCGTCATGAAATCAAGGCGCAGCCCCCAGGGGCCCGCTTCTTGGGCTTGAAGGAGGGAGGCCAAGGCCGCCACGAGAAGGGCCAACCCCAGGGTCTTTAGGCTCATCGTCCCGCCGAACCCATGCCCTCGATTCGCGGCACCACCCGGGTCACCAAAGAAGGACAAGCCTCCATCGCGAGGATCTTCCCATTTTTGGAATCCAGCACCCATTCCCGCCCTTGGCGGCCTTGGCGGGTGCGGGCCGAGCCCGAAGCCAGGATCCTGATTTCTTCCCGAACCTCGAAAAGCGATAGGTTGGCGTTTTTCCATTCGTCCGACACGGGATCCAGGGAGGCTTGCCAGAGCCGGTTTTGGCCTATGTCGTAAGCCGAAACCCTCCCCTTTTGGTCGATGACGTAAGTGGTGCTGTCGGGGCTCCGGACCGCCTCGGCGGCCTGGTCCACCTTCAAGCTCCAGAGGACTTTGGCTTGCTTGAAGTCCACTTCTTCGACTTGGGAATCCAGGGTCACGAGGAAATTGCCGCTGTCGGGGCAAACCTTCACCGCCCGGGGCGGGTCCGGCAGGGGAAATTCCCAACGGATCTTGGCGCCGGCCGCCTTGGCCTCCGCCAAAAAAAGGCGTTTCTTCACGGCGTCGGCGGCCAAAATAAGGGTCGGTTTGCCGCTGAGGTCCCAATCCACCGCCACCGCGTCCGCCGGGGGATCGACCTCCAGCTTCGACCAATCCCAGCCCACGACCCAGGGCTTTTGCCCCAGGCTATGGTGGAGCAAGAACAACTTGCCCTTGCCCCCCGTGACCAGCCAATCGCCCGAGGGCTGGGATTGGGCGTCCAACGCGGGGCCCTCCAAGCCAAAATCCCAAGCCCCCTTGCCCCAAGCCGTCACCAATTGAAGGCGGCCGGGATCCCCGGCGCAAATGAGCCGGTCGGGAAAAAGGGGCGAAGCCGCCCCCAAGGCGGCGGGAATCAACCACCCCAAGGCCCCAACCCAACCGAGCCTCACGAATTGCCTTTCAGGTCTTGGATGAATTGCCGGGCCGCGCGGCCCGATCGGCCGTTGTTGAACCGGGCCCATTGGGCGGCCTTGAGGTGCAGTTCGTCCGAAGGCAGTTTGACGCCTTCGACCTTGGCCCACTCGTCGACCATCTTGAAGAAGGTCTCTTGGTCGGGCGCGTAAAAGGAAACCACCAGCCCGAAACGGTCCGCCAGGGAGAGCTTTTCTTCCACGGTGTCGGCCCCATGGATCTCCCCCTCCTTCGCCAGCCCCCCGGCGCGGTCGTCGAAAAATTCCCGGACGAGGTGCCGCCGATTGGAGGTGGCCATGAGGATCACGTTGGCCGGGGAAGCTTCCAGGGTGCCTTCCAAGACCGCCTTGAGCCCCTTGTAGCCGGTCTCATTCTCCTCGAAGGAAAGGTCGTCCACGAAAAGGATGAATTTCTCGGGCCGGGCCCTCAAAAGGGGAAGGATGGCCGGAAGATCCATCAAGTGGGACGAGAGCACCTCGACGACCCGCAGGCCCTCGGCATGATGGGCGTTGAGGAGCGCCTTCACGGTGGAGGATTTGCCCGTGCCCCGCTCCCCGTAAAGCAACACGTTGTTGGCGGGTTTGCCCTTCACGAAGGCCCGGATGTTCTCCAGGAGCGGCTCCCGCTGCTCGTCATAGCCCACCAAGTTCTCCAACCGGATGGGATCCACCGATTCCACGCCCTCCAGGGCCTGGGCGGCGTGATTCCAACGGAAGGCCCGGAATCGGCCGAAGAGGCCGAATCCCTGGCCGTGGAAATAAGCGGCCACCTGGGCCGCCATTGAGGCGGGCGGCAAGTCGGACTTTAGCAATATTTCCTTCAATTCCCGGCGGGCCGAAAGGGGCGCCAGGGTGTTTTTCGCCCCCGTCAGGGATTTGAAGCCGGACAAGGAAGGCACGGCCCGGAGGGGCTTAAATATTTTTTCCCAATCAACCCTCAACACTTTCAAAAACAGTTGAAGTTCGGCGCCGTAGGCCTCTTTTAAGGCGGCGCCCAATTGGGCATAGGGGGCCAACTCCGCCTTGCGGTGGAAGGCGTTGGGATGATCCAGCCATTTTTCGAGCCAATAATCCTGCAAGCCATTGCCCGAAAAGGGGCGCCGGCTGAACTCCAGATCCTCGGCCAGGATCTTCCAAAGTTTGAGATAGGACCGGCGGGCCCGCTGCAAATCCTCCGGCGTCCCCTTTTCCAGGCCCTTGAGGGCCTTTCGGAAGGAAAGTCCGGCCTCGTCCTCCCAAAGGTCCCTCAAAAGCCCGAAAGCTTTCAGGCCCGGCCAGGGCGGCGTCACGGCTTCTTTTGTTTTCTTTTGTCCGGCAGGCAAGCGGCTTTTCGTTTTTTTCATGGATTTCCCCGAAATTCCCCAATGGTCTTTCATTTTACGTCTTTTTCGCTTCCGCCGGCGGCTTTCCCGTTTTTTTAAAAACGTGGAACTTCCCTCGGACGCCCATTATTCTGGGCCCGAGGGCCTTTTTCGCGGGCCTTCCCAAACCATTCTCATCTTGACCGGGACCGCTTGAAAGACCTTTCACGAAAAAACTGGAATCCTTCCGGCTCGCCTTGGGCCCTTTTCCTTTGGTTCCTGGCGGCCAATGCCGTCCTCACCTTCCTGCCCCTGTCCCTTGCCGGAAAAATTTTATTTTTGTCGTTCGGCCTGTTCCTTCCGCTCATCCTCGGGGCCGTCTTATCACCGCGCGCCTCCGCCCAAACGAAGCCGGCTTATCAAATCGACCCCTTGCCGAAATGGTTTCTTCCCCCCTGGGTCTGGTTGTTGCTGGTGGCAGCCGCGGCCTTCCCGCGTTTTTGGGACTTGGGCAACCCCGCTTGGTGGCCCGTGCCGGACGACGCGCTGATCGCCGCCTATATCCCGAATTTGGACCTTCATTGGCAATGGCGACTTTTCGAGACCATGTCCCAGGTCTCGGTCTGGTTGACCTACCTGGGTTGGGTTGTTTTTAAAATCACCCACTCCATCCTGATTTCGATCCAATTTTGCCCGGCTTTCGCGTCCCTTTTGGCTTTGGGCTTGGGTTATGGGATGGCCAGGCGTTTTTTTCTCCCTACGCCGGCCTTCATTTTTTTCGCGCTTCTAGCCTTCGGTTACTGGCCGGTTTTCATCGCCAAACCCATTCTCAGCGGAATCACGCTCTTGTGGGAAGGGCTGATTTTTTATGCCCTGGGACGGCTTCACCAGCGTCCCCAAACTACCCGGATGCACTTCTTTAGTTTGGGGGCCTTGGCCGGCTTGGGGCCCTGGGTTTTTTTCTCTTGGCCGATCATGATCTTGTGGTTGAGCCTGCTGTTGCTCGCGCGCGTCACGAAGAGGCCGCCCCTCCCCCGGCACTCCGTTTGGTTTTTGACCGCCGGATTCCTCGTCTTCTTCATCCCTTTTTTAATCCTCGCGGTTCGTGAAGGCTATGGCGGCCATATCCGCGCCGTCGCCGCTTGGAATGGGTTTTCTTCCTGGCGGGCCCAAACGGCCACCGCTTGGGATTATGTTCAAACTCTTTTCTGGGATGGCCGGATGGCCGGATTATGGACTCCCGCGCAAGGGGGATTCCTGAATCCCCTCGTGGGGGCCTTGGCTTGGATCGGTCTTTTGGAGCTTTATCGTCATCGCCGGGATCCTTTTGCTTTTTGGCTTTTGGCCGCGGTCGGACTCTTCCTGCTCCCCGGATTTCTTTCCCATGGCCTGGAAACCTTCCGAATTGTCCTGGTTTTGATCCCCCTTTTGGCCGTCGCGGCCCTTGGACTGAACCGGCTATTAGCCGCCACCGCGCCGCCGCGCCGTCCTTGGGTCTTGGTCCTGGCGCTGTTGGTGGCTGGCGGTTGGGATGTCGGGCGTTTCTTTTGCACTTTTCCCGATTCCTTACGGCCCGATGTCGACCCTCACTTCAATGAAAGGCGGCTTTCCTACGAGATTTTGGCCCCCCGGGCCGACCGGGAGGGCCCGGGATTAGTTTTTTCCGAGATGGTGCCTTTCACCAGCGACAACTCCCTGTCGGTTTGCGCCTATCCCTTCAACGCGCTGGTGAACCCGCGCCTCAATCCGGCCAAGGCCTCTTGGGCCGCGGTCTTCACCGAATGGAACTATGTCCCCGCGCTTCGAAAACGCTTCCCCGGATCCCAATGGAAGGATTTGGGCCCCTCGCCCGAAACGCCCGGGCTTTACCAATTGGGCTGGGTCCCCCTCACGCCCGAAAACCGGCCGATCTTCGAGGCTTGGGCCGCCTATTACCGTTCGGCGCAACGAATTGACTTTGAGTACATCGATACGCCCACAGGCCGGCCCGAAACTCAATTACTGCGCGATCTGCTGGCCCTCTACCCTTCTGTCCCCGACGACCCCTATTTGCAGTCCTGCTTCCTGGAAAAGACCCTTTACTATTACTGCTTTGAGAAGACCTTTTATCCCCAGGACCCCGCCGCCGATTGGCGAAGTTTCAAGCCCGTCCTCACCCGGGCCTTCGACAAAAGCTTGAAGGATTGGGTGCTTTGCCAAAAATTCGGCCAGGTCCTGGAATCGTCCGGTGAAACCGCCGAGGCCCGGAAGCTTTTCGGGATGGCCCTTCGACAAAATCCCGGGGACCCGGATCTTCAGGCCGCCCTCAGGCGCCTTGGCCCGCCTTAAAATGGCTTGAGGAAACCACCGGTCTTTTTATAATGCCCTTCTATGTTCATCACCTTCTCCGATGACGGGCCGGCCTCCAAAAAGATCCCCTGGGCCAATACCTTCATGATTTTCGTGAACGTGTTGGTGGCCTACCTGACCGTGGGCCACGAGGACTTCTCCCGAATCCTGGACCAATATGGTTTCATCCCCGCCCGGCACTTGGGGCTGGGGGTGGTCACCGGCCTCTTTCTGCACAGCTCCTGGACCCAGCTGGTGGCCAACATGTCCTTCTTGTTCTTCTTCGGCAAGGGCGTGGAGGCCCAATGGGGGCGGAGCCGTTACTTGATGGCTTACTTGCTCTGCGGCCTGGCCGGCGAGGCCGCCCACCTGCATTTCCACCCCCACAGCACCTTGGCCTTGATCGGCGCCTCCCGGGTGGTGACCGGCATGGGCGTCATCTATCTCCTGCACTTCCCCTGGGGCCGCATGAAGTGGATTTTTTCCTTTTTCGGCGTACCCCTGATGGAAGTCCCTTCCCGCACCATCTTCGTCATGGGGCTTTGGGCCCTGGTGCAGGCGGCCTTGGCCTTCATTCCCTGGGGCGATTTGCCGCGGCTCATGCCCATGCTTTCGCGCCTCAACGGAACCCTCTTCACCATTCACCAAACCGCCGGCACCGCCTGGGACGCCCATTTGGGGGCCCTTGTCATGGGGGTGGTGCTTTTCGTTTGGTACACGCTGATCCAGGGCAAGAAGGGAAAGGGCTGAGCTTCCCGGACCGGTCCCAAAATAAAAAAGCGGCCCGGGGTTAACCCGAGCCGCTTTAATTTTTTAGGCTATTGGCAACCTACTTGGAACCGGCTTGCCCCGCGGCCGCATGAAAACTGGCCGGCCCTAGTTTATGCGGGTTATGGTGCACCTGAAAGACCTTCCCATTGCGCGGATGCTTTGGGAAAGCCGCGTGGGGATGGGGGCCGGCCCAAACCGGGCCCGCCAGAATGAAGATCGCCAAGAACAACGATTTCTTTTTCACGTTCGACTCCTTTAATTCAATCCGTATTCAAAGGTCCTTGCCGAATAAAATTCGGTCACGAAAAGATTGTTGTTTTCGTCCAACGTCGGAAAGACCGGGAAGAAAAGTTCGCCGTTGCTGACGCTGGTGGCCGTATTGCCGATGGACGTCAAATAAGCCCCGCTGGGGCTGAATTCCTGGACCCGTGAGTTGTTCGAATCGGTCACGAAAAGGTTGCCGGCGTTGTCCAAAGCGACGGCTTCGGGTCCGTCAAACTTGCCAGTGGCCGTACTGGGGGCGCCCGAAGGGTCTCCGATCACGCTGAGCCAGTTGAAATCCCCGTCATAAACTTGGACTACGTTAAACTGTGGTTCGGACACGTAAATACGCGTGCCGGCGGGGTTCACGGCGATTCCCAAGGGACCGCTGAAAGACACTCCGCTGCCTAAATCGCCTCCGTTGATGCTGACGCTTCCGTTGACGTTGCTGGTGCCAAATCCCGGATTATTGCCATGTTGGTAAAGCGAGTAAATGGCCCCACAACTGTCGGCCACATAAAGAATGCCGCTGGCGTCGGTTTTCACGTCCGTAGGAGAACAAATACCGTTGTAAGTGAAGGCTGCGGTCACCGCTTCCCCGGAGATAGTGGCGGGGATGGCGTCTATGTTGAAACTATGGATGGTGGCATTGTAATAATCGGCCATATACAGGTGCCCAAACTTATCAACCGAAAGGCCGCCCGCGAAAATGGGATCACCATAAGCGCTGTAAGGGCTGAAATAAGCGAGGAAATTTCCGGCCCTGTCAAAGACGGAAATGTAATAATTCCCGACGCCCGATAAATCGGCATAACCCACGTAAATCTTCCCATTGCTGGCAGCCACCCCCAGGGGAACATTGGAAGAAAGAGGCGTTCCAGCGGCCAATGATAAGTCCGTAATGAAAGAGTAGGAAGCCTCCGAACTTACCGGCGCAGAAGGCGAGGACTTGGACCCGCAATTGATCTGGGTCAACCCCAATAAACCCACCAGGATAAGCAAAGAAATCCGGCGCATAGAAGCCTCCTGAAAAAATAGAAAGAGGCCCGACCTGCCGGGCCCCTTCAAGTTTTGAAAACCTTCAAAAGACCTACCGGGGGCCGTGATGGACCGAAGCCGTGCGGAAGCTTCCCGGGCCGGGCTTATGGGGGTTGTGGTGAACCTGTAAAATCTTTCCCGAAGGCTTGTGCTTGGGGAAAGGCCCATGGGGATGGGGCCCGGCTTGGGCCAAACCCCAAGTGGAAAGCGATAGGATGGCAGTCAAAACAAAAATCTTTTTCATGAGAGTCCCCCTTACTTGCTGGCGGTGTATTTGAACACCGTGTCGTAGTTGGTGTCGGTGACGTAAACATCGTTCCCGTTCACCGCGATCTGCCCGGGTGAATAAAGCTGGCCAGCGCTAAAGTTGGAGGCCGTATTCCCAAAAGAAGACAAATAGGTCCCCGAGGGAGTGAACTTCTGGATCCGCGCATTGTCTTCGTCCGCCACCAAAAGGTTGCCATCATTGTCGATCGCTAAGCCGGCGGGCGCCTCAAACTTACCCGTCGCCGTGCTCGCGCCCCCCGTGGCGTCCCCGATGACGCCAATCCAAGTCAGACCCGAATCATAGACCTGCACCACATTATTGCCCTTGTCGGACACAAAGACCTTGGATCCATCCGGCGTGACCGCGATGCCGTAAGGGCCACTTGCTCCCCCTATGTTCAAACTGCCGCCATTGATGCTGACACTACCATCGTAAGTATAAAGTCCTCCGCCCGGGTTGCTTCCGAATTGGGCGATGGTATAGACCTCGTTGCAATCAGCGTCCGCCACATAGAGCAGGCCGTTTTGGTCCACGGCCACCGCGTCCGTTTCGCATTGGCCGCCATAGCTTTGGCCCACCGTGACCAGATAGTTAGAGACCGTGGTGGGCAACTGGGCCGTATTCAGCACATCAATCTCGTCGCCATAGGGGTTCGCAATATAAAGATGCTGGTACTTATCCACCGCCAAACCATAAGGGTCGACATAGTAATCACTCGAATCGCTCCAAGGCCAGAAATAGGTCAGGTAGTTCCCGCTCAAGTCGTAGATTTCGACATCCCAGTCGTCCACATCACTGACATAAATTTTATTCCCACTGACCGCCATGGCGCCGATCTCGTAAAATTGGGAAGGATCGTAGGGGGAACCATATTGGCCAAAGTTGGTGATGAAAGAATAGGAACTGTCGGCCCCCGCCACCAAGGGACTGGAGGGCGCTTTGGGCCCGCAATTGATTTGCAGGAACCCCAGGAATCCCAGAAGCATCAGCCAGAGCATTCGACGCATAAAAGCCTCCTGAATAATTGAACCCGCCCGTTCGACACCCATTTTAAAATGGGACCTAAAACCCCTGATTAACCCCGATTATTCCCGTGATGAGCCCCGGCCGTATGGAAACTACCTGGGCCCGGCTTATGGGGATTGTGGTGCACCGCGAAGACATGCCCAGAGGACTTATGTTTGGGAAAAGGCCCATGAGGATGGGAGCCCGCCAGGGCCAACCCCCTGGACGCTAATAACATCAGGGCGACTAAAGCGATGGTCTTTTTCATGTGATGCCTCCTTGCCAATGGGGGTGATTAATTCGAGGTGTATTTAAAGACAGTCTCGTAGTTGGTGTCGGTCACGAAAACCTCACCCGCCGCGTCCACCGCGATGGCCCAGGGTGATTGAAGTTGGCCGTTGCTGATGCTATTGGCCGTATCGCCGATGGAAGTCAGGAACTTACCCGAAGCGCTGAACTTTTGGATCCGGGCGTTGTTCGAGTCCGCCACGAAAAGGTTGCCCGCGCCGTCCAGAGCCAAACCCGCCGGGGAGTCGAACTTGCCGGTGGCGGTGCTGGAGGCCCCCGTGGCGTCGCCGATAACGCTGACCCAAGTCAGGCCCGTGCTGCCCGAATTATAAACCTGGACGACATTGTTGTTCGAGTCGGCCACATAAACCTTGGAACCGTCCGGCGTCACCGCGATCCCGTTGGGGTTATCCAAAAATCCGCCATTGATGCTGGCACTGCCGCTGTCGGTGCCAAAGCCGCTTCCAAGGCCGTAGCCTGAGTTGATGCCGTACTGGTTCATGGTATAAATTTCACCGCAATCATAATCGGCCACATAGATGATGCCGTTCTGGTCAACCGCCAAAGCGCCCGGATAACAGTCCGTGCCGTAAGCGTCGGAAACCGTGACCGCTTGCCCGATCGCATAAGAAGGGGACGGAATGGAGGCTATATTCATCACGGCTATTTCGCCCTCATCAGCGTCCCCGATATAAAGATGGCCATAGGCATCGGCGGCTAAGCTGTCCGGTTCCACGACAGGGCCCCAATTGTAGTGAGGCGTGAAATAAGTGAGGTAGTTCCCGCTCAGGTCATATTCTTGGATGACGTCATAATCATTATCGCCTACAAAAAGTTTATCGCCGCTCACCGCCACACCGGTAATTTGATAAAACTGGTAAGGATTATAAGCATCCCCATATTGGCCGATGTTGGTGACGAAGGAGTAAGCGTTGCCGCTGGAGCTGGAGGGCGAAGAGGGGGATGCCTTGGGGCCGCAATTGATCTGGGTCAGGCCCAGAAGGCCCAGAAGGATGAACCAAAGGACACGACGCATAAAAGCCTCCTCAAAAGGGATGCCAAGCTTCAAGAACAAAGAGATTCTGGGGGCTAAGGGGGGGACTGTCAAGAATTTGATCGTATTTTTAACGTAAAATAGACGCACAGTAGGGCCTAACGCTAGGCAGCCCTCCCTCTTGTCTTTTCACACCCATCAAACCGTCAAAAGCCTTCGCAGGTCCTCTGGCGCCGCCGGAGGCGCCGCGGCCAGGCCCAAGTTCTCTCTCAGGTGCTCAAGACGCTTCATGCCCACCAAGGCGGCCGTCACCCCGGGGGTGGAACGGGCGAACTGCAGGGCCCTTTGGGCGTCCGTGGAAAGATGGGGCAATTCGCCGGTCACGATCGCCGGCAGGCCCCGGGTAAGCTTGGCTTGCAGCAAGGAAGCGCTGGTGAAGACCGCCAGGCCGTTTTCCCGCGCGGCCGCGAGCAACGCCACCCGCTTCCCGCCCTGCAGTTGGTTGGGAAGGCCGTAGGCCTCGGTCATGGCCAGGTTATAGGGCAATTGGACCGCCGCGAAATGATGGCGGGAACCACCCGCCCTTTCGGCGGTGCGAAGGACGTCCTGGAGCGACAGGTAATCCTGGTCGCTTTCCCTCACCCGATAGCCGTTCCAAGTGGCGGTGCCATAGGCCCTGATCTTTCCCTCGGCCGCCAACTTCTCCAATTCCTGAAAAGCCTTTTCCAGGCGCGCCAGGAACTCATCCCGGGGCACCTCGTCCAATTGCATCTCGGGATTGTGCAGGTGGTAGAGGTCGATGGCGTCCAGCCCCAGGTTTTTCAGCGACCGCTCCGCTTGGTCGCGCAGGTAACCCGGGGCCAGGCAATGGCACCCCGCCACGATGTCCTGGGGCGCGCAAAGGCCGGTGGCGAGATATTGTTCCTGGAAATAACGGGCCGGGCTGGCCGGCGCTTCCCCGTCAAAAGGCAGGAAGCCGCCCTTGGTACAGACCACCACTTCTTCCCTTTTGAGTTTTCCCTCGGCCGTCAATTTTTTCAAGGCGGCCCCAATGGCGCGCTCGCCGCGCATGCAACGGTAATTGATGGCCGAATCCAGCAGGTTGATCCCGGACAAAAGCGCTTCCCGGATCGTTTGCTCGTAAAGCGCGTCTTCCGCCGCCGTGGGCGAGCCCAAATAGGTGCCCAGCCCCAGGGACGAGACCGTGAGGCCCCCAAAGCCCCGGTAAAACCCGGCCCTTTCAAAATCCGGGAAGCGGGCGGCGTAAGCTTGGGTGGCGGGGGCGGCGGCGAAGGCCATCGAGGGGTTCCTTTTCGTTTTTAGGATTATGTCCCGGAATCCTTCCCCAAAGACAGCCCGGCCAAAATAAAAAAGCCCCCCGGCCGGCCGGGGGGCTCGGAAGCAAAACCCTTAGGGGACGGTGACCCCTTGGTCCCGCTGGGAAAAGGCAACGACCTGACCAAAGCCCATTTTGCCGTTGGCCACCAGGGTCGTCGAATTAGAGAGGTAAGTCTCCACGTCATAAACCGTTCCCGAGGCTCCCGGATAAGCGCTTCCGGCATTCACAGTCACCGGAAATGTCGTCGGAGAAAGGATTGAAATGGGGTTGTAGGAACTGTCCAAGAGGTAAAAGGCATTAAAAGATCCCGGGTGGGACACCGTCACCAGCGTCACTGCCCCGTTGGAATCCAAATCATTCGTGATCCCGCCCGGGCCTACCAAGGTGACGGAAGCCGTCTTCCCCATGGCCTTGCTGCTCAACACATAAGTGGCCCCCGCCGTATAGGTAAAGGAGCCGAATTGATAGAAAGCGTAAGCCTGGCCCCCATCCGTGATCGGGTAGGAATAAGAGGCCGTCACGGGCGACTCGGGGAAACCGCCCGAAAGCACGACCAGGACGTCGGTGGCGGGCGCACCATTGACCTGGAGACCCAAATGAGCGGTGGAGCCGGAGTTGTTGTCGTAAATCTGGGGACTATCCCAGGTAATCGCCGTCGAAGCGGTAGGCGGGTTGCTACAACCCGTCTGGATCAATGCACTAAAACTCAGGACCATAAATAGGACGAAAGTCCCCAACATCCAACTTGTTTCCCGCATCACAAACTCCTTTCAATTCGGCCCCGGGGCCACCGGTGGTTGGTTGAAAGTTTATCCAGCGGGAACCGTCCTTGTCATTATGAAGATTTCAATTTATTTAGTCGGAAAAACCCTTTTTTAAGGCGAAAAACCCAAAAATAAAAAAGCCCGTTCCATCGCGGGGAACGGGCTTTGAAGAAAGGGGGTTAGGGCAGGGTGACGGATCGGCTCGCTTCGGCGGCCACCTCAAAATCGCCGTAGGAAACGCCGGCATTGTGGGCGGTCCCCCCGTCGTTTTCGGCGTTCACGGCCAAGTTGAAAATCGTTCCCGAGATCCCCGCGTAGGCCGTTGAGGCGTCGATGGTGACCGGAAAGGTGGCGTTGCTCAGGTATAGGGTATTGGTCACGCCGCTGCTGTCATAAACCGAAATGCTGTTATCCGAACCGGGGATCCCGGCGTTGACCAGCGTCACGGCGCCGTTCGCGTCGGCGCTCAGCGTCAAGTTCCCGGGGGCGCTCAGGGTGGCGGAAGCGGTTTTTCCCAAGGCCGTGCTGGTGAAGATGTAGGTGTCTCCCGCCACATAGCTAAATCCCAGGACTTGGTAGCTGGCGTAAACATTCCCCGAATGGGTGACCGGGCTCGCGTAGGCCAAAGTAACCGGGGCGCCCGGGAAATTTCCTGAGAGGCTTACCGCCGCGTCGGTCACGGGCGAGTCGTTGACCTGCAATTGCAGGTAGGCGGAGGAATTGCCGTTGTTATAAAAAATTTCCGGATAGGCCCAAGCGATTGTCACGCTGGAGGACCCG
>Ga0335069_10010295_pt1 | contig 13255 bp, 16 predicted proteins | sample Lox_Sample_11_FD_206714 | JGI IMG/M metagenome (GOLD analysis project Ga0335069, IMG submission 206714) | Soil microbial communities from Loxahatchee National Wildlife Refuge, Florida, United States - Lox_Sample_1.1 | ecosystem: Environmental > Terrestrial > Soil > Wetlands | place: USA... | reverse complement strand
CTCATGATTTAGCTTATGAAGATGCTGGTAAATATCCTCAAGCAATAAAAGAAAAGAAAATTCGTAAAGCCGATGAAGATATGATGAAATCTTTGGAAAAATTTAAATCATTAGAGCCCTATTATTCGATTGCTAAGTATGCTATTTTAACTAAAATGAAATTCGAAGATTGGTTACCAATGGTCGCTAAATTGCTTTTTATCGAACATTACGGAAATAAATAAATATTATTATAGTTTTTAAATATATATGTCTATATCATCACAACTAGAAGACCTACAAGAACGAATTTCAGCGCTCGAGGAATTTTATGCGAAAGAACTCAATCTTAAGAAAATGGTAGAAGATTTGACAGATATTGGGGAAAAATTAGAATTCTGTATAAATATGGAATATCTACCAGACCAAGAGATTTATCATGAAACTTTAGATAAGTTGGTTCAATGCACTTTAGCAGTTACGAAAATTTTAAACCCAGACTATGAAACTCCTAAGATTGATGAGACCATGGAAATTAAGCAAAAAGAAAAATTTTTTGGAGCTAAACCATCTAAAACTAAAGTAGTTTAATTTTTTAGCATCTGATATAAAAACTATGTCCTCGCAATTCAAGGTTTTATTTAGTTTTTTAAATCTAATCTTAGATTATATTTAAATGTTATCATTTTCAAGAGGTCGCCCCATCGTACGAATTAATGGGGGTAAACATGATGGCGAAATGATTCATATTTATGATCCTTCACAAAAATGTTGTGAAAAATGTGGAGATCATTGTAAGAAGAAAAAATGTTGTAAGGATTGCGGAGTTAAGACGGGAGGCTGTGGAACACTTCGAGGAGGCAGTAAGAGCAGAAAACAAGTAGAAAGAGATCTAGAAGAATTAACAGATGATGAGACAGAGCAAGAAGATTATGATTATGATAATCCTGATTATGATTATGACCCATATGATTATTTAGATGCTGGTTATCTTGAAGGTCAACATAAAGAGGGTTATGGGATGGGTTTTAAACAAAGAGAAGAGTTAAGAAATGCCCTAAAATATAAAAAAGAACCAAAGACGAGAATAGCTAAAAAAATTTATAGTGAAGCAAAAGAAATAGTTAATGATCGTCTAAAAAAGGAAATTCATTTAGATGATGGTTATTTGCAAATTTTACCTCGAATGGAAAAGAACCAAGTAGAAAACTTATATATTGGTGCACCATCGGGAGCTGGTAAATCAACTTTTACGAAAAATTATGCTCAACAATATCGTAAAATACATCCTGATAACCCAATATTTATTTTTACACGTGCAACTGATCCAGACCCAGCCTTTAAAGATCTAAAATGTAAATATATAAAAATTGATAAAAAGATGATAGAGAAACCTATTGATGGATTAAAAGAGTTATATAATAGTCTTTGTATTTTTGATGATATAGATACATTTAGAGATAAGGATATAACAAAAGCAGTTAGATCATTAAGAGATGATATTTTGCAAACTGGTCGAAAAGCTAATATTAGTACAATCTCAACGTCTCATCAAGTTCTAAATTATAAAACTACTAGGGAAGTATTAAATGAAAGTCAATGTGTCGTTTTATTTCCGAAAGGTGGTGGATTTCATGCAATTAATTCATTTTTGAAAGAATATTGTGGTCTTTCTAAAGAGCAAATACAAAGAATTGTAAAATTACCATCTCGATGGGTTTGTATTTATAAAACTTATCCGATGTATGTTGTGTATGAACATGGTGTTTATCTAATGTAAGTTATATGATTAAGAAAGTTATCAATGATTTAAAAAAAATAGCTTTATCAGGAGATGATATTTATAAAGCGCTAAATCGCAATGCATTAATTATGACGTATGCTGATCTTAGAAAATATAATAATATAGATGATTTATTTAAAAAACATGATAATGTTGTTATTCTTTATGAAACTTCACAAGGATTTGGTCATTGGGTTGCATTATATAAAGCGCGAAAAGGCGTCATAACATTTTTTGATTCTTATGGTATGAAACCAGATGATGAATTGAAATTTATTCCTAAAAATTTTAGAAAGGAAAATGATACAAATTATCCTTTATTAACTTATTTGTTATATAAATCGGGTTATAAAGTTGAATATAATCAACATAAATTACAAAAGGATTTATCAGATGTTAGTACATGTGGGAGACATGTAATAATTAGATTACAAAATAAAAAGATACCCGTAGATCAATATGCAAAGATTTTAAGAAGTTATAAAGGTTTCTCACCGGATGATGTTGTTACATTACTTACGGGTAATATACAATAATAATCTATTATGATAATATAATGTCTTCAAAATTGAAATCTGATGTGTATGATAGTGAGGATCACATTTATTATAATGTTATCATCTCAAACCAGAACGATTTTTCAATTCAAGCTGAATTCGTAGAAAATAGGGTCCAGCCAATTATTGATGATCCTTCAGAATATTATTTATCAATTGTCCGATTTTTAGTACCTGGTCAAAATGTCCCTATATTCGTCTTTGCTCCAACAGTTTATGAAGACAGAAACAGCAAAGTTATTACAATGCCATATAATCCAGCTAGTCCAGTTCTTTTAACTTCTACATTGGTGCCAAGTTATTCAATTACTTTATCTTTTGGTGGAAATGATTATCAGCAATTTATTTCATATAATCCATTAACTGTTACATCTTCTAGCGAAGCTGGTTATTATTTCGTTTATTCATATCAAAATATGATAGATATGATTAACGCTGCCTTTGCTAGTGCTTTTGAAGCAATGCATGCATCGGGAAGCCCTTCGCCCGCTACATATCCGCCTTATTTGACTTTTAATCCAGTAACACAAATAGTAACTTTAAATGCTGAGACGACAGCAGGCGCTTATGTTGCTTCAACTCCTGGGGGCGATTATGTTAAGATCTATATGGATAATATTTTATATTCATTCTTTGAGAGCTTTGAAAACTTCTTTAATAGTGAATATGCAGTTAATGGTAAGAATTATCAAATTATAGTTAAGAATAATGGAACAAATGTATCAGCGACTTCAAACTCACCCGATCCTATTACCTTTCCTACTTGGCAATCTGTTATACCTTATTTCCTTAATGATGTGGTCTTTAATCCGACAGATAATAATTTCTACACTGCTTTGGGTCCTAATCTTGGGCAGAGACCAGATCTTACAGTCGGTGTATCATGGGCTTTATCTCCAGCGCCTCCAGCCCATTATACGGGAGCTATTTTCCAAATGAGTCAAGAATTTCCATCATTATATAATTGGAATAGTTTTAGAAATATTGTGTTCACAACTGGGTCTATTCCAATTCAGGCTGAATATCAACCATCTCTTAATGGTGATGGTGCACAAAATTATAGACGCATTTTGACAGATTTTCAACCCGTTGTAGCTCAGGGACCAGATGCAAGAAGTTATTTCCAATATTTCCCACAGTCTGAATATCGATTGGTATCATTTACATCGAATCAACCTCTAAGAAGATTTGATTTAAAGATATATTGGGAGTCCAATCAAAATCAGTTATTCCCTCTACTTATCCCGCCATTTGATGAGGCAAGCATAAAATTCCTTTTCAGAAAGAAGAAATTTAACTTAGGAGCATTAACCCCTGAAAATATGGCCGAGGCTTTAAAAAATCTAGTTTAAATATCCCCTGTACTTTTTTTATCTGATATTATATTATAATCTATAATGTCATTAGCTTTGTTCCCGTTACCTGTGTGTAAGACAGTGATACCTCAAGCCCAGATAAACGAAAGTAAAAATTATAGTATACTGAAAGGATCTGCTGAAACTTCGTGGAAAGTTATTACCACGCAATCATTCTCAGCAAATTCTATTCAGTTCACAGCCCCGCCTCCATCGCCTGGAATCTTAGTAGATCGCAAGATCTGGCTAAGTGTCTCCTTCAATTTGACCTTCACCGGCACAAGTGTAGGTCCTAACTTTGGGGTCCTACAAAACCCTTCACCTGCATTTGTTTCGGTTGCTGGTAACGCTCCTGGTGGTTCGGCTCGTGATGCTCCTCGTGCTTATCCTTTGTCATCTTGTATTACAACTTTGACGGCAAAATTAAATAACACGGACGTCTCAGTCAATCTTAATGATGTTATTCAACCTCTTCTTAGATATCATAATGATATTGATCCTATGCATAATTATGATTATTCCGTTACGCCTTCGATGATGGATCAATTCCCCCAATATTTCCAAGGCTCGGGAAGTAATAGAAATCCTCTAGAACAATATGGTACTAACGTCTATGAGTTCGCTCGTGGTGGATTTGCTGGTATTAGTAATGTTGTTAACCCAGCTGGTGGCACGTCTTCCAGTTTGACTTTGACAGTTACTGAACCTCTTTTCCTCTCTCCTATGTTGTTTGGCACTCATGGCGAGGAAGCAGGCTTTATTGGTCTTCAAACATTTGATCTTAACGTGACATTTGGCAATTTGGCTCACTTATGGTCTCATGATGTTACTTCAAGTTCTACAATTTCCAATATTGCTGTAACAATTAATGGCTCGCCTCAATTGTTCTTCAGATACATGACGCCGCAAGAGGTCACGCCAATTCCCCGCGCTATTTACTACGATTACTTCGAGGTTAACCGATATCCTACAGATCAAGTCTTATGTGCCCCTAACTCGGTCGCTGTTCCGGATAATACGGTTTATACATACAATAGTGCAAATATTCAACTTAATTCGATTCCTAGACGTATGTATATCTTGGCTCGCCGATCTAATCAACAATATAATACTCAACCTCAGCTTAATTGGGATGCCTCTGATACTTTCATGGCTCTCCAATCTATTTCCGTGAACTGGAATAACCGAGCTGGTCTCTTGAGTGGAGCTAGTCAGCAAGATTTATACGCGATGGCCGTCAAAAACGGCTGTCAGCTCTCGTGGACTCAATGGACTCAGCAAGTAGGGTCTGTTCTCTGCGTAGATTTTGGTGACGATATCGGTTTGAACGATCTTGAAGGGCCTGGAATGCTCGGTACGTACCAACTTCAATTAACCGCAAACTTCAAGAATATTGCCCCGGATCTTCAAATCGGAGAAGGCCCCGCGACCCCTCTCTTGCCATCTCTATATGTTATAATCGTGTCCGAAGGAACGTTTTGCATCACCGAGAACAGATCCGTTGCACAAATTGGAGTTATCAGTAAAAAGGATGTTCTTGATGCTCATGCTAAGCCCCTTCTTGATTATCAGCATGCTCAAAAGATTTATGGTGGTAATTTCTTCGGTTCTATTAAGAAACTATTTAGTCACGCTGCTCCATTTGTTAAACAAGCTCTTCCAGTCTTAGGCCGTGAAGTTGCTTTGCCTCTAATTAAACGAGCAGTAGGACTTAAAGGACATGGTAGACGTAAACGTCATATGCGAGGTGGTCAAATGATTGATCGTGATGAATTAGAATCTCGTCTCGAAAGGGCCGATAATTCTGATTATAGCGATGAGGAATAAATTAATTAATTCTTTTATTATTTAAAAAAATTAATTAAATTGGATTACCCGCTATATCAAATTCTTCTGGATGATGGCGATGACAACAATTTCTATGTCTCGTACCAATAATGGCTCGAGCAATTTCGAGTTCACTAGCTGTATCAGAATCACTAGTGGTATTACTATTATCTGATTCTTCTAGGCTACTCATATAATCTATTTTTATTTGACTATTTCTCATAACTTTTTTTAATAAACCTAATCTCGCAAATCTACTTAATAAATCATCATCATCATCAGGATCGCCAGAAAGAAAATAGACAGGTCCTAAAATAGCTGATTTATATTGTTTTATTACACTATCATATTTCTTTTTCATTTCTTCTTCGCTAGGAATAAGATATTTCATAACAATATGATCTAATAATTGATCGGGCAAATACTTTTTTAATTCAATGTATGCCATATTAATTATTAGAGATCTTTTTATTTAAAAACTATCTCATTAATAACTTTCATTTTTTGGGCTGTAGTAGTTTTATAAATCGTTACTCTATCTTCTTTTTCTTCGTCTTGATCTTCAACATAGACAAAAGAAGTATTAGGTCTTTGTAACATGATTTTAACTTCTCCACGATGAATAATTTTATTGCCCACTCCAGATTTAATATATAAATTTCGTTTTTCATCAACCCCCCAAGGTGAATTAGTTGCATCAACATAACGGTGATTATCTTCACGGCTACACATTTCAGCTAAAAAATCTTCCATTGTAGTAAAATAAGACATTATATATTATTATACCCATATAAAAATTAAAATGCTTTTTCGCATTTTTATTTTAGTTTATGAAATTGATAACCTGAAAAAATTTTAGTTTTTAATTTATTATCTAAAACCATTTTGGCTAACTTTTTTAATTGCGATAATTCGAAATCATCAAGATGTTTATAATTATAAAAAATATGAACTAAAGAATGTGTATCATCTCTTAATTGTAATGATATTTTACCCAAAACAGTTTTAATAGTATAAATAGCGATTCTAACTTCAATACCACCTTCAGCCTTATTCATTAAGGTCTTTTTATCTTCATGAAAGATAACTTTAACATAAATAACATTAGACCCTAATAATTCTTTTTTATTATTTTTAATAACTCCTACAGCATCTTTTTGAGCTTCTCGATCATTATTACCATTAGCGATTAATTTGCCCTTTTCAGTATACCATTGATTAATACCATATTTTTCAACAATAGCCTTTATGATTAATACTTTCTCTTTAGCTTTTTCATATTTTTTATCAGACATATATAATTAGTTAGAAAATCATCTATTATCATTTATTTCTGTAAAATATTGATCGATAAGATCTTGTAATTCACTATAAATATCCATACCTTCATCACTATACCGTTGATCCATTGGCATTTTGTAAAGCTTGTATAGGAGGCCCCATATCTTTTTTTCCAATTGTTGCTTCATTAATATTAATAGGATCTTTTTTAGATTCTTCTAATCGCATACTAAAGGGAAAAGGTAAAGTCAAAGGCGCAAAAGTATAACCATCAAAGGCTGACCCTTGAGCATGAATAGTGCCTTTGAAAAATAATTTTGCTTTTCCTTCTTCTAAGGCCTTAACTTGTTCGGGAGTCATTTTAAAATCAATAGTGCCATTATCTCGAAGTTTAGGAGTTAATTTATTTGTAGCTCTTTGGATTTTTCTTTGTTTGCGATTTGGCATTTGTATATAATATTACTTATTATTTATATTAAAAAATTTAGACCCGAAATGATATAAGGATAAGACTATAGTCAACCTTATAAAAAGACAAAAAAAAACATGCCCAATTATCAAAATGGAAAGATCTATAAATTAGTTAATTCAGAAACGGATGAAATAAAAGTCGGTTCTACAACTCAAATGTTATCTCGACGAATGCGAGGTCATAGAACTGATGCGAAAAGGCGAGATGAATATAAAAGAATGAATGAAATAGGAATGGATAAATTTAAGATTGTTCTTTTAGAATCTTACCCTTGCAATAATTGCGATGAATTAAGAATGAGGGAACAATATTATATTAATCTACTTAAACCAGCTCTTAATTTGCAAGATGCATATGTAGCCGATCCAAAAGAGAAAGCAAAAGAACAAAGAAAAAATTCACCTAAACGTAAAGCCTATGAAGCTGAATATTTTCAAAAGAATAAGGAAAAGATTTATGCAAAAAGACAAGAATTAAAAGAAAAGAGAAAATTAGCATCTATATAATCCCCTTATCTTTCATCTTCTTTATCTTCTTATTTATTTCCTTCACATCTTCCTTAGCCTTTTTCTTTTTTATTTCTTTTTCCTCATTGACCTTAATTTCTATTTTACAGGTATTAATTTGAGTCCTTAAATTTCGGCGATTATCTTCTAATGTATCTAATATTTCTTTTGATTTATCATATAGACCCGGACAATCATTAAAAAATTTAGAATTATAACAGAGCGACTTAGCATGAGTTATTTTATAATCGAGTTGTTTTAATTCACCCATTAATTCAGACAGTTTTTCTTCGGACATAATAATAATTATATTATATTAATAATTGTTTATATTAACGAATAGACGGAGACAGACGGATAGTCGGCTTATTTCGCGCGAAATAAGCCGACTATCCGTCTGTCTCTGTTTATTCTTCTATTAAAAATTTCTATTAGCTCTATTATATTAAAAATGCGAAAAAGCATTTTAATATTAATCATCAAATAAATTAACAAATTGTACTTTAGCATTAGGTATTTTCTCTTCTACTCTTTTAGAGATTGATAAAATACATTCTCCAACTATATTTTTCCCCTCTTTTGTTAATAAAACCCTTGGGCAAGCTATTCCATCAGGATGACCAATTTTATCACATATCATAGATAAATAAGTATGATCATGATCAGTTAATTTTTTCTCTTTTAAAATTGTTTGTCTAACTTTCTCATAGTTCGGCGTTGAAGGTTTTTTTGATTTCGGCATTTATAATTTTATATATTAATTATTGTTTATATAGACGATAATTAATAAATTTTATTTTTAATCATCTTGAAATGCATATTCGCTAAAGTATTTTTTCTGAAATCGCCTCTGTCTAGCTAATTCACTATAATAATTATAATGTTGTATTTTTTGCTCTTCAGTTAATGGCTTTTTTTTAGGTCTCTTAGGGCGAGTGATCTTAATTTTTGGTCTTTGTGGGATAATTTCGATGGTAGCATTGTAAATGCGACCGATAGGCATGATATAATTAATCAGATTAGCAATTATTTATATCTAAAATATCTTATTTATTATTATAATGCCTTATCAACTGATAAGAAGAAATATACCAATTCCAATATCGACTAAATATCTTCTTAAGAAAAAAACAAAAACACAATATCCACAAGATGTTTATCGAGCATTAAAGATTATTGCGGTAGTGCCAGAAAATATTAGATTTTATGGTTCTAATACTTTTAGAGCACAACCATATCCCGGTGATATTGATGCCTATGAAAAAATTGAATTATGCCCTAAAGGATGTTCCAGAAAAGAAGCATTAAATCAATCGGCTAAATTAGTTCAAGATTTAATTAGAAAATTTACAGCAGTTCCAGGGGTTTATTTGGGTGATACAAAAATTTGCAATGATAAAGCTATTTTACAATATGTTATTAAAAAACATTGGGGTATTGCTGGACCTAATAAAAAAGATAATGGAATAGCCGTTTATGATTTTGATTCAAAAAAAGTTAAAGAAGATCTTCAAGAAATGTTAAAAAGGGGATTAATTACTGATAAAGATTATCATAAATTAATTCCATTCGTTAAGCCCCATATTACCATTGCTATGTTTTTAGAAATGAGAGAAATTTTAAGAAACATTGTTGTTTTAAGATGGGATTATGATGAATTAATGAAAGGAGAGAAGATATTACCAGGTAATCGTAAAATTACATTGGCAGAAGCTATTGATAATTGTAAACAAACTGATGTACCTGAAATGCCTATCGAAGATAATGATGAAGTAAATTATTCAGTTATTAAACCTGATATCTGGATGGAAGTAAATGGTAAATATATCGAACTTATTAACTTACTTGTTATTTCATATCATACTATGGCAGGTAAAATAGATCATATTAGTCATTTTTCACCAGATTCAAAATTAATTATTAAAAATTTAAAATCGGAAGTAGCAAAATATTATTATTCTTCATTACCGAAATTTTATAATGTTATTAAATATGCTAAACGTTTATGGACATTAGCATTAATGATTAATACTCCAGATTCAAGAAAGATTTTAGAAAAATTAGTCTATCTTTGGCGATCTGATTATAATCTTATTAATCAAGTTAAAGCAGATTTAACGACGATAAAAGACATGTTAGAAAAATTACCCAATCCACCATTATCTAAATTATATGAACAAGCTGATCAAACTAAACTTAGATTAGTTCAACTTTTAAATGTTAAAATAAAACCTGTCATATATCAATATTTAAAGAAAATAGCGACTAATCAATATTCAAAACATCAGGTTATTGAAAAGATAGATTATATTACTAAATATTTGAAGGATCTAGCAAATAAAGGAGCTAAACAGTATCTAAAAAAGGTCGATCTATGGCCAGCATCTAAAAAATATGTTGATGCTAAGAACTTTGTTCATATATTTGCGTAATTTTTAAATATTTATATTAACAAACTTTACCTTTTAATTCGGGTAATAATGATAAGCGATTTCTCATAATAAGACTTATGAAATCATCAAACCATAAGTTAACAAAATCTTTAAAATATTGCCATCTACGTTCGACCGGATTTAATTTAGAAAAATTATGAGACAATATTTTATTATCTTTTTTAGGAAATGGTACATTTTTACTATATGATCTAACATACGTGCTAACATTTTGTTTATATTGAATATCATAATGAGGTTCAAAATAATATTTTATGCTTTTTGGCACTTCATTATATTTATCATAAATATCATTCATAACACTGTCTACAAAAGTAGTAGCAGTAAATCGTTTTAATTTAGCATTTTTATAGGGATAAGTATAAATCAATTTATAAGTTAAAAACATCCCTCTCAATACATCTTCAGCATATCTGAAAAAATCGTCCATATTTTTTTTAAAATTTGGATATTTTCCAGTATTGACAAATTGATAAGCCACTTTCTCAACATTTTTCATTAGACGTTCCCAATCTTTATGATGAGGATAAACACCTGTTTCATAACAACCTATTGTAGCATATTTTAAATATTCTTCGACTCTATCCTTATCGAGGACACGTATTTTATCAATTAATACATCTTTGATAGCTGGTTCTAATTCATGAATGAAAACTTTTCTAGCAGCGACTAATACCTTTTTTCGCTCTTTCCTTGGATTTTCTTTATTTCTTAGGAATGCCAACCAACTCGTATAATAAAATGCATTCAATTGACCTATTTCGTCTTTAGCACTTTCTGGAGTTACCGGAGATTTTATAAGTGTATTATAAAAATTAATATAAAATTTCCAGACATCATCAATCTCAGCATCTAATTGTTTTAATTTTTGTTCTTCTGATTTTTTACCACCAAAATTAGATATCTGAGAATCTAATTGAAGGATTTTATTAAATAGTTTCAAATAACTCATATGTAATAGTTGAGAATTTTTAAATATCCTTAATATATAATGAATAAACAAGACTTTCCAGTCGATAAAGATCTTGTAACACGAAAGAAACGGAAAGATATGATGACAGATGACTTTTTTAAGGCTGTCCGTCTTATCTCATATAATCCTGATCATGTCCGATTCTATGGGTCAGCGACTTTTCGCGCTCAACCTTATCCCGGTGATATCGATCTTTATGAAAAAATAAGATTATGTTATAAAAATCCTTGTGATCGTCGACAAGCTTTACAATCTGCTAGTACCTTAATTCAAGCATTAGTTTATAAGATCATCAAAACACCAGGGGTTTATTTGGGTGATGTCAAAATTTGTCATGATCGAATTATTTTTACAATTGTCTCCCGAAAATATTGGGGAGTGGCTGGACCTAATAAACGCAATAATGCACTCCAAGTTAATTTTTTCGATTCTAAAAAAGTTCATAATGATCTTAAATTTATGTTAGACCAAAAATTAATAGATCTAAAAACATATGAAGCCCTAAAGAAATTAGCCAAACCACATATTACAATCGGTGATTTTCTAAATATGAAAGAAATCTTAAGGAATATTGTTATTTTACGCTGGACAACAAACGAAATTTTAGATGGTATTAAAGTATTAAGCGCTGGACGTAAAATATCATTAGAAGAAGCCTTAAATGATTGTAAACAAGAACCCGAAGGATTAATATTAAAAAAAGGCGAAGAACATCAATATTCTATCGTAAAGCCTGATGTTTGGATTAAGGTAAATGGTAATTATACCGAAGTTAGCGATTTATTAGTTATTTATTATGATACCTATTCAAAAAAACATGATTATATTAGTAAGGCATTAGGCGATGATGTTGATGAATATGGAAAAATTACGAATTTAGCAAGTGATAGAAAACAAGTTATCAATAATTTAAAATCAGAGGTAGCCAAATATTATTATTCTCCTTTGCCGAAATATCATAATATGATTAAATATGCTAAAAGATTATATTCATTATGCTATGTTATGCGTGATAGAGATGCCCAAATTGTTATGAATAAATTAGTTTATTTATGGAAATCAGATTATAATCTATTAAATCAAGTTAAATCAGAATTAGATACTATTAAGACAATGCTAGAACGCATTAAGAAACCACCTATTAATGATTTATATGATCAAATTCAAAGGACTAAGGTAAGATTATCACAAATAACTGGTTTTGAATTGCCTGATTGGGTTTGGACTGATTTAACAAATATTGGTAAACATAAATATGGACCTGAAGAAGTAATTAAAATATTAGATAAAATGATCAATACTTTTAAAGAAATTAATAATGAAGGTACATTACATTATCTTAAAAAAGTTGGATTATGGCCAGCGCCTAAAAAATTCCTTGAACCCAAAAATTTCAGGCATATTTTCGCATAATATTATATATATAGTATTTAATGGACGAAAAAGCTGAAAAAACATTAGAAAATTATCAATCGACTATAAATCGCTTAAAAGTGATGCTTGGTGGGAGTTTCATTAATGAGTTAGCCAACGCCAAGAAGGTTATAGAAACAATTAATAAAGAATACGATAATAAGGGGACTCGTAGGACATATTTTTCAAGAATTATGAAATTAATTAAAGAAAATCCGAAATGGAAAGTACCAAAGTCAGCCCTAACAAAATATCAAAAAGCATTTCAGCAACTTGAAAAAGAAAGAATAGCTAAAGAAGATACTAATGAACCGACGGAAAAGGAAAGGGCTAATTGGATATCATTCGGTAAATTAATGGATTTACGAGAAGATTTATCAGATTCGAAAACATTTAATACTTATCAAGACTATCTAATTATGAGTTTATATACAATGAACCCACCTGTTAGGATAGATTATAGCCCTATGAAAGTAATAACTAGATTGAATCCTAATTTAGATAAAAGTATTAATTATTTATTATGGTCAAAGACGAATAAAAAATTTATATTTAATAAATACAAGACTGCTAAATTTCATGGTCCAAATGAAATTAAGATATCAGGAAATTTACAGAAAATTATCCAACATTGGTTCGATAAATTTAATACTAAA
>Ga0335069_10010294_pt1 | contig 13255 bp, 12 predicted proteins | sample Lox_Sample_11_FD_206714 | JGI IMG/M metagenome (GOLD analysis project Ga0335069, IMG submission 206714) | Soil microbial communities from Loxahatchee National Wildlife Refuge, Florida, United States - Lox_Sample_1.1 | ecosystem: Environmental > Terrestrial > Soil > Wetlands | place: USA... | reverse complement strand
AGCAGCCCGCATTTCGCGCCGAAAAAAAGAGGCAAAAGTTCTGACCGACCTGCTCGACACCCTGGTTGCCGAGTCTCTCTTGAGAGCGCTCGCCGCTGTCCAGAACGGGATTGCCCAACTGCTTCCAGCCCCGGCCGCGCAGGAACCATCGCCTGCTTCAGACGCGCAACACAGCATTCAGGAACCGAAGCACGAATCTCCTCGACCGTTGCCGCCGCGCAAGCCGGTGCAATCGTCCTCTCTCAGGAGCACGCGCCGCCGCATCGCTTAGCTTCACCTGCGCGCTTTCCCTTTTCTGCTCCACGCGTCCTAAAGCACAGAGAAATTCAAACGTCGCATATGTCGAAAGGCGCTCTGTGCAAAAGCGTCGCGGGTTGTGGTGTCTCTTTTTGCTTGCTCTGCTCTCTCACTCTCTCAACACACCGTGCCGTGCCGACTCCACTACGCCCGGATTCAAAATCGTCGCGCAGAATGTCACCCTTCCCGGCCGTGGCCAGGTCACAAGCCAATACATCGTGTCCTCGGTCAACGGTTTCGCCGGCAAGGTCGCCATCGTCTGCACCGGGCCCGATCCCAATCTCTATCCGAACCTCATCATGCCCAGCTGCGCCGAGCCCACCCAGGAGCTCACCGTTCCGGCCAACGGCTCCATCGGCGGCGGCATCATCTTCCATCCGCCCTGGGTCGATCTCACGGCGCACACCACCGCACCTTCATCGCGTGAAGCAACCTCCCTGTTCGCGTGCACCCTCTGCGGCATCGGAGTTCTTGGTCTGCGCCGCCATCTCAACCGGCTCCTGCTCCTCGTACTCGGCTTCCTCTGCATCGGCCTGCTCTCTGGAGCCGTCGGCTGCCTCGGCAGCGGTGGTCTGCAAATGACCCCGGGAACCTACATCTTCGCGCTGAACGGCGCAGGCAACGGAGCCACCGCATCTGGCAAAGTCACTGTCACCGTAGTCTGCAACTCCTGCCCGTGAGGGCCAACCGCTTGCCTCGCTCCCGTCGTGTATCTTGACCGCAGGACAAGTTTTTGTCTCCCGGAGACTGCGCGACCCCTCTATGCCCACGTTCGCCGCTATCGATGTCGGTTCCAACTCCTGCCGCCTTAAAATCTCTCGCGTCGTATCCCATCAGCTCAAGACACTGCACGAAGACCGCGAAGTCACGCGGCTCGGCTCCAGTGTCTTCGACTCCGGCCTCGTCTCTCCCGATGCCATGGCCGCCACGCTTCGCGCGCTCAAGCGCTTTCAGCGGGCCGTCCAATCGCACGGCGTCGATCAGCTCCGCCTCGTCGCTACTTCCGCCATGCGCGACGCCCGCAACGCCCCTGCCTTCCAAGCCTGGGTCAAAGCCGAAACCGGCTGGAACATGGAGATCATCTCCGGCCTCGAAGAAGGCCGCCTGATTCATCGCGGCATCATGCAAACCGAGCCCGGCGTCGGCGGTCGCGTTCTTCTCGTCGACCTCGGCGGCGGCAGCTGCGAGATCACGCTCTCCGAACACAAGCGCATCAAAGAAACCGTCAGCATGCCGCTCGGCGCGGTCCGCCTCACCGAGGAGTTCCTCCAGGAAGACCCACCGCCGTCCGATGGAATCAAGCGCATGCGCCAGCTCATCGCGCGCGAACTGCGCCGGGCACATCGCAAAATCTACGCTGGTCACGTTCCGGTTGTGATCGCAACCTCCGGCACGGCGGCTGCTCTCTCTGAAGCAATCTTCGACGCTCGCAAGGCCGCGAAGAAATCGACTCTCAGAAAATCGAAGACCGCCTCGGCGCTAGCCCGTGACATGGCCGGCATGACTCCGGCAAAAGACGTGCGCAAGCTCGCGGCACGTCTCGCAAAAATGACCTTGCCTGAGCGCGAGGCGGTCCCCGGCATCGGGCCGCGCCGGTCCGAGATCATCGTCGCCGGAGCGCAAGTGTTTGCCGAGCTCCTCGAGAGCTTCGGGCTGAAGGGTTTCCGCTACTCGCCCCTCGGTCTGCGCGACGGCATCCTCGCCCAGATGCTCGCCGAGCAGGATGCACGCGCCGCGGTTCATCGCGAACTCGAACACGAGCGCTGGCAAAGCGTGCTGGCGACGGCCAAACGCTACGGCGTCGATCCCCGTCAGGCCGAACCCGTCCGCACACATGTATTGCAGCTCTACCGCGACCTCAAATCCATGCACGAGCTGCCGCCCGAGTACGAAGGCTGGCTCAGCGCCGCCGCCGTCCTGCGCGACACCGGCAAATTCATCAACCACCAGGGCCACCACCGGCACACGCAGTACATCATCTCCAGCTCTGAGATGTACGGCTACACGCAGGTCCAGCGCACCATCATCTCCGCGCTGGGCCGCTACCTCGGCAAAACCCGCCCGCAACCCGGCGACCGCGCCCTCCGCAACATCCCCACTGAAGAGCACAAGAGTGTCCGCCGTGCTGTCCTGTTGCTGCGGCTCGCTGTCGCACTCAATCAGGATCGCGCCAGCGACATCCTGCGCTTCGTCGCGCGCGTCTATCCCAAGCGCGTCTATCTCGAGGTGCGGCCCGGCCGCACCGGCGCCGAACTGGAATTGTGGTCGTTGCGGAAAGAAGCCGACTACTTCCGCGAGGTCTTCGGCCGCGAGCTCTTCGTCGCGCTCGCATAAATCCAGCGGGCCATCCGCGGATCCACCAGCCACTGCAGCAGCGGCGGATGCTTCGACATATCGATCCGCGCCACTGAACCCTTGCGCATGCGCACGCCTGCCCCGCCATTGCCCGTGATCAGCCGGCCAAGAAACTTGAACAGGTTCGGATTGTGTCCCACCAGGAGCACGCCTTCGCGATCGGCGTACTTCTCAATCAGCTTCTGAAACACGGCAAAATCGGCATCCGGCCCCAGCGCCGAGCTCACCTCGACCTTCGCCTCATACCCAAGCTCCGTGCCCACAAACTGCGCCGTCTGCAGCGCGCGCTTCAACGGGCTCGAGACGATCACGTCGATCTGCACCCGAAGCGCACCGAGCATGCGCGCCATCAGCATGCACTGCTCCTTGCCCTCTTTTACGAGCGCGCGTTTGTCGTCGAGTTTTGGATTATCGCGCGGAACGCCGGCATCGGCATGGCGCATCAAGTAGAGAATCATGGGAGCGCATTCAATCGAGTCGCGGAGACTGTGCCAATCTCTCTGGAAGGCGATTTTAACATGAATGTAACAATTCCGCAGAACCCGCTGACCATACCTCGGCCACCAGCATCCCGTTCAAAAAGTCCTGTCGGCGCTGGCATATAAGTTTCTCTTTTTCAAATACTTCGCGATAGTCCGGGAGCCGGCCAACCTGCAGCTTCGTCAACCCGCGGAAGGCCAGATAGAGGCCGCTCACCACCGGTTGCACCATCGTCCTCCCAAACCAGCTCTGCGGCACCGCGAACTCCGAAACCAGCCACTTCACTTCAGGTGAGATGTAGCTCCGCAACCGTCGCGCCACCCCGGCAACCTCCTCTGTCGTCAGGCAGTCGAGAAAAAAGTGAGAAACGATCAGGTCATAATCGCGCCCGGCTGGTTCCCACGTGCGCACGTCTGCACAAAAAGTCCGAACGCGCTCACTGTGCTGGCCGGCTCGGCCCATCAGCGCCCGCAACATCGCCGGGCTCGCATCGACCGCATCCACCCTGATCTCCGGATTCACTTCAAGTAGCCGCGCCGTGAACCGTCCATCCCCGTCGCCCAGCACCAGAGCTTTGCGGCTCGATTGCAGCTCTCCAAGAAAGTGGCACCGGCATCGCCACAAGGCCGGACCAAAGCTGGCCAGCTCCATCCACCGGTAGATGCGCGCCAGTCCGTCGAAGTTCGGTGCAGCGTTCATCGCACCCAACAAACGATGGGCGTCAGCAGAACCAGATCGGCGGCGCAACGCAGAGCCAGGGGCGTCCATCTCTCGCGCTTGCCGTCAAGCCAGGCCAGCAGCAGAGCGCTGCCGCCGCATGCGGCGCACAAAAGCGAAATCCGCGGATCGAACAACGCACATGCAAACGCTGCCATAATCGATCCCGCGCAAATCGATCCGCCGGGTAGAGCCATCCTCGATCTTTCGCCCGACTCCCAGCGGTCGATCGCCGCGCAATTCAACCAGGCCAGCCCTGCAAACAAGCTCATCGCCAAAACCAGCGCGACCGAATGGCGGCCGCTCATCACCCCGCTCACGCGCGTCAACGTCGGCAGCGCGCAGCCGATCGTGAACAACACGCCGACAAGAAATTCCTTCGACCACAGGCGCAAAATCCACTTCGGCCGCCAACCCGGCGCATGAACGCCCGAGAAATATGCCAGCGCCGCCAGCGCCAGCACCGAGTCGTGCTCTCGAGTCGTGGCAGGCATCTGGCTGAAGATAATGCCCACGACGCTGACCGCAGCCAACCCCGCGCCGGGAATAAGAACTCTCCGATAGCGCCAGTGAAAAAAGTGCCGCTCGCGGAGCGATTCGATACCGCCCGACGTGAGCGCACGCGTCACGTCCAGAATCCGGTCACCCACATACACACACCAGGTTCCCAGCGCCACCAGCACCGATACCCAGAGCGGAAGCCTCACCCCTGCCGTCCGCGCAAAGCTCAGTGTCCACACCACCGCGACCGTCGGTGCGTCCAGGCTGGCCAGATGCCAGTACCGCAGCCACGCCCGTGCATCGGCCGCACCGGAAGACGGTCTCGCACTTTCGCAGGTTGTCGCAGCGCGTGCCAGGGGAAGCAGCATGACTTCTTCATTGTAGTTTCAGCCGCGCCCCACGCCCGCAGTGGCCTTCGACCTCGCAACGCAAGCGCAATCGGTAGGAACGGAATTCGCTCACTCCATCTGTTCGCGTCGGTCGCGCCATAGGCGCGAGGGATGTGAGCCCACCGTTTCAACGGTGGGTGAGGTGCCCGAAAACGGACCGGAGTCCCGTGAGGGACGGCGCAAAGCGAGCTCGCGTAGGAATCCGCCCTGCACCTCCCGCCTAGGTCAGATCGTTACGACTTCCAGAACGGCGACGGTCCCACGTACTTCATGTCGTAGTGGCTGAAATACTCCGCCGGATCCGGCGCCGGAAGATGCGCATCGGCGGTATCTCGAAAATACTGCTCCATCTTCCCAGCCGGTGTGAACGCGATCAGCATGTGTCCGGGTATCGGTCCCATCGCGGAAAACGTGTGCGGAACCTGCCGCGGCGCCAGAACCGACTCGCCAGGCTTCAGCGTGAGCCGCTGATCGCCCACCTGAAACACAACCTCGCCTTCCATCACGTAAAACCACTCCTCCTGATGCAAGTGCAGATGGAGCGGCGGCCCGCCCGATGTGAGGTTTTTGTGCTCCACCACGAAGAGCCCGCCGCCGGTTTCGCTCGGCATCACCTTGAACAGCAGGGAACTGAAGCCCATCGCATGCGGATGCCCGAACCTATCCGCGCCTGCTCCCACCATGTGCAAATCGAAGCCGCTCGGCGGGGCTTCCTGCGCGGGACTCCGCTGGCCGGCAAGAAAACTGTGCAGCCCGAGTGCCGGCACAGCGCTCACAGCACTCCTCAAAAAGGAACGACGGCGCATAAACTCTCCTGGGAAAAAGGGAATGGAAGCGAGAATAGCCGAACTCGAAGGAGAGAGGCAACCCTAGTGCGGCCGGCCCGGCAGAATGAAATGCTCCCCGCACCGCGGCTCATAGAAGTCGCCGGCCATGATAATCGGCGTGTCGTAGCTCGCCGGCTTGCCTTCAATCAGCCGCTGCGGATACAGCGCCTTCGCTCCGCAGCTGCAATATGCAACCAGTTCCGTGATATTCCCCGCATAGGTCCGCACCAGCCACGACAGCGACAGCATCTCGCCGAAGGGTAGCCCGCGAAAATCCAGTTCCAGACCGGAAACCATCACGTCGTAGCCGGACTCCAGCAGCCGCTTGGTAAACAGGAACAAATCGGCGACAAACTGGCCCTCGTCGATTGCCACACATTCCACGCGCTTGCCGATCTTCTGCTCCGTCGCTTTCACAATCGGCAAAACGGTCCACGGATCCGAAGAAGGGAACTCCACCGCCTCCATCTGCCCGCAGCCATTCCGGTTCCGGCTCTCCACTAATCCCGCGGCGGCCTTCGTATCCGCGCTCGGCTTCAGCAGCACCACGTCCTGCTTGGCATACTGGCGTCGAATCTCGATGCGGCGCAGCAACTCCGCAGTCTTGTTGCTGCGCATCGGACCGACAATCAATTCAAGTTTGCCCAGCACGGGAATCTCCGCCATGGCCAGCTCTCATTTTCGCTGGTGCGTGCATCTTCACGGCATGTGCAAAGTCCGGCCTGCCTGTGGATAACCTCGACTTTCATTGCGGCACGCCTGTGTTCGATGACATCCATTTCTCTCTGTCCATCTGAAGCGATTTTTCGCACGCCGGGCAACACCGGCACCTGCATTCCCCTCCAACTGGGGGAACGGAAGTACGCAAATTTCATTTCATTGAGGGGAAAATCATGGGACTGCTGACCGCGAACGACTTTCCGAATCTCCAGGAACTCTACTTGGGGCAGTTACGCTACCTGCTCTCGACAGAAAACCAGATTGTGAAAGGCTTGCCCAAAATGATCGACCACGCGGACGATCCACAACTCAGGCAGGCATTTCAATCGCATCTCCAGGAAACGCAGGGCCATGTGACGCGCTTGGAACGTCTCATCGGCGACCTGACCAGCGATGTCGACGATAAGAAAGACTCCATCCTCGCCGCCATCGTGTCCTCTGGAGAAAACATCACCAAGGAATCCGATTCCGGCCCTGTCCGCGATGCCGGTCTCATCGCCACCGCGCAAAAGGTGGAGCACTACGAGATCGCCTCCTACGGAAGCGCGCGCGATTGGGCTCAACAACTCGGACTGTCCGAGCACGCAACAATGCTCGACCGGACCTTACAGGAAGAGAAGCATGCCGACAAATTGCTGACTGAGATTGCGCGCTCCACCAACCCGGTGGCGTCAGTCTCGGCCTAATTCGCCTTCCTTGACACACCCGGGCACATGCAAACCGCTGCTGTGTCCGAGGTGTCGAGCTTCAGGTCTGTCGAGTTTCAGGTGTGTCGCGTCGCCGGCGCATGCGCGTACTTTGCCCTCAGTCCGCGGCGTCCGCCTTTTTCGCAGGTTTGCGCGCAGCCGCGACCGTCTTCGCGACCGCCAATGCAGCTTTGGGAATGGCGTCCAGGTCGGCCCTTCCCTCCGCCAGCTGCATCAGAAAATCCTGGCTCGAAAACACCGCCGCATCGCTCTTGGACGCCCGCACATACGTCCCATCCTGCTGCTGAATCCGCGCCTTGACCGTGTCCGCCAGATACGCGGGCAGAATCTCATCCTGAATCCGCGCCTTCGCCGCCGCATCGCGCACCGGGAACACCACCTCGCAGCGTTCGAACAGATTCCGCGGCATCCAGTCCGCCGAGCCCATATAAATCTCGTCGTCCCCGCCATTGGCGAAATGAAAAATTCGTGAGTGCTCCAGAAAACGCCCCACCACCGAACGCACCCGGATGTTCTCCGAGAGCCCCTTCACGCCCGGCCGAAGAATCGACAGCCCGCGAATGATCAGATCGATCTGCACGCCAGCCTGCGATGCCTGGTAGAGCGCGTCAATCACGCTCGGCTCCAGCAGCGCATTCATCTTCGCCACAATTCGCGCCGGCCGCCCTGCATGCGCATGTTCCGTCTCGCGCCGAATCAACCCCAGAAAGCTCTCCGCCATCGTCAGCGGCGCCACCAGCAGCGGCCGATAGTCGTCGATCTCCGCATGCGCCGTCAGATAGTTGAACACCATGTGCACCCGCTCGGTAATCTGCGGATCGCACGTCAGCAGGCTCAAGTCGGTATAAAAGCGCGCCGTCACCGGATTGTAGTTGCCCGTGCCCAGATGACAATAGCGCCGCGTCACTCCGTCCTCATCACGCCGCACCAGCATGGCCAATTTGCAGTGCGTCTTCAACCCCACCACTCCGTGAAACACCTGCACGCCCGCATCTTCCATGCTGCGCGCCCAGCGGATATTCGATGCCTCATCGAAGCGCGCCATCAGCTCCACCACCAGCGTCGCTTCCTTCGTCGCCGCGGCCTCAATCAGCGCCTTGAACATCGGCGAGTCTTCGCTGGTGCGATACAGCGTCTGCTTCATCGTCACCACCGCCGGGTCCTGCGCACCCGTCTCGATGAACTCCACCACCGGATCGTACGAGTCGTAGGGATGATGCAGCAGAATGTCTCGATGGCGCAGCTCATCGAAGATGTTCGTCGACTTCCGGCTCAGATGCAGCGGCTTCGGCGTGAAAGGCGAAAACTTCAGCTCCGGCCGCTTCACGTCGCCGTAGAGAAACATCAGCCGCGACAGATTCACTGGCCCGTCGCCGCGAAACACCTGGTTCTCGTCCAGCTCGAAGTTCACCCGCAGCCGTTCCACAATCTCCGGATCGGCGCCCGCCTCAATCTCCAGACGCACCGCGTCTCCCTTACGCCGGTTGTGCAGCTCCGAACGAATCGACTCCAGCAGCGACCGCGCCTCTTCCTCCTCGAAGTAGAGATTCGAATTGCGCGTCACGCGAAACGCCGTATGCGCCTGCACCTCGTAGCCGCGATACATGCCGGCCAGGTTCTGCGCAATCAGATCCTGCAGCAAAAGGTAGTCGTAGCAGCCTTCCGCGCAGGGCAGCCGTACAAAGCGAGGCAGCGCCCTCGGCACCGTCACCACGCCCAGAACCTGCGGCGCCGAGCTCTTGCGTTTCCGCCGCAGCAGCAGCGCCAGACACAGCGCTTTGTTCAGCACACGCGGGAAAGGATGCGCCGGATCGATCGCGATCGGCGTCAGCAGCGGGTCCACCTCCCGCTGGAAATATCCCTGCGCAAAAGCGCGCCCATCTTCGCTCAGCTCCGCCCACTCCAGCAGCCGAACGCCCTGCTTGCGCAGCTCGGGAATCAGGTGTTCGTTCCAGCAGTGATACTGCGCTGCAACAAAGCTGTGAATCTCCGCGGTCAGCATCTCCAGCGACTCGTCCGGCCGCAGCCCGTCATACCCCGGTTCGCGATACCCGTCCTCAATCCGCTGCAGCAGACCCGCCTGGCGAATCTCCACGTACTCATCCAGGTTCGACCCGGTGATGGCAAGAAACTTCACTCGCTCCAGGACTGGGTTCGTCGCGTCCTCGGCTTCTTCCAGCACGCGGCGATTGAACTGCATCCAGGAGAAGTCCCGGCCATTAAAGATCTTCTGTTTTTGCTTGGGCGAGGTGCGGGCCATCGAGTGCGTCCAGTGCGCTGTGTTCGCCAGTCTATCGCGTTTACGTGCCGTTCGCATCTCGGCTTGAGGTGTCGGCCCGATCCAGCGCCATGCAACACTCCTACCGCAACTTTGTTGGAATCGCGTGAAAAGATGCCGCGATCCCAGCTTTCCGGCCCGTCCACACCGCTACCGCACCTTCCCCGCCGCGTTCTCCAGCACCACGTCGGTCAACACCCCCGTGTCCACCGTAGCCGGCTGGTGCGAACAGAAACCGATTCCCACATAAAACGGCTCGTCGAAGTGAATCTCGATCGGCGGCCCGAACTGGTGCATCGGCTCACCCTGCAGGCTCACAAAAATCGCCACCGAATCCCCCCGCTTCTCGATCCCGATCCGCTTGGCCAGCACGCCGTTCAGCCCCCCGCCAAAGCGATATTGCATGTCGGTGATCATCGCGTTCTTCTCCGGCCTTTGCGCCAGGTGGATCATCCCCGTTCCATGCTCCCCCAGCATCGCCTCTTTCGCATCGTCGTCGAGCGACTGCCGGAGGATCAGGACCACCTTGCGGTCCCCGTAGCCATCCGGAACCGGAAAACTTGCATCCGCAGCCAGCGACACATCCCCCGACATCCTCTTCCACAAGAACCGGAACTCATCCCGCGTGTACCAGATGTTGTAGCCCGCCGAGCGAATCGTGTACGCCTTCGTCGCCGCATCGTACGACGCGCTCCCCGCCACCACCGCCGATCCCACGTCCGACTGTCCCTCGAAGATTCCAATCGGCACATGCACCGTCGTCGTCGGCCGATGAAAATCCGCCGGCGGCGGAACCTGCTTGTGTGTCGCCGAACCCGGAAGCGCCCAGTCCGGCACCGCCGGCGTCTGTGCCGCAGCTCCGGCAACTGAAGCGCTAAAGCCGATCCAAACGGCCCAGAAAAAACGAACGCAACTGCGAACCCTGTGCGAACTCATAGCCAAGCACTCTAGCAGAATCCCCGTTCGCCATCGTGCCCCGCCGTTTCGTCACAAGCTCATCTCTTTGAGCGCGCTCCCGTGTTGACCCGCATCCTCCACCGGGTTGAGGATAGAAGTGGAACACTTGTCGTCCTATCCCCCATTTGAGAGGAGTCCGCGAATGACCCAGGAACCTGTTTCTGCCTCTGAAAGCCTGATTCCTCCGCGCCCCATGCCTTGTGCAGCGCCTGCCTTCGCCGGCCGCATGCTCTCCCTTCTCGACGGACAACCCAAGGACGAAGCTACCGTGACCCAGGCCTTCGCTGGCCTGGATGAAATGTTCGACCTCATCGCCGCCGGCATGTACAGCCTCGCTTCGATGCTCGTGGGCGAAGGAGAAGAGAGCGCCCAGTTGGTCGAGACAGCCATCGCTACCGCCGACGTCTCCGCCTGCACCAACGCTGAGCAGGCACGCCAGAGCAGCCACACTGCCCTCAGCCGCGCGGCTCTCGAACTTCTGGCGCGACGCGACCCCAAGGCTCTCGCGGCCCCCATCGACCTCGCCCCCGCCGGGCCCTGCATCCAGGACGACGACCTCGACGCCGGCGGCATCTCCGCCGACGAACTGGCCAAGTTGATGACAGGTCCCGAAAAAGAGCGCATCCGCGAATGGCTGGCAAGCCTCTCGATCGAGTTTCGCGTGGTCTTTGCCTTGCGAGCGGTCGCAGGCTTCACCTCGCCTGAAGTCGCCGCCCTGCTCGTCTCCCACGGCGGTCCGGCAGCCTCAGGCTGGACAGCCGCCGAAGTCCGCGAGGTCTTTCGCCAGGCCCTGTGTTCGCTGGCATCGCAGGTGATCCACGCCACAACGGCACGCTAACCAAAAACGCCCTTCCGGTGAAGGAGTTCCCGGCAGCGGAAATCCTCCGTCAGAATCCCGGCTCGGCCTGAAGAAACACCCGCCCTTTAAACCCTCATAACACGTCTCTTGTTCGATACACTAGATTTAAGAAGCCGGCTGCCCGGTTCGGGCATCCATGTTACGTGCAATGCGTTCCGGCAGACGCTCTCTCCGGCCAAATCGAAAGACGATCGGTACGATGTCCGTAGACAACTCAGAGAAAAACTCGGAATCTTTTTGTGCCCGTGCCCTGCTCGCGCTCAGCCTCAGTGCGGCCCTGCCCCTGATCGCCGGCGCGCAGAACATACCTACCCAGGCGCTTGGCCAATCGTCCGGGCCCACAGCACAGAGCTTCCAGGGCAGCGTCACGCAGGGCGAAGCAAGCGCCCAGCCAGTCGATCTCTCCCTTGATGACGCAATCCAGCGCGGTCTCAAAAACAACCTCGGCATTATCCTCAACGGAACCCAGGTGTCCGCCGCGCGCGGTCAGCGCCTCAGCAGCCTGCAGGCTCTGCTCCCCGAAGTGGACTTCAAAGCGCAGGAAAGTGTCGCTCAGGTCGATCTTGCCGCCGAAGGTCTCCGCATTCCCGGCTTTCCAACCATCATTGGCCCCTTCGGCTACACCGACTTGCGCGCCACGCTTTCCTGGTCCCTCGTCGACATTCCCTCGCTGCGCAACTATCTGGCCGCTCGCCACAACTTTGCTTCCGCCCAGCTCTCGCTTCAGGATGCCCGCGATCTCGTCGTTCTCACCGTCGGCAATGCGTATCTGCTTGTAGTCGCCGACGACGCCCTTGTCGGCAGCCTTCAGGCGCAGGTGGCCACATCCAAAATTTCGCTCGATCAGGCAGTCGCCAATCATCAGGCAGGCACCGCGCCTCTGCTCGACGAACTCCGTGCACGCGTGGACTACCAATCGCTCGAGCAGCAGTTGATCTCCGCGCAGAACGGACTCGAGAAGGACAAACTCGCCCTGGCCCGTACCATCGGCCTGCCGCTCGCGCAGAAGTTCAACCTCACCGACAAAGCCCCCTACGCTGCATTCGACCAGATCGACATCGACAAGGCCATCCACGATGCCCACCTCAACCGCAAAGATCTCGCGGCGATGATCGAGCAGACTAAGGCTCTGGAAGAGCAACGGAAAGCGAAGACCGACGATCGGCTGCCCAAAGTCGCCTTCAGCGGCGACTACGGCGATATCGGCGTCAACGTCCGCCACTCCCACGGAACCGGGGATGCCCAGGGCACACTCTCGGCCCCGCTCTTCGAGGAGTTCGGACTGCGCGGCGAAGCACAGATCGCACAGGCGCAACTGGACACGGACAAGGCTCAGTTGAGCGATCTCAATGCGCAAGTGGATGCCGACGTCCGCGATGCGCTGCTCGATATCGCATCGGCCCAGAAGCAGGTCGAGGTCTCGCGGTCCAGCGTCGACCTGGCCAATGAAGCTCTGAGCGAGGCCCAACAGCGCTATGCCAACGGTGTCAGCGACAACCTCGCCGTTAGTCAGGCCGAGCAGTCTGTGGCCCAGGCCAACAATCAGTATGTCGCCAGCCTTTACCGGCATAACATTGCCAAATTGAGTCTGGCGCGCGCCTTGGGCGCAGGCCAGAACTACAGGAACTATTTGCAGCGGAACCCGTGACGCGCCAGAGCGCCAAAGTGCGTCGCAGTACAGAACGCAAGCATCGCAGGTTTTGCAATCGGAGGAAGACAACGTGGCGGAATCAACTACAACAACGATCCGGCGCGAGACGACGGACGAAAGCACGGAGATCGAGCAGCCAAAATCCCGCCGTCGCGGCGTGATCATCATCGTGGTCGTGCTCGTCGTGCTGGTGGCCCTCGGGCTCTGGTGGCGTTCTACGTTCAGTGAGGACACCGACGACGCTCAGATCTCCGGACACCTGATCCAGATCAGCCCGCGCATCGCCGGCCAGGTCGTCAAGGTCGACGTCGAAGAGAACCAGGTCATCAAGACCGGCGATGTGATCGCCGAACTCGATCCGCGCGACTATCAGGTAGCCGTCGAGAATGCACAGGCTGCGCTGGCCAGCGCTCAGGCCGCCGCCGCTGCCGCGCAGGTCAACGTGCCCATCACCACCGTCAACACCGGCAGCAACCTGCGTTCGGCAGAGTCGGATGTGAGCGGTGCCCGCGCATCG
>Ga0335069_10010293_pt1 | contig 13255 bp, 11 predicted proteins | sample Lox_Sample_11_FD_206714 | JGI IMG/M metagenome (GOLD analysis project Ga0335069, IMG submission 206714) | Soil microbial communities from Loxahatchee National Wildlife Refuge, Florida, United States - Lox_Sample_1.1 | ecosystem: Environmental > Terrestrial > Soil > Wetlands | place: USA... | reverse complement strand
AGCCATCGCCTCCCTTGCAGTCGGCATCCTGATGGTGATCTTTGGCGTGCGTCTGTGGGAGAGCGCTCCCTGGTTCTATTCCTCCGCCGCCATTCTTTACATTCTGATGGCCGCGTCCTTATTTACGGCCGTCGCCCGTCAGTGGGCTGGGGCTTCTACCGCGCTCGACCGGATCGGCAGGAAGCTGGTTTTCCCGCTGGTCAGTGCGCTTGGAGCGGGCCTGGCGCTAATGGCATGCGGCATTCACCCATCCGAGGACCCGTCGTACTTCTACGCCACCATGGCTGCCATACTCTGTTTTCTCGTGATCTTCACCGTTGCGCTCGAGTTCCTGCGAGGCGGTCGCGTGATCGTGGAGAAGACGCAGCAAAACATCTTCGGCGCGATGCTCCATCTGTGTCATCGCAACACGCGACGTTATGGAGGCTACGTCGTTCACTTCGGCGTCGCTCTGGTGGGCATTGGAATTCTCGGGGGCGCTTTCAACAAAGAAGTCGAAAAAGAAATGGGCTTTGGCGACAAAATCCAGCTTGGCGCCTACACGCTCGTCTGCCAGTCCTATACGCAGGACGACAACCCGAACTATGCAGTCGAGTCCGCCATGTTCAACATCTATCGCGGCTCGAAGCTCATCACCACCATGGCGCCCGAACGCCGCTTCTATAAGGCCAGCGGCCAGCCGCAAACCATGCCCAACATCTATGCGACCTTCATGCAGGATCTCTTCCTCGTCAACGACATTTACGTCGTCTACGAAGGGAAGAACGACACGACGGGGCGCCCCATCATCAAAGCGCACCTGAATCCGCTCGTGCCCTGGATCTGGATCGGTCTGGTCATCATGGTATTCGGAACGGTCGTGGCGCTCGTGCCGAATTACGTCCCGGTCACCGCGGCGGCCCTGTCACCCGCCCCCGTCCGCGAAACCGTGCACGCCGGAGCGGGGGACTGAGATGAAGTCATCGTTATCCGTCAACAACGGTCTTTTGATCCACCGTGGAAGAGCGGCTTTTCTGGGCTGCGTGGGTCGTGGCAAGATTTTAGGGGCTTTAGCCCCGGCGGGCCGCCGCGTCACGCAAGCCCTCGTCATCGCGGCCGCCGCGATCCTCTTCATGGGCACCGGCAACAATACCGACGCCCGCTTCAAAGATCTCGGCCATCGCATGATGTGCACCTGCGGATGCGGCCAGGTGCTGCTCGAGTGCAACCACGTTGGCTGCCAGTCGTCCGACAAAATGCGCAATCAGCTCATGGCCGCGCTCGACAAGGGCGACAACGACGATCTCATACTGCAAGGCTTTGTGCAGGAGTACGGCCCAACGGTAATCGCCGCCCCCACCGCCACCGGCTTCAACAAGGTCGCGTGGATCATGCCATTCGTCGTACTCGCTCTCGGCTTGGTGTTGGTCATCTACGTAGTCCGCAACTGGAAGAATCGCCCCGAGCCCGCCCTGGCCGATGGCATCACAATCCCAAGAGGCGGTGAGCTAGACGAATTCCGAGCGAAAGCGCGAAAAGAAACGGATCTGTAAGGTTTTACTGGGAACTGACAACTGAGAACTATTTTATGAACATGGTCCTATTCGTCTGCGGAGTCTTCACCCTAGCCTCTCTCTACTACGTCTTCTTTTTCCCCGGCGAGGTCTACGCCGGAGAAGAAATGACCCGCCTCGGCTATCTCCGCGAGCGCAAGGAAGCTGTCTACGACAACCTCCGCGACTTGAATTTCGAATACAAAGCGGGCAAGGTCCCCGACACCGACTACGAATCCATGCGCGGCTCGCTAGAAGAAGAAGCCGCCGCGATCATGGCGGAAATTGCCAGGCTGGAGCAGGCGGGACAGGTTGCGTAGGTGACCTGCGTGAAGGTTTACGAGTCAAGATTGTCATTCCGAGCGGAGCGAGGAATCTGCTGTTTGCTGCGGACGCCGCACAGCAGATTCCTCGTCGCCTCCGGCTCCTCGGAATGACAAGAAGAACTAAGGATTCTGAAGAATGCGTTATTCTCCGATTGAAGGAGCCCGTTTGACGAAACTCGCAAAGTCCCCCAAGCTTCTCACCCTCGCGCTGGCCCTAGTCACCATCGCCGCCACGCAGGCCGCCGCCCAAACCCTCTCCGGCACCGTCACCAACGGCACTAACAACAAGCCCGCCGCCGGAGACGAGGTCATCCTCATCAACATCGCGAACGGCATGGACGTCGCCGCCAACACCAAGGCCGACTCTGCCGGCAAGTTTAGCTTCAAGCTCACCGATGCCGGCGGCCCGCACCTCATCCGCGCCGTCCATCAGGGAGTCACCTATCACCAAATGGCGCCTCCCGGCACCAGCAACGTGGATGTCAAGGTCTACGACGTCGCAAAGAAAATCGAGGGCCTGGGCCTCACCGCCGACGTTTTCCGAATCCAGGCGGACACCAGCTCCCTCCATGTAACCCGCTTGTTCGCCGTGGACAACGCGTCCTCCCCCGCCGTCACGCAGATGAACGATCACAACTTCGAGTTCTATCTGCCTGCTGGAGCCAAGATCGACCAGGTCCAGGCCAAAGCCCCCAACGGTCAGCCCATTTCGGCCGATGCCTCGCCGCAAGCGGAGAAGAACAAATACGCCATCGTCTTTCCACTCCGCCCCGGCGAGACCCAGTTCCAGCTCGAGTTCACCATGCCCTACTCGGGCTCGCTCAAGATCGATCCCAAGCCGCTCTATCCCGCCGAGCATTTCGTTGTCGTGCTGCCGAAGGCAATGAAGTTCGAAGCCAGCGACTCATCCCTCTTCAAGTCGATGAACGACCCCAGCCAAGCGGACACGCTCGTAGAGGTCGCGCAGCAGGTGCATCCAGGCCAGGCGCTCGGCTTCAGCGTGAGTGGCACGGGCACGATCTCCGATCAGCCCGCGCAGGTCGCTTCCGGAGGCGGGGGCATGGGCGGTGGCGAAGCCGGTAGCGAAAGCCGCCCCGGCGGCGGACTCGGCGCACCCATCGCAGCCCCCGATCCGCTGGAGCAATATCGCTGGCCGATCATCGGCGCCTTCGTCGTGCTGCTGGGAATCGGTGGATGGATTGTGACCAAACGTCAGGGTGCAGTTTCAGTGGCCTCGGGTGGTGCGGGAGCACGCGGCCCGCTAGCCGCCCCCATCACCGGCCCCGGAGCGCGCAACATGGCGGGAGCAGCCCCGGAAGGAAGATCGGCACCGGTCGCTCTCAAGCAGTCGGCGTCGTCGTCCTCAACCGCAGGGTCCGCCTTGCTCGAAGGAATCAAAGAAGAGTTGTTTCAGCTCGAAGTCGAACGCAAACAAGGCAAGATCACGCTGGCCGACTATCAGAAGGCCAAAGATGCGCTCGACCATACTTTGGAGCGTGCGCTGAAGCGTCAAGGTTAGATTGAGGGAAAGTTTTCTCGCTGGCCGAGACTCCCCCAGCGGCTGGAAGCCGCCGTCAATTGGAGGCGACATGCGGCACGAGTGGAACTCGTGCCCTTCCCGTTCGTGCCGAATTTCAGAGTTTTTCCGCAGCCTCCAGGAGGATGCGGAAAAAGTCATCTCGCAATCGAACTACGACCACTGGGGCTAAAAGCCCTGGTTGATTGTGAGCGACTTACGCGGCCCTGAAGGGCCGCTCTTCCACGGTGGTGCTTACATTCGAGTTTTTCCGCAGCCTGCTGGAGGTCGTGCCCTTCCACATTCGGGTTTCCACCACTGAGTGCTAGGGTGGCGATTGTGTGGAAGTGGGGCTCTGCCCCGCTTGGACGGAGCGAAGCTCCATTCCCACGGCTACTGCTGTCGCACCATCGTGTAAGTCGTAGTCGTCCCGCGCTCCTTGTCCAGATACTCAACGTTGATCGAGTTACCGTCGCTCGAAACCGTCATGCGCGACACTCCGACGATCTTCCCGCCCCGTTTGTCCGTTTCCTCAATCATGCGGGCCGCGAACTTCTTCACCCAAACCCGAGTGTGACCAGGGTCTCCCAGGACGGGATAGTCGCTGCCATCAAATCTGGCGTTATAGCTGCGGCCGTTCTGGTCCGACATTTTCAGCCCGGTGGCGCTGCACTCAAAGCTCACCAGCAGTCCGTTGCTCGAGACGCTGTTTACCTTGTCCGTACGCCATGACCCCGACAGCGCGTGGGACCCGGCCGGGCCCGCGCTCACCCGCGTGGACGTTGTTTCCCAAGTCACTGGCTTGCTTCCGGTCGTATCCGTCCCCTTATCGGTCAGAGTCTTTCCGTCGCCCGAGATCGTCAGCGTTTCGGTGCTCATGACCTTCCCGTCTTTCTTCTGGATGATTTCGGCCGAACTGGCATTGACGGCGCGAACCGAAATCGTGTCGAAATAGGGATGTCCGGTGACTTTCTGATCGCTCCCGTTGGCCTTCACCGTGATCTTCGGAATGCAGGTCTGGCACTCATATGTAGTTTTGTTTAATACGTAGGTGTCGGGCTTGGTGGGAAGTTTGGCGGAATCCAGCTTGACCAGCCAGGTTCCATCAAAAGGCGACTGCGCAAACAGCGCAGACGATGCGAGCAGCACGACTGCCAACGAAAGCTTCTTCATGGGGCACCTCTCCGTAAGACTCTGGCAGCCCCGCAGAAACGTGGGCCCAGCTCACATTCCGCACGCAATGTGCCGGGCTGTCGGTGAGACGGCGCAATCTTAGCAATCGGAACTCGGATGTGTCTAGGACGTATCCCATCCCTGACGACAGCCAAGCGCCCGAATCATGCTGTGTCTACGTTCCTGATTCTTAACGACTTCTCGGAACGGATCCACGCGGCAGCCCGCCCTCTGGAACCACTCCACACCGGCTGCATCCAATACAATGTCCATCGAAAGCTGGCCAATTCATGAATAACGTCTTCAAGACTACTTTGCTACTTACGGTCATGACCCTGCTGTTCATGCTCGTCGGCCGCACGCTTGGCGGGCAGAACGGCATGTTGATGGCTCTCGTGGCCGCGGCCATCATGAACTTCATTTCGTATTTCTTTTCCGACAAGATCGCGCTCGCAGCCTATCGCGCGCAGCCGATCACACGTGAAGATCTGCCTCGCGTCTACAACATCGTCGAGCGTCTGGCCCAGAAAGTCGGTTTGCCAACGCCCAAGGTGTATCTCATCCCAAGCGACTCGCCCAACGCCTTCGCCACGGGGCGCAATCCGCAGCATGCCTCCGTCGCAGTCACGCAGGGCATTCTCGGCCTTCTCAGCGACGACGAACTCGAAGGCGTGATCGCGCACGAACTCGGCCACGTCCGCAACCGCGACATTCTGATCAGCTCGATTGCCGCCACGCTCGCCGGCGCGATTACGTGGCTCGCACAGATTGCGAAGTGGGGAATGATCTTCGGTGGCTACAGCCGTGATCGTGAAGAGCGCGGAGGTGGGGGAATCGCAGGCTTGATCATGATCTTCCTCGCGCCGCTCGCGGCGATGCTCATTCAACTTGCCGTCTCGCGCTCCCGCGAGTACGGAGCCGATGACACGGGCGCGCACTGGACAGGCAACCCTTACGCGCTCGCCAGCGCGCTGGCCAAGATCGAAGCGTATTCGCGCCGCGCACCGCTCGTCGCGACTCCGTCAACCGCACACCTGTTCATCATTCAGCCGTTCCTGGGAGGCTTCAGCTTCGGCAACCTGTTCTCGACGCATCCGCCAACAGCGAAGCGCATCGAGCGCCTGACCGGAAGACCGGCAGAGTTCATGCAGTAAGAGCTTAAGTTTGTGACTTGTCATTCCGAGCGAAGCGAGGAATCTGCTTCTGTCCGCGCCCTAACCTGCGTTACGCCCGCACATCCAGTATCTTCTGCTGCACCTGTTCCGCTGTCTGCAGGACTTTGAGGTTCGCAGCGAATTGGATCTTCCCCGCCATCAACTCCACCATCGCCGCGCTTAAATCGACGGCATCCACGTTAGCGTCCTGCGGTAGGTAAGAACCGTAGTTGGCAATCAACAACGCGGCATCGGTCAATTGCGCATCGGCCCGATCCAGCCCATGCACGGCAATCGCGGAAATATCCATGTCATGTTTATCGGCAAATCGTGGCAAGAACTTTAGGGCGATGCGAGTTCACCTGTGGCGACCTTGAATTCACAGGAGACCGCAAAATTGCCCCGCATCCGCTCCCGAAAACCCGCGGCTTCCGTGTATCATCGAGTCATCCGAAGATGGTGGAACCTAACCCCACCGCGCAACTTCGGACCCCTGGATTACACACCTGGAATCATAAGGTTCCTGGATAGAAGAGGGTTTTGAGATGGCGGCGCAACCCGACGCTCGCGTACCCGACCTGAGCACTCTCCGCATCCACGACGGCCAGCGCAAGCGTGGCCAGATGGGCAAAGTGTTTGCCATTGTCCTGGGAGTCTTAATCATTCTTGGTGGGCTTTCGGCGGCTGTTTACGCTTTCATTCATTCCAAGCCCGTGGTGGAAGTCGCCGTCGCCCGCAACGCCACCGGCCCTGCCACTCGTGAAGCTCTGCTCAACGCTTCTGGATATGTCACGCCGCGCCGCCGCGCCACCATCGCCGCCAAGATTACCGGCCGCGTCACGGGCGTCCATTTCGATGAGGGCACGCACGTGCACGAGGGCCAACTCCTTGCGACGCTCGACGACTCCGATGCTCGAAAGGCCCTGGCCGCCGCACAAGCGGATTCCGACTCCGCCAAGGCCGCCATCGCCGACTACGAAGTTCAACTTAAGAATGCGCGCATTCAACTTCACCGCGCCGAAGAACTTTTGAAAGGCGGCGTGCAAACGCAAGAGCAGGTTGACAACGCGCGCACCGCGGTCGATAGCCTGCAGGCCAAGATCGAACTGTCGAAAGCTCAAGTGAAGGCCGCCGACGCTCGCACCCGAGAAGCCCAGCAAGCCGTCGATAACTGCACCATCCGTGCGCCATTTGAAGGCATTGTGGTTTCGAAGGACGCCCAGGTTGGCGAAATGGTCTCGCCCGTTTCCGCGGGAGGCGGTTTCACTCGCACCGGCATCGCCACCGTTGTTGATATGAACTCCAACGAAATCGAGGTCGATGTCAACGAGTCCTATATCAATCGCGTCAAGACCGACCAGCAGGTGACCGCGATTCTTGACGCTTATCCCGACTGGGAAATTCCCAGCCGTGTGCGCACCATCATTCCCAGCGCCGATCGTCAGAAGGCCACGGTGAAAGTGCGCATTTCGTTTCTGAAGCTCGATCCGCGCATTCTCCCCGACATGGGAATTAAAGTGACCTTTCTCGGTGACGAACCGTCTAAGAAAGAAGCCGTGGCGGCCGTGCCCCGCATCGCCATTCCGCAGAGCGCCGTCCGCGACGACAACGGAAAGAAAGTTGTGTTTCTTATCAAAGAAGACAAAGCCGAACGCCGTGCCGTAACGGTCGGGGGCACGCGCGGTTCCGACACCGAAATCATTGCTGGCCTCGCCGCCGGCGAAACCGTCATCACCAACGGCCCCGCCGATCTTCACGACGGCCAGAGCGTTCAAATCAAAAAATAGGAGCGACCGACACCATGGTTCGAGTGGATGGCAACGGCAAGACCAACAGCCAGATTCAGGTGCGTGGTCTCGATAAAACCTATCGCCGCGGCGGCGAGGAAATTGACGTCCTCCAGGGCCTCAACCTCGATGTCGACAAAGGTGACTTCGTAGCTTTCATGGGCCCCAGCGGCTCCGGCAAGACAACGCTTCTCAATCTGCTCGGCGGACTCGACGTCCCCACTCGCGGCAGCGTCACCGTCGCCGGCGACGAAATCACTCACATGTCGAGCCGCAAACTCACCGAGTGGCGCGCACGCCACGTCGGCTTCATTTTTCAGATGTACAACCTGATCCCGGTGCTGACGGCGTTTCAGAATGTCGAGCTTCCGCTGCTGCTGACGAGCTTGTCGAAGTCCGAGCGTCGCAAGCACGTCGAGTCCGCGCTCTCGATCGTCGGCCTCGCCGAGCGTATGAATCACTACCCGCGCCAACTCTCCGGCGGACAGGAGCAGCGCGTCGCCATCGCCCGCGCCATCGTCGCCGATCCCACCTTCCTGCTTTGCGACGAACCCACCGGCGATCTCGACCGTAAAAGTGCCGACGAAATCATGGACCTCATTTCCCGCCTCGTCAAAGAGTATGGCAAGACCGTCCTCATGGTGACGCACGATCCCGTCGTCGCCAAACGTGCCGACCTTACTCTCCATCTTGAAAAGGGAGTGCTTGTGGAAGGACGCGAATTGCCCGTTCCCGCCGGAGGTGCAGCATGAAATTCCGCGGCCTGATTTTCGCCAATCTCTTCCGCAAGAAGCTACGCCTCACGCTTACCATCGGCTCTTTTGCCGTCGCGTTGTTTCTTTTCGCGTTCCTCGCCGTCGTCCGCGGAGCCTTCAATCGCGGCGCCGACATCGCTGGCGCCGACCGTCTCGTCACCATCAACCGCGTCTCCATCATCCAGCCCCTGCCGCTAGCGTACCGCGACAAGATGCTCCGCATCCCCGGCGTAAAATACGTCACCCACGACAACTGGTTCGGCGGCGTCTACCAGGACGAGAAGAATTTCTTCCCCCAGTTCGCCATCGACGTCGAAAACCAGCGCCAGGTATTCAATGAGCTGAAAGTTCCCGAAGACCAGTGGCAAGACTTCGTCAAAGACCGGCAGGGCGCCATCGCCGGAGCAAAAACTGCCGCTCGGTTCCACTGGAAAATCGGTGACCGCATTCCCATCAAGACCTCGCTCTACGGAGGTGCCAGCAACAACTGGGAATTCAATCTTCGAGGCATCTACCACTCCGACCGCGTCGGCGGGGATGAATCGCAGTTCTGGTTTCAGTGGGACTATTTTGAAGAACAAGTGCCCCAGAGCTTCAAAGGCAACGTTGGCTGGTACACCGTGAAGCTCGACAGCCCCGACTACGCTGTCAGTGTGCAAAAGGCCATCGACGCCATGGCCGCCAACTCTTCCTTCGAAACCAAGACCGAAACCGAATCCGAGTTCGCCGCCAGCTGGGTCAAGCAATTTGGGAATATCAAGTTCCTCATTCTGACCATCGGCACCGTCGTTTTCTTCACTCTGCTGCTCGTCACCGGCAACACCATGGCCATCTCCGTCCGCGAGCGCATCGGCGAACTCGCCGTCCTCAAGGCCATCGGCTTCAGCGACCGCTGGGTCCTGTTCTTCGTACTCGCCGAATCCCTCACCATCGCTCTCGTAGGCGGCTTGCTTGGCCTCGGTCTTGCGCTTGTTGCAGTTCCCGCGCTGGGCGCGGCTTTGAACGGCCTGCTCCCCACGCTTATTCTTTCGCCGCAAGTTCTGCTCTCCGGCCTGACCATCGCTCTACTCGTCGGCCTCGTCAGCGGTATTCTTCCCGGCATCGGCGCAATGCGTCTGCGCGTCGTCAACGCGCTTCGGCGGGTTTGATCCTCGGAGGATTTGATTCATGGCCATCCCCATCACCTACAACGTTCGCAGCGTCAAAGCCCGCTGGACCTCCGCCATCGTCGCCGTGCTCGGCATCGCCGGAACCGTCGGCGTCTTTGTCGCCATGCTCTCGCTCGCTCGCGGTTTCAAAGCGACGCTGGTATCGTCGGGCTCCGAAGATAATGCCATCCTCATGCGCGCCGGCGCCACGTCCGAAATGATGAGCGGCATCTCACTGGATCACGTAAAAATTGTCCAGGATGCTCCCGGTGTGGCTCGCGACGCGAACGGCCCGCTCGTGACCTCCGAAGTCGTGGTGGTCGCGCCCTTCCCGCTCGCCGAGACCGGCACCGACGCCAACGTCCAGGTGCGCGGCGTCTCTCCCAACGTCCTCAGCATTCGCAAAAACGCCAAAATTGTCGAAGGCCGCATGTTTCAGCCCGGCCTCGCCGAGCTGGTGGTTGGCCGCAACGCTACCAAAACTTACCGTGGCCTCACCGTTGGCAGTAGTGTCGATTTCGGCGGAGGACGCTGGCAGATTGTCGGCGTTTTCGACGCGGGCGGCAGCGCTTTCGATTCCGAAGTCTGGTGCGATTCACGCGTGCTCGACGATGTCTACAAGCGACCCACCAACATCTTCCAGTCGGCGACAGTCCATCTCGCCTCCGCCGCCAGCTTTCAGCAATTCAAGGACGCAATCACTTCCGATCCGCGCCTCACCCTCGACGTCAGCCGCGAAGTCGACTACTACGCCAAGCAATCCACGCGCATGACGCAGCTCATCACCATCCTCGGAGGCCTTGTTGCGTTCGTCATGGCGATCGGCGCGGTCTTTGGCGCGCTCAACACCATGTATTCCGCCGTCTCCGAACGCGGCCGCGAAATCGCCACTATGCGCGCTCTCGGCTTCGGCGGCCCGTCCGTCGTCTTCTCGTTCCTCATCGAAGCGTTGCTCATCGCCTTCATCGGTGGCCTCATCGGCTGCGTCGCCGTGCTGCCTCTGAATGGCCTTACCACCGGCACCATGAACTGGCAGACGTTCTCGCACCTGGCGTTCGCCTTCCGAATCACGCCAGGTTTGCTTGTAGCGGGAATTATTTTTGCGTTGCTGATGGGATTGTTTGGCGGTCTGCCGCCGGCCGTTCGCGCGGCGTGGCGTCCGATTGCCGTTGCCCTGCGCGAGCTATGAGAACGGCCCGCTTTGAGTCAGCGAGCACCAATCGCGACGGCTTGGAAGATTACGGCGTGGCCGCTAGTGCGCGTTTGCTCTCGATCGCATCGTAAACGCGGTTCTGCACAGTCTCGAAGTCGGCCTCTGTGTTGACCACCACGTCGGCGTGCCGCTTGCTCGGGATCGCATACGCACGCGCCGCCGGCAGCACCGTATTCTCGTATTGCCAGCGGATCATCTCCAGTGAGCGCTGCCGTTCGGTAATGTCCCGAACCTCTCGCCGATGAAAACAGACCTTGTCGGGAGCCTCAAGATAAATTGCCAGGTCGTAGTAGGGCCGCAACTGATCAAGATGCAGAGCCAGAATGCCCTCCACGATCAGAAGGGTTTTCGGCCTGACGTTCTCCCGTCGGCTCAACCGCATGTGCTCGGCAAAGTCATAAATTGGAGCTTCAATCGCTTGGCCTGCCACGAGGTCGCGCAGGTTCTGCTCCAGCAACTGCACATCAATCGCATTCGGTGCATCGTAATTTTGCCGGGAGCGCTCCGGGAGCGGAAGGTGGTTCATGGGGGCGCTGTAAACTTCCATCGACAGGATGTGGGCGTCCAAACGCGCAGCCACAGCCTTGGCAACCTTCGACTTGCCAGTACCCGACGGCCCACCTAATCCCACTACGAAAACCTTACTCATCGTTCCCTTATCCGAGGATCCTGCCTCTATCATTCTCCTCTTCGTCGTCCATCGCGAGGCACGGAAGTGTTAGGACCTCCGCCCCTCGATGGCGAGGACTTCCTTGTTTGCGCCAAAATTGTCCGCGCCAAGGCGTGGCCCGCTACTTCTTTGCTGTTGCTGGCTCCCGCTCCCCCGCGCGCTCGCTGACTTTGAACGTCGCCTTCCCAGCCTTCGCGTCCACAATGACGTGGTCGCCATGCAGCACCTCGCCATCGAGAATCTTCATCGCCAGCGGGTCCTGCACCAGCTTCTGAATCGCGCGCTTCAAAGGCCGCGCCCCAAAGTTCGGATCGTACCCCTCGGTAAACAGCAGCTCTTTCGCTGCGTCCGTCAGTTCCAGCGAAATTTTTCGATCCGCCAGCAGCCGCCGCAAATCCTCCAACCGCAGCTCGACGATCTTCACCAACTGCTCTTTGCCTAGTGGCCGGAAAATAATCACATCATCCACGCGATTCAAAAATTCCGGCTTGAAGTGGCCGTGCAGCGCCTGCATCACTTGTTGCGAGGCCGCATTGAAGTCCTGCTCGGAGCGAAGGCTTTCAGCTTGTAAGAAAGAAGACCCCAGGTTCGAGGTCATGATGATGATCGTGTTCTTGAAGTCGACCATGCGGCCTTTGCCGTCGGTCAGCCGTCCGTCGTCCATGATCTGCAGTAGCACGTTGAACACATCCGGGTGTGCTTTCTCGATTTCGTCGAAAAGCACAACCGCATACGGACGCCGCCGCACTTGCTCCGTGAGCTGCCCGCCTTCTTCGTAGCCGACATAGCCCGGAGGCGCGCCGATCAGTCGCGACACCGCGTGCTTCTCCATGTATTCCGACATGTCGATGCGAATCATGGAGCGCTCGTCGTCGAAGAGAAACTCGGCCAGCGCGCGGGCCAGTTCGGTTTTGCCCACGCCCGTCGGGCCGAGGAAGATGAATGAGCCGATCGGCCGCTTCGGATCGCTCAGCCCCGCGCGCGAGCGGCGGATCGCGTTCGATACTCGCTCGAGCGACTCATCCTGCCCGATGACGCGGAGACGCAAGCGGTCTTCCATGTTGATGAGCTTCTTGACCTCGCCCTCGAGCATTTTCGAGACCGGGATGCCCGTCCATTTGGAGACAATGCGAGCGATATCTTCCTCGTCCACTTCTTCTTTCAGCATCCGCGACTTTGCTTGGGTGGAAGGAGCCTGTGTGGGGCGGGCATTCCTGCCCGCCTTGTCGCCCTGTGTGGTGCGGACCTGCCCTGAGCGAGAGTCGAAGGGGCCCCCGCCCGCGTCCTCCGTCAGCTTCTTCAGCTCTGCTTCCGTCTGTCGAATCAGCCCGTAACGAATCTGCGCGACGCGTTCAAGATTCCCCTTGCGCTCTTCGGCCTGCTCCTCAAGCTTCAACTGCTCGAGCTTTTCTTTCAGCGCGCGCGTCTTCGCGATGATGTCTTTTTCCTGTTTCCACTTTGCCTTCAGCGCGTTCGATTTCTCGCGAATCTCCGCGAGTTCCTTCTCGACGGCAGCAAGCCGCTCTTTCGAGTTCTCGTCATCTTCCTTTTTCAGCGCCTGCTTTTCGATTTCGAGTTGCGTCGCACGCCGTTCGAGCTGATCGATGTCGGTTGGCAGCGAATCAATCTGGATACGCAACGAGGCTGCCGCCTCATCAATCAGGTCAATCGCCTTGTCGGGCAGGAAACGGTCGGAGATGTAGCGATGCGACAGCGTCGCCGCTGCCACAATCGCCGAATCCTTGATCCGGACGCCGTGGTGCACTTCGTACTTCTCTTTCAGGCCGCGCAGAATCGCAATCGTGTCCTCGACATTCGGCTCGCCGACAAACACGATCTGGAAGCGGCGTTCGAGCGCCGCATCTTTTTCGATGTATTTGCGATACTCGTTCAGCGTAGTCGCGCCGATCGCACGCAGTTCACCGCGAGCCAGCGCCGGCTTCAGCATGTTGGAAGCGTCAATCGCGCCCTCAGCCGCGCC
>Ga0335069_10010292_pt1 | contig 13257 bp, 14 predicted proteins | sample Lox_Sample_11_FD_206714 | JGI IMG/M metagenome (GOLD analysis project Ga0335069, IMG submission 206714) | Soil microbial communities from Loxahatchee National Wildlife Refuge, Florida, United States - Lox_Sample_1.1 | ecosystem: Environmental > Terrestrial > Soil > Wetlands | place: USA... | reverse complement strand
CGCGCAAGTAGCACACGAGAAGACAGGCGTTCCTCTCGACCGCATCGACGTCTTCCTCGGTGATACATCGCTGCCCGACGGGCCAACCTCCGGCGGATCGATGGTGACAAGCGCGATTCTGCCTGCAGCTGCAGGCGCGGTGAATCAAGCTGTCTCGCGTCTGCTGCATATTGCTGCGCAGACGCCGGGTTCACCTTTCCACGGCGCCCATCCCGACTCGCTAACCGTCGCTGAAGGCCGGGTGATGGCGAAAGAACAGGTTGCCCGCATTGTGGGCGTGGCAATTCCTTCGCGCGCTGCCGATTCGGCGGCGAATGGACTTCCCTTCGAAGTGGTGCTGAGGCTGGCGAATCTGAGCGGCATCTCGGCGACCGGCCACACATTTCCCTCGTTCGAAGATCCCAAGGCACAGAAGTATTCGCTGCACTCCTATGGCACGCACTTTGCCGAGGTGGAGTGGGAACCGGAGATTGCGCGCCTCCGCGTCAGCCGAATCGTCTCCGTTTTTGACTGCGGACGCATCATCAACAAGAAGGCCGGCACGAATCAGATTCTTGGTGCGGCGGTGATGGGCCTGGGCATGTCGCTGTTCGAAGAGACCCACTACGACAAGCACTTCGGCCAGCCCATCAACAACAATTTCGCCGACTACATTGTGGCCACTTGTGCGGACCTGCCCGATCTCGACGTGACCTTCCTCGACTACCCCGACCTGATTGTGAACGAGTATGGCGCACGCGGCATCGGTGAAATCGGCATGGCGGGCGTGGCGCCGGCGATTGCTTCGGCTACCTACCATGCGACCGGCGTGCGGGTTCGCGGGTTGCCGATCCGCATCGAGGATCTATTGCAGTCGAAGGTTTTGGAAGCTTGACGTGAGGGACTGAAAGAAGGACGAACGCTATGAGCACGACTCCCGACTCGATTGTTGGCAAGGCAACTTCGCGCATCGATGGACCGTTGAAGACGACGGGGGCCGCCGACTACGCAGCCGACTTCCATTTCGATGGCATGGCGCACGCCGTACCGGTGGGCGCCACCGTCGCCAGTGGGCGCATCCGGAGCCTGGATGCAACGGTCGCGGAACGCATGCCCGGTGTGCTGCTGGTCTTGCATCACGGCAACATCGGTCCGCTCTACCGCACTGTGCCGGGCGACGATAACGCGACGAATGGCGAGGTACGTTCGGCCTTTGAGGACGATGTGGTGCGCCACTGGGGCCAGCATGTTGCTGTCGTGGTCGCCGAAACACTGGAGCAAGCGACTGCAGCGGCGGCAGCGGTAAAGGTCGACTACGAACCGCAGGCTGCGAGTCTGCGCACCGCTCTCGACGATTACAAGGGCGAGCGCAAATCGGCTTCCAAGCGGGGCGATCCCGATGCAGCTTTTGCTTCGGCTCCGATCAAGATCGATCAGACCTACATTACGCCCATCGAAACTCACAGCCCGATTGAGATGCACGCCTCGGTTGCGGTGTGGAACGGGGATCGCGTCACGCTCTACGAAACGTCGCAGGGAGTAGTGAATCATCGCGTGGTGATGGCGCAGGTGCTTGGCCTGCCGGTGGAAAGCGTTCGTGTTGTGACACGCTTTCTCGGTTCTGGGTTCGGCGGCAAGCTTTTTCCATGGCCACATACAGCGATGACGGCCGTTGCCGCGCGCCGGCTCAATCGTCCCGTGAAGCTGAGCCTGAACCGTCGCATGATGTTTTCCACGGTTGGCTTCAGGCCCCGCACCGAGCAGCGCATTCAGTTGGGCGCGACCAAAGAAGGCAAGCTGCTGGCATTGCGTCACGACTATCTCAATGTCACTTCGCAGCTCGACGATTTCAACGAGGGATGCGGCGAAGCTACGCCCTATCTCTACAGCGTTGCCAATCTCGAAGTCACGAGCGGCCTGGTGCGCCGCAACGTGGGTGCGCCCATGTGGATGCGCGGCCCCGGCGCGGTTCCCGGTCTCTATGCGCTCGAGGCCGGCATGAACGAACTGGCCGACGAGCTCAAGATCGATCCAGCACAGTTGCGGTTGATCAACGATGCGGAAAAGGATGAGAGCAACAACATGCCTTTCTCGTCGCGCCACTTTAAGGAATGCATTGAGGTCGGCGCGAAGAAGTTCGGCTGGGAAAAGCGGACTGCGGGCGTGGGCTCGATGCGGCGCGATGGCAAGATTCTCGGTTGGGGCATGGCCGGCGCGAGCTGGGTGGCAATGCGCCTTCCCTGTACCGCGTCGGTCGAATTCTGCGCCAACGGCCGGCTCTGCGTGCGTTGCGGCACGCAGGACATCGGGACAGGAACCTACACCGTCTTTGCTCAGGTGCTCAGTCAAAAGACCGGTGTCCCGCTGGATCGCATCGACGTGATCCTCGGAGACAGCTCGCTGCCGGACGGCCCGATGTCCGGTGGCTCGATGGTTACGGGCTCGGTTCTCAACGCCATCGCCGAGGGCGCGGATGGCGCAATCCAGAAGCTGCAGAAGCTCGCTACTGCCGTCGATGGTTCGCCGTTCCAGAACGCGAAGGTTGAGAGTATCGCCTTCACCAGTGGACGCATTCACGGCAAGGAGCAAGATCCCGCCGCAGGCCTGCACTTCGCCGATCTGCTCAAGACAGCTCGACTGAACGGACTCAGCGCGGAAGGCAAGACGCAACCTTCATGGGAGGATCCCAAGTCGAAGGCTGTCTCCCTACACTCTTACGGGGCGCAGTTTCTCGAGGTGGAGTGGGAGCCGGAGATCGCACGCCTGCGCGTCAGCCGCGTGGTCACGGTGATCGATGCGGGGCGCATCATTAATCCACGGGCGGCGGCGAATCAGATCTCGGGTGCGGTTGTGATGGGTGTAGGCATGGGCCTGTTGGAGGAGACCGTCTACGACCACCGAACCGGCCAGCCGATTAACGGCAGCATGGCCGACTATTTGGTGGCCACCTGCGCGGACGCACCATCGATCGATGTGACTTTCCTCGACTATCCCGATCCGGCGATGGGCGAGTTTGGCGCGCGCGGCGTGGGCGAGATCGGCTTGGCGGGTGTTGCGCCGGCCATCACTGCGGCGGTCTATCATGCGACTGGCGTTCGTGTGCGCGAACTACCGGTGCGTATTGAGCACCTGCTGCAATCCAAGATTGTGGCCGTCTAAACAATTATGAACGACCTCGGACCGATTCTGACCCTCTGGCGCGAACTGGAAAGCTCGGGGACAGAGTACGTCCTGGCCACCGTTGTCTCCGTCGAAGGCTCAAGCTATCGCAGACCTGGCGCGCATATGCTGCTCGCACAGGATGGGCGCCGTGCCGGTACGGTGAGCGGCGGATGCCTCGAGGCCGAAGTGGCCAAGCGTGCGTGGTGGCTCACTTTGTCGGGCCCCGTCGTCGAGCGCTACACCACGCAAGACGATGAGGGTGAGCGACCGTACGGCTCCGGGTGCGGCGGCGTGGTCTATCTCTTGCTCGAACGCAGACCGACTGCAGGGCCGCTCCTCGCATTTCTCGAGACTGCTTTCCGCCTGCGCCTTCGAGTTGGAATTGCGACGGTTCTCGATGGCCCGTGCGTCGGTCAACGCAGAGCCGCAGGTTTAGCACAACCGATCACGGACGCAGACTCAAAGATTCAAGCGGTTCTGGACGAGTTGGCTCAGCGCGCGCGCGCTCAGCGCCGCTCATTCGAACGAACGCTCACTCTAGACAGCCGAACGATGCGGGTACTGGCCGATTATCGGCCGGCCCGCTCAGGCTTGTGGATCTTTGGCGCCGGCGACGATGCCAAGCCGCTGGCACAGTTTGCCGAGGGGCTGGGTTGGTATGTTGGAGTCGCTGACGGGCGATCTCATCTTGTCACGCGCGGCCGCTTTCCCACGGTTGACGATCTCCACGTGCTGCCCATCTTCGATCTGCCGCAAACTGCTCCGACGCATCTCGCGTTGCGCTCCACCGATGCCGCTGTTGTGATGACGCACAGTTTCGACCAGGACTCGCACATCCTCGCGTCGCTGCTCGGATCGGAGACGCTGCCGGCGTATCTCGGTGTTCTGGGTCCGCAGCGGCGCACCCGCGAGTTGCTGGCCGAGGCTGCGCGGCTTCTGGAGTTGCCTGCGACCACGGAGCGCATCGATGCATGGCTCGCCCGGATGCACGCTCCCACGGGGATCGACTTGGGCGCGGACACCCCGGCGGCAATCGCGCTCTCCATCCTCGCGGAGGCTCAACAAGCATTGACGGCGGCAACCGGCCAGCCGCTGCGCACGGTGCGTGCAACCCGCGAGATCGCCGCACAGTGCTGAACGAGCACTGAATCTGTCTTCGGCCACGTAAAAGGGTTCTATGCTGCCTTGCTCGCCATGTGCGCTTCAAGGACGTCGAGGAACTTCGCCAGCCATGCGGGATGTGCCGTCCAAGCCGGACCTGTGACGAGGTTGCCGTCGACTACCGCTTCGCTGAAGCCGACTTTCACGAAGGTGCCGCCCGCCAACTCGACTTCAGGCGCGCACGCAGGATATGCATTGAGCTTCTTGCCCTTCAACACGCCGGCGGCGGCCAGCAACTGCGGACCATGGCAGAGCGCGGCGATCGGCTTGCCTGCACTGTCGAAGTGTCGAATGATGTCGAGAACCTGAGCATTCAAGCGCAGATACTCCGGCGCGCGACCACCGGGAATGACCAGAGCATCGTAGTCGGCCGGCTTCACTTCGTCGAAGGTCGCGTTCAGCGTGAAGTTGTGGCCACGTTTTTCAGAGTAGGTCTGGTCGCCTTCGAAGTCATGGATCGCAGTCCGTACCTGCTCGCCGGCTTTCTTGCCCGGGCAAACGGCATCGACTGTGTGGCCGACCATTTGCAGTGCCTGAAATGGCACCATGATCTCGTAGTCCTCAACAAAATCTCCGGCAAGTAATAGCAGCTTCGCAGCTTTCATCGGATTTTTCTCCTCATGATTGGGTCAGACCGGTCTAAGGTCTTCGATCGGTATCCACACTACCATTGGTCATTTTCTGACGTCCGAGCCTCCGGTTCCTCCAGATCAAGAATCTCCTCGCTCCAATGTTTTCCGGTTCGCGCAAGCTTCTCCCGGAACTGCTCGCGCCACCAATCGGCCAACCCCGGCGACTCGGCAAAGCGGCCGGCTTGATCCACGTCGAAACTCAGATAGAAGCAGCGATTGAGTGCGGGAATCGAGGCGTCGTCGTTGAGCCGCTGGTCTAGGACCCATCGATCGCCTTCCCGGACAACGCCGCTCTCAAGCACGCGCAGGTAGAAACCCGTCCGATTCTCCCGAATTGTCAACTTCACCCAGTCTCGACGGCCAGCCCGGCGCGCCTGATTTTCGCATGGAATGCGTGGACCAGAAACCTGCACCAACGCCGACCCGATGCGCACGACGTCCCCGGCACACACCTCGTCTTCCTTGATACCAGCCAAGACAAGGTTTTCGCCAAGGTGACCGTGTGGAATCTCCATTCCCAAATGCGCGCGCCAGAACTCGTAATGATCCACGAGGTGCACGCAAACCGCCGCATCGGGACCGCCATGATACGGCTGTGCCACCTTGTCCCCGTCAAATCCATCCGCTGTCAAATGGACCGGTCCGGCCACCCGCTCGCGGGCAATCGACGACATCCATTCACCGCGCCCATCGTGCAGAGCTTTCGGCCCACCGACATAAATTGCCTCAATGATCGTCATGATGATCTCCCAACGCACCGAAGGCCGCACACATCCTTATGAGATGACACTTTCAGAAGATCCGATGCTGGGCCTCTGCGCCAGACCTGAAGCTGGATTCGGCCGGGCACCCGCGTCCAATAGAATCGCACTGTGTCCTCCCCGCGCAGCCTTGACGCTCTCAATGCCCGCATCATGGCGTGCGAGCGATGCCCGCGGCTTCGAACCTATTGCGCGGAGGTCGCTCGCGTGAAGCGGCGCGCTTATCGCGACTGGGAGTACTGGGGCAAACCGGTACCTTCGTTCGGCGATCCCAGGGCTCGGGTACTTGCTCTGGGATTGGCGCCCGGCGCGCACGGTTCCAATCGCACGGGCCGGCCCTTCACGGGTGACGGTTCAGGGGACTTCTTATATCCAGTGCTGTATGAAGCCGGCTTCGCATCGCAACCCAATGCGACCTCGCGCGACGATGGCATGCGGATGACCGACCTGTGGATCACTTCCGCCGGGCGATGCGCACCGCCCGGCAACAAGCCCACGCCGGCTGAGTTGCGCAACTGCGCATCGTGGCTGGACGACGAGATCCGACTGCTCGATCGCCTTCGCGTCGTGGTATGCCTGGGCCGCATCGCCTTCGATGGTCTGCTAGCGCATGCCCAGCGCAAAGGAGCCATCTCCTCGCGCTCCGGATACAACTTCGCACACGGTGCCGAGTTCACTCTGCCCAACGGCCTGCACGCGATAGCCAGCTTTCATCCTTCCCTGCAGAACACCAACACGGGGCGGCTCACGAAGCCCATGTTCCTTGCGGTGTTTCGGCGCGCCCGCGAGTTGGCTGCAATCGCTTAGCCGCGAGTCGCCGTAGAATGAAGGGCAACCATGGATGACTTTTCCAAAGCAATCCTGAGAGAACTGCTTCCCAGCGAGAAGGTGCCTCGCGCCCCGAAGAACAGACGCAGCGAGGATGGGGAGAGTCTCGACCACCTCGCAGCACCGATCCTTCTAGAGCGGGCGGCGTATCTGAAAAAATTGGCGCGGGCAGGCGACGGCAGCGCCAGCGAGGTCCTGAAGCAGTATCCGCAGCATGCGATCCACCTGCTGGTGCGCAGCCGGAACGGAGGGGCCGAGCAGCACGCACGCTTCGCCGACCTTTTCCTTGTGGTCGATGGCCGCGCGACACTGCTGACCGGCGGGACGATTGCTGACGCGAAGACGATCTCTCCCGGAGAAGTTCGCGGCTTGGTCATTGAAGGCGGCACACAGCAGGAGCTTCGACCGGGGGACCTGGCTCATGTTCCGGCGGGACTGCCGCACCAGATGCTGGTCGCGGGAGACAGATTTGTGACCTGCCTGGTCGTCAAGATCAAGCAGGATCCGCAAAAAGAATGATTGTCTGTGGGATTCTGGAGCGGGAGACCGGGATCGAACCGGCGACATTCAGCTTGGGAAGCTGACGTTCTACCACTGAACTACTCCCGCCATTTAGAATCAATCACTTATGTGATTGATTGTCGCTTACTAGCCAATTTACTAGCCATTTTGATACGCTGAATGCAGGAAGAAGGCAGCCCCCACGGCGACCAATTTCAGCTTCCGGCGCGCACGAATTTGCGATTTGGCTAGTAAACATGGACAGTAAAGCCGGGCGAAAAACTCACCTCAAAAAGTATCTCCCACACAACGGGAAATGGCAATTTTTCCCTGTCGTAAAAGTCAACGGGCGTCCCAAGCCGGAACTCGTCATCATCGAAGGCAAACCGCGCCGCGGCACTCCCGGCACCTTCTACTTGCAGTGGCGCGAGAACGGAGTGCGCCGCACTCGGCCGGTGGGAACCTCCCCTCGCGAAGCGCTCGATGCCTGGCAGTTGCAATCCGGCATCCTCACTGGCGAGATCGAGGAGCCCGAAGAAGAAGCTGCGCCGAAGGCGAGCAACTCAAAGACGATTCATGCCGCTGTCGATGCCTACCTCACCGAAGTGAAGGCGACCAAGGGCGACGCCACCTGGCGCGCGTACTCGGCGGACCTCGCATGGTTCGAGAAGATCACCAAGAAGCACTACGTTGACCAGCTCGGGCGGTCTGACGCGATGGCGCTGTTCGCTGCCGGCCGGGACGCGGACCTCAATCAGAAGACGATCAACAAGCGCGTGATCGTCATGCTTCAGGCCATGCGCCGGGCTGGCGCTCATATTCAGCTTCACAAGGGCGACTGGCCCCGGACGGTGGACAAGCGCGTCGAGATCTACGAGCCCGAGGAGGTCAGCAAATTCTTTGCGGCATGTGATGCCGAAGAGAAGCTCGTTTTCCAGACGTTCCTCTGCACAGGTTTCCGTTCGCGCGAACTGTCGTGTCTGACCTGGGAGGACATCAACTGGAAGTCGGGCACATTGAGCGTTCGCCCAAAGCCGGAATTCGAATTTACGCCGAAGAGCTACGAAGAGCGTGCGGTGCCGATTCCGACAGCGCTGGTGGAGGCGCTACGTGCTCGCTGGAAGCAACGCAAAGATTCGCTGCTCGTCTTTCCCACTCCAAAGCATCCGACCCGGAAGAATTACGGCGGCGATAAACCGGATGCGCACTTTCTTGAACTGTGCAAGGAGGTCGCTCATCGCGCAAAGCTGAATTGCGGGCGCTGCCAAACCGCACAGGGAAGGTGCGCCACTGGTCCGTACTGCCAGAAGTTCTACCTGCACAAGTGGCGGCACACCTTCGCCACGCAAATGCTCCAGTCCGGTGTGGATATCAAGACACTGCAGACGCTCCTCGGCCACAAGAACATCGCAACCACGGAGAAATATCTGAAGTCGCTTCGCCTGGATGACCTGCGGCAAAAGGTCGAATCGTCTACTTTGGCGGCAATGCTGTAAATCAAGCCTCGATGCCATACGGAGACGTATACTGCTTCGAAGTCAGACAAATCACGAGATCGGGAGATGAAACGCGTTGTCTAGCGCACCGCAACCTTTGAGAATTCTTGATGACCAAGTTCCAGAGCGGGAGTCGAGAGCCGTTATTGGCGCTTCTGCTTCAAATGAGTTGTTCTTCGCTGTCGTTGGTCACGCGGGCTCGGGAACAAGCACAGTTGCACTTCAGCTTGAAAATCTATTGAAGGAGCGCACTGTAGCGGGGCAGGAATACGACGTAGTCGTGTTGAAGGCTCGTGATGTTATCAACGAATGGGCGCAGCGGAAGGGAAATCCGAGAAAAGGTGAATACGGAACGTCGCCGCTCGAGCAGGTGAAATTGCTGCAGGACTACGGCGACGACATACGTGCAGAGAAGAACTCCGAAGGGAAGCAGGACTACGCAGCGATTGCCAGAGGGTTGTCAATCAAAATCAAAGCTGCACGAGCGAAGAGCATAGGAGTTCAATCGATACGGAGTTCACCGGTTCAGCCGGATGGCAAACCAAGAGCTTACATCCTCGATTCTTTGCGCCACCCAGAAGAGGTGAACCTGCTTCGGCGGGTATACTCGCGAGCGTTTGTGCTAATTGGGGTAGTTTGTGAAGAGGAACGGCGCATTGCGCGGATCTCTGAAAAGTACGGAAAGCCGGCTCCCAAAGAAATCAAAGCGTTCATGGACAGAGATGCGGACGCAGACAAGAAGTATGGCCAGCATGTGGCGGATGCTTTCCATTTGGCTGACTACTTCGTCGATAACACCGAAGATCGCGGTGACGTTCGTACCTCTAATCCATCTTGGGACGTTGTTGAGAACCTTTCGCGCTTAGTGAAGATCGTTACCCACGCAGAACTCGTACGCCCGACCGTCGCCGAGACCGCAATGTATCACGCATTCAGCGCTCAAATGCAGAGCGCTTGCCTATCACGGCAAGTCGGTGCGGCAGTTGTCGATTCTACCGGTAACGTACTGGCAACAGGGACCAACGAAGTCCCTAAGGCTGGGGGAGGCGTTTACGGTGAAACCTTTGAAAAGGAGAGTAAGGATTCGCGATGCGCGTTCTTTAAGGACCCGGCTGATCGATATTGCCGCAATACTCGATCGCAGAACACGATCATCGAAGAATTGATCACTTCACTGAAGGAGCAATTCAAAGATAAGCCGGAGTTCCAGAATTTGATCTCGGAGAGAAGCGGCACTATTTCGTCGGCCTTGAGAAAGACACGAGTGGGAGGACTGCTTGAATTCAGCCGAGCAGTTCATGCCGAGATGGATGCTCTCTTGTCCGCCGCTCGGAAGGGAGTCTCGTTAGTCGGTACTCGACTTTTCGTCACGACTTTTCCATGTCACTATTGTGCTCGCCATATTGTTGCCGCGGGTGTCGATGAAGTTCAATACATTGAGCCCTACCCCAAGAGCCAAGCACTCAAGCTTCATGAAGATTCGATCCAAATCGTGCATTCGGGTTGGTATCCACCCAGCCAGTTCTCGCAGCGGAAGCTGATCGAAGAACTGAATGCATCAAACATTTCGACGCATGAATCGGAACCCGTCAAAGAAGCCAGAATTCTTATTCGTCCTTTTTCTGGTGTTGCACCTCGGCTTTACGAGCGTGCATTTATGAAGGATCGTGAGTTAAAGAAGAAGGAAACCGGCGAGATGTTGGTACAGGAGCCCCCGTGGGGCACGCCTTGGCATCTTTCGAGATTAAGCCCCTCCGATATCGAAGCTAAACTGGAGGAGGTGAATGGGAATGTCTGAGAAGAGTGGGGTCGGCAAAATTCATCTTGTTCCAGGTTGGCACCGGGTCAAGGTGGAGCGAAAAGACTTCATCGCGGAGGGCGCTCAAAGTGAGTTGTTCCCCGTTCGTCGACGCGGAATGGTTATCTTCATTCATTTTCCAGATGTGACCGAAGAGGAATTCCGCGAAGTAGTTGAGTACGCGGAACCATCCCTCGTCATCGAGCTTCGCACATCTCCTCGATTTGACATCGGCGGGTTAGATCGGCGAAGTGCATTTCGAACGTTTGAAAAGAAGAGAATCACGTATCTGGATCTGACCTCTTCATCAATGGGCAACTCTAATTCAGAGAATTTGCTGGATAATCTCGCGAAGTACTTTCGCATGAGTCGCCCTACATTCGAGCGGCCCATCGTTTTTCTGACGAGCCCATCTGAAGCCGCAAAAGGAATTCCGCAGCGCGTCCTTGAGACCTTTTCGCAGTTCGGATTTAAGCCGGACAGCGTGTACGAAGTACCGAGATTCGTCAAGTCGTAGTCGAAAACGCTCTGATCTCACACGCCTGATGCGCGTGGCGCCAATTGAGCGGTCCTGGATCATTCAGTAACGCTGTCGTTGACCCAATTCCACACGTTCATCCACCAATTGGATAGGTCCATCAAATTCACGCAGCTTTAACGCGCCTCGCCGCTGCAGCAAGGGACGGGTCCTTCTTTGAAAGCCACAAAGCAAGAACCGACGGATCGAAGCATCGGGAACCGCAGATGACGAGGGATGGAATCTTCCGCTTCTCGGCCAGCCGATAGATGGAATGCGACGATTTTCCCAGAAGTGCCGCTACGTCGTGGACGTTGAGCAGGCCGCGGGCTGATTCGAGCGCCAACAGGATATTGAACATCTCCGGCGCTTCGGGCTGCTCATATTCGCCGGCATCGGCGCGTTTTGGGGGAATCTTCGTGTTGGGGGAGACTGCGTCGTTGTTGGGGCGGGGTCTGGTCGCTTTACGCATGCGGATTCTCCAAGTGGCCCGTCCTGCGAGCCGTGTCACGACTTTGCTCTCTCTCGTCGCAAACGGTCTAATGCCAATTCGGCGCGCTGTGATGACAACGCCGCATCACGGCGGTCAAGAGCGAGTGGTTGCGGAGGAATCAAACTTGACAACAGATTGCGAACTCCGCAGAATTGTGGAAAAAGAAGTGGTTGTGTGCAAAACCTGTACGTATTTTGGAAGATTCGTGAAGCCTTGGTCGGATCGCTCACCTGTTGAGGAATTCTTCCATGCGGCATCATACTTCCCCTCATCTGGACGATCTCCGTGTCGTCCTTGCGGTTGCCGAAGAGGGCAACTTTCATCGGGCCGGGGTCAAAGTCGGATTGTCACAAACCGGCGTGACGCGTGTTGTAGCCAGAGTCGAGCGGCACGTCCGCGCGCGCATTTTTGAGCGCAGCCACAACCGCTACCACAGCGTTACGGTGACGCCCGCTGGTTGCGAGTATCTTGAGCGGATCAGCTCAGTGATTGCGCAATCGGACCACGCCGATTTCGTCGCCCGTGAAACCAAGAACGGAACCACCCATCGAATCCTTGTCGGTAAATCCATCTACACCGACAAGCGACTGGTGGACATCCTCCGCTCCATGGATCTTCCCCTGTATCCCGGTCTCGTCGTTGACTTCGCGACGAAGTTGCCTGTCGAGCTACCGGTGTGCGTCCGCACCGGTCAAGATCCCAAAAGTCTTTCGCACGGTCCCGTTTACTGTCGTGCTGCCACGCGAGCATCGCAGCGCGAAAAAGGAATCGGTAACGTTGAAGGATCTCGCGTCAATGCCGTGGGTGCTGTTCGAGCGGCACATTCATCCGTTGCTCTATGACTCTTTCCTTGAGCGCGCCAATCACCTTGGGATTGAGATCAGGCACCTTCACCACATTGCCCTCGCTGAAGAGGCCTGCGAATTGGCGCGCAGGGTGGGCGGGGCTGCGTTCCTTTCTGCACAGGGTGCTGAGCACGCGGCGAAAGATGAAATGATCGTTCGTCCTCTCGAAGAGAAAGGCCTTTTCCTGAAGACACAGGTCCTCATCCGTCGCGACAACCCGTCCAAGATGGTAAGTGAGTTTGTTCGCGCGTTTATCAAGCGGCTCGATGCTGCCGGCCTTTTCCAGCCCGAGCTTCCGCCCTTTGTTGGTAACGGTCATCGCGTCGACTCGAGAAACCTCACTCTTTTCCCCACGAGCGTCGCCGCTGTTTGAGTTCTCACAACTATCCAACTGTGTTGTCTGATCCTTTGGAGAATTGCGCTATGGTCGCTCGTTTTCGGGAATCACCGCCCATAAAGCAGTGGGCAGCCCTCGTCGTCTTCCTGGGATTCTTTGCATGGATTCTGCCCATAGCCGCTGATGAATACCGTGAGTACAAATCGATGGAGCGTGCCATCGACATACTTGCCGCGGAGTGCGCCGCGCGCGGCGGATGCACCTTCCATACTAGAGTCGATTATTGAACTGTCAGAGCTTGCTTTGCACGAAACTCATCGAAGCATTCTTTACACATATGGCCAGGCCGATGCTTGTTGACCAGCCGGAACTCAGGAGGCAAGTGGTTCGATGAATGCTTTCCTGTTCTGGCTCCACTTGACAGTTCAGGCTGCGGAGGGTCCTGTCTCGCCAAAGCAATACGTCACCGACGCAGATTACTTCTCAAAAGCGTACAGACTGACCGCATTCACCGTCCAAGCCTCTTAGAGGAAAAAGGCCTCCTGCATCTTCCGATCAATCGAGAGAGATCCCGAACGTGTTTGCCACGCGATCCAGTTCCTTGGGAGGAAATTCCTCATTCCATACCTTGAGGGTTTCTACCCGATCATCAATCAATCGATCAAAGATCATCAGCGCTTCCGGCTGGAAGAAGAAAGCGCTCGGATTGTTAGCCTTGTCAGGATCTTGGTATATCTGTTCAAGAAA
>Ga0335069_10010291_pt1 | contig 13258 bp, 7 predicted proteins | sample Lox_Sample_11_FD_206714 | JGI IMG/M metagenome (GOLD analysis project Ga0335069, IMG submission 206714) | Soil microbial communities from Loxahatchee National Wildlife Refuge, Florida, United States - Lox_Sample_1.1 | ecosystem: Environmental > Terrestrial > Soil > Wetlands | place: USA: Florida... | reverse complement strand
AGCGACGACGGTGACGGTGCCGAAGGGCGCGCAGTTCGCGACGAAGGACTCGACGCCGCAGACGTTCGAGTACCTCGGGGCTGATCTGACGATCGACCTCGCGGGCGATCGCGTGTCGACGCGCCCTGACGGCAAGCTCGTCTACCAGGGCCTGCCGGTTCGCCACAGCAGGTCGATTGCGGCGGCGGTCATCGGCACCGGCACCGGCGAGCCTGATCAGGCGCTCGCGCTGCCGCAGTCGCCGGCGATTCTCGAGACGGTCGCCGTGACGATCGACGAGGGCGCAGGGCAACAGCCGTGGAACCGGCGCGCGAACCTGCTCTACCATGCCGCCGACGACGGACAGGTGACGCTCTCCGGTCCCGACTCGGCCGATTACATGATCCAAGTCGATGACGCCGGCGTCTCCTGGATCGTGTTCGGGGACGGCGTGTACGGGAAGCGCCCGGCGGCGGGGGCGACGATCCGGGCGGCATACGCAGTCGGCGGCGGCACCGTCGGCAACGTCGCCGCCGGCGCGATCACCGACAAGAAGAGCCAGATCGCGCAGCTTGACTCGGTCACCAACCCGGCGCCGGCCGTCGGCGGCACCGACGCCGAGACGACCGATCACGCGGTTCGGTTCGGGCCGCTCGCGTTCCGCTCGGGCGAGCGGGCGGTAACGCTGGGCGACTTCGTCGCCCTCGCGCACGAGGCCGGTGGGGTCGCGAAGGTCCGCGCGCGGACGAGCGGATGGAACCGCGTCGAGCTGTACGTCGCCCCCGAGGGGACGCAGTTCGCTCCGGCCCCGGCCGACCTCAAACAACGTCTTGTGGCGTTCTTCACCGACCGGCGGATGGTCGGCACGCAGGTATTGATCAGAGATCCGACGGCGGTGCAGATCGACGTCAGCGTCGAGATCTTCGTCGAGCACAACCATTCGCCCGAGGACGTCGTCTCGCGGGCACAGGCGGCGGTTGCGGGGGTCCTCGCGTTCGCCAACGTCGACCTCGGCCAGCCGCTGTACTTGAGCAAGGTCTACGAGGCCCTCGACCAGGTCGACGGCGCGTTCGCGGCGACCGTCACGCGCTTTCGCCGCCGCGACGCCGTGCCGCTGATCGCGATGGCGCACCGGCGGATCTTCGGGTTCGAGATCGACTTGACCCTGCCCGCCGAAGCGCTGCGCTCGCTCACCGGCGAGATCCCGCCGGACGGGCGGATCACGATCGCGGACACCGAGTTGCCGGTGCCCGGGGATGTCGTCGTGACATCAATGGACGGGTCGCCGTGAGGTTCACCGGACTGACAGCCGATGCGGACATCGTCGGGCGGCGGGTGCGCGTCGCGTGGGGGTGGGAGCTCGCGGCCGGCGAGGCGCTCAGCGCGATCCCGCGGCTCACGCTTCGCCGCAAGCTGCGCGACTTCGAGTTCCCGCCCGCCCCCGCCGCGGGCACCGACCCGTTCGCCGCCTACGCCGATGCCGCGTTCCCACCCGCGGGCACAAGCCTGGCGGAGCTCGATCTCGGCACGGAGCTGAACGGGACGGGCCGGACCGTCATGCTGGCGGAATCAGCGCTCGTCGACGTGTCCGGGACACGGCGTGAGGTCCTGCGTCGGACGACGACGACGCAGTTTGACGTCACCAACGCGCCCGTCTCGCGGACCGTCGAGATCGTCGACTACGGCGGCAGCGTCGACGGTTTGACCCCGGGCATCTCCTACTACTACGAGCTCGAGGGAACCGGAATCCCGCCCGCCCCACCTACCCCGCCCACCCCGCCCGCGCCGGCGACCCGCGCGATCGGGCGCCCCGGCGAGGCGCACGGGATGGGGCGCGTGCTGTACGGACTGCTCCCGGAGGTCCACCGGCGCCACGATACGGTCGCGCGGCCGGGGGACGCCGGCGGCGACGGGATCCCGGAGGCGGCCGGCCGCTCCGGTCAGCTGCGCCGGTTCATCGACCTGTTCGGCGCCGGGCTCGACGCTCTGCGCTCCAGCGCCGACGGCTTGCGCAACCTGCACGACGTCGACACTGTCGACGCCCGGCTCCTGGTCGCGCTCTCGCAATGGATCGGCTGGGATCTCTCGCGGACCGTGTCGATCCCGCTGCAGCGGCATGAGATCAAGTACGCGGCGGCGCTGTATCGGATCACCGGCACGATCCCCGGCTGCAAGCTGTGGGTCAAGCGCCTGACCGGCTGGGATCCGGACATCCACGAATTCTCGACCAACGTGTTCTTCACCAACGACCTCGGCAACCCCGACGATCCAGCCGATCACGGCGCCCGTACGGTCGACACGAGTGACGCGGCGCTGCTGGCCGCGCGCGGCACCGCGGCAGATCGGATCCACTACACCTACGACACCGGGCACGGCCCGAACGACTGGTACGCGTACGACGTCGTCGGGATTTATGTGACGCCGCTGCCGGACGACACCGCTGCGGATGTCGCTGCGAAGCGGACGAGGATCCTCGCGAACGTCGGGCTGTTCCTGCCGTTCAACATACGGGCGGTTGTGATCGAGCGCGTCCCGAGTAGCACCGACACGCACAGCGAGGGGCTGGCCTTGCAGACCGCCGCCGACGGAGACTAGAGAGGGGAGGACGAGATGGCCACCGGCAACTTCTCCAATGGCGGGCAGGACACGTTCGATGCGACCAGGCGCTACATTGGCGTGCGTCTGCAGCAGGGCGTCCCGCTGCTCGACCGCGACTGGAACGAGCTCGAGGACACGCGGCGGTACGTCGAGTGGTCGATGCGCGACCGCAACATCGGCGAGGGTGCACCGGACGACACCTCGTTCGAGATCGCCGCGCCGACGTTTCCCGCCGCGCAGGACGTCGTGATCAGGACCGGCCACTACTCCGTCGGCGGGTATGACATCTGGAACGAGCAGGACACGCTGTTCAGCGAGCAGGGCGCGCGCACGCAGCTGCCTGCGGCGACGCAGGACGACATCCTGATCGTCTACGTCGAGCCACAGGTCAACCGCGTCACCGCTGCCGAGGACCCATCGCTCGCCAACTCGCAGGACATCAACCTCGAGACGTGCGTGCGCGACCGGCTCGACTGGGTCGTCGGGGTCGTCCGCCAGCCGGATGTCCCGCCGGCCGGAGCGTCGATCCTCGCCGAGATCCACCGGCCCGCCGGGACCGCGCAGATCACCGACGCGATGATTGTCGACCGCCGCCGTACGGGCCTCGAGCTCGCTGACGCGGTCGATCGGTGCTCGCGCGCCGAGCGCCGGCTCGATGCGCTCGAACACTCACTCGGCCAGGCTCAGCTCGACATCGCGCAGATCAAAGATGAGCTCGGGCACCTGTTCTGGGACGTCACGATCACCGCAACCCGGACCGACATGCTGTTCGGCGCGAGCGCGGTGCTCACGATCACCGTCAAGGACAAGCTCGGCACGCCCGTGCAGGGCGCACAGGTGGCGCTGTCCTCGGATTGGGGCTCGATCGACCCCGCGATCGCGTCGACCGATGCGTCCGGCCAGGCGACGGCCGAGTTTGCGGCCGTGCCGGTCGAGCTGCACCCGCCGCCACCCCACATCGGCCTGCTCGGACAGGTCGCGGGGCGCCTCGAGCTCGCGCGGCTCGCGAATCCGGGCGCAATCCAGTACGCCCAGGTCCACTTCGCGCCCGAGGAGATCGGGATCATCTCCCGCTACGCGCCGCCGTCGTGGCTGGTCGATCTCTCCCCGGACATTCCGCAGACACCGATCGTCGCGCGACCGGGCCCCCGTACTGCGACGGTCACCGCGCACGCGAAGGAGCCGAGCGGCGCGATCGTCCGCGGCGTCGGCAGCGCGCAGGTCACCGTTGGTCTGTGGCTGCGCGACTGGGCACTGACGAAGGTGCTCGAGACGACGACGAACGTTGCCGTCGGCGCGCGCGTCGGCAACCTGATGCGCCAGGGCCTGACTGCGGCGGGGTTCGACCACGACACCGTCGCGAACGGGCTGCCGGCGACGCTCCAGTCGATCCACGACGACACGCACGAGTCGCTCAAGCGGGCGGTGTTCGTCGATCCCTCGCTCGCCGACGACGACGTCCACGGCAGCGGACACGTCAGCCAGGCGATCGCCCAGGAAGCGACCGCCGCGGTCGGCGCGGGCGCGAACCGCGCTGTCAACCAGCAGCTCGACCAGTTCGTCGCGGGTGGCCTTGCCGCCGCGACGGCCGACGACGCGCGGACCCGGATCGTGCAAGCGTCCTCGACGATCCACGCTGGGTTCGCGCAGAACCAGCGGCAGCTGTTCGCGAGCCCGCGGATCGGAGCGTGAGCGAGGCGTGCGCGGCAGCGTGCGAGATCGGCTCCTCGACGCCGACGGGCGGCTGCTGTGGGACTCCGGTTGGCGCTCGAACCTCGTCCTGTGGCGCGGGCTCGATCTCGTCGGCGCGCTCCTCGTCGGCGGGGCCGGCACCGGGAGCGATGGGTTGCGGTTTCTCGCCGTTGGCACGGGCGATCCTGCGTGGGGCGCCGGTACGCCGCCCGCGCCAAGCGCGACGGCGGACTCGCTCGTCGCCGAGGTGGCGCGTCGGCGCATCGATCCCGGCGCCGGGCTGAGCTACGACACCGGCACGCACACGGTCGCGGTCGACGTGACCTTCGGGCCCGACGAGGCGAACGGCGAGCTGCGCGAGCTCGGCCTGTTCGGCGCCGGCGCGTCGGCGCGGCCCGGATCCGGCTGGCTGTTCAACTGCCGCCGTCACGCGCCGCTCGTCAAGCAGGCCGGGCAGTCGTTGCAGCGGTCGCTGCGGCTGACGCCCCCCGCCGGCCTCGAGCCCGGAGCCGGTGAGCTGATCGGCCGCTTGCTCGCTCGCGACGCGTCGCTTGCGGGGATCACGCACGTTGCCTTTGGCGACGGAACCCGGCAGGCAGGTGCGACGACGCTGGGAAACGAGCGGTTTCGCCGGCGCCTGCACGGCGGCGCGGTGACGTACGATCGCCCGTCGCGGACCGTCCATGCCGAGTACCGGCTGCGATACGACGAGGGCCCGGCGATCGCACGCGAGGTCGGGCTGTTCGGCGGCACGGCGAGCGACAAGTCAGGCAGCGGCCTGCTCGTCGCCTACCAGCAGATCGGGCCGATCGATCGCTCGAAGCCGGCGGAGCTCGTCGAGGAGCTCGACGTGGTGCTCGCGAGCACCGACCCCATCGCCGTGCCGGACGTCGGTTCCAAGCCGGTTGCTGACGCGACCGCGGCGCTCGTGGCGGCGAACCTTGCGCCGGAGGTGGTCGGCCAGCGGGTCGACGACAGCCACCCGCGCGGGACGATCGTCGCGATGACGCCCGCCGCGGGCAGCACTGCGCACGCAGGCTCGATCGTTGCGTTGACGATCTCGATCCCAACTCAGGTCGTCGTCCCCGAGCTCGCCGGCATGCCGCAGGCGGCGGCGGCGTCGGCGCTTGCCGCGGTTGGCTTGACGGTCGACGCCGCGGCATCGACGACGCGCGAAGACCCGGCGCCTGCGGGGACCGTGCTCGCGTCGAGTCCGCTCGCTGGGACGACCGTCGACAAGGGCAGCGCCGTCGCGCTCGCGACCGCCACCCCGGTCACGGTGCTCGTCCCCGACCTCCGCGGCCAGACGCCTGTTGCGGCGCGCCTGCTCCTCGACGGAGGCGGGCTCGTCCTGGCGTCGGCGCCATACACGACCGTCGAGAGCGCCGCCACGGCCGGCACGATCGTCGACCACACCCCGACCGGCGGGACGCGTGTGCCGATCGGCACCACGATCACGCCGCGCCTCGCGACGCCGTTCACGGTCGCCGTTCCTGACCTCGTGTCGAAGGACGTTGTGGACGCGCCCCAAATCCTCGGCGACGCCGCGGCGGCGGTCCTGACCAAGCTCGGCCGGTCGCCGACGCCCCCGGGCTTGTCGCTCGGGGCGCGCACGGCGGTCGAATCGAACGCTGCGGCCGGCACGATCACCGCTCAGGTTCCGGCCAAGGACGCGAGGCTGCCGGTGTACGGCACCGTCGAGGTGAGCATCGCGGTCGCCCCCACCAAGCAGGTTCCAGCGGTCATCGGGCTCGCGCAGCCCGACGCCGCGCACGCGATCACCGCGGCCGGGCTGACCGTCGGCCAGATCTCAACGAGAATGACGTCCACCGCGGGACCGGATGCGACGGTGCCGGGCACCGTCGTCGACCAGGTTCCCGCGGCGGGCGTGCGCTGGCCCGCCGGTCAGGCGGTCGAGTTGGTCGTGGCGACGCCGATCCTCGCGGCGGTCCCGGCTGTTCTCAGCGAGCCGCTCGACGTCGCGCGCGAGTCGCTCCAGGGACGCGGCTTCACCGTCGGCACGGTCAGCCAGCAGCCCGGTCCGGGCACGCCGGGGACGGTGCAGACCCAGCAACCCGCCGCCGGCGCGCTCGCCGCGATCGGCTCGGCCGTCTCCCTCACGGTGCACAGCGGCGTCCCGGCTCTCGTCGGGCTGTCGCTCGACGCCGCTCAGGCGCAGGCGGCCGCGGTCGGCCTCACGCTCGTCGTCACCGAGCAGCCCAGCGATTCGCCCGCAGGGACGGTGCTGACCCAGAACCCGGCGGCGGGCGCGGCGGCCCCGGCGAACCTCCAGGTCACGGTCACCGTCGCGATCGCGCGCACCGTCGGCGTGCCCGACCTCAGCGGGCAAGATCTCGACCATGCGACGGCCGGCCTCGCGGCGGTCGGCCTGCAGCTCGTCGTGGCCGGAGCGGATATCAGCGACAAGCCGCCGGGGACGGTCATCAGCCAGTCGCCGGCGGCCGGGACGCAAGTTCCGCCCGGCTCCTCGGTGTCGGTCCACACGGCGCTCTCGAACCAGGTCGACGTGCCCGATGTGCGCGGGCAGTTGGTCGCTGCAGCGACCGCCACGCTCAGCGCGCTCGGGCTGGTGCTCCATCAGGCCTCGACCCAGGTCAGCGATCAGCCCGTCGGCTCGATCCTCACCCAGGACCCGGCGCCGGGGGGCAAGCTTACGCGCGGCGGGACGGTCACCGTTGTCGTCGCGGCGGTTCCGCAACCGACGACCGTCGCGGCACCCGACCTACGGGGGATGACCGCCGCCCAGGCACGCGCGGCGCTCGACGCCGTCGGACTTGTGATCGCGACGCAGACGCAGGAGAGCGACGCGACGACGGGCACGGTCTTGAGCCAGACGCCCGCGCCCGGCGCGCAGGTGCCGGTCGGCAGCACCGTCACCGTCACGCTCGCGACGGCTCGCACTGTGATCGTTCCCGACGTGACCGAAGAAGCCGCCGCGGGAGCACAGAAGATCCTGGCCGGTGCCGGCTTGAAGATGCAGATCGTCCGGCGGATCGGCACCGGCATCATCGTGCTCTCGCAGCTCCCCGGCGCCGGAACGTCGGTCGTCGTCGGGTCGACGGTGCAGGTGACCCTCGGTCCCGAACGTCAGCCGCCCGGGGACGGAACGAGCGGTCCCGGTCACGGACCCTTCGGCGGTCCCGTCCACGTGCCTCAGCTGCCGCATCAGCTGCCGCTGCAGCCGGACTGAGGCGGCGCATTGACAGCTGCGTGCCTGCTGGCGATGATTGAGCGACTGCTTGCCATCGAGAGTATGGGGGAACCAGCATGTGCACTCGTGATCCGCTGCAGTGCATCCTGCCGCCGGGCGTCCTTCGGAGGATCGCGGAGAAGGGAGATGACACCGCCCGAGCCTCAGCGCTGAGCACGCTGGCGCTGGACCAGAAATTCCGGCTCGCGCGCGCCGAGGCCGCGGCTCGGGTCGGTGGACGGGCCGCTCGGCCGGTGACGTTTGCGCGGCTCGGAGGACAGGCCAATCGGACGATCTACGACCAGTCACAGGGCGAATCGCAAACACCCGGAAAACCGGTCCGAACCGAGGGACAACCTCCGGTGCAGGACGCGGCGGTGAATCAGGCCTACGATGGGCTTGGAGCGACGTACTCGTACTACTGGTCCACCTTCCAGCGAGACTCGATCGATGGCCAGGGTCTCCCGCTGTTCGGGCTGGTCCACTTCGGCACCAACTACGACAACGCGTTCTGGGACAACGCCGGTCACATGTTCTTCGGTGACGGGGATGGCAGTCTCCTCACGCAGACCACTGCCGGCATCGACGTGATCGGTCACGAACTCACGCACGGCGTGACCCAGCATGAGTCGAACCTGGTCTATTCCGGGCAGTCCGGCGCGCTCAACGAGTCGATCTCAGACGTCTTCGGGATTCAGGTGAAGCAGATGGCGCTCGGTCAGACCGCCGAGAGCTCGGACTGGTTGATCGGGGCGGACATCGTCGGGCCGCAGCTCGCCCCCGCGCTTCGCTCGATGAAAGATCCGGGAACGGCGAACCCCCACGATGACCAGCCCGCCGACATGGACGGATACGTCGACGGCGGCGACGTGCACACCAACTCCGGCATCCCGAACCGGGCCTTTTACCTCGTCGCGTCGCAACTCGGAGGGAAGACCTGGGACGCCGCCGGAGCGATCTGGTACGCGACGTGTACCGACCCGCAGCTGCGTTCGGACGCGTCGTTCGCCGACTTCGGGCGGCTGACCGTCGTGCAGGCGGGGCGGCGCTTCGGCGCGACGAGCAAGGAAGTGGATGCCGTCCGGAATGCGTGGGACACGGTCAAAGTCGGGCTTTGACCGACGCGCGAGAAATGCGGATGCGAATCACGCGTCGGGGAGGACTGGCCGGCGTTCCCGTGAGCGCTGAAGTCGAGACGCGCTCCGTGGCGGACGACGCCGGGGCGCACCTCGAGGCGCTCGTACGGGCGCACGCGGGCAAGCCTCCGCGTGATGCGGTACCGCCACATCCTGACGCCTTCGTCTACGAGATCACCGTGCCCGATCAGTCACAGCCGGTTTTCCTCCCAGAGTCCGAGATCCCGATCGACGTCCGGCGGGTGATCCGGGACGCATTGGCGAAGGGAAGCGTTGGCTCACGGCATCCACCGACAACGGCTGAGCCTCTCGGCTGATGGCGCCTGCGTTCAACATTGGAACCGGGATCGGTGAGGTCACCGATCCAGCGGCTGGGCTGCCGCTCCAGGGCATGGCTGACCGAAATCAGATTGCGACGGGCGTCGAATCACCGCTCTACGCACGCGCGTTCGTGGTGTCGGATCCGGCGTCGTCAACGGCCGAAGGCCGTCTCGCGATCATCGTGGCTGACATCTGGAGCGGCACGCGCCGGGTGAAGGAAGCCGTTCTCGAACGCCTCACCGCGTCGCATCCCGGCCTCTACACCGACGAGAACGTCATGTTCGCGGGGACGCACACGCACAGTGCCCCCGGGGGGTACTCGGGGACACTGCTCTACGACTTCGACTTCAGCCGCGGCGGCTGCGACGACGCCACTGTCACGTGCATCGCGGAGGGGTGCGCCCGCGCGGTGCAGATGGCAGATGCCAACCTCGCTCCCGGGCGCATCTACGTCAACCGCGGCGAGGTCTCCGACTGCGGCCGCAACCGCTCAGAGCCGGCGTATCTGTGCAATCCCCAAGCCGAGCGCGACCATTGGGGTGCGGATACCGACCGGGAGATGCTCCTGCTGAAGTTCGTCAAGACCGGCGACGGCGGCCAGGAGCGGCCTGTCGGCGCTCTGAACTGGTACGCGATCCACCCCACCGATCACGGGCAGAAGAACACGCTCATATCCGGAGACAGCAAGGGCTACGCCAGCACGCTGTTCGAACAGGCGATGGGCACCGACGTCAGTCGACAGGAGACGTTCGTCGCCGCGTTCGCAAACGCCAACTGCGGCGACGTCTCCGGGAATGTCGAACTCGGTCACATCCCCGATGGGATCCATGATCGTGCCCAGATGGAGAAACACGGCCGAGCGCAGTTCGACGTCGCCCAGCAGCTGTTCGTGGCCGCGACCGAGGAGGTGACGGGACGCGTGGACCACCGGCACACCCGCGTCGATCTCTCCACCGTCACAATCGGAGCGGGCGGAGCTCGCACCTGGCCGGCTGCGCTCGGCATCTCGTTCGCGGCGGGCAGTTCGGAGGACAGCGTGCCCGAGCCCGACCTGGGCATCCACGAAGGGATCACCGCGCAGAACATCGACGAGGGCGACGCCCTCATCACCGCAGTCGCGAGCCTTGGGCTCAGTGCCATCTTCGGCATCTCGGTCGTCGATCAGGCGGAGGCTGTCACGGAGCGCGAGGGGCAGCTACCGAAGCCGGTTGTGCTGATGCCCGGGCTCGACAGCCCTCCTGCAGTGCCGCACGTCGTCCCCGTTCAGCTCCTGCGTCTGGGGAGCGTCGCCGTGATCGGGATCCCGGGGGAGCTGACGACGATGGCCGGGCGCCGTCTGCGCACGACGGTCCTGAACGAATTGTCGGCCACGGGCGTCGCGCACGTCGCGCTCGGCACGTACGCCAACGAGTACGCGCAATACATCACGACGCTCGAGGAGTACTCCTCGCAGCAGTATGAGGGTGCATCGACGCTCTTTGGGCCCCATACCCTCGAGGCTTACCAGCAGGTCGCGGCCGCACTCGCGTCGGCGATGGCGCACGGCACTCCGACGGCGCCTGGGCCGGCTCCGACCGCGTGGTCCGCGCCGCCGCAACGCCGCTACCGCTTCCGGAACCGCTCGAGCGCGGAGGTCAAGCTCCAGTTCTACAACACCGACGACTCGTTGCAGCTGTTCACGCTGCCCAACGGCCGGAAGACGATCGCCGCGGGCGCCGAGGTCGCGTATCCCGAGCGCGAGTTCACCGGGCTCCTGCTGCCGACGATCGAGAAGGTGACGGTGTGGGTGGGTGACGAGACCCAGCCGACGATGGCCGCCGGTCAGCTCCTGACGATTGCCCCGGATGGTGCGATCTCGGTCGGCGACTACACACCACCGGCCCGCCACTGACCTGCCGCACCGCGGGCTCAGGCAGCGGCCTCTGGTGCGGGAACGCGCTCGTTCGGCTTGCCGCTGCCGCTCGCCGGCAGGGGCGTCTCGGGCTTGCCGCTGCTGCGCAGCCGTGCGAGCCGGCTGAGTGCGTCGAACCAAAAGGGCGCTCCCAGCGAGACGGCGCCAATCGTGATGATCCACCCGAGGAGGTTTCGCACCCAGTCGCCGACGTTGTCGAACGCGACGTGCGCCGGGTCGGAAGCGCTCTGCGGCCAGCCGAGTGGCACGCCGAGCGCGTGGACGGCATCGACGTTGTTCGCCGCGGTGTTGAGGCGAGCGGTCGGCGTGGAACTGCTTGTCTGGCCGCTCACGTTGCCGCTCGTCGCCTGCGCGACGACCGCCGCGCGGACGGTCGGATCCTTGTAGAGCTGCTGTCCGATCGTCACGCTGTTCGCGTTGAGGGCAAGCGTGAGGACGAGCGCGAGCACGACGAGAACCCACTGGGTCTGGCGCTTGTACCAGCCCGATACGCGCGCCATCGTGTCGTCGAACCACTTCTCGAGCTGGGCGCGGAAGCGCTTGAGGTCATTGTCGCTCTGACGGACGAGCGTGAGCAGCCGGTACTTGACCCCCGCCGGGATGTCGAGGCCTCCGATCGTCGCCTCGAGGTCGTCGACCTTCTGTGACGCGCCGAGGATGTCGCTGAGCGCGGCGGCGAAGGCATAGGGCGAGACGTAGGAGGGGAGCCGGCCGTTCTGCCACGGCGGCGACTTGGGCTTGAACAGGACGCGCCCGCTCGAGTTGTACAGCGAGCGGATCAGGGGATGAGCGAAGAAGTCCTCGAGCAGATTGCGCTGCGTGGCGCCGGCGGCCGGATCCGGGACGACGGTGCCGGCGAGCAGCTTGTCGTTCTCGACGAGCATGCTCGCCAACCCCTTCTCGAGCGTTCGCGAGCGGAGTGCGAGGAGCGCCGCGATCCACTCCTGCACGGCAGAGGCGAGCAGGCTCAGGGCGAGGTAGATGAACGACAGGCCGATCGCGACGTCGAGCACGGGGATGTCGGTGAGGTTCATCGTGGTGCCGAGCTCGTCTGCGAGCTCTCCTCTGCCTCGGACGCTGCGCCCGCGTCCGTCTGCAACGGCGCGGCGGGCGAGCCGCTCGGTTCCACGATGGACCTCGGGCGCGCCACCCGGCGCGCGAGGCGCGCGCCGATCCACAACCAGAGGGCGCCCCAGGCGGCAAACAGCGGTTCCAGCAGACGTCCGGGCGACACCGCTCGCTCCGGGCCGAGATACACCGGCTTCTCTGCCGGCGAGGTCGGGACTCCGGAGGCCGAGATCGTGCTGACATCGACCGTGTAGGCCTTCCCCGCGTCGAGCGGGCCTCGCGTCGCGATCCGTCCGCGCGCGAGCGTGTCGACGACGATCGTCTCGGTCACCGGAGCGTCCCCCTCGGCCGAAGCGGTGATCACGAGCCGGTCCGGTGGGTCGGGCAGGCCGGTGAAGTCGAAGCGGAGTTTCAGGCCCGGCGGCGACCGGCGCAGCGCGACCACCGGTGCGTCACGCAGGCCCTGCTTCTCGTGGCTGATCGACGCGGCGGCGAACGCGGCCGGATGTCCCCACTGACCATGCTGCTTTGGCCCCTGCGGGCTCTCTCCGTCGATTGGCGGGAGGTGCGGCATCGTCCCTCCCCAATGCCCCGCCCACCGGGCCCAGCCGGGAAGCTGGTCGTCGTCGAGGATCACGAGTTGCTGGCGGATCTCCGGCCCTCGGCCGTCGGCGGCGTCCCACCACAACGGGAGGAAGCCGTCGTTGAATTTGACGAACGTCCGGTGCAGGCCGGCCTCGAAGTACGAGGCATGACTGCCGCGGCCCGAATAGACGACGGGGCAGTGCAGGCTGGAGTCCTGGTCGACCGCGCTCCACGGCTGCTGCTCGGCGTACGCGTGCTGCGCGTAGACGGCCGCTTTGGGGATCCCGGATTCGAGCCGGAACTGCACCATCTCCCAGTCACCCTCGTGGAGGTCGACACGGCCACCGAACTGGGCGTCGTTGTAGATATAGAAGAACCAGTACTGAAGCCAGACTTCACCGTCGGCGTTCGTGACGCGCTCGCCCTGCGGTCCGACGCCGTGGCCGTAGACGAAGTTCCGCCAGCGCGGCTCGAGTTCCCGCTCCATCTGACGGTAATCGCCGATCCGATCGGCGAACTGTTCGGGGCCACTCAGGGACAGCCCGAAGTGATCTCCGGCCACGAATACGGCGCCGTTTGGGTACTTGCCGTCGGTCTCGGCGAGGAACTCGAGGTCGAGGCCGCCACTGCGATCGGCGATCATGGAGCCCGCGCTTGCCTGGTCGGCGCGCGTGAGGAGGAAATACGCGTTGTCAGCCATCGCCCGGACGTCGTGGGCGAAGAACGCCTCATGTGAGTCGAACCGGACGACGGGTT
>Ga0335069_10010290_pt1 | contig 13258 bp, 10 predicted proteins | sample Lox_Sample_11_FD_206714 | JGI IMG/M metagenome (GOLD analysis project Ga0335069, IMG submission 206714) | Soil microbial communities from Loxahatchee National Wildlife Refuge, Florida, United States - Lox_Sample_1.1 | ecosystem: Environmental > Terrestrial > Soil > Wetlands | place: USA... | reverse complement strand
GCGCACAGATTGTGAAGAACTACCGGCGCCCAAAGGGCGAGTGGCTGCGCAAACACTTCTATGCCGACGTCTTGCCGTCGTTCGAAAAGCTCGCACGACACGCGCGGCTCGTGCGGTTTTATCAGCGGTCAGGGCTGCAGGCAGTCGCACGTTCGACGGGGCTTTTGAAGTTGTTTGATGTCGCCGAACTGGACGCGCTCGCACCACAAATTGACAGTGAGTTTTCGTTTTCCGATCTGGGCAAGGTGTTCCCAGCAGAGAGTGAGCGGCGCGCCCGCGTCGCGCTGCTAATCGGCTGCGTGGCCAGTTTGGCATTCTCGAAGTTAAATCGTGCGACAATTCGCGTGCTGACCAAGAACGGCATCGAAGTGCACGTGCCGGCGAGGCAGTCTTGCTGCGGCGCGCTGCAGTTGCATGCAGGCTTCCTCGACCTCGCGCGTGTACAGGCACGACGGAACATCGACGCCATGCTGAGCCCGGAGTTCAACGCCGTCGTTACGAATGCCGCCGGTTGCGGTTCAACGCTGAAGGAATATGCTGCTCTGCTCCAGGACGATGAAACATACGAAGAGCGAGCTCGTGAGTTCACGGCCAAGGCGCGGGACATCAACGAATATCTTGCCGACATCGGATTGCTCCAGCCCAAGCGCCAACTCGCGTTGCGAGTAACCTACCAGGATTCTTGCCACCTGGCGCACGCGCAGGGCGTGCGCAGCGCACCGCGGCAACTACTCGAGCGTGTGGGCGTCGAGCTCGTTGAGTCGCCTCGCGCCGATTCCTGCTGCGGCAGCGCAGGCGTGTACAACGTAATGCAAAACGAAATCTCCATGAAGATCCTCGACGAGAAAATGGAATACGTTGCAAGCGTCGATCCCGAGGTCATCGCCACCGCAAACGTGGGGTGCATGCTGCAGTTTCGCGCAGGAGTGAAGCGCAAGCAGATGCACGCTCGCGTAGCGCATGTTGTGGAATTGCTCGATGAAGCCTACTAATCGATCCAAGGGACTGGGCAGAGACGCTACTTCCTGACAATCGCCTCGCGCAACATGCTCGACAACTCCTCAGGGCTCTCAATCGGAGGCCTGCAGGTGAAGTTGGTGCACAGCACCGCAAATGATTTGCACTCCTCCAGCCACGGCAAACTTGGGATTGTCTCCGCAAGCGCGGGAGGCAGATTTTGCGCCACCGCCTTGCTCGCGGAGAGGTGAACAACGGCGAGGTTCACCGCGTAAGGCGCAAACGCGGCCTTCAGCAGCGACTCTGCATTCTCATCGTCGCCGACCACCACGACCTGCGTATATGGGTTCGCCAGCCATGACGCAGCAAGGCCGTAGGTGCCAGCGTAAATGCCGAACTGCTCGGCCACCCCGGCAAAGACTTCCATCGTGTCTTCCGCCTTAGCGTGGTACAAGGAGTCGTTCGTGTAAGTATGCAAGCGCAAGAGCGCGATCGCCGCACATGGATTGCCCGCAGGCGTCGGCGCATCCTGGTAAGGCTTGCGGCTTGCCGCGAGTGCGCCTAGTTTGCTGTGGTTGTCCAACGAGTTTTCGGTGTCGAAGAACCCGCCTGAGGTTGAATCGGCGAAGCGCCGAATCATTTCGTCCGCAATCTGCCGGGCGAAGCGGAAATAGCTGAAATCGCCGCTGATCTCGTACGCGTCGAGGCACGCAATCACGGAATAGGCATAGTCGTCGAGCAGACCGGCAATGTACCGCTTCTCAGCCGAAGGATCGCCGTAGGCGATGACGTGCGACAGTCCGCGATCGGCTTGCCACGCTTCAGCAAGGATGCGATCGAGCGAGCGGAGGGCAAAGTGCCTGGCATCCTGGCCGCGGGTCACACGCGCATAGTGGAGATAGGCCGAGACGCAGAGGGCGTTCCAGTTGGTGTAGATCGTGTTGTCAATGTATGGCGTGGGCCGCTGCGACCGAGCCGCAGCCAGCTTGGCGCGTCCGACGGCCAACAGGTCGAGGACGTCCGTAAGGTTGCGTGACATCCTCGCAGCAATTTCGTCCGGCGAAAGACTGACCCACAGCACGTTCTTGGCCGGATTGTGATGCATTTCGCCAACTGCGCCGATGTCAAAGTGCAATGAGACGGCTTCAAATTCGTCAGGATTGAGAACGGCGCGCGCTTCCTCCGCTGTCCAGGTGAAGTAATCGCCATCGTCGTCAAAATTGATGTCAGCATCCTGCGATGCGTAGAAGCCGCCATGCTCGTGGTCGCTCAGCCACTCGTCCATCCAGCGGACGATGTCGTCCGCCATGCGCAAATAGTGCTCGTACCCCAACCCCTGGTAAGCGTGAACGTAGTTCTTAAGCAACTCCGAGTTGTCGTACGACATCTTCTCGAAGTGCGGGACAATCCAGCGCTCGTCCACCGAGTAACGATGGAAGCCTCCGCCAAGCTGGTCGTACACGCCGCCCTTCGACATCTTGGTAAGTGTGGTGCTTATGACGGTCGCGACGCGTTCCTCCCCGGTGCGCGAATACCAGTCGAGCAAAAGATCGATTGCCGGCGCGTGCGGGAACTTCGGGGCTCCGCCGAACCCGCCATTCTTGTCATCGAAGTTGGAAACCGCTGAATGCACCATCATGCCCACCAGCCGAGGCGAAAAGTCGGCGTGCCGTCCGACAAAGCCTTCCGCGTGATGCAGCATGTGCATGAACTCGTCTGCCGACTTCAACACCTCGTCACGCCGCTCACGGTAGGCCTCGGCAATCGCCATCAGGATCTTCGGGAAGCTCGGACGTCCATAGCGATCGTCGGGCGGAAAGTACGTCCCGCCATAGAACGGCTTGCCGTCGGGCGTGAGGAATACCGTCAGCGGCCACCCTCCGGTGCCTGCGATTGCAGAGACCGCAAGCTGGTAGCGGCTGTCTACGTCGGGGCGCTCGTCGCGGTCCACCTTCACCGCAATGAAGTCGCGGTTGATGATCTCCGCGGTTGCCGCGCTCTCATAAGATTCGCGGTCCATCACATGACACCAGTGGCACCACACTGCTCCGATGTCGAGCAACACCGGCTTGCCTTCGCGCTTGGCTCCTCGAAACGCCTCTTCGCTCCACTCGTGCCAGCGTATTGGCTGATGCATAGCGGAGCGAAGATATGCCGAGGAGGCGTTCGAAAGCGCATTACGCTCATCCTTCATGAGTGTCAGTCTAACAGGCAAAAGGCACGCGCCGAGACAGTGCGGGCGGGATGCCCAGAGTTTGCAATGAAGCCGGCAGGAACTCTGATACCCTGAACAACTGCAGACAGCCCGCGTCGCGAATTGATGCGGGCCGCAGCCAATTCCCAACGGTTTCTGAGAGGCCCGGAATGCCGAAACACAAGGCACTCGCACGGTTGAACGAAGGTGTCGCGAAGTTTCAGTCGGAGGTGTTCCCCTCGCAGCGGGAGATGTTCGACCGCTTACGCGCCAAGCAGAACCCGCTGGCAATGTTCGTGACGTGCGCTGATGCGCGCGTCGTGCCAAACCTGTTTACCCAGACAGAGCCGGGCGAAATTTTCATTGAGCGGAATCCCGGCAACATGGTACCGACGCATGTCGAATTTGTGGGTGGCGTTACTGCCGGTATCGAATACGCGATGCTGGTGCTCAAAGCGCCTGTGGTCGTAATCTGCGGACACACGGACTGTGGTGTCATGAAGGCGTTACTTGATCCCGGCTCGGTGCGCGACATGCCCGGGGTCAAGAAATGGATGGAACACGGATTCGCCGCACGTGACCGGATGATGCGGGAATTGCCGCTGGCTTCCGTCGAGCAGCAATTGCGACGCATCACCGAGTTAAACGTGCTGGAGCAAATCGAGAACCTGATGACGCATCCTAGTGTGCGTCAGCGCGTAGAGGACGAAGATTTAGAGGTTCGTGGTTGGGTCTATGACATCGGAGACGGTTCCGTTCGCGAAGCGAATGCCGACACAGGTGAGTTCAACTTACTGGGGATGAACCTATAGATCTGGCCGGCTGGACTCGTATACGTCGCCGTTTCGCCCGCATCACCGGGCAGAGCGCGGGCGGTAGCCAACAGGATCAGCTCACCGTCGTCTGAATGTAGGCCCGCATCATCTCGGCCTCGCCTGACTTTTCTTCCAGCGTTTGCCTCATGAGATCGCGCAAGGAAAGAAAGCCGACAAGCGTCTTTTCCTCGCACACTGGAAGGTGCCGAAACCCGTGGGTCTGCATCATGAGCATCGCTTCGTCGCAGCTAGTGTCAGGCGTGACGGTTCGCAGTTCGGTACTCATCACTTCGAATATGCGCGTGGTTGACGGGTCGCGGCCCTTGGTCACAATTTTGCTCATGATGTCGCGCTCGGAGAAGATTCCTACAAGAGTTGTGCCCTCGAGCACGGGAGCCGCGCCGACATTGGCGCCGACCATATATGTCGCCGCTTCCAGTACGCTTTGTTGCGGTTGGATGTAGTGAATCGCTCGGTTTGTTAACAAGTCACGTATTCTTGCCATAGTCCCTCCGTCGCCGTGGAGTCCGCTGGTTTGGGGGGAGTATAGACCCACAGACTGGCGCATACAAGACGATTTTGCCTCATTTTGCTTCTTCGGCGGGCTTCACGCTATGCTCAACGATTGAGCGGACATCGGAGGACTCGACTCACATGGCACTGAGTATGGACGGACGGAACGTGGCGGTATTTGGCGTGGCCAACAAGCGCAGTATCGCGTGGGCGATCGCCCAGCAGATGCAGCAGGCCGGAGCGCAACTGGCGATCACGTACCAGAACGAGCGCCTGAAGCACGAAGCCGAAGACCTTATCGCCAGTCTGCCGAAGGCGAAGGCGTTCCAGTGCGATGTGTCGCGCGACGAGGAAATTGCGAGCTTGTTTGAAGCTCTCAAGTCCGAGTATGGCAAGCTCGACGCCGTGGTGCACTCGGTTGCATACGCGCCGGCGGGGGCGCTGAAGAGTCCCTTTGTTCAAACTTCGCGTGAAGACTTTCACGTGGCCCTCGACACCAGCGCTTACTCGTTGGTTGCAGTCGCACGCGCGGCTGCCCCGCTCATGATGGAGGGCGGAAGCGTCGTCACGCTGACATACTACGGTTCCTCGCGCGTCGTACCTAATTACAACGTCATGGGAGTAGCGAAAGCCGCGCTGGAGTGCTGCGTCCGTTATCTCGCCTTTGACCTCGGGCGCCAGAACGTGCGCGTAAACGCCATTTCCGCCGGACCGATCAAGACGTTGGCCGCCCGCGGCATCGGAGGTCTAGGCGAAATGATGAAGGCGCAGGCCGAGCGCTCGCCGATTCCGCGCAACATCGATGTGAACGAGGTCGCGGCAACAGCAGTGTTCCTGGCGGGCCTGGGAGGAACCGGCATTACGGGTGAGACAATCTACGTGGATTGCGGGTACAACATCATGGGGTTCTGAGGCTGGCTACTTCGAGCGGATAGTTATCCTCCGCTCGCATTCGCCAATTCGCTCAATGGTGATCTCTGCATCGCACTCTGCCTCCAGGCGGGGAAACTTCTCGCCCCACTCGATGAGGACGAGGTTGCCGTCTTCGGCGAAGAGTTCGTCGAGTCCCAGCGTCGCCAGCTCACATTCGTTGTCGATGCGGTAGAGATCAACGTGATAGAGGATCATCTCGGGTCCGCGGTATTCGTGGATGAGCGTGAAGGTCGGGCTGGTCACGTCGTCCTGCGAAGCTGCGTCGAGCGCTTCGGCCACGCCTTTCACGAGTGTGGTCTTACCGGCGCCAAGGTCGCCGTGCAGCAGTACCACGCGCACCGTGCGCAGGGTGAGCGCCAGCTCGCGGCCCAGGGCGACGGTTTCTTCTGCTGAATGTGTGCTGTATTCGACGGAGCTCATCCGCTGATGCGCACCGTGGCATCGTTGGCTTGAAGAGTGGCCCTGCGAAACGCCGCCGGCAGTCCCTTGAGCAAGTCGGTCGCCGTCAGTGAGTGCTCGCCCATCGTCTCGACGGCGACGTCGCCTGCGAGCCCGTGCAAATATACCGCTGCTACGGCAGCTCGCGCCGAATCGATCGGCATCTGGGCTAGAATGCCTGCGGTCATGCCGGTGAGAATGTCACCGGTGCCGCCGGTCGCCATTCCTGGGTTGCCTGTCGGATTTACCCACGCGGTTCCGTCCGGCAAAGCGATCACAGTGAGACTCCCCTTGAGTACTAGCACGAGCTTGTGTTCCCGGGCGAAGGTACGGGCGACGTTCAGACGGTCAGCCTGCACAGCTTTGGTAGAGATTCCGGCGAGTCGGCTCATCTCACCGGGGTGCGGCGTCAACACAAGCGACCGCGCACTGCCGTCGAGCAGATCCGTCTTGCCGTCGAACGCATTAAGCCCATCGGCGTCGATCACCAGTGGACACTTCAGCGCGGCCACCACCGAGCGGACGAACTCGACCGTCTCCGGAGAACGGCCGATGCCGGGACCAAGCGCAACGACCGTCATGGTCGAAGCGAGCTTTTCGACCAAGCCGATTGCTGTGGCACTGATGCCTCCCGAGTCCGTCTCCGGAAGCGGCTCGGTCATGAGCTCGGCGGCAAATCCTGAGACGTTGAGCAGCGCGCTCTTCGCCGTCGCGACTGTTGCCAGTCCAACACCGGCACGTAGCGCAGCCATGCCGGCCATCGCTGCGGCACCAGACTTACCCAGCGATCCACCCACGATTAAGGCATGGCCGTACATGCCCTTGTTGCTATCGCAGGGACGCGGCGCAAGAAAGGCTGCGAAGTCGCGGGGCGTGGCCACTTCCAGTTTCAGATTCGATTGAATCGCTTCGTCCGGCGATCCGATCGGCGCCACTAAGACAGGCCCGTGCGTCAACTCGCCGTAAACATGCGCAGGGCGGGGTGCGGTGAAGGTCACGATCGCATCCGATCGTACAATCCCCTCGCCCGACTGCGGCGTCATGGCATCGGAATCTGCGCCGGAAGGAACATCGATTGCCACCACCGGCTTGCCGCTGGCATTCATGGCGGCAATTGCATCGGCGTACAGGCCCTTCACCGGAGGCTTGAATCCAGTGCCCAGTAGCGCGTCGACAACCAGCCCGCTGATGCCCAAGCTGCGGGTTGCTTCGGCCTGAAATTCCGGCGCGGACTGGATCACGACAGGCCGCACCGGCAACCGCTCAAACATCGCCGCGGCATCGCCCTTCAGTTCGTCCGGCGATGCCAGCAGCACCACCTCGACCGCGCACCCGGATTGGTGCAGTTTTCGCGCCACCACGAATCCGTCACCGCCGTTGTTGCCTTTGCCGCATATTACGGCGATGTGCGCGACGCCCCTGTAACGAGACAGAATGAACTGTGCCACGGCGCTTCCGGCAGATTCCATCAGGGTGAGCGACGGCACGCCGAACCTTTCAGTGCTGGCGCGGTCGATGGCGCGCATCTCGTCGGCGGTCGTAATTTTCATCGATACTCCGAAGCCGACTCTTCCAGTCTGCGCAAGCCTTCCGGCTCGCCCATAGCGATGAGGTGATCGCCTTCATGGATCATCGCATCCGGCGGAGGATTGAACCGCATCGGCGATTGTTCGCCCTTGATCGCCAGCACGATCACACCCAGCTCCTGGCGAAGTCGCGATCCTTCCAGGGTCTTTCCAACGACCCGCGCGCCTTTGCCCACTTTCACTTCCTCGATTTCGAGCGGACGCTCCTGACCCATTGCGGTGTCAAAAAAGTCCACGACATTCGGGCGCATGAATGTTTGCGCGATACGATAGCCTGCAAACTTGTACGGCGAAACCACTGAATCGGCGCCAGCCTTGTAGAGGTGCTGCTCCGCTTCTTCTTCCGCCGCGCGCGCGATGATCTTAAGCTTCGGGTTCAGGCTGCGCGCTGTCAGGATGATATAGATATTGATCGCGTCCGTGGTTGTCGCTGCCACCAAACCGCTCGCGCGCTCGATGTGCAATTCCTGCAGAACATGTGTCTGTGTTGCGTCTCCATGAAATGTCAGCCAATCCTGAGAGGCATACTTCTTCAGCTTCTCCTCATTGGTATCCACCATGACAAACGGCAAAGGCCGCCGCGCCAGCTCGCGTGCCGCGCTTCGTCCCACACGGCCCACGCCGCAAATGATGTAATGCCCGCTCAACCGGCTGATTTCGCGGTCCATGCGCCTCCTGCCGAACATGTTCTGCAATTCGAATTCTAGCAACGTGCGCGAGGCCCCAGCGACTGTGAGCAACACCAGTCCCACACCGCTGACGATGATGAAAATGTTCAGCAGCCGCCCGGCATGCGACAGCGGATGGATCTCGCCATAACCCAGGCTCGTAATGGTCGTGAGAACCATGTAGAAGCCGTCAAAGTAAGACCATCCTTCAATGAGATGGAAGCCCACTGTCCCGCCCACAACGAGCAGCACCAGTAAGCCAGCCAGCACCTTCAGATTGAAGGGAACTTTCACGCCAGCCATTCTGCGGGATGACGGCGTTCGGATGCAACGGTGTTGAGCGCGACGCCTCTCCCCGAAACACCGCCTTTCCCGTTCGGGAAGGGCGTCAACCTGAACGCTGTGTAGTTGCTCACTCGGCTTTCAGCGCTTGCACTCGGCTGTGGTGACGGCCATACGAAAAGTAAACCACCAGGCCGATAATGAGCCATACGATCAGCCGGGCCCAGTTGACCCAGCCCAGCTTGTACATCATGTAGCCGTTAAACAGAATGCCCATAACCGGCACAAATGGCACCCATGGCGTGCGAAACGGCCGCGGCTGGTTCGGGCTCCTCTTACGCAGGATCATGATGGCAATGCAAACGATTACGAAGGCCAGCAGTGTGCCGATGTTCACCATCTTGCCGATGTCGTCGATCGGCGTCACACTGCCCACAATCGCCGCCAGCAAACCCACCAGGATTGTGTTCTTCCACGGTGTGCGGTAGCGGGTATGAATATCGGCGAAGAATCCGCGCGGCAGCAGGCCATCATTGGCCATGGCATACAGCACGCGCGTCTGGCCCAGCAGCATCACCAGCATCACGCTGGTTAGTCCTGCCAGTGCGCCGATGGTGATGATGTACGACGCCGAGACCAGGTTGCGGTCGAGGAAGGCACGAGCGATGGGCGCCTCGATGTTCACATCCTGCCAGGGCACCATGCCGGTAAGAATCGCTGCCACCGCGATGTAGAGCGCCGTGCACACCAACAGAGAAACGATGATCCCAATCGGCAGGTCTCGTTGAGGTTTTTTAGCTTCCTGTGCGGTAGTCGAGACGGCATCGAATCCAATGTAGGCGAAGAAAATATAGGCGGCTCCGGCCCCGATGCCGGAAAACCCGTTCGGCGCGAACGAGTGCCAATCGGTGCCCCAGTTCGTGTGATTGATGTAGCGCGAACCAAGCGCGATGACGAACAGCACGACCGACACCTTTACGGCCACAATTGTCGCGTTGAAGCGTGCGCTCTCTTTGATGCCGACCACCAGGATCCAGGTGATCAAGAGCGCAATGACAAACGCCGGCAGATTGAATCCGATCTCCACCCCGAAAAGGTGCGGGGGATTCAGCAACTGGTGGGCCGCGTTGAGCATTTCGGGAGACTGCGCGTCCTTAATCTTGTCCACCGCGTGAATGAAGGCTTGCGTTCCCGGCTGCAGGTTCGGAAACTGCGCCGTCGCCATCTGCCGCGCCACAATGTCTTTGGCAGTACGCAGACCAGTCCAATGGTCGTAGGCCAACCACAGCGGCATATCGATGTTGAAAATCCTGAGGAACTCGATGAAGTGATTGGACCATCCTGACGACACGGTGCTCGCACCCATCGCGTATTCCAGAGTAAGGTCCCATCCGATGATCCAGGCGAACAGTTCGCCCAGAGTCGCATAGGCGTAGGTATAAGCGCTACCCGCCAGCGGAATCATGGCCGCAAACTCCGCGTAACAGAGTCCCGCAAAAGCGCAACCCAGGCCCGACAGTACGAAGGACAACATGAGTCCGGGTCCGGCGTAGTGCGCGCCGAGTCCCGAAAGTACGAAAATGCCTGCTCCGATAATCGCGCCGATGCCCAGTGCGATGAGTGAAATTGGTCCTAGTTCTCGCTTCAGGCTATGCTCGCCGTGTTCACCGGCCTCGGCCAGCAGCATCGTTAGAGGTTTCGTCTTTAGAAGGTCGGCCATTCCGTTCAGTTCCCCTTCGCGCTCACGCTTGTGCGCGCTCGCCGCGATTCTGCCGCGACCACAGATAAAACACCGGAATCCCCAACAGGACGATGCACAATCCCGGCCATGTGTATTGTGGCTTGTAGCGTAACAACACTATATCAATGAAGATCGCCATCACGACGTAGATCGCCGGCAACACCGGATAGCCGATGGCGCGATAGGGCCTTGGCGCATCGGGACGCTTCACGCGCAGCACGAACAGGCCGCCGATCGTGAGTATGTAGAACACCAGCACGGCGAAGATGATGTAGTCGAGCAATTGTCCGTAGCTGCCCGAGATACAGAGAATGCAAGTCCACACGCACTGCATCATCAGCGAATGTGCCGGGGTGTGGTATTCAGGGTGCAACTTAGCGGCGCTCTTAAAGAACAACCCGTCTTTCGCCATGGCGTAGTAAACGCGCGCACCGGCCAGGATCAGTCCGTTATTGCAGCCGAATCCTGAAATCAGGATGAGTACGGCCATGATCTGCGCGCCGCTGGAACCGAAAATCTGCTGCATCACGGCTGTCGCCACACGGTCTTCCGACGCATACTGAATGCCGCGCGCGGCCAGCGTCGCGCCATCGGCATTGCCGATGAGCGGCAGCGAGGTCAGGTAGACCACGTTTGACATCACGTAAAGAAAAATAACCACACCGGTGCCGATCGCCAGCGAAAGCGGCAGGTTGCGCTGCGGGTTGCGGACTTCGCCGGCCGTGAATGTCACGTTGTTCCAAGCATCGGCCGAAAACAGTGAACCCACCTGCGCTACCGCGAGGATTGTGATCGTGCCAACCAGTGCAATCGGTCCGCCCACACCTACTTGGACCGGATGAAGCGCCCTCAGTCCCGCGTTGTGCCAGAAGTTCGAGCCAAAGTTCGCGGCAAGTGCTTCTGCATTTCGGCCAATGAACAGTCCCAGGCCCGCTAAGCCGAGCAGCGCAACGGTCTTAGTAAAGGTAAAGACGTTCTGCACCGCAGCGCCAAGCCGCACGCCGAAGATGTTCAACACGGACAGGAAGATGACCACGAGTACCGCAACCAGGTTCTGCGTGTTCAGGCCGACATCCATGTTGCCCAGAACCATCGTCCCTATCGGGATCGGCGGCACCTTCCATAAGTGCAGGATCCAATTGGTTGAGGAGATCGAAGGGAAGAAAACGCCCAGGAACTTGCCGCACGCCACACCTACCGCGGCAATCGTGCCCGTCTGGATTACCAGGTACAACGTCCAGCCGTATAGGAATGCCCACAGAGGCCCGAGCGACTCGCGCAGGTAGACGTACTGGCCTCCCGCGTGCGGCATCATCGCTGCAAGCTCTCCGTAGGCCAACGCACCTGTAATGGTCATGAAGCCCGTGACCAGCCACGCACCGATCAGCAACGCCGGCGAATTGGTCTCGCGAGCAATTTCCGCCGACACAATGAAGATGCCGGAACCGATCATCGACCCCATGACCAACGTCGTCGCGCTGGTCAGGCCCAGTCCTTTTACGAATTCATTTTCGCCGGAGGCGAGAGAGTAGGTCTTCGTGTCGGTGCTCAAAAAGCCTCTTTGGTTGGGAAGGTATCTGGCGAGAAATCTACACTAAAATCCGCTGAAATTCCTCCGCCGCCCTTGTCGGAGCACCCAACAGGTCCGAGATCACTGCCACCGAATCTGCTCCTGCTTCGATCACAATCTTGGCGTTCTGTCGCGTGATGCCCCCGATCGCGACCAGCGGCTTCTTCGTCAACTCACGTGCCTTGCGCACGCCCTCGAGCCCCACTACGGTGTCAGGGTTTTTCTTCCCAGTGGTCGGGAATACCGGGCCGATCGCAATGTAATCAGCCGACGATGCATCGGCATCTGAAACCTGCTGGGGATTGTGCGTCGAAATCCCAACGATTCGATCGCTTCCGACGACCATGCGCCCTGCTTCCGCCGGAAGATCGTCTTGGCCGAGGTGCACACCGGCGTAGTCCATCGCAACCGCGATGTCAGCCCGGTCATTCATGATGAGCTGCACCTTGCCTTCGAGAACCCGTTTGATCTCCCGCGCGTGCGTAAGCATTTGGCGCGTGTCGCCTTCTTTATTGCGGTACTGCATCAGGGTCACGCCGCCTTCCGCCAGATCGCGGGCGAACTCCGTGATCGATAGCGTCGTCCGCAATTGTGGCGAGAAACAGGTCACGTCCACGATGGCATAGAGCTTAGGCAGAATGAGGGGCTTGATCATCGCGGGCTATCTTTTCATGGCCTCTCTCCTGTTGCCTTGCGCCAGGAAGCGTTCCATAAACTTTGTGTCGAAGTTGCCAGCGCGAAACTCGTCATCCGCCATAATACGCTGGTGCAGCGGAATGCTGGTGTGAATTCCCTCCACCACGAACATGTCCAGTGCGCGCTGCATGCGGGCAATCGCCTCTTCGCGATCCCGTCCGCGCGCGCACAGCTTGGCAATCAACGAGTCGTAGTATGGCGGAATTACGCCCTCGGCATACGCTGCCGTGTCCACCCGAATGCCTGTTCCGCCCGGCAGATTCAGCGCCGTGATTTTTCCCGCAGATGGCGTAAGCCGCTCCGGATGCTCCGCGTTGATGCGGCACTCAATCGCGTGTCCTTTGAAATAGACGGGATGGCTCCCGATGATCTCGCTCAGCTTCCCTCCTGCCGCGATCAGGATCTGCGACTTCACCAAGTCCACGTCTGTCGTCATCTCTGTCACCGGATGCTCCACCTGGATGCGCGTGTTCATCTCGATGAAGTGCAGGCTGTGCTCCTCATCCATTAGGAACTCGACGGTCCCGGCGTTCCAGTAGCCGATTTCCGCCAGCGATTTCGACAGGATCGCGGCAATTGTGTCGCGCAGCTCCTGCGTCATGACCACCGATGGCGCCTCTTCCACCAGCTTCTGATGCCGGCGCTGGATGCTGCATTCGCGCTCGCCCAGGCTGAGGACGTTGCCATGCTCATCGGCCAGCACCTGGAACTCGATATGCCGCGGCCGCTCGATGAACCTCTCCATGTAGAGATCGCCATTGCCGAACGCCGCCGCCGCCTCCGACTGCGCCGCGTGGAACTGATTCGGCAACTCCTCGGCGCTGCGAATGATGCGCATACCGCGTCCGCCGCCGCCCGCTGACGC
>Ga0335069_10010289_pt1 | contig 13258 bp, 12 predicted proteins | sample Lox_Sample_11_FD_206714 | JGI IMG/M metagenome (GOLD analysis project Ga0335069, IMG submission 206714) | Soil microbial communities from Loxahatchee National Wildlife Refuge, Florida, United States - Lox_Sample_1.1 | ecosystem: Environmental > Terrestrial > Soil > Wetlands | place: USA... | reverse complement strand
CACTCGCGGGGATTGTCATGGAATCGAAGCCATCGATCCCGGCCGGCGGTTCGAAGGACGGACGTACCTACATCGTCGTCCATCCGAGCACCCAGAAGCGCATGCTCGACGCGGCCATCCGGTGCCTCCGTCGGCTCCTGCCAGGTGCCGAGCTCGTCGTTGCCCCACTGAGGCCACCCATGGAACCAGGTGTCGCGGTCGTCGAGGTTCGTCCGGAGGACCTCGTAGACGGCCCCCTTGCAGCGGCAGCCGCTCTTCAGCGCCGGACGCTGCCCCAGAAGTAGCCCGTCCGGCGGCTTGCCTCACCTTTTCACCCACAGCACACGCTCCCGCGAACCCTTGCGCCGTGAAGACCGGTCCGACCGTGTGGCGATCGTCGCGGCTACGGGATGCTCCCGAGATGGCGCGATCCCAGCAAGCCCTGCGGGCGGAGTTCATGCGCTCGTGCGCCGCGCCGTCATGGGTCATTCTCAGGAAGCCGCGGGCATGAGGTTCAGGGCAGGCGTGCCAGCGCATCCCGGCCCCAGGCGCGCGCCGTTTCTCGCCGCGGAAACCCCGAAGTCCTAATCGCGCTCGCGGTAGCCCAAGACGACTAGGACACAGGGGCCCCCGGCGATGACGTTCATGCCCAGCAACTCCGCGGTCCGGACGGCCTCGTCGCTCTCCGCTCCGGGCTGCATCCAGACGTGGCGGACACCTGCAGCGTGGGCCTCGCGGACGACCTGCTCGGTCGCAGTCGGGGGCGTGATCACCGAGATGGCCCGGATCGGCGCCGGTAGAGCCGCGAGCGACGGGTAGGCGCGCAGTCCCTCCACCTCGGACACCCGAGGATTGATCGGGAAGACCTGCTTTCCGTTTTGCTGGTAGCAGCGCAAGACCTTGTTGCCGTACTTCGAGCGATCAGCGGATGCCCCTACCACCGCGAACGAGTCCGAGGCAAGGAAGGCCTCGATGCGGTCAGAATCAGAGAGCACTTCATCAGAGAGCACTTCGGGCGCGGACATGGGGAGCCTCCCGGGGCTAAAGCGTTAGAGCCGCTTTCGAGGGAAAGAGTGCGCCAGACGCCGGCGCGCGAAGCCTTCCATAACGGCCGACCTCGACCTTGGCGGGCGGTTCGGCCGGCGTTCCCAGCCGACGCGTACCGCGCACCTCGGCTGCGGAGCTACCTCGGCCGAACCGGCCGGCGGTAAGAGGATGGCGGCGTCCGCTGTTCTCGACGAGCACGCCAGGGGCGTGACACGCCGCGCCAAGGGAAAGGAGGGCCGACGCCAGAAGGCCCCCTTGACGGGACGGCACGACTTCGACACATTCAATCACTCAATTGACCATGATCAAACCCGACGCCGCCCGCCGCGCCGCTCTCGCCCACTACGGCGAGGTCGCACGCATCGGCAAGGCACTTTCGAGCCCGGTGCGTCTCCAGCTCCTGGACCTCCTCCGACAGGGCCCGCGCCGGGTGGAGGACTTGGCTGGCGCAGCCGGCGTCACCGTCGCGAACTCCTCCCGCCACCTGCAGCAGATGAGGGCTGCGCGATTGGTCGACTCGTCCCGTGAGGGGCGCCACGTGCGCTACCGCCTGGCTGGCACTGGAGTCTCGGAGGCCTTTGGCGTGCTGCGCGGGCTCGCGGAGCAGCTGCTCCCCGAGATGGATCGGCTGCGCCACGAGCTCCAGACGCTCACCTCGACGGATCGGGACGAACTTCTCGCCCAGGTGAAGCAGGGCAGAGTGACACTCCTCGACGTTCGTCCGACAGAGGAGTACAGGGAAGGTCACCTTCCAGGCGCGTGTTCGATCCCGCTAGCCGAGCTCCCGTCACGCCTCCACGAGGTGCCCCGCGACCGCGAGGTCGTGGCCTACTGCCGCGGGCCGTATTGCTCGCTCGCGGCGGAGGCCGTCAACGTGCTTGCCTCGGCCGGCTACCGGGCCCGCCACCTGGACCTCGGTGCTGCGGACCTCCGCGACCGAGGGTTCGCCCTCGCTACGGGAGACGCGGCGACCTTCCCGCGCTCGCCTGGCCGCCGTCGCAAAATGCCGATTCCGCCCCGCCCTGGCTCATTTCCGAGGAGAACTCGATGAAGACATTCGTCACCAGCGTCGCCCTCGCGCTCGCTGCCGCGCCGGCCATCGGCGCCGCCGCCGGCGAGTTCATTGCCTTCGATCAGGCGAAATCCCTGGTCGGAAAGGCCAACGTCCGCTTCGTCTACGCCGACTCGGAGAAGGAATTCGAGAAGGGACACATCCCCGGGTCTGTGGTGGCCTACGCTCACGACCTTCACTATCTGGACGATGTGAAGGCCTGCAAGGGCCTCCCCATGTGCGAGGCGCGCGCGGCCAAGTACATCGGCGACACCCTCGGCATCGGCGCCGACACGGACGTGGTCGTCTACGACGCCGGCGCGGGGGCGAACGCCAGCGGTACATGGTTCTTCCTGAAGCTCTACGGCCTGAAGAGCGTGCGCATCCTCGACGGTGGCCTCGCGACGTGGAAGGCGCACGGCGGGGCAACCGAGGCCGGAGGCCCTGCGAAGGTGGCCGCGAAACCGTTCACGCCCACCGTCCAGTGGAGCATGATCGCGAACGTCGACGAGGTGAAGAAGGCGACCGGCGACTCGGCCCACTACCTGATCCTGGACGCCCGCCACAACCTCGACGAGTTCACGGGCAAGACCCTCTCCCCGGCCCTTGCCTCCCCGGGGAAGGAGGAGACCGTGAAGCGCGGCGGGGCGATCCCGACGGCGGTCTTCTCCCCGTGGAGCAAGTACGCGGGCAACAAGGACGGACTCCCGGACAAGCCCACCCTCAAGGACGCGGCCGAGCTCCAGAAGCAGATCGAGAAGCTGAAGAAGAACGGCTACGACCCCTCGAAGACGGTGATCAGCTACTGCCAGGTCGGGCTGGGTCGCGGCTCCTTCCAGTATCTCGCCTTCAAGGCGGCGGGCCACGACAACGTCAAGGTCTACATCGGCTCCTGGGACGAGTGGGGCAACGACGCCTCGCTGCCGCTCGCCGCACAGCCGTAGCCAGGGAGGTGCAGAGGTGAAGGCATTCCTGCTCGGTGCCCTGACCGGGGCGGCCTTTGGCGTGGTCCTCTACAAGGTGGGTGCCACGCGCTATTCGCGCGTGATGGGGATGCTCACGCTTCGGGATACCAAGGTGATGAAGTTCGCGTTCACCGCGATCGGCGTCGCCTCGCTCGGGTACGGCTTGGCCGGTGCGTTCGGCGTCGCCGAAGCTTGGGGCCTCGTGCCCCGGGTGATGCCCTTCATCGGCTCGGCGCACCTCCTCGGCGGCGTGCTCTTCGGAATCGGGATGGGAGTCTCGGGACTCTGCCCGGGGACCTGCGTCGCAAAGACCGGCGGACGCGGCGGAGACCGGAAGTTCGCAACTCCAGCCGCAGTGCTCGGCCTCGTCGCAGGCGTGCTCGTCTACGCGGCGGTCAAGGACCCGCTCATGCAGGCGGGCGTGATCGCGGCAAACCAGAAGCCGCTCACGCTGCACGGCATGCTCGGGCTGCCGTATCCAGCGGTCGCGCTCGGATGGGGCGCTCTGTTCCTCGTCATCGCCGCCGCCGCCGATCGCCTCACCCCGGAGAAGTCCTACGAGGCGGAGCGTCCGCGCCGTGGCGCGCTCGACGTCATCCGCGGGGAGTGGAGCTGGGTCGCCGCCGGCACCGTCGGCGGCATCCTCGTCCTGCTCGCCACCGCCCAGGGCGGCTACCTCGGTTTCTCGGGCGCCATCCTGGCCGTCGTCGGATGGGGTGCTCACCTCCTGGGGCATCCGCTCGAGATCGTCCCCCGCGTGAACGAGGACATCATCTGGCGAGCCGCCCTGATCGTCGGGGTGCTTCCCGGAGCCTTCCTCGCCGCCGCGCTGTCGCTGCGCTCCAAGGCGGCGGCCGGGGCGCGAACGGCCAAGGTGCTCGACTGGGGCGCCATCGCTCGCAACTTCTCGGCCGCTGGCGTCATGACGCTCGGCGCGCTGATCGGTGGAGGGTGCACCACGGGGGCGTTCATCGCCGCCTGGCCGACCCTGTCCATCGGCAGCCTCGCGATGGCGGGAACGTTCTTCGTGGTCTCGATGGTGGTGGCGAACGGCCGCGTGCTCGCACGCTCGCTCGACATGGGTGCGGCGCAGGCCGCAGGCGACCGGGTCTACGACTAGGGAGGCCCCCGTGAAGCCGCAGGTTCGGATTCTGCTCATCGTGGCCATCGCGGCGCTCGCCGCCGGGTGGGTCAGTCTTCACCGCGGGAACGCAGCACTCGCGGCGAAGCTCTCCGCCGCGAGCCAGGCCGCCCCGGGAGGAAGGACGCCATGAAGAAGGGCTATCTCGAGCCACTGGTTCTCGTTGGCGCCCTGGCGATCCTCTCGACCCTGGTCGTGCTCGAAGGGCGGCGGCGCGTGGACCTGGAGCGCCAACTGCCGGTCGAGCCGCGCGACGTCTATCGAACGCTCGCCCGTTCGGGGACGGCGTGGCAGGTCCTCGACGTTCGCAAGGACATCGCCGAGGGCTACGAGGATGCGCACATCCCCGGGGCGATCCCAGTCCCGGCCTGCGATGTCGAGCAGGCCCCGGCGGCTGCGCGTGAGCGCGTCCTCCTGTCGGTCCCGACGATCATCGTGTCCGGCAGCGGTGACGAGCCCGACCTCGGGACTTGCGTCGCCCGATTTGCTTCTGCGCGCCGGATGGCCGGCGGTATGGCGGCCTGGAGCGCGGCTCGCCTTCCCGAGGATTCCAGCAGCTACTCGCCGCCCTCGGCCAAGGCGGGGGGCGGTTGCCTCTAGCAGAGGGGAGCTCAGCGCATGTCTGTCACGCGACGCAACCTCTTGAAGGGCATCGTGGCGCTCGGCGCGTCCGGGACCGCCGCGAAGGTGCTGGCCGGTGAGGGTGAGCCGGGAGGCGCAGGCCCGGCGGGAGGAGCGGCAGCGACCTCCACCGAGAACTCCTACCGCGCAGAATTCGCGTCCACCTACGGTGACGGCGAATCGCACGGATACGCCTACCACTGCGTGAACTGCCAGGGGAACTGCGCCTGGGACGTGTGGACCGATAGCAGCGGGCGCATCACGCGCGAGAACCAATCGGCGAGCTACCCGGCCGTCGCGCGGGACATCCCGGACGCGAACCCGAGAGGCTGCAACAAGGGCGCGCAGCAGTCGCAGATCCTCTACGAGGCCGACCGCCTCCTGTACCCCATGAGGCGGGTGGGTGCGCGAGGGGAGGGGAAGTGGAAGCGGGTCTCCTGGGACGAGGCGATCACGGAGGTGGCGACGCACCTCTACGAGACGATGCTCGGAAAGGGCCCCGCGGGGAACTACGTCCACATGGGCTCGGGAATGCTCTCCGAGGCTCGCGCCGCCTCGGTCAAGCGGCTCGGAACGCTGCTCGGCGCCGTGCGCCCGTACATCGCGAGCTACGTGGGGGACATGTTCCCCGGCGTCTCGGTCGTCTACGGTGAAGGCAACATCGGGTGCTCCTACGACTTCGTCTACGGCGCGGACGTCGCACTCTTCTGGGGGTGCAACCCGAACACGTCCCGCATCCCGGACGCGCACTACCTCTGGGAGGGAAAGTACCGCGGCGCGAAGGTCATCGTGGTCACGCCCGAGTTCAACTCCTCCGCGGTCCACGCCGACCTGTGGGTGCCCGTCAAGGCCGGCTACGACGCCCATCTCGCCCTCTCGATCCTGCACGTCCTGGTCCGCAAGCGGCTTTACTCGGAAGCCTTCCTCAAGCAGTTCACGGATCTCCCGCTTCTCGTCCGCTCCGACACGAAGGAGCTCGTCCGGCTGCACGACGTCGATCTCGAGGACCCGCGTTTCGACAAGGCGTCCGCGGAACTGTTCGCGGCGGACGCGGCGAAGCGCCACGAGGTCTTCCTCGCCTGGGACCGCGGAGCAAAAAGAGCGACGGCGCTTCCAGGGTGCGAGGGCTCGACGGTGGAGACTCTCCGGCTCCAGGACATCGCCTGGAAAATCGACCCGGCGCTCGAGGGCAAGTACCGCGTGCGTCTCAAGGGCGCCGGTGAGGTGGAGGTCGTTCCGGCCTTCACCCTCCTCGCGAGCGAGCTCCAGGGGTATGCGCCCGAGAAGACGCAGAAGCTCACCGGCGTGCACCCATCGGTCGTGGAGCAGCTCGCCGTCGACCTCGCGAGGTCCCGCGTCGCCGTCCTGACGCTCGGCTTCGCCGTGGGCAAGCACTTCAACGGGATGCTCTCCCAGCGGGCCGTCGCCTCTCTCGGCGCGTTTCTGGGGAAGCTCGGGCCTCACGGCGGACTCAACACCGAGAACGAGTGGAGCATCACCGGGCTGGAGGGGCTCTCCGGGTTCGCCGGCCGCTACACCCATCGCTTCGCGTCCGGGTTCGTCTCCGAGTTCATGCTGGGCGACGGCTTCGGCGCCGCAGACGCGTCCTTCGACGACGCGGACGTTCGGCGGGCGACGGGGGCCTCGAAGGCGTCCTACGAGGCCGACGTGAAGAAGCTCGTCTCGGCGTCGGAGGGCGACGCGGGAGAGAAGAAGGGCAAGCCGTGGTGGAAGGAGTGCGAGACCTTCCTTCTCTTCGCGGATGCGCGCTTCCGGCGGAACAAGTCCGATTACAGGAAGGCCTTCCTGGATCGGGCGAAGTTCATCGCCTACGGCGACTTCCGGATGAGCGACTTCGCGACGCACGCGGACGTGCTCCTCCCGTGCACGACCTCCTACGAGGCGTGGGACCTCCGCACGAACCCCGGCTACCACCGCTTCGCCAACATCTGCGTGCCTCCCGCGAACCTGAAGCGGGTCGGCGAGGTGAAGTCGGAGTGGGAGATCGCGACGCTCATCGTCGAGAAGATGCAGGCGCTCGCCACCGCCCGCCATCGGGCGACCGGGGACGACCGCTGCATCAAGATCCCGGATGCGACACACACGCAGGCGGGCTTCCACGCCATGGACCAGCTCGTGGACGAGTTCACCGCGGGAGGAAGGCTTCGCACCGATCGCGACGCCGTCGAGTTCTCCCTGGAGCACGTCGATCAGTTCAAGCCCAACACGGCCACGGCGATGGTGGAGCGCGGCGGCTTCCTGGTGCTGAACGAGAAGGCCGGCAAGTCCTCCCCTCTCTACGCCGACCGCCCCTACAGCACCTTCGAGAACAACCTCTACCTCAGCCAGCGGTTCGACACTCTGAGCGGCCGGCTCACCTTCTACGTGGATCACCCGCTTTGGATCGCAGCCGGGGCGAACGTGCCCGTGGCGAAGGAGCCCATCCACCCGCGGCGCTTTCCCCTCCTTCTCATGACGCCGCACGCCCGCTGGTCGATCCACTCGACCTACAAGGTGTCGCCCCTTCTCCTCCGTTTGCAGCGCGGGGAGCCGGCGGTGATGCTGAACCCGGCGACCGCGGCGAAGAAGGGCATCGCCGACGGCGACCGCGTCCGCATGTGGAACGACATCGGCGAGGTCGTCCTGCAGGCGAAGCTCGGAGCCGGCGTTCCGCCCGGAGCCGTGGTCCTCGAGCACGGCTGGGAGCCGTTCATGTACCGCCGCAAGACGGGGCACAACGCGCTCGTCGGCGACATGCTGAACCTGCTCGAGGTCACGGACGGCTGGGGCCACCTCAAGTTCGGGACGAACTGGGACGGCAACCAGCACGCCTACGACTCGACCGTGGACATCGCGAAGGTCTAGGGGACGCCATGTCGAAGCGACAGCTCGCGATGGTGATGGACCTCAACAAGTGCATCGGCTGCCAGACGTGCACCGTGGCCTGCAAGACCCAGTGGACCAACCGGAACGGCCGCGAGTACATGTACTGGAACAACGTCGAGACCCGGCCAGGCAGCGGGTACCCGAAGGACTGGGAGAAGATGGGCGGTGGCTTCGACGCGACCGGCACCCTGCGCGAGGGTACCGTCCCGTCCCGGAGCGGCGGATACGGAACGCCGTGGGACTACAACCTGGACGAGGCGGGACTCGGAGCCGAGATTCGTCCCCAGGGGACGCCCGCGGGTGGACCGAACTGGGACGAAGACCGAGGCTCCGGGGAATTCCCCAACAGCTGGTTCTTCTACTTGCCCCGCATCTGCAACCACTGCTCCAACCCGGGTTGCTTGGCCGCCTGCCCGCGCGGTGCCATCTTCAAGCGCGACGAGGACGGCGTGGTGCTCGTGGATCAGGAGCGCTGCGAGGGGCTCCGCTACTGCATCGCGGGATGTCCGTACAAGAAGGTCTACTTCAACCCCAAGACCTTCAGGTCCGAGAAGTGCATCCTCTGCTTCCCCCGAGTCGAGAAGGGGCTGCCGCCCGCGTGCGCTCATCAGTGCGTCGGCAGGATGCGCTGGGTGGGGTACCTGGACGACGAGGCCGGCCAGGTGCACAAGCTGGTTCGCAAGTGGGAGGTGGCGCTTCCGCTTCACCCGGAGTACGGAACACAGGCCAACGTCTTCTACGTGCCTCCGCTCCCCGGTCCCCCCAAGTACGACGCCCACGGTCGCCCGATCGCCGGGAGCCAGCGGATCCCGCTGGCCTACCTCGAAGGGCTCTTCGGCCCCGGCGTCAAGAGGGCCATCGCCACCCTGGAGGGGGAGATGACCCGGCGCCGCGGCGGCAAGCCGTCCGAGATCCTGGACGTGCTCATCGCCTTCCGCCAGGAGGACAACTTCCGCCTGGGGACGGCGCCCTCCGCGGGGCTCGTGCAGCTCGGGCGCCGCGGCATGAAGTCGGTCGGGGCGAAGGAGGGGCGATGACGGTCGGCTACCCCTCCGCGGTCTGGGGCGGGCGAGTGGCTGCAGCCCTCCTCGTGGCGGCTCTCGGTCGGCCGACCGCGGCGCAGGTGAAGCCATCGGGCTCGACGGTGCCCCCGTCCGCTGGACAGGCCCCAGCCCCTGCTTCGCTTGCCGCCGAGACCCTGGAAGCCGTGGAGGTCGCGGCACCACTCCCGAGCGACCCGGCGGCACCCCTCTGGGATTCCCTCCCCGCGATGGCGGTCGTCGCGGCGCCCCAGGTCACGATCCGGCTGAACGACAGGAGGGCGAACGAGGCACTGGCGAAGGAGACCAACCACGCCGTGCGGATCCGCGCCGCGACGGACGGCGAGTCACTCGCGGTGATAGTCGAGTGGTCCGACGCGACGGAGAGCAGGGCTACCGCGGACGGCATCGACGTCTTTGGCGATGCGGCCGCCCTGCAATTCCCGCTCCGGTTCGGCGAGGGCATCCGTCTCCCGTACGTCGGCATGGGCGACGACGAGCAGCAGGTGGCTGTCTACCTGCAGCGTGCAGGTGCGCAGGGCACCGTAGCCCGGGAGGCCGTGGGCTCGGGCTTCGGCACGCTCGCGCGGAGGGACCTCGGGACGCTTCGCGTGGGCATGCACTACAACCCAGTCGCGAAGGGCTGGCGCGCGATCTTCGTCAGGCCGCTCGTCGCCGCCGGTCACGATCTGCGCCGAGGCCTCGTGCCCTTCGCGGTCGCTGTGTGGGACGGCGCGGCCTTCGAGCGCGGGGGCAACAAGGCCCTGTCGGGCTGGAAGTTCCTGCGCCTCTCGAGATACCCGCTCGAGCCCGGATACGTGGCCACCCTGTCCTGGGGCCACTCGCCGGGGGACCTCGGGAACTGGAAGCGGGGCAAGGAACTCTTCGACGGAATGTGCACGCCCTGCCACAGTGCCGGCGCGCACCGCGCACCTCCCGGTATTGCGCCGGACCTCTCCGCCATCGGGGTGATCGCAACGCCGGGCTACATCCGGGACTCGATCCTGACGCCGAGCGCGGTCATTGTCCCGAACCCGAACCCTGCCCAGCATCAGGACCGGTCCGGGAAGCCCGGCGCGACGGGTACATGGCCGGCGGACGAGGCCTATGTCTGGTACCAGCGCGGGCCGGACGGTAAGAAGACCTCGACGATGCCGGACTACTCCTCGATGCCGAAGGAAGACGTCGCCGACATCGTGGCGTACCTGAAGACCCTGGGCACGGAATCGCCCGCAGGTAGGAGTAAGCCATGAGAAAGCCAGCCGTTGTGTTGTTGGTCGCCCTCGGGCTTCCCGCCAAGCCCTTCGCCGCGGGGGAAGACGTCGATGTGACTGCGGGCGTGGTCACCGGCCTGGACTGTGCTCTCGCGGCGCGCGAGAAGGGCGATCTGCGCAGGCTGACCTCGTGTCCGCCCATCGAGGCCCAGAAGGACCTCGTCGTTTTCGACGTGGCCGAGAAGCGCATCTACCGGATCGCCGGCAAGAAGGTCTTCCGCTACCAGCTCGAGAGCGCATTCGGAGGCGGAAGCATCGACTTCTCGGGAAAGACGGTGGCGATGGACACGAAGGAGGTCGCGACCGTCGAGGTCGCGGAGTTCTCGATCACGAAGAAGCCGAAGCCGGGAGCCTTCAAGGGGTGCCTGTGACCGGCGACGTGGTCCGGATCGGCAAGCCCCCGGTGGCGTCTTCCGTCGGACCCGGCGGGCCACGCCGCCGCGCGCCCTGGGCGCGGCACGTCGTCCTGTTCACGAGCGGAAAGGGCGGTGTCGGCAAGTCCACGATCGCCGTGAACGTCGCGAACGCTCTAGCCCAGCGCGGCCTCCGGGTGGGCCTGCTCGATGCCGACGTCCACGGGCCCAGCGTACCGCGGATGCTCCAGCTCAGCGGCGAGAGAGTCCGCTGGAACGACGCGGGGAAGATGCAGCCCGCCGAGAACTTCGGCCTCCGGGTGATGAGCGTCGGCCTCACCACCCCCGACGACGACACGCCTCTGGGTTGGAGGTCGTCCGTGGTCACGAGCGCGCTTCTCCAGATGCTGGACGACGTGGACTGGGGAGCGCTCGACATCCTGGCGGTGGACCTCCCTCCGGGCACCGGCGACGTGCTGCTCACGCTGGCCGAGGAGCTTCCCGTCGGGGCGGCCGTGGTCGTGACGACGCCTCAGATCGTCGCCACGGATGACGTGCGGCGCGCCCTGCGCATGCTCCTCGACATGGAAGTTCCGGTCGCCGGCGTCGTCGAGAACATGGCCTACTTCGTGGCTCCCGATACGGGGACCCGCCACCACCCCTTCGGAATGGGAGGCGGGCAGTGCCTGGCCCGGGACTACGGCGTCCGCTTCCTCGGGGAAGTCCCCCTCGACCCCGCGATCGGCGAGGCGGCGGACAGCGGCAAGCCCATCGCCGCCGTCGGCGACGCGCGCCAGCGGGCAGTCTTCGCAGAGCTGGCGGAGCGGATCCACGCGACGCTGGCTGCCCCGCCATCCCCCTCCGATTCCTCAACCCGCATCCCGCAGGATGCGTCACCGTAGGAGCTGACGAATGAACACGAAGCGCATGCAGGTGCTGGTGGTTGTCTCGTCGGTCGCGCTCGCTCTCCAGGCGCGTGCCGATGCCCCCAAGAAGACGCCTGAACTTGTCGAGAAGGGGAAGGCCCTCTTCGCGAAGAGCTGCGTCTCCTGTCACGGCCCGAAGGGAGAAGGGGACGGTGTGGTCGCGAAGGCGCTCAATCCGAAGCCCCGCAACCTGGTCACGAACCCCCTCAAGGGTGGTGCGCCGGAGGCGTTCGACGTGCTCACGAAGGGCGTGAAGGGGACCGCGATGATCGCCTACAAGCACCTCTCGGAGGAGGACCGCTGGGCGCTCAGCTACTACGTGGACAGCCTGAAGGGCGCCAAGAAGTAGGGAGGAGCCGCCCGCGGATGGACGGCTGCCCGATCTCCTTCCTCCGAACGTCGGCTGCTCTGTCGCGCTGGCGATCTCGAGCGTGGCATCGCGCGAACGATTCGGCCAGGGCCGGCTGTACTCGTTGAAGCCGTTTCCCGCGTCCAGCGGTTCCACGTGCCGCCAGGTTGCGGGACGGCCTGCTCCGCCCTTCCGCCTGCCGGCCCGTCTCGGGAGGCGCTCGACAATGCCGGCATGGGCGGCATACGGATAGGGCTCTCATCGTCAGGACTCCGAGTTTGCGACGCGGCGTCTGGATTCGGGCAAGCGGATGGATGATCGCGGCGGGCCTTGGGTGCGCCACGATCTCCGCCGATCGGCTGGAGCGGCAGCCGCTCGCGAGCTCACGAGAGTGGGTGAGCGCGCTCCACCGCGACCATCCTCTCGTCGGGAGAATTTGGAGCGTCCGCGAACGCCGTTTCGTCGACGAGAGCGATCTCTTGGCGGCCCTGGCGCACGCGGACTTCGTGCTCCTCGGGGAAACGCACGACAACCGCGACCACCATATCCTGCAGGCGCGCCTCATCCGTGCCGTCTGCGGTACGGGCCGACGGCCCTCGCTGGCGTTCGAGATGCTCGCGGCGAACAAGCAGGCCGCCGTCGATGGAGTCCTGAGCGACCCGGCTGCCACGCCGGAGGAGCTCGCAGCGGCAGTAGACTGGAAGCACGCAGGTTGGCCAGACTTCGATCTGTATCGACCCGTCTTCGCGGCCGGGATGGAAGCGCGGGTGCCCGTAGTGGCGGCGGGCCTGTCCCCGGAAGCCTTCAAGCAATTCTCCTCTCAGGGCCTTCGCGCCTTCCCCCAGCCCGTGCGCACCCTTCTCGAGCATGCGGGTCCGCTCACGCCGGACGCCCAGCGCAGGATGGAGGAGGAGATGGGAAAGGAGCACTGCGGGAAGTTGCCGCCAACCGTGCTCGAGCGTTTGGTCCTCCTGCAACGAGCGCGAGATGCGCAGCTGGCCGAGCGTCTGCTGACGACGGCTGCGAGTGGATCGCCCGCCGCCGGACAGGGGGGAGCGATACTCATCGCAGGGTCGGGCCACGTGCGGAACGACCGGGCCGTCCCAGCCTTCATTTCACGGGAGGCCCCCAAGCGCAGCGTGGTCGCAGTGGCCTTTCTGGAGGTGCTACCGGCCGTTGCCGATCCAGGGGGTTACGCGGCGGAGTTCCATTCGGAGTCGCTGCCCGTCGATTTCGTTGTCTTTACTCCTGCGGCGGAGCGCGAGGACCCTTGCCTCAGTGTCAAGCGGTAGACCGCCACCTTCAGTGAGGGCTGCCGCGCTCGCAATCCATTGAACGCACCAAACGACCGATCTTGAGTTTGAAAAAGCCATCATCATGTTTCTCCATCCCCTGTGCGGATTCCGTGAAGTAGGCTGATCCCGAATCACGGGCGTCCGTGTAGATGGCCAAGCACGGTGGCGCAGTGGGCGCCAGGTCGGATCCCCACCTTCGAGGATGACCGGGATACTGGCGGCCTTCATCCGGAGAGCGAGGGCTCCACGCCGGCGCACGTCGTGGCCCCGTTCGGCGCCCCGCTACGGGCCACGGCGCAGCTCGCGTGCCTCGGCCGCCGGCCGGTTCGCG
>Ga0335069_10010287_pt1 | contig 13259 bp, 6 predicted proteins | sample Lox_Sample_11_FD_206714 | JGI IMG/M metagenome (GOLD analysis project Ga0335069, IMG submission 206714) | Soil microbial communities from Loxahatchee National Wildlife Refuge, Florida, United States - Lox_Sample_1.1 | ecosystem: Environmental > Terrestrial > Soil > Wetlands | place: USA: Florida... | reverse complement strand
CCCATTGCAGGGTGCCGCCGAGCAGGAACACGAGGCTGAGGATCCACGGGTAGATCATCGGCGCGGGAAACGAGGCGGCGAACTGGATGAAGGGTTGGAGCCGGCTGGACAGCTTCGGGTTCAGCCCGATCCAGACGCCGACGGGCACGGTCCAGAGCGTACCAATCGCCACCGCCGCCAGGACGCGGCCGAAGCTGATCACACTGCAGCCCAGAATCTCGAGCCAGTCGCGCGACGGCACCCGCCCGATGAGCACGACGAGCCGGATCCCGCCCCACGCCAGCGCGGCCGCGAGGAGCGCGAGGCCGGCGCGGTAGGACCAGCGGAGCAGAGCCGACGGCTCGGCGGTCGGCGCGGACGCCGCCACCGCGGGCGTCCGATGCAGCGTGAGGAAGCGGCGCCGCATCCCCTCCAGGGCGCGTCCCAGGAGGGTCGCCAGCCGCGACCGCGACAGCCAGAGCTGGAAGGCGGACGGCGCCACCGCGGCGCCGGCAAAGTCGTCGAGCTTGAACCGCCGCGACCAAAGCACGAGCGGCCACCACACGAGCCGGTCGACCACGACGATGATCACCCCCATCGCGGCGATGCCGCAGAGCTGCGCGCGCAGGTCCCCGCGCTCGATCGCCACGCTCATGTACGAGCCGACGCCCGGCACGCGGAAATCCTGGTCGCCCAGCCGGAAGCTCTCGGTGATGCTGAGGAAGAACCACCCGCCGGCCATCGACACCATGCTGTTGTAGAGCAGCCCCTGCGTCCCGCACGGGAGCTCGATCCGCCAGAAGCGGTGCCACCAGTTGAAGCCGTAAAGCTGGCCGAGCAGCCGGAACTCGCCGGGCACGGCCCGCAGCGAGTCGTGGTAGCTGAACGCCATGTTCCACACCTGGCCGGTGAAGATCATGAGCACACAGGCCAGCTCGAGTCCGGTGTTGCTGTGCGGGAACAGGCCCACGAGGAAGAGGACGAGGCCGGGCAGGAAGCCGAGCACCGGGATGCTCTGGAGCACGTCGAGCGCGGGGAGCAGGAAGCGCCGTGCGCTCACGTCGTAGTAGGCCCAGGACGCCACCAGTAGCGTGAAGAGGAGCGAGAAGGCGTAGGCGATCCAGCCGCGGGCGAGCGACAGGACCATGTACTTCGGCAGCGCCACCGGCGACAGGTCGATGTCGACCGAGGAGCGCAGCGGCTGGCGCCACTCGGTCGCGATGCCGGCGGCGGCGACCAGGAGGGCGCCGAGGCCGAACAGCACGAGGACATCGATCCACCACGCGGAGCGGGGGGAATCGGAGGATGACGCGGCCACAGGCACAGGCCGATGGAACCGGCACACCCGGCCCGCTCAAGCGGAATCAATCGCCGGAGTCGGGCTTAATCCCCGGGCTTACAGCCGCCACCAGCGCGCCTGCACCGGTGCGGGCGAGGACCGCGTCCGCAATCCGGCGCGCGGCGGCCGGCCGTGCCAGCACCCGGAGATTCTCGCGCCAGCGCCGCCAGAGCGCGGCGTCGTGATCGAAGGCCCGGCGAATCGCGGCGACGATTTCGCGCGGCGTCTCCGCGAGCAGTCCGGCGCCGTGCCGCCGCAGCAGCTCGCAGTTGCCCTCCTCCTGTCCCGGCACGATCTGGTTCACCAGCATCGGGCAAAGGGCGTTGATCGACTCCTGGGTGGTGGCGCCGCCCGCCTTGCTGATCACGAGGTGGTGCGTCATGAGCAGCTCCGGGATCCGGTCCGTCCAGCCGAGCACCTCGGCGCGGGCGGACGAGGCGCGGACCAGCGCGGCCAGCTCGGCGCGGAGCCCGGCATCGCGTCCGGCCGTGAACGTCACCTGCCATTCGGGGTGCTGCAGCAGCGCGCGCGCGGTCGCGAGGGCGCGCGACCGGCCGGAGTTGATCATGTAGAGCACCCGCCGGTCGGGCGAGTGCGCCGGGTCCGGCGGCGCCAGCTCCGCGGCGCGGTCGGCGAATTCCGGGGCGACCGGAAAGCCGGTGACCTCCACCCGGTCGCGCGGCACGCCGGCCTGTGCGAGGAGCTCCGCCGAATCGCCGTCCGTGACGAACCAGCCCGCCGACGGGGCGCGAAACCACAGCGAGTTGATGGTGAGGGCGTCGGTGACGACGGTGAAGTGCGGCGGGTGGACGGCACCGTCGGACCGCAGGCGCTGCAGCAGCCAGGAATAGACGGGGTAGGTCGACACCAGCGCCACCGGCCGGCGCTCGGCGATGATCCGCGCGAGCAGGCGCGCGTGGCCGTTCAGCGCGCGGAAGAACAGGGGCGCGGTCGCCGACCGGTCGAGCCAGCGGTAGACGCCGCGCCACACGCCCGGGGCGCGATTGATGAGCCCGAGGTAGGCGCGGCGGGTGGTCTCGTTCAGGCGCGGGGCCCGGCGGGCAAAGAGGTCGACCAGCTCGGCCTCGACGCCCGGATGGCGCGCGAACGCGGCCCGGAGGGCGCGGGCGGCGCTGTTGTGACCCTCGCCGTAGCCGGCGGTGAGAAGCAGCACGCGGGTCATCGGGCGGCGGTCGCGATGACCGGAGTGCCCGCCGGTCCGGCCGCCTCGTCGGCCTCGTCCGGGACGTCCCGGACGGGCATCGGGCAGGTGGCGAGAAACTGCTTGAAGGAGATCAGTTCGAACCGGCCGTCGAGGTGTTCGACGATGGCGGTGAGCGACTCGACCCAGTCGCCGGAGTTCAGGTAGTGGATGTCGCCGATCATCTTGTCCGCCGGCGTGTGGATGTGCCCGCAGATCACGCCGCGGCAGCCGCGGCGGCGCGCCAGCGCGGCGATCTGGTCCTCGAAATTGGAGACGAAGCTCACGGCCTGCTTCACCCGCGCCTTGATCGCCTGGCTGAGCGAGAAGTATTCCTGGCCGCGGAGCCGGCGGAACCAATTGTAGGCGCGGTTGAGCCGGAGCAGGAGCGCGTAGCCCAGGTCGCCGAGGTGCGCGAGAAACACCATGTGCTTCACCACGCCGTCGAAGACGTCGCCGTGCAGCACCAGGTAGCGGCCGTGGCTCGTGTCGAGCATGCAGTCCTCGCAGAGGTGGATGCGCTCGAACTGCATCGGCAGCAGGCGCGAGAGAAAGTCGTCGTGGTTGCCACGCAGGTAGATGACGGTGGTGTCCTTCTTCTGCACCAGCGTCAGCACGCGGCGGATGAAGCGCGTGTGCGCCTTCGCCCACCGGCCGTCGCGGCGGAGGCGCCAGCCGTCGATGATGTCACCGTTGAGAATCAGCCGCTCGCAGCGCACGTGCTTCAGGAAGTGCGCGGCCTCGTCGGCCTTGCTGTGCGGCGTGCCCAGGTGGATGTCGGAGAGGATGACGGAGCGGACGTGGAGGACCGGTTTGCTCATGGGCGGGCAGGGGCGGTGAGCGGCGCGGCCGGCACGTGCGCCAGGCGGCGGTCGGGACCCGCGGAGGCGACGACCTCGTGCAGGTCGCGCTCAAATTCGGCGATCACGCGTTCCCAGGAAAGCCCCACGGCCGTGGCGCGGCCGGCGGCGGCGAGCGCGGCGCGGAGGCCGGGATCGCGGGCGAGGCGGACCGCGTGGTCGAGAAAGGCGGCCTCGTCGCCGAGGTCCGCCACGAGCCCGTTTTCGCCGTGGCGCACGAACTCCCGCGCGGCGGCGTAGTCGAAGGCCCCGAGGGCGAGCCCGCTGGCCAGGGCCTCGGTGATGACGTTGCCGAAGGTCTCGGTGACGCTCGGGTGCAGGTAAAGGTCGCCTGAGGCGTAATGGCGGGCGAGGTTCACGCCGGTATAGAAGCCGGTGAACACGACGTCGGGGCGCTGCGCCTGGTAGCGGGCGAGCATCGGACCGTCGCCGACGAGGACCAGCCGGGCCGACGGGGCGGCGGCCTTCACCGCGTCGAAGGCCCGGAAGAGCAGCGTGTAGTTCTTTTCCGCGGCCATGCGGCCGACGTGGAGGACGACGAGGTCGTCCGGGCCCGCACCCCACGAGGCGCGGAGGGCCGGATCGCGCCGGTCCGGCGAGAACAGGGCGGGGTCGACGCCGCGCGAGAGTAGTCGCAGGTTGGCGTAGCCGGCGCGGGCGAGCCGGTCCAGCAGGTCGCGGGTCGGCACGAAGGTGCGCAGGGTGCGGTTGTGGACGTGGCGGAGCCAGGCGGCGACCGCGCCGTGCATCCAGCCGACGCGGTAGTCCCGCGTGTACTGGTCGAAATTCGTGTGAAAACTTGACGTGACCGGCACGCCGAGCCGGCGGGCGACGGAGATGGCGGAGGCCCCGAGCGGCCCCTCGGTGGCGACGTGCACCAAGTCGGGCCGGCTCAAGGTCCAGAGCTGGGCGAGCCGGCGGGACGCCGGCAGGCCCAGGCGGAGCTGCGGGTAGCCGGGGATGGGGATGCCCGGCAGCCGGACCTGACGGCAGGCCAGCCGCTGGGTGACGCTGAAGCGCGGGGACTCGTGGCGCTGGCGCGGCCGGACGATCGTGACGCGGTGCCCGCGCGAAGCGAGGCCGTCGACCAGCCGGCCGAGCGTCATGGCGACGCCGTTGATTTCAGGTGCGTAAGTTTCGGTGACCAGTGCCAGATGCAATCAGTTGCGCCCGATTGGCGGTCGGACCGGCCAGCGAGCGGCGACAGGCTGCCGGGGTTTCGTGCCGGAATCGCGACGGGCGGGTTACGATCCGGTGAAAAGGGCGCCAGAGCCTGGCAAAGCGGCAAAAATTGGAGTTGCACCGGGTGCCCCATACTTTTTAACGGAGAGCTTTTACATACATGCATTCCCACGGGCCGAAGAGGATCTACACTCCTCAGTCACTCGAGTTCTGGTTCGATCGGCTGGAAGCGGATTGGGAGGGGCAATTCGACCCGGTGCAGGTTGAACGGGGCCACACGATGTACCGGGACAGCGAGATCCGGGAGATCGAGTTGGGGACCCGGGACGCGATCATCCACCGCCGCGTCGAGAAGAAGGAGGAATACGCGGTCATCGAATGGGAGGGGGAGTCGATCCGCGTGCGGTCGTCGTCCACCGACCCGCTGCTGGCCAACGCCATCGCGGTTGCCGGGTTGCATGAGATTGAGGAACTGGTGGCGGATGAAATGACCTCGAAGCTTCCCGGCTCGGTCCCGCCGATCGTGCTGGAGGCCCCGGCCGGCGCCGCGGGCGGCGGGAACGGGAACGGGGCGAAGGACGACGGCCCGGCTCGCGACCTGGTGCTCAATTTCACGGCCGCGCCGGAGGGCCTGGTTTTCCTGGCCTATTGGAAACAGGGCCGGAACCGGATCCCGGCGCTGGGCAACACGGCGATCCATCCCAGCGCGGCCGAGCGGGCCAAGCTCATCGCGCTCGCGAGCTACGCGCGCAAGGCCCACTTCCGGTATGGCCAGGCGACACACGCCTACGCGATGGAGTCGCTCGCCGACATCCCGGGTTTCCTGCGCGACGTGCTGCCGCACTGGAAGAAGCAGTTTGCCATCGAGCTCGACGCCAAGGTTGAGACGTTGAAGGCGGGCGCGCGCACGGTCGAAATCGAGGCGGTGGCGGACAAGCGGAACGGCTCCGGCCTGAACCTGAAGTGGATCTTCCGCGCGGGGGAGAATCTGCTGACCGAGGAGCAGGCGGCGGCGCTGCTCAAGCACGGCCGCTCGCCGATCCTGATGCCCGACGTCGGCATCCTCACGGTCGCCCCGGAGAAGTGGGCCAGCCTCCACGAATGGCGGCACAACCTGAGCGAGGCGCGGGCCGACGGCGCGCTGCCGCCGTACCTGATCTTTTCGCTGTTCAACGACAACCGGATCAAGGTCACGCTCGGTCCGGAAATCGAGGCCTGGCGCCAGCGCGTGCTGACCCCGCCCGCCGCGCCGCCGCCGCTGCCCGGATTCCTCCGGCCGTACCAGCGCCGTGGCGTCGAGTGGATGCACCACCTCGGCGAGAGCGACTGTCACGGGCTGCTGGCCGACGAGATGGGCCTGGGCAAGACGGCCCAGGTGATCGCGCTCTTTGCCGCCCGGCCGCTGGCCGACCAGCGCCACCTGGTGGTCTGCCCGGCGAGCGTGGTGCCGGTGTGGCGCGAGGAGCTGGCGCGGTTTTTCCCCGAGGCGAAGTTCGACACGCTCAAGGCGGGCAACGATTTCACCACCAACCCCGGTCCCTGCATCTGGCTCGCGAGCTACACGCAGCTCCGGAAGCACCGGGCGCTGCTCGACTCGACCGAGTTCGGTTATGCGGTGCTCGACGAGGGCCAGTTCATCAAGAATCCCGATGCCAAGGTCACGCAGGCCTGCTTTGCGCTGAAGGCGAAGCACCGGCTGGTCCTCACCGGCACGCCGCTGGAGAACCGGCAGCTCGACCTGTGGTCGATCTTCCGCTACCTGCTGCCCGGGCTGCTGGGCACGCGCGCCTCGTTCGAGGCGGCGCTGGTCCAGAACCGCGAGGCGACGATGCACCGGCTCCGCCAGCAGCTCGCCCCGTTCATCCTGCGCCGCACGAAGAACGAGGTCGCCACCGAGCTCCCGCCCAAGGTCGAGATGGACCTGCTCTGCCCGCTGAGCGACGTGCAGCGCGCCGAGTATTCGCGCATCTGCGCGGAGGGCCTGGCGCGGCTGGGCGAGGACATCTCCGTCGCGCTGCGCGAGAAGTCGTTCGGCTTCCTCGCGCTGCTCACGCGGCTGCGGCAGGTGTGCTGCGATCCCGACCTGCTGCCGTGGCTGAACGCGCCGCTGCCGGATAGCGGCAAGCTGCAACTGCTGGTGGAGAAGCTCGCCGAGGTGGTGGACAGCGGGCACAAGGTGGTGATCTTCTCGCAGTTCGTCACGCTGCTGGACCGCGTGCGCCTGGCGCTCGACACCCATTATCCCGGGCTGCCCCGCTTTGAGATCACCGGCATGACCCTCGACCGGCAGAAGCCGGTGCAGCAGTTCCAGACGGCGGCCGGCGCGGCCGTCATGCTGGTCAGCCTCAAGGCCGCCGGCACGGGCATCACCCTGCATGCCGCGGACTATGTCTTCCTGCTGGATCCCTGGTGGAATCCCGCGGTGGAGGACCAGGCCATCGACCGCGTGCACCGGATCGGCCAGACGAACACGGTGTTCGTCTACCGGATGGTCACGGCCGGCACCATCGAGGAGCGCATCCAGGCCCTCAAGGCGGACAAGAAGGCGCTCTTCGACCAGCTCGTCGGGCACGCGACCGGCGACTTCGAGTGGAGCAAGCATTTCAGCTCGCTGCAGAGCCTCATCCAGCTGACCGCCACCGAGACGGGCGAGACCGACCTGCTGAACGCGGCCATCGCACCCAACCCATCGCCCTGAGCCGGGGGTCCGGTCCGGTGCGGACTTGGCCGCGTAATATTTGCGATGAGGATTGCCCTGGGCCTTCCGGCCCGCGAGGCTAGTGTCTTACCCCATGGGAGATGCGCCTGAGGCCCAAGCAACGCCGGCGGGCCGCCGCCCGCCCCTTTGGCTGGTCTTCTCCATGGTGGCGGCTGGATGTTATATCGGCTGGCATCTCACTGCGCCCGGTGGCGGTCACGCCATGCAGGTGGTGAATCTGGGGTTCATCACGGCATTGTGCTGGACCGGGGCGTGGGTGATGGGCCGCGCCGCGGCCCGGGGCGACCTGCCCCCGTCGGTTCGACGCGGGCTCGCCTGGGTGACGACGGTGCCCGCGCTGGCGGGGGTGGGTGCGGTCGTGATGCTGGTGAAGGACCTGCTCAATGCCCGGTCGAGCGGTGGTGTGCTGGCGCTCGAGGATGTGTTCTACCTTGCAGTTTATCCGATCTCGGCGATCGGGCTGATGTTTCTGCCGCGGGGTGCGGGCCCGACGACCGGACGGTGGCGCATGGTAGTGGATATGGCGGCCTTTTTTGTCGGGGTCGGGGTGCCATTCGCGCTTTTTGCCCTCTGGCCCACCAACCAGCCTCCGGGCGGCGGCAACCTGCCGATGACCCTGATCTGGTCGCTGATGTCCTTCTGCGGCATGATCAGCATCAACGCCTGCCTGCTCTCCCGGCTGCCGCTGCCGTCGCGGGCGGCTCTCTGGACGCTGCTGGCGGGTCTCGGCGTGCTTTGGCTCGACGACCTGGTCTTCGACTTGGTGAGCGTGGCGCGCGTGGTGGTGGATAGCCCAATCAACTGGACGAACATTGTGAATGCCGTTGGGCTCTCGCTCTTTTTGGTTGCAGCCTGGCGGTTCCGGACGGACCCGATGCCGGTGCGGCCGACGGTCCGTCCGGCGGCCTTCAGTCCGGTGCCGATGATCACCATCGTGGTGATTGCCACCTGGTCCGGGATCATGGTCGTGCGCGGCTGGACGAACCCGAGCCTTTCGGCCCGGGTGCTGGTGAGCCTCGTGATCCTCCTAGTGGTCCTTCTGGTGCGCGAGGTCTTCGTCCTCCGCGAGAGCATGCGGTGGGTCGCGATCGAGGCGGAGCGCGAGAGCTGGGAGCGGTTCGAGGCAATGGTGCGGGATTCCTCGGACGTGATGATGCTGTTGGATCCCACGCGGTGCATCCGCTTCGCCAGTCCGGCCACCTTCGCCGTGCTGGGGTATTCGGCCGAGCAGCTGATGGGGGTGCAGATCCTGAGCCTGACCCATCCGGAGGATCGGGCGGCGGCGGCCGAATTCCTCAGCCAGGCGACGCCGAATTCCGATCCCGGTGCGCGGCGGATGCTGCAGTGGCGGCTGCGGAAATCCACCGGGGTCTACCGCGATTTCGAGTCTACCGGAAGTCATCTGGTGACCGGGCGATCGGCGGGCGGGCTGGTGCTGAATTCGCGCGACGTCACCGAGCGGGCAAAGGTGGAGGAGCAACTGAGGCAGGCGCAGAAAATGGAGGCGGTCGGCCGTCTGGCGGGGGGCGTGGCCCACGACTTCAACAACCTGCTCGCGGTGGTCCTGGCCAATAGCGAGCTGGCCCGGTTGAGTCTGCCCAAGGACCACCCGGCATCGCTGGACCTCGAGGAGATCGGGCGGGCCGCGCGACGCGGAACCACGCTGACCACCCGCCTGCTGGCGGTCGGTCGCCGGCAGAACCTGCGCCCGCAGGTCTTTGCCCCGGTCCAGTTTCTACGCAACTTTGCCGCCAGCCTGTCCCCGGGCCTCGGCGCGGGCATCCGGCTGAACGTGCAAGTGCCGGACGACGTCGGCTGCGTGCGGGCCGACCCCGGCGATCTGGAGCAGGCGCTGGTCAATCTGACCAACAACTCGCGCGAGGCCCTGCCGGCAGCCGGCGGCACGATTACCCTTGGTTTGCGGGACGACACGCCCAACGGCCCGCTGGAGGGCGAATTTCTCGCGGCGCCGCCCGTCCGGTGTGCGGTGATCACGATCGCCGATGACGGGACCGGGATGGATGCGGCCGTGCGCAGCCGCCTGTTCGAACCGTTCATCTCCACGAAGGGAGCCCGGCGCGGAGCCGGTCTGGGGCTGGCCGCGGTCTTCGGCATCATCCGCTCCGCCGGAGGTGGAATCACCGTCCGCAGCGCTCCGCGCCAGGGCACGACGGTCGAGCTCTGGCTGCCCGTGGTCAAGTCTCAGGCGGACGGCCAGGAGAAATCGCCGGCGCCGACGGGCTTGGGCACGTCTGCGCCGGTGACGATCCTGCTCGTCGAGGATGAACCCGATCTCCGCCGCGTGGCGCAGCGGATGCTGGAGGTGAAGGGCTTTCGGGTGCTGGCGGCCAGTGGCGCGGCCGAGGCTCGCGCCTTGCTCGCCCAGCCCGCGGGTGCCGACGTGAGGCTGCTCCTGAGCGATGTCATAATGCCGGGGGAGAGCGGACCGCAGCTGGCGGCCAGCCTGCTCAAGAGCCGGCCACAGCTTCGGGTGCTGTTCATGTCCGGCTACGTTGGCGACGAGCTGCGAACCGAGGAGCTCGTTCGCGCCGGCGGACATCTGCTCCAGAAGCCTTTCACCGCCGACGACCTCGCAGCCAAGGTGCAGCAGGTGCTGAGCGCGCCGCTTGGTCGGGCAGGAGCGTAGCCGGGGCTTGCCAAACTGCGCTCGCCCGCGCGGCCAAGGATTTTGGCCCCAGGCGAATCTTCTCTCCGACACCTTGGCCGGTCGCGACACTCGACGGGAGTTTTTTCGTCGCAAGATATTGGGCCATAATAGGATAAGGCGACACAGAAACGCCGATGCAAATTGATGAAAAATGGGCCGATTAGACTGATAATCCGCTGATCATGCCTTCGGGTTCAGACTCCAACGCGCCCATGGATCTCCGGCGTGCGCCTGCATGGCTGCACGGGATGCTCGCATTGTGCGCGATCTACATCGGTTGGCATCTGACTGGGCCAGGGAGGTCGCATTACGAGCAGCTTTGCAGCATCGGCTTCCTCACGGTGATGAGTCCGGTGGCATTTGCCTTGATGGTGAAGGCGGCGCGGCGCCCCGAGCTTCCAGCCGGGGTGAGGCGGGCCTTGGCGTACATCGCCGGCGGCATCGGACTGATGACCATCGGCAGCGCGATCATGATCTACAAGGTGCTTGCGCGCACGGCGACGACCGCCAACTCCTTTGGCCTCGAGGATGCGCCGTTTCTCGCGGGTTATCCGGTGTCGATCATCGGTCTGTTGTATTTCCCGCGCACCCGAAACCTGGTGGCGGGGCCGTGGCGCATCCTGGTCGACGGCGCGGTCTTCGTGGTGGGCGCGGGCGTGCCGCTGTGGCTGTTTGCGATCAAGCCGGCGATCGTGGCGATGGGGCTCGGAGAGGCGGCGCAGATCATCGCGTACCCGATCATGGCTTTCGTCGGCATCATCACGGTGAACGCCCTCCTGCTGTCCGGCACGCCCGTGCCGTCCCGCGCGGCGTTCTGGACCCTGCTCGGGGCGCTGGGTCTCTCCTGGGTGGCGGACATCATCTTTTCGCTCGACGGCGCGGCCGACGTCATCGGCAACGGTCCGATCAACTGGGTAAACATCGCCAACGCGCTTTCGCTTTCGCTGTTCATGATCGCCGCGTGGCGGTTCCAGGCTGAGCCGGTCTCGCCGCGGCTCGCGGGGCGCCCGGCCGCGGTCAGTCCGGTGCCGCTGATCACGATTGTGGCGGTGGCCGCCTGGTCGGCGCTGGTCCTGGTCATGGGCCGGCCGGACGCCGGGATGAGCGAACGCATGGTCCTGAGCCTGGTCCTCCTTCTCGTGCTGCTGCTGATCCGCGAGACCCTGGTGGTGCGCGAGGGCATCAAGTTTGCCGCTGCCGAGGCCCAGCGGGAAAGCCGGGCCCGGTTCGAGGCGATGGTCCGGCACTCCTCGGACGTGATCATGGTGGTCGACGAGATGCGGCGCGTGGTGTTCGCCAGCCCGGCCACGGCGCTCGCGCTGGGCCTGCCGCCCGAAAAGCTTCTCGGCCGGGACCTCATCGATTTCGCCCATCCGGACGACCGGGAGCGTGGCATGCAGTTCTTCGTCGAGCTGATGCAGCGCTCCGACAAGGAGTCGTCCCATAGCGTGCAATGGCGCCTGCGCCACGCCGACCGGTCGTACCGGCACTTTGAGACGGCGGGCAGCAACCTGCTCGAAGAACCCTCCGTCGGCGGCCTGGTATTGAACTCCCGCGACGTCACCGAGCGGATGCTGCTCGAGGACCAGCTCCACCAGGCCCAGAAGATGGAGGCCGTCGGCCGGCTCGCCGGCGGCGTCGCCCACGATTTCAACAACCTTCTCGCGGTGGTGCTGGCCAACAGCGAGCTCGCGCTGCTCGGGCTGCCGGAGAACCACCCGGTGCGCGCCGACCTCGAGGAGATCAAGCGCGCGTCGACCCGCGGCTCGGCGCTGACCGGACGCCTGCTCTCGTTCGGCCGCCGGCAGAACCTCCAGCCACAGGTGGTCTCGCCCGCCCGGCTGCTCCAGGACACGCTGCCCTTCCTGCGCCGGACGCTGGGCGACGCGGTGAAGCTGTCAACCCATGTCGCCGCCGAGACCGGGTGCATCCGGGCGGACCCGCGGGACGTCGAACAGGCCCTGATGAACCTCGCCACCAACGCGCGCGACGCCCTGCCGCGGACTGGCGGCACGCTCGCCATCAGCCTGCGCGCCGAAACGCTGGCCAAGCCGCTGGTCAGCGAGTACCTCACGGCCCAGCCGGGCCGTTACGTCGTGCTGGCCGTGGTCGACAATGGCGCCGGCATGGATGAAAACACCCGCACCCGGCTGTTCGAGCCGTTCTTCTCCACCAAGGAGCGTTCGCGCGGCGCCGGCCTCGGCCTGGCCGCCGTGTTCGGCATGGTGAAGACCGCCGGCGGCGGCATCGTGGTGCGCAGCGCGCCGGGCCAGGGCACCGCGATCGAGCTGTGGCTGCCCGAGCAGGCCTGCGTGATCGAGGAAAAGGCGGCGGTCCCGGCGGCGGCCCCGGCCGACCGCAAGGCGCGCAAGATTCTGCTGGTCGAGGACGAGGATGGCGTGCGCCGCGCCACCCAGCGCATGCTGGAGGCCCGGGGTTACACCGTGCTGGCCGCGAGCGACGCCCGGGAGGCACGCAGCGTGTTCGAGCAACCCGCGGCGCGCGACATCGACCTGCTGCTCACCGACGTCATCATGCCCGGCCAGAGCGGACCCGTGCTGGCGGCTGACCTCGTGCGGAACCGGCCGCAGCTCCGCGTGCTTTTCATGTCGGGCTACACGGGAGACGAGTTGAAGACCGACGAGATGGCGCGCACCGGCGGCCAGCTCCTGGTCAAGCCCTTCTCGGCCGAGGACCTGACCGCGCGGGTGCGCCAGGTGCTCGAGGCCCCGGCGGCCCGGGGCTGAGCCCCGCGACGAGGCAGTTGAAGCTTTCACGCCCCCGGTAAGCGCCGGCCGATGAGGCTGGTTGACGACGGGACCACCGGCGACTGACGGCGGTCGGGAAACCGACGCCAAGCGGCGGGAGCGGCCGACTGACCGTGGGTCCAGGCGCCGGCGTTGGAACCGGTGCCGGGAGTGGGGGCGCGGGCCGATGTTTCGCCGTCGGGCCGGGCCCGATGGCGAGAACGGGGGCGGGGGCGCGCTTTTCCCGGTTTGTCACACGTTCGTCACGAGACCGTAACACCGGCCCTCTAGTCTGGTTGCTCGGCTGGCGTTCGCGCCGGCCCAGCTCATCCGCTTCACGCACATAACCGAAAACCAGTCATGCTTAACCTAACCACTAGAACTCTCGTGTCGGCTGCCGCGCTCCTTTGCGCCAGCGTCGCAATGGCGCAGGACAAGGCCCTGCTCGATATCCTCATCAAGAAGGGTATCGTCACCAGCGACGAGGCCACGCAGCTCACCAAGGAGCTGGCCAAGGCAAACGCAGCCACCGATGTCACGACGTCGGGCGCCAAGAATCTGGCT
>Ga0335069_10010286_pt1 | contig 13259 bp, 8 predicted proteins | sample Lox_Sample_11_FD_206714 | JGI IMG/M metagenome (GOLD analysis project Ga0335069, IMG submission 206714) | Soil microbial communities from Loxahatchee National Wildlife Refuge, Florida, United States - Lox_Sample_1.1 | ecosystem: Environmental > Terrestrial > Soil > Wetlands | place: USA: Florida... | reverse complement strand
TAACTGGCTGTTTTTTCAAATATATAGCGAGGATAAAGATTTCGTGAAGCGGCTGGCGGTTGGCTTCGTTTTTGCGGTTTTGGCCCTTGCGGATGAGGGCATGTGGCTCTTCGACCATTTCCCCAAGGCTCACGTGGAGCAGAAGTACGGATTCAAGGTCAGTGACGATTTTCTGCAGCACCTCCAGCGTGCGTCGGTTCGTTTTAACAACGGCGGCTCGGGTTCGTTTATATCGCCGCACGGGCTCCTCTTTACCAACCATCACGTCGGCGAGGACTGCATCCAGAAGCTGAGTTCCGCAGAGCACGACTACATGGAGAACGGTTTTTCGTCGGCTAGCGAATCGGAGGAGAAGGCTTGTCCTGACCTCGAGGTAAATATTCTCCTCAGCACGAAGGATGTAACCGAACGAGTCAATCGGGGAGTTTCAGACAGCACGCCTAGCGCAGATGCCAACCGCATGCGCAAGGCCGCCATCGCCTCGATCGAGAAGGAATGTTCGGCATCAAGCGGTAACCGCTGCGACGTTGTGGCGCTTTATTCGGGCGGCATCTATAGCCTCTACCAATACAAGAAATATACCGACGTCCGGCTGGTATTCGCGCCGGAATTCAGCATCGCTCAGTTCGGCGGAGATCCTGATAATTTTACTTATCCCCGGTACGATATCGATTTTTCATTGTTCCGAGCTTACGAGAATGGCAAGCCGGTTTCATCGCCGGACTATCTGGCTTGGAGCCATGAAGGCGTGAAAGACGGCGAACTGACGTTTGTCTCCGGAAATCCTGGATCTACGGGCAGGCTGCAGACCATCGCGCAGATGCAGTTCAGCCGTGATGTTTCCTATCCGGTGATTCTCGCCATGCTCAAGGCGGAGATCGATAAGTTGCTGGAGTTCGGCCACAGGAGCGCCGAGAACAAACGTATAGCGCAGGACTACCTGGACACCGATCAGAACAGCTACAAAGCGTTCGATGGCTTCGAGGCCGGCTTGAAAGATCCGAAGTTGATGGAGCGCAAGCGCGACGAAGAGCGCAAGCTGCGTGCCGCTATCGACGACGATCCCGCAAAGAAAGCGAAGTTCGGCGGGATTTGGGATGAAGTCGCTTCCGCCTACAAGGCTTACGCCGCCTTTTTCAAGCCGTACTATCTGTTGGAAATCCGCCCTGACAATTCACAACTGTTCGCCATCGCCCGCCAGATCGTCCGCTACGCCGAGGAGAAGCAGAAGCCCAATGGCCAGAGATTGGGTGGTTACCAGGAGGCCGGTCTTCCGTCGTTGGAGCAGCAAATGTATTCGACCGCGCCGCTCAACGATGCGGTTGAAGAGTTGCTGCTGGCCGAGCAATTCCGTTTTCTCGAACAGGAATTGGGAGCAAACGACCCTTCGGTAAAGGCCGTGCTGGCCGGGAAGACACCACAGCAAGCTGCGCATTCCTACATCTCCGCTAGCAAGATCCAGAACGTCGACGAACGAAAGCGGCTGGCGCACGATTTGGAAGCCGTCCGAAGCTCCAATGACGCCATGATCCGGCTTGCATTGCTGCTGGATGGCCCCGCGAGGCGATATCGTAAGCGGTTCGAAGATATAGTGGAGGCTGTTATCACCTCCAGCGCGTCGAAGATCGCGCAGGCGCGGTTCGCGGTTTACGGCGCTAACGAATACCCAGATGCGACGTTCACCTTGCGGCTCTCATATGGTCCGGTGATGGGATATTCTGGCGCGCCGTACGCGACCAATTTTGCCGGCCTATATAAGCACGCAACCGGCAAGGATCCATTCAAGCTGCCACCAACGTGGGTCAAGGCAAAGTCGTCGCTTGATTTGAATACGCCTTTCGATTTCGTCACCACCGCCGACACGCACGGAGGCAATTCCGGCAGCCCGACAGTCAACACAAAGGGCGAAATTGTCGGAATACTGTTCGACGGCAACCTGGAAGGTTTACCGAATCGCTACCTCTACACCGAAGATCGCGCGCGATCCGTCCATCTGGCCAGCAACGCCGTCATCGAAGCCTTGCGCAAGGTCTACCATGCAAACCGCATCCTCGACGAGCTCGGAATGCGGTAAATGAGGAAGCCGCTTACCTGTTTATCTCATTTGTATCCGTAGCTCGCCAGAATCTGCTTGCCGTCGCCCTGCAGCAGGAAATCAACAAATTTCCTGGCGGCCTCCTGCCGATGTGATTTCGCGACAATTCCAAGCTCCTGATTGATTGGCTGGTGAAGGCTCTCATCGACTGTTAGCGTTTTACCGGCCTCATGCAGGACCAGGGAATACGCAGTGAACACCGCGTCAGCGTTCTTCGATGTCCCATACTGCTTGGCCATACTGATGTTCTCGGCGTAGACCACCTTGGACTGCAATTGTTCCCACAAGCCAAGCCGCCGCAGTGAATCGACTGACGCCTGACCGTAAGGCGCCAGCTCCGGCTTGGCGATCGCGATCACGCGAACCGCACCGGCCGTCAGGTCCTGGATCCGGTTCACGGGCACTCGGGCAGGATCAGGAATCCACAGCGCCAGAACTCCGCGGGCATAGACCGCACGGCTCCCAGCGTACAGCAGCTCTTTTCGCTCCAATGCAGCCACATGCTCGGAATCAGCCGCCGCGAAGACATCGAATGGCGCCGAATTCTCGATCTGCTGCTCCAATTGCGCGGTCGACGCGAAACTGAACACCGCACGTATCCCGGACTGTTTTTCGAAAGCCGGTCCGATCTGGTGCATCACATCGGTCAGGTTGGCGGCCGCACCTACGGTGATCGATCTCGCTCGCGGCTCCGGGCGGCAGGAAATCAGTGCTACAGTGGCCAATGCCGCGACGCCAAGCTGTCTCATCGCAACCATCATAACTTGCGGCGCTGTCTTGTCAGCAAGACAATGAAATTTGTATTAGACAACCAATGGAGACCCGAACCCAACTCCACGAAATCCGAGAGCGCCGGGGGATTTCCGCCGCGCAGCTCGCAAAGCTCACCGGCGTCAGCCGGCAAACGATCTACGCCATCGAGGCCGGCGACTATGTGCCGAACACCGCCCTCTCGCTCCATCTGGCGAAGATCCTGGAAGTGGGCGTGGAGGATCTGTTCCAACTCGAGGGTGATACCGTAGCGGCTCCGCCGCAAGTCACCGTCGATCTGGTTGCCTCCGCGTCGCTGCAAAAAGGCCAGCCGGTGCAACTGTGCCGGGTCGGCAAACGGATAATCGGCGTATCGGCGGCGCCGCAACCGGTCATGCTCCAGATGGCGGACGGAGTAATCATCGAGCAGACGAAACGTGCGCGAGCAAAAGTACAGATGTTCGAGAATGAGCCGGAGGCTGGCAAGCGCCTGCTAATCGCAGGGTGCGATCCAGGAATCGCCCTGCTGGCTCATCCGCTGCTCCAGGTAGACGGTGTCGATCTCGTCGTGGCCCAGGCAAGCAGTCATCAGGCGCTTGACTGGCTCAAGCAAGGCAAAGTACACGTGGCCGGGACTCACCTCCGCGACGCCACCACTGGCGAGTACAACCTTCCGGTGATCCGCCGCCTGTTCAAGCAAGGCGTGGTGAAAGTAGTAACCTTCGCGATCTGGGAGCAAGGCCTAGTGGTTCGCAGCGGCAATCCGAAAGGCATTCGGGACATTGCCGACCTCGCCCGCAACGACATCCACATCATTAATCGCGAAAAAGGCGCAGGCAGCCGCGACCTGCTGGACCAGAAGCTCAAGGACGCCGGAATCTCGTCCGATCGCGTAATCGGCTACGAGCGGTTGGCGCCTGGTCACTTGCCAGCCGCACTCGCAGTAAGTCAGGGAGAGGCCGACTGCTGCATCGCGACCAGGTCGGCCGCGCGGGCTTTCGGTCTCGGCTTCCTCCCGCTCGCCACCGAGCGATACGACCTGGTTTTCCGCCGGACAGAGCTTCGGCTCCCAGCCGTCCAGGCGATTCTGGACGTTCTCAACCGCGCGGCAGTCCGTCGAAAGTTGGAAATGCTTGCCGGGTACGACACCAGCAAGACCGGCGAAGTTTTGGTCAACTAGCCATGCTTAGAAATGCAGTTTTACCGCGAATTCGAAGTCGCGCGGGTTGCCGGCGCTCGCAATCGTGCCGAACGCTGCCGTGCCAAAGCTGCCGCTTGGATCGTTAAGCGGCGGCGTATTGGTCACGTTGAAAGCTTCGGTGCGAAACTCGCAGCGGAAGCGCTCGGTGATACGAAAAGTCTTCCCGATCATCAGGTCGGCCTCTTGCAATCCCGGGCCGCGTATGGGGTTGCGCGAACTATTGCCTATGTTGAACTGGCCGACTCCCGCAAAATCGGCGATATTGAACCACTCGCTCGCGCTGCGGTTCGCGAAATCATTCGGATCGCCGATGCGATTCGGCCGCTGCACCGCAAAGCCGAGGTTCGATAGATTGTTGGTCGCCTGTGTGACCGGAACACGGTCGCCGGCCTGTACTCGAACCAGACCGCCGATCTGCCAGCCGGAGATTTTCCACAATCGTGGAATATCGTAGACCCAGCCGGCCGAGAAGACGCGCGGAATGTCTCCGGTAGAGAGGTCCCTTTCCAGGTGGCGGTTGAATGCATCGGCCACGCCGATCGTGGTCAGCACCGGACCGCTGAAGATCGCCTGCGAGAAATAAGTGGACGCGTCGTCCATCAACTTCGAGAACGTGTAAGCAAACGTAAACGTCAGACCGTGCGAGAATCGCTGTTCCAGCTTCGCTTCGAAGGCGTCGAATGTTGAATTGGCGACGTTGTCGCGAAACAGCGCGATATTTGTAAATCGAGGATACGCACGAAGCAGTTGCTGCTGGGTGATTGTCGTACCACCCAAGGAAGAAGATGCCGGAATGTGACCAAAGAATGGATTCGGAACCTTCTGAAGCAGGGCCGTACCCAGCGCAAGATCCGCCGCCGGCAGTTGATTGAGGTTCGCCTCTGGCAAGCCCAGCCGCGTATTCTTGGATCCTAAGTACCCAACCTCTAGATTCAAGTTGCTGCGGAACGTTTTCTGCAGCGTGAAATTCCATTGTTGCGAGTAACCCGACCCATTGTTTCTTTGGCTGGCGAATGCGCCTTGCCCCAGCGCCGCGTTGGGACTGGGCGCCACGACCTGTACCGACGGCCCGCTGGAAAGCAGGAACGCCGGTGCAATATTGTCCGGCGATTGCAGACCTAGCGTTTGGATAAACGGGAATTGCGGCAATGTGAACGGCGTCGTGATGCCCGACTGCTCGAACCACACCATGCCGTATCCGGCACGGGCGACGAACGTGTCGCTGACTCGGAGCGCTGCACCGGCCCTCGGTCCGAAATCGCAGCATTCCAGATCGCGCGCCGTACTCGGAAATTCCAGTAACTGGCTGTTCAGGTTGAAGACCGAACCTTGGTGACTTACTTCGGTGGACGGGAAGTTCAGCGTGTATCTTGTTCCTAGATTCAGTGTCAGTCGATTGGAGACCTTCCACTCGTCGCCGGCGAAGGCTTCGACAATGTGCGCCCGCTCTTGCAGCTTCCGGCCTTGAACATCGATGGTGAAGGCATTCACCTGTCCGAGCAGCAACGACGCAAGAGCGCTACCGTTGCTCATTGCGGTAAACGTGTAACTGCCGGTTGGATTCGGCGGCTGCAAGACGTCCAGCGCTTCGCGCCGCAGATCGATCCCGAACTTGATCGTGTGCCGTCCTTTGACCATGGAGAACGTGTCCAGGAATTCGGTTACCGAGGTCGTGAATCGGGCATTGGCGGCAGACGTCGGCCCGATTTGTTGAAAGCCGGTTACGTTGAAGATTGGCAGGACCGAGGAAAACGGAGTTGAGGGCACGCCCTGAATCGTGATGCCGCCATTCGGCAACGACGTTTGATTCAGGTCGCGGCGCGTGTATCCAAATCGAGCCTGACTCAGTGTGGTCGGCGAGATACCCCAGTCGTATTCACCGATAGCCTGATCGCCGCGCGTGAGTGCGTGGCCGATAACGCCCGACGTTAAGCTGCCGCTGCCATCGGGCAATGGCGTCACCGGATTGTCATCGTCGTGAGAGTACGAATACCGGCCGAAAACGCGATGATTGGAGCCGAAGTTACGGTCGACGCGAGCATCCAGCTGATCCTGATCGTCCGGCTCCACCGCAAGGCGCGAGAAGTTGTTCGCATTGTTCGACGTGACACGATTGGGCGCCGGATAGCGCTGCAACACTTGCAGTCCGATCGGGTCGACTTTGCTGGCAGGGGTGGAAGCGATCAAGTTCTGAATCTGCGTCAACGTGGGTACCGTGCTGAGGCGCGTAATGCCGGTGCGGAGCCGCGTGCCTTGCCAATCGACGAAGAAGAACGTCTTGTTTTGCTGGATCGGTCCTCCGGCTGCGACACCGTATTGGTTGCGCCGGAACTCCGGATTGCGTCCCGGAGGCGCAAAGTAGTTTCGAGCATTCAGATCCTCATTGCGGAAGAATTCGAACAGCTTCCATGGAACTCGTTGCTGCCTGATTTTCCATTCACCATTACGGTTCCACCGTTCGAGCGTCCGTACTCGGGCGAGTAAGCATTGACATTCAGCTTAAATTCTTCAATCCCGTCGATCACTGGGTAGAACACCACCTGTCCAGGTTCGGGTTGCAGCGCGCTAATACCGTCGAACAGATATTCGTTCGTTCGCGGACGGCTGCCATTGATGCGCGGAAGGAGCGAGCCACCGCCCGGCAGCAAGACTCCCGGCGAGAGCGCCACGAGTGGAATGAAGTTGCGTCCGTCGAGTGGCAGAGTGTCCACCTTGGCCTCCTCTACATTGAAGCTCACGCTACCTGACGTCGTCTGCAGCAGCGGCGCTTGAGCGACCACTTCGACTGATTCCGTTGGCTGGCCTAGAGAGAGCTTGATGTTCACCGACACCTGTTCGGCGATCCGTAGCCTGATCCCCGACTGCCGATGAGTACGAAAACCCGGCTGTTCGACGGTGACGATGTAATCGCCTGCTGGCAAACCAAGCAAATGATACTCGCCGCGCTCATCCGTTGTTCCGGCAAAGCGGGTAAGCGTAGCCTGTTCCTCGGCCTGCACGCGAGCGTGCGCGACAGGTGAGCCGCTAGGGTCCTCGATCGACCCGAACAGCTCCGCTTTTCCTGCTTGGGCATAGCAGAAGGAAGCTAATGCCACGAGGATTAGGAGGAGGCGCATGTCTTGTCTAGTATACAAGACAATGTAATTCACACGAGGCCGTTGGGCGAGCCTCTGGCTTGCTCAGGCGCAGCGCCGAGCGCGCCACTGTTTGATCGCGCACTTCGCGGCGCGCGATCGCAAGCCGGAGGCATGCGCAACGTTTGTCATTCTTTCCCCTTGATCTCAAACCCTGGAAGGAATATTCTATGTTCAATTTCGATTGCTTCAGACGGCTGCGTCTCTTCGGGAGCAGCCGCCAGTTGGGGGAATATCATGTACCGCATACCGGTAGTGTGCGCTGTCACTTCTTTCCTCGCGCTCTCCAGCGCGCAGGTTCAACAACAAACTGAAACCGATAAACTTCCGATTCAACGCATCGTGCTTTATAAGAATGGCGTCGGCTATTTCGAACACCTGGGCCGCGTTCGCGGGAGCCAGGACGTCACCATTCCGTTTACCTCGGGTCAGCTCAACGATGTTCTGAAGACGCTGACCGTTCTCGATCTTGATGGTGGCCGGATCGCCAGTGTCGCCTATGACTCTTCCACGCCCATCGACCGGCAGTTGAGCGACATGCATCTCCCGTATGGCGAGAAGACCTCGCTCTCGGATTATCTCGGAGCGCTCCGCGGCGTACGACTGGAAGTTCGCAATGGAACGGCGGTGACTACCGGCCGGCTATTGAGTGTCGAGCGGAAAACAAGGATCTCCGGCGGAACGACCCTCGAAGTCGACTATCTTTCATTAATCACCGATGCCGGCGAACTCAAGACCACTGAGGTCTCGCCGTTATTCTCCATCCGGTTGCTCGATCGCGGCATGGCAAGCAAGCTCGGCCACTTTCTGGATATCGTCGCGGCCGCGCGCGATGCCGACGTGCGACGCATGGTGGTATCGAGCCAGGGAAACGGCGAGCGATCTCTGTTCGTCAGCTACATCAGCGAAGTGCCGGTGTGGAAAGCGACTTACCGGATCGTGCTGAAAAAGAACAGCAGTACTCTCCTGCAAGGTTGGGCGATCGTCGACAACGTCACCGGAGAGGATTGGGACAAAGTCACGCTGTCGCTCGTGGCCGGTGCGCCGCAGTCGTTCATTCAAAATCTGTCACAACCCTACTATGCACGGCGACCGGTGGTTCCGCTTCCCGAGAGCACCAACCCCACGCCGCAGACATTTGAGGCCACGCTGCTGTTGGCCGATGCCAGGCTTTCCGGTACGATCACCGACCCAAGCGGCGCTCTGGTGGCGAACGCGACCGTCAAGGTCTTCGCCAACGGAGCACTGGCCGGCCAAACGCAGGCCAACTCCGCCGGGGAATATCAATTCCAATCGCTTCCGGAGGGACCGGTCCTCTTGCAGGTCGACAGCCCTGGATTCCAGCGCGCCGTTATAAACGGCATCGCGGTCTCCAAGCAAAGAAACGCGCGACAGGATGTCACGCTGAACCTTGGTGCCGCGAACTCGACCGTAGATGTGACCGCATCCGCGCCGCGCCTACAGGCTCAGACGGCGGAGTTAGTGCAAGTGCAATCGCGCGGGGCGGGCAGCGGCTCGATGCTCGGCTCGGGAGCGGGGCTCGGCGGCAGGGGACGGACAACTGCGCTAGGGAAAATCGGAGGAGCGTCGGGAGGCGGCGTCTATTCTGTCAGCTCTGCCCGCGAGCGCCTGGAGTCGGCTGCGGCTGCCCAGGAACTCGGCGATCTCTTCGAATACCAGCTCAAGGAGCCGATCACGATTCGGAAAGACCGCTCGGCCCTCGTCCCCATCGTCCAGTCCAACATCAGCGCCGAAAAGGTTTCCGTTTGGAATGAGCAGAGCGGTCTACGGCGTCCCGAGCGCGCGCTCTGGCTGACCAATTCCAGCGGCCTGACACTCGACGGCGGCAGCTTCAGCGTGCTCGAAGAAGAGACCTTCGCGGGCGAGGGTATTTTTGAGCCGATCCGTCCGGGTGAGAAGCGGTTGGTCTCCTACGCTGCCGATCTCGCGCTAAACGTGAGCTCCAAACTCGCGAGCGATCAGCAGCGCGTGTCGCGGGTGTCCATCCATCAAGGCGTGTTGACGCAGACGAGCGAGATACGAGAGCGGAAGACGTACACCTTTCGTAACGAGGATAGTTCGCCGCGAGTGGTGATCGTGGAACACGCGGTACGGACCGGGTATGAATTGCGCGGCGACGTTCATCCTGCGGAAACCACCGACGGATGGATGCGCTTCCGGCTTTCCGTGGATCCGAAGCAGACTTCGTCGCTGACGGTGGACGAAGCCCGGCCGATTCAGACCACCTATCAGGTTTCGAACATCACAAACGCCGAAGTGGCCGTTTTCATTCGCGAAAAGTCGATCGATGCCGCCATCGAGGAAGCGCTGCGCCGCATCGTTGCTCAAAAAGCAATCATCGCTGATCTCGACAGCAAGAAAGAAGAGTGCGACGACCAGATCGAAAAGATCTTCGACGATCAACAGCGCCTTCGCGAAAACATGAAGGCCCTCAAAGGAAGCGCCGAAGAGAAGGCGCTTTTGCAACGCTACACGCAGCAACTGCACGGACAGGAGAATCTCCTCGAGGCATTGCGCAAACAGAGCGAACAACTCGAAGGGCAAAAAAACAGCGCTCAGAGTGCTCTAGACAAGATGATCGAAGAACTGTCACTCGACGTGAAGCTGTAAGGGTTTAAAGACTCTTCAGTTGTGGATGGTGATCAGCACACCCGTCTGAGTCGTGCCGTTGCCATACGTTGCAGTGATGGGTTGGTCACCATTTGCGAGCGACGATGGAATGACCACATTGAACTGAAACTCGCCGGGATAAGCGAGACCCGCGTACTGCACCTTCGCGTTCACGCCTCCGATTTGAATCGCTGGCAATGGCGATAGGGTGCCTGACTGCAACGACGATCCCGGCGTGATCGGGACATTCGTTTGCCCGAATCCGTTGGCGTAGATCATCACTACCTCGCCGGGCTTGGCCGGGCTGGAACCGGGATACAAGCCGGTGGGAGCGATTATGGCTCCGCCTGCGTGCACCGCCGCCACGTATGGGCCGCCTCCCAATACGAAGAACGACTCTGACAACGTCTGCGCCTGCGCTGTGAACGACGAGCTGACACCTCCATTGTTCGTGACCACGATCTGAGCTGCGCCGCTCATTGCATCCGGCGGCGTCAGGATATTGATCTGCGCTGGGCTGATGTAATACACAAACGCGTTCTTGCCGTTTACTGTCGCGCTGACTTTGTCGAGCTGCGTTGGCATTTGATTGTTAATCAAATCGGAATCCTGCCAGATCCGTGTATCGCCTGCCGGAGCGAGGTTCGCACCTTTGATTTCGACCCAGGTGTTGGGCGCGATGATCGGACTCTCGCCTTCGGCGTTGGCGACCTCGGCAATCACGGGGCTGGTGCTTGCCGTCCGCGTGCCAACGAAGTAGGCAGTGACGTAGAGATTGTTGTCGAGTACATCGGTACCCTGGAAGCCCGCGCCGAAGGAGTAGCTTTCCTCGAAGTTATCGGCTGGGCCTGCGGTTTCGCACGGATCCTGAATTGCAGCGGCTACGCAGCTCCAGTACAAGTAAGGTTGCAGATTATGGAATGGGCCGGCAACAATATTGGGTGTAACAACGGCCGGGGCTCCTTTGCTCAGTCCCAGTTGGTCGTAATAGAGATTTCCCATCGGGTTTTGAGGTCCATCGCAATTGAATCCGGGGCAACTGGTATCAATCGTGGGCGCTTGCCAATTGGTCTGACCGAGATAGGCCGCGCTGTTCATATTCGCGATAAACTGGGTTGCCGAACTGAACGTCATTGCCCCGTCCTGCGCGACGCAGATCGAAGGCGTCGTCGGGGATGTACAAAGCGCAAGACCGAACATGTTGCTGGCCGCGAGATTGGCGTTCGCGACCCAGGTTACGTTCGTTTGTGGATCGTAGACGGATTGCCCGCCGGGATTGACTTGCAGGCCGGTTCCACTAGCGGGAGGCGTGCCAGGCAATTTGCCTGGGATCATCGGCCAGACGTAAAGAAAATTGGGCAGTGTGTTGGCGCCTTGCCATCCGGTGGCGAAAGAAAACGTAGCGTTGCCGGCGCTCGGACTGCCGCCGTTCGACTGCGACCAATACAGATACGGCTGGATGTTGCTGAACGGTCCCGCGGTGTTGGATGGAATCGGCACTGCCGTGTTTGGCGATTTCAGACCAAGCGTGTTGTACACCGAATCGAGCGCGCCCGCCGTACAACCGAAGCCGAAGTTGTTCCCCGTCGGCCCCGTTCTCCCGCAGTTCTTGTCGTTGAGAGGAATCGTCGGAAGCTGCCAGTTATTGTGGCCGAGGTAATTGGACGCGTTCATCGCGGCAACCCAGGCCGCGGCGGTTTGGTAGTTCATTGAGCCGCTGGCGTTGATGCAGGTCTGCGATTTGGGACCGCCGCTGCAAACTGGCAGCCCAAATCGATTGCTAGCGGGCGAATTAGCGTCGGCAAGCCAAGTGACGTTGTTGACGGTGTCGTAGACCGTCAGCCCATCGGCGCTGAGCACCAGGGCAGGGGCTGCGGCGAGCGGCGCGGCCAGGGGAATCAGACACCACAAACGCAGGCTCCGTTTTAGCGCCATGCTATGTGAACACCCGCTGGAAAGAAACGTTTCGTCATCCGGACTAACCGTTATTTCGCCAACAGGAATCGGGCAACGTGGAGCGCGGGGCGTCTGTCAAGATAGCACGAACTACCCTCTTGATTTCAATCCGCCCTTCACGTTTAGGATTTTCTATATGAATCGAACATTGATTATTGGCGCTACAGGCACCGTTGGAAGTCAGGTGGTTGCGCAACTGGCAGACGCAGGTGTCGCGGTTCGGGCGCTGGCGCGAAATCCAGATGTTTTTCGATGGCCGTCCGGAGTAGAGGTCATGCGGGGGGACCTGACGGCTCCGGAAACATTGGATGCGTGCCTGGACGGCATCGATCGAATTTTCCTCGTGTGGATGGCTCCGCTGCCGGCGGTTGCCCCTGCACTGGAACGTCTCACGAAACGCGCCCGGCGCATCGTTTACCTTTCCGCTCCCCATAAGACGGCACATCCGCTGTTTCAAGCATCCCCGTCGAATCCCAGCACAACGCTGCACGTGGAAATCGAGCGCTTGATCGAAGCCTCGGGCGTTGAATGGACGTTCTTACGTCCTGGAATGTTCGCGGCCAATGCCCGCGGCTGGTGGAGATCGCAGATTCGCTCCGGCGATGTCGTGCGTTGGCCATACTTGGCCGTTCCGACGGCTCCGATCGATGAACGGGACATCGCTCGTGTCTCCGTTCGCGCACTCCGCGAGGATGGTCACGCGGGGGCGGAATATCTACTGACGGGCCTACAGTCGCTGAGTCATACAGACCAGATCGAGACAATCGGCCGCGCGATCGGACGTTCCCTCCGGATCGAAGAGATGTCGACTGAAGATTCGCCGCAGGAACTGCTGAACTTCGGCTTCAACGCTCCGGCGGCGAAGATGCTTCTCCAGGCATGGGCTGCTGCCGACGGCCATCCGGCGTTTATCAGCCCTGAATTCGAACAGATCACCGGCACCCGTCCAGGCACGTTTCTCCAGTGGGCGACAGATCACGCTGCCGAGTTTCGATCGTAACCGGATTCTCACCCGGGAGAGAGGACGCCATGCGATTCTGGTTTGAACGACGAGACATGAAAAACAAACTATTCGCGCTGTTTTGCATTGGTGTCATGAACCTCCAGTATCTGGAGGCGTGGGGTATCCGCGGTCATACCGTGGCGAACCTTGCCGCGGTCGAAGGAATTCCGCCGGACGGTCCAGCATTCTTGAAGGCTCAGGAGGCCTATATCGGACACCTGGGCACGATTCCGGACACATGGCGAGGATATAGCGAACCTTATCTGCGGATTTCAGAGGACGCCAATCACAGCTGGTACACCGAGCAGTTCGATTTCATTCCGAATCCGCCGCATTCGCGCACGGAATTTATTCTCAAGGTCTATGATCAGTACCTCAAAGTGAAAGCGACCGATCCGGATCGAGCCAAGCTGATCAATATCCGCTACACGGGGTTGCAGGCGTACTCGATCATGGAAGGCTACGAACGAATGAAGGCAGGGATCCGGC
>Ga0335069_10010285_pt1 | contig 13261 bp, 10 predicted proteins | sample Lox_Sample_11_FD_206714 | JGI IMG/M metagenome (GOLD analysis project Ga0335069, IMG submission 206714) | Soil microbial communities from Loxahatchee National Wildlife Refuge, Florida, United States - Lox_Sample_1.1 | ecosystem: Environmental > Terrestrial > Soil > Wetlands | place: USA... | reverse complement strand
TGCGCTACGGCCATGTAACTGGTGTCGTCGTCGACGAAGAGGACCCGTATCGGGGGAGGGGCGGACATGCATAGATGATAGCATTTCGACAGGCCAGATGCAACCGTGCCCGGAGGTCCCCCGGACGGCGTGCGGCGCGTCAAAACTTGCGCTATTCGAGTTGATTTTGTCTCTTTGTTTCTCTATAATCGGACGATGTAAAAATGACGGCCGCGGCCCGCGGCAGATAATGAGGTTCCACCCCCATCGGAGCTCTGATGACCAATCCGGCTACCAAGAAAAGCACTATACTGGTCGTTGATGACGAAGATGCACTGCGAACGGTGCTCAGCGGAGAGCTCGCCAACGAAGGATATGATGTGAAAGCCGCCGCGGACGGGGACGAGGCGATTGCCGAGGTGGAGAAGTCATCGTTCGACCTGGTTCTGCTCGATATCAAGATGCCGAGGGTGAACGGCTTTGAAGTCCTCAAGTTCATCAAGGAGAAGCACGCGAAAACGAAAGTGGTCATGCTGACCGGTTTCGCCGACCTGAAGAACGCGATAGAGTCCAAGAAGCTCGGGGCTGACGATTTTGTCAGCAAACCGTACGATCTTGTCGACCTGCTTACGACCATCGAGCGTGTCCTGAGCGAATGACGCACCGGGCATGGGAAAAAAATACAACCTCCTGATCGTCGACGACGAGGAGCCCCTCAGGGTACTGCTCGAAAGCGAACTTTCCGAATCTGAAGAATTCACCGTCGATGTGGCCGCGGACGGCGGTGAAGCTATCAACAAGATCCAGGCGAAGGTCTATGATGTCATCCTCCTGGACATCCGCATGCCCCGCGTCACCGGCATCGAAGTCCTGAAGTTCGTCCAGGAATACTCTCCCACCACGCAGGTCATCATCCTCACCAACTACGCCGACGTCAAGACCGCCATCCAGACCATCAAGATGGGGGCCTATGACTTCCTCGCCAAGCCGTACGACATCGACGAGCTGTTCAACACCATCCACAGGGCGATCGAGCGGAAGCAGCTCTTCATCGACAACAAGCTGATGAAGAGCGAGCTGACGCGCAAGGCGGGGAGCTCCGAGCTGATCGGCGGCGCCCCCGCGTTCCTGAAGCTCGTCGAAAGCGCGACACGGTTCGCCGAGAGCGATTCGTTCGTCCTGATCCAGGGGGCGAGCGGGACCGGGAAAGAGCTGATCGCCTCGCTCATCCACCGCCGGAGTCCCCGGAACAACCGCCCGTTCGTCGCGGTCAACTGCGCGTCGATCCCCGATACGCTTCTGGAGAGCGAGCTCTTCGGGCACGAAAAGGGGGCGTTCACGAATGCCGTTGCCACGAAGCAGGGCCTGGTCGAGGTCGCCCACGGCGGCACGCTCTTCCTGGATGAGGTCGGCGACATCAGTCCCGCGATCCAGCCGAAGCTCCTCAGGTTCCTCGAGACGGGCGAGTTCCGCCGCGTCGGGGGGACGAACCTCCTGACCGTCGACGTGCGCGTGGTGTGCGCGACGAACAAGGACCTGCGGGAAGAGGTCCGCGCCGGCCGGTTCCGCGAGGACCTCCTGTACCGGCTGAACGTGATCACGCTCCACGTGCCGACGCTCAGGGAGCGGAAAGAGGACATCCCCGTCCTCGCCGAGTACTTCCTCCAGCGGAAGGCCAAGACGAAGAGCGTGAAGAAGCTGTCCCCCTCCGCCATCGGCGTGCTGCTGGACTACGAGTGGCCCGGGAACGTCCGGGAGCTGGAACACGTGCTGGAAGGAGTGGTGCTCCTCTCCTCGGGAGAGACGATCGAGGCGAGCGACCTGGCGATGTACTTCCACAGGCCCGACCGCGCGTCTCACGGTGCCGAGACGCCGCAGGGAGCGCCTGCGGGAGAGTCCGGTTCGCTGGAGGAGCTGGAGCGCGAGCACATCGAGCGGATGCTCCGGCAGCATAACTACAGCCGGACCAAGACCGCCGACGCGCTCGGCATCAGCAAGAAGACGCTCTACCTCAAGATCAAGCGGTACGGACTCAAGGTGGAGGAATAGCTGCCCGCCGGTGAGCGTTGACATTCACACCTGTTTTTGGTTACTTTGTTCAAGCGTTGCCCCTCAGGCCCTGTGTTGCTTTTCGTGGACAGGGCTTTTTTCAATCTATGAGGCCCTATGCCGAGGTTCCCGGGCGTGGACTACCTTGACGCGGACACGCTCCTCGCCGAAGATGAGCTGCTTGTCCGCGCCACGGTCAGGGAATTTGTCGACGACCGTGTCATTCCGGTGATCGAGCGGCATAACCGTGCCGGGACGTTCCCCGCGGAGCTTGTCGCTCCCATGGCCGCGATGGGCCTCTTCGGTGCGACGCTCCCCCCGGAGTACGGCTGCGCCGGCATGAACAACGTCGCCTATGGACTCGTCATGCAGGAACTGGAGCGCGGCGACAGCGGCATCAGGAGCTTTGCCTCCGTCCAGAGCGCGCTGGTCATGTATCCCATCTTCATGTACGGGTCGGCCGACCAGAAGACCCGGTGGCTCCCGGCGCTGGCCCGCGGGGAGAAGATCGGGTGCTTCGGACTGACGGAGCCGGATTTCGGATCCAACCCGGCGGGGATGATCACGCGCGCGGAGGAGGTGGAGGGGGGCTACGTGCTCAACGGCGCGAAGATGTGGATCACGAACGGCACGATCGCCGACGTCGCCGTCGTCTGGGCCAAGCTTGCAGGCACCGTGCGCGGGTTCCTCGTGGAGCGGGGAACGCCCGGGTTCTCCGCCCCGGAGATGAAGGGTAAACACTCGCTCCGCGCCTCCGTCACCTCGGAGCTGGTGCTCGACAACGTGCGCGTTCCCTCTACCGCCATCCTTCCCGGCGGCGAGGGACTGAAGCTCCCGCTCTCCTGCCTGAGCCAGGCGCGGTACGGCATCGCCTGGGGGGTCGTCGGCGCCGCCATGGCCTGCTACGAGGCGGCGCTCTCCTACGCGAAGTCGCGCATACAGTTCGACAGGCCGATTGCCGCCTTCCAGCTCACGCAGGCAAAGCTGGTGGGCATGCTCACCGAGATCACCAAGGCACAGCTCCTGTGCATCCAGCTCGGCCGCCTCAAGGACGCGGGGCGCGCACGCTTCCAGCAAATCTCGTTTGCCAAGCGGAACAACGTGTACCACGCCCTCGCCATCGCCCGCGAGGCGCGGTCGATCCTGGGCGCCAACGGGATACTCGACGAGTACCCCGTGATGCGGCACGCGGCCAACCTGGAGTCCGTGATCACGTACGAGGGGACGCACGAGATGCACACGCTCATCGTCGGGGAGGACATCACGGGCGTGCCGGCGTTCACCTGAACGCGGGATCATCCTTCATTCATACACTCGGACAACCGTGGCCAAAGGCAAATTTCTCGGAGAAGGTCTCACATACGACGACGTGCTGCTCGTCCCATCCCGGTCGTCCGTGCTGCCGCGCGAGGTCGACGTCCGTTCGCGGCTCACGCGCCGCATTGCGCTGAACGTCCCGCTCCTGAGCGCAGCGATGGACACGGTCACCGAATCCGCGATGGCGATCGCCATGGCCCGCGAGGGGGGGATCGGGATCCTCCACAAGAACATGACCATCGGCGCCCAGGCGGAGGAGGTCGACAGGGTCAAGCGTTCGGAAAGCGGCATGATCCTCGACCCGGTGACGGTGCGGGCCGACCAGCGGGTGCGCGACGTCCTCGCGCTGATGGACAAGTACAAGATCTCCGGCATCCCGGTCGTGGACGAGAACCGGCGGCTCATCGGGATCATCACCAACCGCGACCTGCGATTCGAGCCGGACGAGGACCAGCTCGTCGCGGATATCATGACCACGGAGGGTCTTGTGACCGCGCCGCTGGGCACGACGCTGGAACAGGCGCAGAAACTCCTCCAGAAACACAGGATAGAAAAGCTTCCCGTCGTGGACAAACTGGGCGTGCTGCACGGTCTCATCACGTTCAAGGACATCCTCAAGAAGATCAAGCATCCGAGCGCCTGCAAGGACGAGCACGGACGGCTGAGGGTCGGGGCGGCGGTCGGCGTTACCGCCGACACGATGGAGAGGGTGGAGGCGCTGCTGAAGGCCGGCGTGGATCTCGTCGTGGTCGACACGGCGCACGGCCACTCGCGGGGCGTGATGGAGATGGTCCGCGCGATCCGCCGGAAGCATCCCCGGCTTGACCTTGTCGCCGGGAACGTCGGCACCGCCGAGGGGACCCGCGACCTGATCCGCGCCGGCGTCGATGCCGTGAAGGTGGGGATCGGACCCGGCTCGATCTGCACGACGCGCATCGTCGCGGGTGTGGGGGTGCCGCAGGTGACCGCGATCGTTGAATGCGCGAAGGCTGCCGCCCGGTCGGGGGTGCCGGTCATCGCCGACGGAGGGATCAAGCAGACCGGCGACATCGCCAAGGCCATCGCGGCGGGAGCGGACGCGGTGATGATCGGGGGGCTGTTCGCCGGCGTGGATGAAACCCCCGGGGAGATGGTCCTGTACGAGGGCCGGAGCTACAAGTACTACCGCGGCATGGGCTCGCTCGGCGCCATGAAAGAGGGGAGCAAGGACCGGTACTTCCAGGACGCCGAGGACGACATTGCAAAGCTGGTCCCCGAGGGGATCGAGGGGCGCGTGCCCCACAAGGGTCCGCTCGGCGACACGATCTACCAGATGGTGGGGGGACTCCGCTCTGCGATGGGGTACTGCGGCACGAGGACGATCGCGGAACTGAAGGCGCGCGGACGATTCGTCCGGATGACGGACGCCGGCCTCCGGGAGAGTCACCCGCACGACATTTCGATCACGAAGGAAGCCCCCAACTATCACGCGTGAACGCCGCTGTGCCACCCTCGGGGCCCTCGCCGTCCATTGCCGGGAAACGTCGTGCCGGGCTGCGGGAGCGGCTGAGCGCGCGGTCGCTTGACGCGCTGCTCCTCACCTCGCTCCCCAACATCCGGTACATGACGGGTTTCACGGGTTCGAACGCCCTCGCGGTGATCACGCGCCGCGGGGGACTGTTCGTCAGCGACAGCCGGTACCGCCTGCAGAGCGCGGCGGAGGTGAAGGGCCTGAAGAGGGTGATCGGCAGCGCGGGACTCCTGGAGGACGCCGCCGCGGCGCGCGCGCTCGCCCGCTGCCGCAACGCGGGGTTCGAAGCCGATTCGCTCACCTACGCGCAATACCGCTCACTGAAGAAGCTGTTCCCCCGCGTCGCGTTCCGCCCGGTCACCGGCCTGGTCGAGGATATGGCGCTGGTCAAGGACAGGGACGAGATCGCCGCGATCGCGGGGGCCGCCCGCGTTGCCGACAGCGTGTTTCGCGACGTCCTGAAGGCTATCCGCGCCGGGGCCACGGAGCTGGACATCGCCGCGGAAATCACCTGGCTCACGCGCCGCCGCGGGGGAGACGCGGACGCGTTTGACGTCATCGTCGCCTCGGGACCCAACGGGGCGCTCCCGCACGCCCGCCCGGGGGCGCGGAAGATCCGCACGGGGGACTTCGTGATCATGGACTTCGGCGCGGTGGTGCAGGGGTACTGCTCGGACCTCACGCGCACCGTCTGCGTGGGGGCCGCCCCGCGCGCCATGCGGAAGGCGTACGACGCCGTCCTGGAGGCGCACGCCGCCGCGCTCCGGGCGGCGCACGGCGACATGCCGGCACGCGCTCTCGATGCGGCCGCACGCGGGGTGCTCCGCCGGCGGGGGTTCGGCCGCTATTTCACCCACTCGCTCGGTCACGGCCTCGGACTGCGCGTGCACGAGCGCCCGCGCGTATCACCGGCGAGCGGCGAAACGCTCCGGACCGGGAGCGTGATCACGATCGAGCCGGGCGTGTACATCCCCGGGAAGGGGGGAGTCAGGATCGAGGACGACGTGCTTCTGGAAGGAGGGGGTTGTCGTCTCCTGACAGCATCTCCCCGCCAGCTTATCCTCCTGTGACTGACAATGCCGACAGAGTCCATACCGCCGCGCAGAGTTCTGGTCATCGCGTACTATTTTCCGCCCATGGGTCTCTCCGGCGTCCAGCGGACGCTCAAATTCGTGAAGTATCTCTCCCGGTTCGGATGGCAACCGACGGTGCTCACCGTGGAGCCCGGGGGATACTTCGCACAGGACGAGACAATGCTCGCGGAGCTCGAGGGACGCAGCGTCACGATCGTCCGGACGCCCCCGTCCGGGCCCTCGCGGCTGCTCAGGGGAAAGGCGGTGGTGGGAATCCCCGCGGAGTGGAAAAGGCGGCTCATGAGCAGGCTGAGCGACACGTTCTTCATCCCGGACAACAAAATCGGCTGGACGCGCCGGGCGGTCGCGCGGGCCCTGGCACTCCACGCGGAACAGCCGTTCGACCTCATCTTTGCCACCGCACCCCCGTTCACGGCATTCCTGATCGGGCGCCGGATCAAGAAGAAAATCAACAAGCCTCTCGTGTTCGACTACCGTGACCCGTGGGTGGATTACCCGTTCAAGTTCTATCCCACGCCGCTCCACAAGCTCGCGCACGTCCTGCTGGAGCGCCGCGCGCTCCGGGCCAGCAGCCATGTGATCACCACAAACCGCCGCGTCAAGGAGCAGATCCTCCAGCGGCACCGTTTCCTGACGTATCACGACATAGATATTATCTCCCAGGGATTTGATCCGGAGGATTTTGCCGCGGCCGCTCCCCGGAAGAAAACGCGCGCCGCGGGCGTGGAGCGGCGCATGCGGATCACGTACGCGGGGGTGTTCTGGGAGGATCGTGTCCCCGACTTCTTTCTCCGCGCAATGCAGGAACTCTTCGCCGAGAAGCCGCGGCTGCGCGGGAGAATCGAAGCGCTGTTTGTCGGCAAGTTCAGGGAGGAGAACCAGAGGCTGGTGACACGGCTGGGTCTCCAGGATACGGTGCGGGTGCTGGAGTATCTCCCCCACAGGGAATGCATTGCGGAGCTGCGCGCCTCGGATGTTCTCTGGATGACTGTGGGGGACGACGTCGGGTCCCCCGGGAAGGTGTACGAGTACATCGGCGCCGGCAAGCCGATCCTGGGTCTCGTGCCCGACGGGTACCTGAAGTCAGTCATCCAGGAGGCCGGCGGGATCGCCGTCCCTCCGCGCGACGTTGCCGCAATCAAGAAGGCGCTGGAGGAGCTACTCACCCGGCACGAGAAGAGGCAGCTCGGGGGTCCCCGGCGGGAGGTCGTGGAGAAGTACGATCGCATCGCGCTGACCGGCGCTCTGGTCAAGCTGTTCGAATCACTCTTTGAGCCCTGACATGAACGTCCTGGTCATCGGGTCCGGGGGACGGGAGCACGCGCTCGTCTGGAAGCTGGCCCAGAGCCCCCGCATCGGACGCATCTACTGCACGCCGGGGAACCCCGGAATCCTCGCGCACGCGGAACCGTTCCCGGCCGGCACGGCGGATCTGCAGAAGCTCGCCGCAGAGGCCCGCACGCACGGGATCGGTCTCACGGTCGTCGGCCCCGAGCAGCCGCTCGCAGAAGGGATCGTCGACATATTCCGCGCCGCAGGTCTCCGCATTTTCGGGCCGACAAGCGCAGCCGCCGAGCTCGAATGGAGCAAAGCCTTTGCGAAGGATTTCATGCGGAGGCACAACATTCCGACCGCACGCTTCAGGACGTTCCGCGCGGGCGAGGCGGCGGCACGCAGCTATGTCTCGTCCGCGATGCTTCCCCTTGTCGTGAAGGCCGACGGACTCGCGGCGGGGAAGGGTGTGACCGTTTGCCGGACGCGCGGGGAGGCTCTCGGAGCGCTTGCGGACGCCGGCACGGCGTTCGGAGCCGCGGGAAGCACGGTGGTGGTCGAAGAGTTCATGGAGGGGGTGGAGGCGTCCTTATTTGCAGTGTGCGACGGAACGGACTTCATCACGCTCGCCCCGGCACAGGATCACAAGCGTGCGCTGGACGGCGACAGGGGTCCCAACACCGGGGGGATGGGCGCGTACGCTCCTGCCCCGTGCGTGACGGCCGGAATACTCGACGAAGTGTGCGGGACGATCATCCGGCCGACGCTCTCAGGCATGGCCGCCGAAGGGAGGCCGTACACGGGGTGCCTCTACGCGGGGCTGATGCTGACCGCGGAGGGTCCCCGCGTGGTGGAGTTCAACTGCCGGTTCGGGGATCCCGAGACGCAGGTCGTTCTTCCCCTCTACGGGGGGGATCTCCTGGACCTGCTGGAGGCTTCCGCGGCCGGGTCGATCGCCTCGCTCAAAGCGCGCCCGGGGTGGGCCTTGCCGGCTGCAGGCTCACGGTCCGCCTCCCGTCCCGGCGCCCCGGTGGCGCGGGCGGCCGTGTGCGTCGTTCTTGCGAGCGGCGGCTACCCGGGAACATACGAGACGGGGAAGGCGATCACCGGGCTGCCGGATGCCGGGGCTTCCGGCGGCGTCGTCTGCTTCCATGCGGGCACGCGCCGCGACGCGGACGGGTCGCTCCGCACCGCGGGAGGACGCGTTCTCGGCGTGACGGCACTCGAGCCCTCCGGGAGCATCGCCGCGGCGGTCGAGCGTGCGTACATCGCGGCCCGCGGGATTACGTTTGAGGGAATTCACTACAGGCACGACATCGGAAAGGGAGCGCTGATATGAACATTCTCGTCACGGGGGGCGCCGGGTTCATCGCCTCGCACATCGTGGACGCCTACGTCGGTCTCGGCCACGCGGTCACGGTCATCGACAACCTCTCCACGGGGAAGAGGGAGAACCTCAATCCGAAGGCGGAGTTCCACGAGATGGACATCCGCGACACGGCGGCCGTCCGGGGACTGTTCGCGCGGGGGAAATTCGCGCTCATCAACCACCACGCGGCGCAGATGGACGTCCGGCGTTCCGTGGCAGACCCGGTGTTCGATGCCTCGGTGAACATCCTCGGGATCCTCACGCTCATGGAAGCCGCGGTGGCCACCGGCGTGCGCCGGGTGATTTTTGCCTCGAGCGGCGGAGCGATTTACGGCGAGCAGGACCGGTTCCCGGCGGACGAGACGCATGCCACGCGTCCCATCTCCCCTTACGGTGTCGCCAAGCTCGCGACCGAGGAATACCTCTACTACTACAGGGCGGTGTACGGCGTGGACTCGGTGTGCCTCCGGTACGCGAATGTCTTCGGGCCGCGGCAGAACCCGGAGGGAGAGGCGGGTGTCGTCGCCATCTTTGCGTCGAAGATGCTGAAGGGGGAACAGCCCGTGATCAACGGCGACGGCAGGCAGACGCGCGACTACGTGTTCGTCGCCGACGTCGTCAGGGCGAACGTGCTGGCGCTCGGTCACAACCGCTCGGACGTGTTCAACGTCGGCACGGGCGTCGAGTCCGACGTGAACAGGCTCTTCAACGCGCTCCGCACATCCACCGGCTCCGCCTGCAGGGAAATTCACGGCGAGGCGAAGAAAGGGGAGCAGCAGAGGAGCGTCCTGGACAACGGGAAGATCCGCCGGGAGCTCGGGTGGTCGCAGGAGGTGTCGCTCGACACGGGGATCGCCCGGACGGTGGAGTTCTTCCGCAGCAGGGAAGGACATGCCGCGTAGTCCGCTCGACCGCGGCCGGCTCGGTGCGGGGGACCGTGCCGCGCTCGCGCGCGCGATCTCGATTGTCGAAAACGACGAGCCCGGCGCGCGCGAGCTGCTCCGCTCCCTCTTCCCCGCCACGGGGAGAGGGTACAGGATCGGCGTGACGGGTCCCCCGGGTGCCGGCAAGAGCACGATCACAAACCGGCTTGCACAGTACTTTCGCGGGAGGGATCAGACCGTCGGCATCATCGCGGTCGACCCGACGAGCCCCTTCAGCGGAGGGGCGCTCCTCGGCGACCGGGTCAGGATGGCGGACGTCGAGACCGACCCGGGCGTGTTCATACGGAGCATGGCCTCCAGGGGAAGCCTGGGGGGACTCAGCAGAAAGGCAGTCGAGGCCGCCGACGTGCTCGACGCGGCGGGCAAGGACATTATCCTCATGGAGACCGTCGGGGTCGGGCAATCCGAGCTCGACATCGCCGGTGCGGCGGATACCACGGTCGTCGTGCTCGTGCCCGAATCCGGCGACTCCATACAGGCGATGAAGGCGGGACTCATGGAGATCGCCGACTTCTTCGTGATGAACAAGTCGGACCGTGCGGGGGCGGAACAGGCGATGACCGCGATACAGATGATACTTCACTTTCGCGCGGGGGCCGCGTGGAACCCGACCGTGGTGTCGTCGGTTGCAAGCACGGGGGAAGGGATTCCCGCCATTGCCGGTCTCATCGACGCCCACCGGGCCCACCTGGAGTCCACGGGGGGACTTGCCCGGAGGCGCCGCGCGATGCTCGAGCGCCGTGTGGGAGAGCTGATCGACGAATCGCTCCGGGGCGGGTTCTGGACCCCCGAGCGGCGCGCGATGATGGAGGGGCGGATGGATGCGGTGATGGAACACCGTGCGTCGCCGTATGAGGTCGCGGAGGACCTGATCGTTCATTTCCAATCACGCTGAGGAGGGAGGGATGGAGTTCGCGCAGACGGAGGGAGAGGCTGCCGTCGCCCGTGCCGCCAGGGATTTCGCGGAGCGGGAGATGCGCCCGGTGGTGATGAGATACGACGAGTCGCAGGAGTTCCCTGCGGACATCGTGCGGAGGCTCGGCGAGCTCGGCTTCATGGGGATGACCTGGCCCGGGGAACTCGGCGGTGCCGCGCTGACGGACCTGGAAGCGATTGCCGTCATCGAAGAGCTTGCCCGCGTCGACCCTTCCGTTGCGCTCACCGTCGCCTCGCACAACAGCCTCTGCACGGGGCACATCATGCGCTTCGGGAGCGAGGAACAGAAGAAGAAGTTCGTGCCGGGCCTCGCCTCGGGAACGACGCTTGGAGCCTGGGGACTGACGGAGCCGGGGTCCGGGAGTGATTCGGGGGGGATGAAAACGACCGCGCGGCGCGACGGGTCCGCATGGGTGCTGAACGGGAGCAAGACATTTATCACGCAGGGCTCCGTGGCGGGTGTGTATGTGATCATGGCGGTCACGGCGCCCGGGGCGGGGAAGAAGGGAATCTCTGCGTTTATCGTCCCTGCCGGTCTCCGGGGCTTCACGATCGGCAGGAAGGAAAACAAGCTCGGGATGCGCTCGAGCGATACGGCCACGCTCCTCTTCGACGATGTCCGGCTCCCCGCCGATGCGCTCATCGGCCGTGAAGGGGAGGGGTTCCCTCAGGCGCTCGGCGTTCTGGACGGCGGGCGCATCGGGATTGCCGCGCTCTCCGTCGGGATTGCGCGGGGGGCGCTCGAGGCGAGCGTGGCATACGCCAGGCAGCGGAGACAGTTCGGGAGCCCGCTCTCCGACTTCCAGGCCATCCAGTGGAAGATCGCGGACATGGCCACGGAGATCTCCGCCGCGCGGCTCCTGACGCAGCATGCGGCATGGCTCAAGTCGCGCGGCGAGCCGTACTCCCTCGCCGCTTCCAAAGCCAAGTACTTCGCCAGCGAGGTCGCGGTCCGGGCGGCAGGCGAGAGCGTGCAGATCCACGGCGGGTACGGGTTCATCAAGGAGTTCCCCGTCGAGAAGCTGTACAGGGACGTGAAGCTGATGACGATCGGCGAGGGAACCTCGGAAGTGCAGAAGATGATCATCGCGCGTCACATGCTCCAGGGCTGATCGGCGGAACTCCGCCGGGGGAGGGAATGGATGGCGCTTATCGGGTCGGAGCTGCAGCGCAGTGCCGCTCATGCGAAGAACGAGGAACAGATGCGTGCGCTCCTCGATCTTCTGCGGGCGCGGGGATCGGCGGTCCGGGAGGGAGGGGGGAGGGCGGCGCTCGATGCCCTCACACGGAGCGGCAAGCTGAGCGCCCGCGAGCGGGTTGCGCGGCTCATCGATCCGGGGACGCCGTTCATGGAAATCGGCCTCTTTGCCGCCTGGGAGATGTACGAGGAATTCGGCGGCGCCCCCTCCGCGGGGACCGTCGCCGGCGTGGGGAAGATCGAAGGCCGCGACGCGGTCATCGTGGCAAACGACGCCACGGTCAAGGCGGGCGCCTGGTTCCCGATGACCTGCAGGAAGAACCTCCGCGCGCAGGAGATCGCGATCGACAACCGGCTCCCGATTGTCTACCTCGTGGACTCCGCGGGCGTGTTCCTGCCGCTGCAGAGCGAGATTTTTCCGGACAGGGAGCATTTCGGACGCATCTTCAGGAACAACGCCGTGATGTCGTCGATGGGCATCGTGCAGATCGCGGCGATCATGGGTCCCTGTGTCGCGGGAGGTGCGTACCTGCCCATCATGAGCGACGAAGCGCTGATCGTCGAGGGGACGGGGAGCGTGTTCCTGGCGGGCTCGCACCTCGTCAGGGCGGCGATCGGCGAAGAGATCGACAACGAGCATCTCGGCGGCGCGCGGGTTCACTCGGAAATCAGCGGCGTCACGGACCACAACATGAGGGACGATGCCTCCTGCCTGGCGAAGATCCGGAGCATCCTGGGCAAGACGGGCCGCCGCCCGACCGCGGGATTCGAGCGTGCGGCGCCCGTCCCGCCGCGGTTCGAGCCCGAAGAGCTGCACGCGCTCATCCCGGCCGACCGCTCGAAGCCGTACGATACGCACGAGGTGCTTGCCCGCATCATCGACGGGGGGGACCTCGACGAATACAAGGCGGGGTTCGGGAAGACGATCGTCACGGGATATGCCCGGGTCGACGGATGGGCCGTGGGCATCGTGGCGAACCAGCGGGCGGTGGTGAAGACGCGACGGGGCGAAATGCAGGTCGGGGGCGTGATCTATTCCGACAGCGCCGACAAGGCGGCCCGGTTCATCCTCAATTGCAACCAGAAGCTGATCCCCCTGGTGTTCTTCCAGGACGTGACCGGGTTCATGGTCGGCAGCCGCGCCGAACAGGGGGGGATCATCAAGGACGGCGCGAAAATGGTCAACGCCGTGGCCAACAGCGTCGTCCCGAAGTTCACGTTCATCACGGGCAACAGCTACGGCGCCGGGAACTACGCCATGTGCGGGAAGGCGTACGACCCCAGGCTGATCTTCGCCTGGCCGAGCGCGCAGATTGCCGTGATGGGAGGGAAGCAGGCGAGCGAGACGCTCCTGGCGATCAAGACACGGCAGATGGAGAAGGGGGGACAGCAGATCGGCCCCGAGGCCGCCAGGCAGCTCCTGGCGGACATCCGCCTCAGGTACGAGAAGGAGGCCGATCCCTACTTTGCCGCCGCGCGTCTCTGGGTGGACGGGATCATCGATCCCGTCGACACGCGTGAGGTGATTTCCGCGGGGATCGCCGCGGCGGAACACAACGGGGAGATTCCGAAATTCTCCACCGGCGTGATTCA
>Ga0335069_10010284_pt1 | contig 13261 bp, 15 predicted proteins | sample Lox_Sample_11_FD_206714 | JGI IMG/M metagenome (GOLD analysis project Ga0335069, IMG submission 206714) | Soil microbial communities from Loxahatchee National Wildlife Refuge, Florida, United States - Lox_Sample_1.1 | ecosystem: Environmental > Terrestrial > Soil > Wetlands | place: USA... | reverse complement strand
ACCTTGGATCCCAGCACCAACAAGATCATGGTGAAGTAACTAAGCCGAACCTGGCAATTACTGCGTCAGAAAGCGCTGGAGTTGTCCTCCGGCGCTTTTTTTTACCTTGGCGTGCATCAAGGGATGTAGGCTATTCCGGTCTCCAATACAGGCGCGAAGCCTAAACCGGCCGGAAAACAAACGATGAGTACGAAGGCCATCTACTGGCTGACAACTGCTCTGCTCGCCTTCGAACTGGGCCTCGGTGGCCTGTGGGACGTCTTAAGAGTGCCGCAGGTTCGCGCAATCATCGATCGCCTGGGCTACCCTGCATATTTCCTCGTCATCTTGGGGGTCTGGAAACTCCTCGGTGCGGTTGCCGTAACCATTCCTCGTTTCCCACGGCTGAAGGAGTGGGCCTACGCTGGTGCCGTCTTCGACCTCACAGGTGCGCTCGCGTCAAATGTCGTATCGGGAGTCAGGGATGTCGGTACGTTGGGGTATCTGGTATTCATGATAGGAATCACGGCCATTTCCTGGTCTCTACGCCCCGCCTCACGACGCAACTTCCCGCCAAGCTGAGCCGACATTTCTGAGTGGCGATTGCATAGCATCTGAAGCTCAGAGATGCGGTCCGCGGCTACACTGGCCTGCCCGTATAATCGAGCTCTAGGCCTTTTATGATTCAGACCTTATTTGGCAGTCTCGAAGAGGAGAAGAAACCGAGTTTTCTCGACCGCATGAAGCAGGCGGTCACGCGCACGCGTGAGAATCTCACCGAGCGCATTGAGGAAGTGGTCTCGTTCGGGAAAGAGATCGACCGTAATACGCTCGATGACCTGGAAGCTACGCTGATCGGTGCGGACCTGGGTTCGACAACCACACAGGAAGTCCTGGGCAAGCTGCGCGAGAAAGCCGACCGGAAACAGATCAAGGACGTTGAGGAACTGAAGCGGCTGCTGAAGGAAGAGCTGCTCGGGATTCTGAATATCGCGAATTCGCGTCCGGTGAACAAGGTGGATGGGAGCCCGGAAGTCATTCTGGTCGTCGGCGTGAATGGAACGGGAAAGACTACAACGATTGGAAAGCTCGCGCAGGTGTTTCGCTCGCAAGGAAAGAATGTATTGCTCTGCGCGGCCGACACGTTCCGTGCGGCGGCCATTGAGCAGTTGGATATCTGGGGACAGCGTACTGGAACCGAGGTTATCAAGACCAAAGCGGGAGGGGATCCCGCAGCCGTGCTGTTCGATGCGCTGCAAGCGGCGGTGGCTCGCAAAACAGATTATGTTGTGGTCGATACCGCAGGGCGTCTGCACACCAAAACCAGCCTGATGGCCGAACTTGAGAAGATGCGGCGCACCGCCCAGAGGATCATCCCTGGGGCTCCACATGAGACTCTTCTGGTCATGGACGCGACTACGGGGCAGAACGGGTTACAGCAAGCGCGACTGTTTACCCAGTCGGCGGGCGTGACCGGGATCGTATTGACCAAGCTGGATGGAACTGCCAAGGGCGGGGTTGTGGTGGCAATTTCTCGCGAATTGGGCTTGCCCGTGCGCTATGTGGGCGTCGGCGAAAAGGCTGCAGACTTGCTGCCCTTTGATCCGAAGGAGTTTGTGGATTCATTGTTTGAATAGAGTAGCGTAAATAGAAAACCTGGAAGTGGCAGGTGCGCGGCAAGATTCCCGCCTTACAACCGGCCGGCGCCAGGAGGGGAGTATGGATCGCGAAAAGAAACGGTCGGGATTTCGACGCGCTCTGGACTATGTGAAGCGGTTACTTCGACGCAAGGATGCGGCGCCCGGAGATCCGTACGCCTATGTCATGGCTCCAGTACGGCGAGGGCCGAAAGGGCGCAGCGGAGCAGCTGTGGCGGACATTGATGATGATTCCTTCCGCAGCTTTCCTCCTCGGCGCTGAACTGCGTTATTTGCGCATCTGTCAAGGCTTGTTCGACATTGATTTCCCTCGCCAGGAACGCCGCGCTTTGTACATCCCGCGCGTAAAACGCTGGGAGCGGCTCGGCGTGGTAGATTCTTCCCTGAATGTCCCTGCCTCCTGCTGACGAGCAGCATCTGTATAGAGCATTGGAATTGGCCCGGGCCGGGATTGGGCTGGCCTCGCCGAATCCCTACGTGGGCGCGGTGATCACCGATGCGCGCGGCGACCTCGTCGGCACTGGGACCTACACCTACGACGGGGTAACGCACGCTGAGATTCGCGCACTGGAGCAGGCGGAGGAGAGAGCGCGTGGCGGAACGCTCTACATCAATCTGGAGCCCCATGGGTATCACGGGCGAACTCCTCCTTGCACCGATGCGTTGATCAAGGCGGGGGTTCGTCGCGTGGTTGCGTCGATGGCGGATCCGAATCCGAAGGTCAGCGGACAAGGATTCGAGCAATTGCGTGCCGCCGGCGTGCGGGTGGAAGTCGGCGGGCTGGAGGAAGAGGCCCGGCGGCTGAATGAAGCCTTCGCGCGCTATGTTCGGAATGGCACTCCGCTGGTGACCTTGAAGGCGGCGATGACGCTGGATGGCAAGATCGCCCCGGCTCCGACAGAAAGCTTCAGTGAGGCGATCGGAACGCCTGCCGGCGGGTGGGTCACGAGCGACGTGGCTCGGGCGCACGTGCAGGAGCTGCGCCACCAGCACGACGCGTTGATTGTGGGCGCAGGAACTATCCTGTCGGATAATCCCCTGCTCACGGATCGCAGCGGCAAGCCGCGGAGACGTCCGCTGCTGCGGGTAGTACTCGATTCACGTTTGCGGCTGCCCCTCGATTCGCGCCTGGTGCAGAGTGCGGCCACGGAGCGCAGAAATGATGTGCTCGTCTTTTGTGCCTCGGCAGATGCGCAGAAGAAATCCGAACTGGAAAACCTTGGCGTCCAGGTTGAGACGGTGTCCGCGATCGGACCGGAAGACCGCCCCGATCCGGCGGCGATTCTTCGCAGCCTCGGGCAGCGCGAGATCACCAGCGTCATGATCGAAGGCGGGGCGGCAATAAACTGGGCCGCGCTGGCGGCGGGGGTGGTCGATAAGGTTTTTCTCTACTATGCGCCGAAGATTCTGGCCGGCAGCGGATCCGTTCCTTTCGCATCCGGCGCCGGATTCCGGCACATGAGTCAGGCCGCGCAGGTCAAGAATATCCAGGTGCATCGGTTCGGGGAGGATTTTGCCGTGGAGGGATACGTGCGGGATCCCTATGCGGATGGCCCGCGTTGACGACGACAGCCGAATTTTGAATATAAATGGCTCGGTGATCGATATCCCAGCATCAATCAACAATCCCTATAGCTACTGGACTATGATATTCCGTTCGGGAGGTCATCATGTTTACTGGCATTGTTGAAGAAGTTGGTCGTGTTACCAGCATCGAGCAGCGTGGGGAGAATCGGCGGATCACGATTGAGGCCGACAAAACACCGAAAGAACTCGGAACAGGAAACAGCGTGGCGGTGAGTGGCGTTTGCCTGACGGCGCTCGATATTAAGCTGGGATCGTTTTGCGCCGACTTGGCGCCCGAAACCTGGGTCCGCACTTCTTTCTCGCGCATTCACCAAGGCGCGCTTGTGAATCTGGAATTGCCCATGAAAGCCGACGGCCGTTTTGGCGGGCACATCGTGCAGGGGCACGTCGATGGCGTGGGGAAGCTGATTTCGTTCGATCGCATCGCCGATTCGGAAAATTGGTGGCTGCATATCGAGTTGCCGGATGAAGTCGAGAAGTACACGGTCTATAAAGGATCCATCTCCATTGAGGGCATCAGCTTGACGGTCGCCAAGCTCGAGAAGAATCGCTGCACGATTGCCATCATCCCGCACACGGTCGAGATGACGAACCTGCATTCGCTCAAGGCGGGCGACCCTGTGAATCTGGAGGCCGATCTCATCGCGAAATATGTTGAGAAGATGATGAAAGGCGAGGCCGCGCAGAGTTCGCTGACGATCGAGGAACTGGTGGAGCAAGGGTTTTGAAAGAGTCGATCTTCACCCTGATTGATTCAAAACGGTAATCGAATTGTCATCCTGAGCCGCGCCTTTGCGGCGAAGGATCTCTGCAACTCGTCGGTGACATGCCTCATTCATTGAACCGCGGGGCGAGACGTCTTGAAGATGCAATTCCATGGTGCTAAACGACCCGCCGAAGTGTTCAAGAGCCGCCGCATGCTGAAGCACGATCATTTCTGCTTCGGTTGACTCAAATTCACCAAGCCCGCTTTCGTGACAGCAAGATAGTCGCGCGGCGCAATCAGGATCTGCAAGCCCCGCATTCCCGCCGAGATGGAAATCACATCAAATAATTCGATGGTCTCATCGGCGTGAACCGGGAAATCGCGTTTCGCGGCCAATGCAGTGACTCCGCCTCGAATGTATCCAGTGAGAGATTGCAACTCTTTTACAGGAACCAGTTCGATCTTGCGCTCGCCTGCCGCACTCGCGAGGGCCTTCAGGTTCAGTTCCTGATCTCCGGGAACAACGGCCATGCAGACTCCGTTGCGGTCGCCGCGAGCTACCAGGGTTTTGAAGACCTGCTCGGGCGGAAGGCCGATCTTTGCCGCAACGGTCTCAGCCGCGAGATCGGTCGGATCGGCCTCATACTCGCGCAACTCGTAGTGAATGCCCAGTTGCTCCAGAAGTCGCACTGCATTGGTCTTCGCGGCCATGCGCTCTCAAGCTTCGATCTTCAGTTCGTCGAGTTCAAGAAATTCCTGGATAATCGGGTGCGGGTCTTTTTCCATCTCGGCGTACGTCCCGAAGAAGACGGCCTTGGCTTCATGGAGGAAGACAACGCGTTCAGCCAGCTTCTTGGCCAGACGCATATCGTGCGTGACCACGATGCTGGTCAGGTTGAGCTGAATCTTCAGGCGCTTGATCAGGTCGCCGAGCAGTTGGGCCATCAGCGGGTCCACCATCGTGGTGGGCTCGTCGTAGAGGACGCACTCGGGCCGGGCCGCCAGCGCCCGGGCGATGGCAACGGACCGCTTCATCCCGGTCGAAAGATCCGAGGGCAGCAGGTCGCGCATCTGCTGCACGCCGACCATCTGCAGCAGTCCGTCCACGATCTGATAGATCTGCTCCTCGTTCAACTCGCCGCTTTCGCGCAGGGGAAAGGCAACATTCTCGCCTACGGTGAGGGAGTCAAACAGCGCCCCGTTCTGAAACACCATGGTGACTTTCTTGCGGATTCGCTCAAGTTGCTCTTCGGTGTAGTCGGTGATGTCCTGGTCGGCCACGATCACCCGGCCGGAGTCGGGCTTGAGAAATCCCATGATGTGATGCAGGGAAACCGACTTGCCCACGCCGCTACGACCCAGAATGCAGACCGTCTCGCCCGGGTTCACCTCAAAGCTGACGTCATCAAGCACGACGTTCTCGCCGAACGCTTTCGACACGTCGCGGAATTGAATATAGGGCGGCATACCGGGCGAATTCAAAGCTGCTGACAACCTTACCAGATTGGCACTTCCTGTTTTGCCACAACCCGCAACACCGAGGCACGCACTGGTTCGATTCGACTACACTTTAACTCTCGCAGAAAGACCGTCTCCGGGGCTTGATCACTTCATGGCTACGAAGAACAACCTCTCCGACTTCCGAGAAGGCCGATCGCGATCAGGGTCGATAACCCGAACTTTAGCAAAATGCGTGCGCAAAGATTTCGCGATCTTGCCAGGCGGGAATGACACTTCGATTATGTCTTCCTCGTGCAAAACATAGCAATCCTTATACAAGTGCTCAAAAACTCTGATGTTCCAGTTTGACGCGTGCTTCGGGGCTGCCGTGACGTCCAATACCAAACAGTTTCTCCCGAACCGATGGACCCATGGAGGCTCGGCGATACACCGTTCAAGTTTTCGCTGGGTGTTGATGTCGAAGATGAAGCAACCTCCAGGCCGCAAATGCCGACGGACGTTGCGGAACACTCTGTTCCAGTCGGAGAAGCGCTGGATGTGATTGATCAAGTCAAACACGCAGCAAATCACGTCGAATCGAGCCTTGACTGCAAAGTTGACCATGTTCTGCCGGTACAGTGTCGCGTCAGGCAATTTTTTTCGCGCGATCGACAGCATCCTGCGGGAGGTGTCTACGCCAGAAATCTCGTAATACCTCGCCAGATATTTCAATATCGACCCAGTACCGCATCCAAGTTCGAGCACAGCCTTTGCAGCTGGTTTTGCCTCTCGAATTAGTTTGTGAAGATGCTTGGCTGATCTCACGCGATTGCCCATCACGGCATCGTAGAACTCGCCGAAAACGTCATAGCTCGACATATGGATCTTTGCCAGCTGGCCCCTTTCCTACACGAATTACCCTAGGGACAACGAGGTATTCACCGTATTGTTAGGCCATTCGGGCCTCTCGAACAATGCTGGGACGCCGGGATTAAGCCCAACTTTGCTGACTGGTTCTGAGCAGAATTGAACGTCATTTCTGGAGAACAAAGTGCCACATCTCTACGAGGTTCTGAAGGAAAAGGAAATTGGAATTGCGCGGCTCAGGCAGGAAATCGACGCGCTCCGCTTGGTTTGCCCGCTCCTGCACGATGATGGTGATTTCACCCCAAGCAGCGTCAAGGTTGGCGACAACGCCTCTCAGATGCCATCCCAAGACAATATCCGCATAACCTTGACGGCCGATGAGAAGGAGGCTTGTTTAGCCCGCATCCGCGCGCGACTGGGGGATGCTGATCAAAAAAGCGTCGTACCGGCCGGTGCGAGGAACGCCCTGCTGCAATTTCGTCAGGCCGCTATGGGCGCTTCGCGCGCCCTGCTGAAACGGGTGCCGCCCAGCCGCTTTCCTGATATCGCACCGCATCGCAGGAGCTTTCGCAGCCTCTTTGAACGGCTCGGGCGCTCCAGTGCTGCCTGATGTGCAACGTCCAGACGGCAGGCGGAGCGTTCTGAGCGCAGCATTCGCGCTTTTCGCCTCAACGCGAGGGTACTGTCTCCTGTGATTGCAAGCGAAGTTGTTTCGCGATCTGGGCAGCTACCGCATCGCCAATTCGATTCTCGAAGCCCTGAAACGCCGGCATCGTCATGAGCCGCATCCCGATTTCTTCCTGTGGGAAAATTTCCGCCTGGGTGGTGCCTGCTGCGCTTCGCATCGCGGTGCTCAGTTTCCCAGCCATGGGCGCGTCGAAACTTTCGGAAACGATGACCGTACCGTCGTTCCATTGCTCGACGATCACCGGACCTTCCTCGGTCGTGATCTGGCCGGCCGAGATGGGGCAATCGCTGCCGGCGCAGGTCGGTACTGGCTGCGCGGCAGCAGTGTGATAGCGCTGCGGTACCGCCCCAGCATAAAATTTCGCGAAGCGCGCCGCTGAGTGCGAACTTTTCCAGCGCGAGATGTACAAGAGCGCCAGATCGGCCGTCGTTACCGGCGTTTGTTCGGGTGAGTTGCCCTTCCGACGATAGAGCACATAGGATCCGCCTTGCCATTCGGAGGAAAGATCGTCCGCGATTTTCCGTTCCCCGTATTGCTTTAAGAGCGCCCGCACATCGAGTTCGCCAATGCTGCCGGAATCGTAAACTTCGTAATCGTCCTTCAGCACATCTTTCATGTCTGGAATCCGCAGCGCGGGGAGCTTTTCTCCCTTGATATAGGTGTCCGGATGCAGCACCTCGTGGGAAGTACGCGGCGGGTGCGCAAACGCCCCGGCGAATGCCATCTGCTTGCCGCCTTTGTGCAGCAGCTCGCCCTCGAAGATCAGGCCCTCCTTATAGGCGAACATGCCGGATTCACGCATCACCATGGGCGAGTCGTGCGTGAGCTGCGAGTCGATGATCCCCTTGACCGAACTGTCTTCCATGGAATACAGCAGGTCGGGCGTGTCCTGCAGGGTGCGGTGAGCGGGCTTCAACAGGTAATCGATGTACACCACCATGGCTTGGCCTTCGACCACAGCCTTGCGAGCCACGGCGCTCTCATCGTCGGGGCCACCCTTCGCCTTTTCCGCCGACTTCATCCACTTCGTTAAATCGTAGTTCTGATCCTGCAACGCATGGGTGAGTTCGTGGGCCAGGATGGGCTCCTGCCGATCTGCCGGTACCCAGTTCAGCAGCGAGATGGTCTTCGTCTCCGGGTCATAGTAGCCGGCAATCTCTTGTCCCGAAGATTTCGTCATGAACTCCTTCAGCTTGAAGTCGCGCGGTATGAATCCCAGCTTCTTCATGCTCATCTCTTCCTGCACGAAGCGCTGTGCGTATTCTTCTTTGGCGAGATTTCCCTGGACGAATTTCTCGACGTCGGCCTTGCTGACCATGCGCCGCTTAACCACGACGTGTTTTGCCATCCCAGAGTCCGTGGCCGCGAAGTCGAAGATGGTATCTACCGACTTGAAAAGCCGCTGCGTGTCGCCCTCGTTCATCTTGACTTCTTCGCTGGTATCCTTCCGCAGTTTGCGCGCGACATCGGCCAGGCTCTGCCCGGAATCCGCTTCCTGCGCGAGCGACGCAAATGCCAGGCACAATATGGCGATGACCAGTCCACAACACTGCCGGAACATTCTCATTGAATTCTGACTCCAGGACGGAATGGGCTACCTTCAGATTTTCCTTGAGAATTCCACGCATTTCACGGTTACTGCGGTCATGGACCTTACGGGCGTAAGCGAACAGATGGAGTCGTACACAAGCCAGAACCGCAGTTCGTAGAGGATTAGATCTGCTTCTTACTCTTGCGCACGAGCTAACTCTTCTGGCGTGTTCAAATTGCGAAAGATCTGGGGAGAGAACCCCGCCGCCTCCAATTCATCCTCACCAATCACTTGCGTGCTGGCCTGATCGAATAGCGCGCCGATCTTATAGTTTCCCGAGCGCAAAGCCGATTCAGCGAGTTCGGCGAACTGCCGGCGATATACGGCACAAAGCGGTTGCAGCCCTCCGTTCGCATTTGCAACCGTCACCATGGCAGTTGGTGCGCTGCGGGCGCGGGCGATCAGGAACTGCAGAAGGGCTAGCGACACAAACGGGATATCGACGGCCAGCACCACGGTCAGGTCCGTACTCGAAGAGCGCAGCGCCGCATGGATTCCCCCCAGCGGACCGCATTCCGGAAAGATGTCTTCGATTACCGGCGCGAATGCAGCGTACCTGGCTGGATTGCCCACAATCCGCACCAGGGGCGTGAGGGATCGTGCGGCATCGAGTAGCCGCGCCAGGAGCGTCCGTCCGCTCAGCAGAACGAACGCTTTGTCAGCGCCCATCCGCGTGCTCTTGCCGCCCGCCAAAATGAATGCGGAGACGTCCGGGTTCAGGCCCATGGCGCGATCATACAGGCTCCGAACAGCTTCCACGACAAACGCGCAGCGTTTCCGCTGCCTGCCGAATTGCGTTTGCGGGTTGCAAACCACCGGCCCCTCGGGTGGGTTTAGGACAACCCACGTGCACGAAAGTAACCTTCCAAAAGTTTCGGCTTAGCGCGATCATGTCCTAACTCCGAGGGCTGTTTCGTCTGACCCGGAAGTAACGATCATGCCGCAAAAATTGATGGATGTGCTTATGCTTGGGCGCTGCTCCCACGAGTTCTCCTGGCCGCGCCGGGGTGCGGACGGAAACTACTACCAGGTCTGCCTGCTCTGCGCAGCGGAATACAAATACGACTGGGCGACCATGCGCCGTACCGAACGCGTGGAGCACAAGCCCGAAACCGGCATCCGCCGCAACCATACGCGCGAGAAGCGTCCGTCGTGGGTGCCGCGCGCCCGTCGCCTGAAGCTCGACACTCCCCTTCGCTACCGCGTGAACAAGACGAGTTCATGGTATGAAGGCACCATCGAGAACATCAGCCAGAGCGGGGTGCTCTTCACTGGCCCGCAAGGCCTGCCCGTGAATGCACTCATCGAAATGGTTTTCGAGATGCCCGAGGAAATCTCTGGCCAGAAAAACTCAAACGTAGTCTGCCAGGGCCGCGTCATGCGCGCCAAAGACACGCCCGAATTGGAAGAGGGCATGGTGGGTCTCGCGGCCTCAATCGTCGACTACAAATTCATCCACTAGATCAATGCAACGCATCTTGGCGAACAGAAGTATGTCCGTATGATTCCCGGTATCTCTGCAGTTGCGGCCGCGCCGTCCCTTTTCAGACCGAGCTATAATTGGCGCCTGAAGTCCTCCGGCATCAGAGGTCCCGATGCGCCGCGCTTTACGAGTCCTTCCGATTCTCACGCTCACCGCCGCTGTGCTCGCCCAGAGTTCTGCTCCTCCAGACCGTGAGCCTGGCGAAAATCCCGCATCTGAATCTTGCTCCGTCACGGGCCGGGTTGTTGCAGCGGCTGACGGCAATCCTTTGAAATCAGCTCGCGTCGTGTTGTTTCCCGAGCACAACCGCTCGTCTCGTGAGGAAATTTATGCCGCCTCAACGGACAGCGATGGCCGATTCACGGTTAAGGGTATTCCGGCGGGTCGTTACCGCTTCTTCGCTGCGCGCCCGGGATTCGTCGAGCAACACTTTAAGGCCGGAGCGAACGATGAAGGTCCGCTGTTTTCGCTTAAGCCCGGCGAAAAGGTCAACGACGTTCTGTTTCGCCTTACGGCAGCAGCCGTCATCACTGGCCGCCTCAGTAACGAGGATGGCGAACCCATGCAGGGCGTCCAGGTCGTCGCCATGCGTCGACCGAATGAGGATGATCTTGACGATGACGAGTCTCCCCGGTCCCGTAAGATCGAAATGGAACCGGTCAAAGCGGCAGTGTCCGATGATCGCGGCCAATACCGCATCTTCGGCCTCAAGCCTGGCGAATACTTCATCAAGGCTGAGGATGCCGCTGAACCATCTCATAATCTTCCAGTGGACGAAAGTTTCTGGGCTCAACTATCACTGGGGAGTGAATACGCACCCGTGTACTACCCCGGGACGACACAGGTCTCGCAAGCCCAGGCCGTTCCCCTCAGAGCCGGCGAAGAGGCGCAGGCTGATTTCACCATGCGCCGAATCAAGACGGTCGAAATCACCGGGCGGGTAATCGGCGCGACTGCGCCGGCTGCGAACACTTTTGTCGAGCTGGAGCAAGCGGACGCGGGCGTGTCCGATTTTCGTCGCCAGGATACAACCGATGAGAAAGGCAATTTCCGCCTGCGAAACGTTCCCGAGGGTACGTACAACATTGAGGCTCTTCAAATAGAAGAAGGGACGCACGTTTATCAAGCCAGGGGCCGACAGAAGCTTGAGGTGGGCGGGGAAAATATCGAAGGCGTCACCATCTCGCTCGGTGTCGGCGCGACGATTCCGGGCAGAGTCAAGGTGGATGGCTCCAGTCCCGGTGCGTTGGAGCGAATTCAGTTGACCATGATACCGATTGATGAGGACGGCCAACTAAGCGCCCATTGCGAGGTCAAAAAGGACGGCAGCTTTGAATTCAAGGCGGTCCACGATGGCACTTACCGACTGGGCGCCTGGGGATTGGGGAACGATGCGTACATCAAATCCGCCCGCCGCGGAGCCGACGATGTGTTGGAGAAAGGCCTGCAAGTAGAAGGGAACTCCTCCCCCAGGCTTGAGGTAACGCTTGGCTCCGATGGCGCCAAGCTGGACGGCTCAGTCAATGATGAGGATGGCCCCGTGATCGGCGCGCGCGTGCGATTGGCCCCCGATCCGCTCACGCCTTTCAATCATCTGCGGATCCATATCACGACGACCGACCAACTCGGGCATTTCTCACTCGTCAATGTTCCGCCCGGAAAATACACAATTACCGCGAGACCTATGCGGGCTTCCGAAACGCCGTACAAGTCAGAGTCGCAGGCCATTACGCTCTCGGAAAACGATCACAAAACCGCAGAGATAAAAATCGTAAAGCCGAATCAGGGAAGCACGAATTCGCAGTAAGGCGAAGTTGATGATTGGCGGGCACTCACCCGACGAACGGAGCATGACCAAGTTGGGGGCAGCCCCAACGACGAAAACGCTGTCTGGCTGCCCCTCAGAGTTTTCCTGGCTATTGTTTGTTGCCGTCCAGCGCAATCACCGTCGGAAGCGACGTTCCGTTCGGTTCGACGACCGAGGTGAAGACGGCACGAATGTGCTTCATATCCCGGTCAAATGCGCTGTTGAGGGTTATCGCGAATAGCTCAACACCCCCGGAAGAGATGGTGACCTGGATTGTGCCAGTGCAATCCGCGTTTACGGTGTAAGTTCCAGAAAACGTCTCCTGCGCAACCGCGCCATTCAAGCTGGATGTAGCCAGTCCATTCGAAACTTTTCCGCCCGAATCCAACGTCAGAATACCGACGGCAACCCTTGGCCCGACACCGACCACCGTTCCGTTGTCGGTAAATGACCACTTCCCGGCCGCGCGCTTCAGCGAGCAGTGATCGTCGTCATCGGCGCGAACCGGCACGGCTATGCTTGCAACCAGCGCAATCGTGAACAGCCCCACAAGCCATGTTTGTGCAATTCTGTGTTTCATACGCGTCTCCTTCTCTGGCTGATTCTTCGAACTGAGGCCTACTTGCAACCTGGTCTGATGTCTCTCGGCGTGGTTGTTCCTTGACCTCCAACGTCAGCCATTGCTCTGTCGTTTCTACAGAGCGGATGGACTTCTGCAACACCCTCATGCGCCTATCTTGAGCGGCAACCTGGATTCGCTTGTTTCTGATCGGGATTGGTGACCAAGGGCCTGTATTCGGGACACGAACGAAGTGGCAGGATGGTCACCACCAAAGTCGCACTCGACATAAGGGCCCTCCGCACGATGAGACCGGTATGAACCTCGAATCTGAGGCCGAATGCGAAGGAAGACAGGACTTGCGAACCTGCTATTCCGTGTACGTTACTCTCCAACATTACGAAAAGTCCAGAATCTTTTGCGCTCGTTGCGTGAGCATAGCTTCAGGCCGCCGAGAATGCGACGAGGTTGTATCCGTCCCAAACGGATTCAGAAGCAACACCGGTTTTGGTTCTCGTCTTGAGCGTGCACTGGGAAAGCCGTGAACGTATTCCAGCCGCTATCTATGCCGCGACGGCTTCCAGTCTGAGGAACTCTTCGCTGTCAGGCTGAACAGATCTTTGCTGGATAAAAGAGCGCTGCGGTTCTTTTCCCAAACACCGCAAGCTTGGATGGTAGGCCCGGCAGGAATCGAACCTGCAACCCTCGGATTAGAAATCCGATGCTCTATCCGCTTGAGCTACGGGCCCTTTTCGAGATCAAGTCAGTGTAACCTAAAGTCCTTTTCGAGTGCCCCGCCGGGCACGCACCACCCCGGTCACCCTCATGCTGAGCACTCCCGAGGTGCTTGAGGGTGAATTGAACACCAAAGACACAACCGAGTATTTACAATAGAT
>Ga0335069_10010283_pt1 | contig 13262 bp, 9 predicted proteins | sample Lox_Sample_11_FD_206714 | JGI IMG/M metagenome (GOLD analysis project Ga0335069, IMG submission 206714) | Soil microbial communities from Loxahatchee National Wildlife Refuge, Florida, United States - Lox_Sample_1.1 | ecosystem: Environmental > Terrestrial > Soil > Wetlands | place: USA: Florida... | reverse complement strand
AATCGAAGGATTGCTCGCGATCCCATGGGCAGCCACCGGGTGCGCGCAGGCGAGCCATGATGCCTACAGATTGCGCAAACAATTCCGCGGCTCGTGCCGGATCGCTGAGCTTCTGTGGCGAGGGATCATGCTCGTCAGATTTCGCATCGGGAAGAGTCATGCGTCTCCAGTTTACCGTGCGATGACACGACTCCTGCGGGCGCCACCAAGGACGCCGTTCCTCGCATATCGAAAGGGTATACTCACTGCGATGACTCTGGTGTACGCAATGGTAATCGCCGGGCTGAGCGGCTTGGCGGCCGGCAGCTTTCTGAATGTTTGCGTCAGCCGATGGCCGGACGAGAAGAGCGTAATCAAACCTGGTTCGCACTGCCAAAGTTGCCAACGGCCATTGAGTTGGTGGGAGAACGTGCCCCTGCTAAGCTGGCTGGCGCTGCGAGGGCGATGCAGAACCTGCCATGCCGGGATCGGCTTGCGCCATCCCGTCGTCGAGCTCGCGGTTGGAGCTTTGTGGACGTTCACGGTCTGGCACACTTTGACTTCGACGGACCAGGGTAGTTTTGTCGCGCTTTCTTACACTGCGATACTGGATGGCATTGCGCTCATGATTTTCGAGTGGCTGCTGGTTGGGCTGGCAGCCTTCGACGCCGAGTGTCTCTGGTTACCCGACAAACTGATTTTTCCGGGCGTCCTTCTGGGGCTCCTTCTGAGCCTGGCGCATCCGGCGCTGGATACCTACTACTACAGCGGGGATTTTGCAGACTGGAAGCATCGCACCGGCGTGTCGATCGCGCGCTGGTTTCTGGGAGTCGTGATCGCGACGGGATTGATGCTTGTCATCCGATATGCCTATCGCCTGATTCGCAGCAAAGACGGAATGGGCGCGGGCGACGTGAAACTGATGGCCATGCTGGGCGGATGGCTGGGAGCATCGGACCTCAAGCTCGCACTTCTCGCTTTTGCGATCGGCGTCTTAACCGCGATGGCTTATGCGCTGATTCTGGTTGCCATTCCGGCAATGCGTGGCGGGAGCAAATCGTGGCTGGAAGAAAAGCTGCCTTTCGGCACGTTTCTCTGCGTGGGTGGAATCGTGGTCGGTCTCTGGGGCATGCCGATGCTGGGCGTCTATATGACGTGGGCTGGATCGCAGTGAGACGGCGTTGAGCAGACCGATTCTTTATTGAGGCGTGGGAAGAGATGGCTGCGCGGGCGCGCTGGGTTGCACCGAAGCTTTAGCGTTGGCAATCTCGGGATCTTTCAGGGCTTTGCGCGCGTCTTTGCCGTGGCGGCTATCGGGATCGTAATCAACCACCTTCTGGTAGTTGGCGCGAGCCTCAGCGAAGTTGCCGATGTGGCGTTCGCTCTCCGCCAGTCCCCAGTACACATCGGGATTGTCAGGATCGAGGACCAGCGCCGATTGGTAGCGGGAGATGGCCGCCTTCCAATCTTTATTGTCGAGATAATATTTGCCTACGTTTTCATCTTCAGCCGCAGTTTCATGGTGCTCGGGCTCGATCGCCGAGTTTTTGTTACGCCTGCCACGCTGCGGGTTTTGTGTGTCATCATCGGGTCCGGGTAGCAGATTGCCCATTCCCGAAAGGCTGGAACTTGAGCTGGATTCGCCGGCTTCAGCGGCAGCGCCGGCGTCTTCAGGGCTGCGAACAGGATCGAGATCTTCGTCGGGGAAATAAATCAGCTGTCTTGCCGCGTCGCCCGATGGCGGCAGGTCAGGGTTGTCGCGAGAGGGCATCAACGGAACCGATCCAGTGTCTTCAGGAAAGGGATTCTGGTTGGTCTGCTGCTGCGTTCGGGAAGGCTGCTGGGTCTGGGGCTGCTGAGGGACGGCAGGGGATCCGCTCTGGCCCGAAGCCGTCGGGGCACCGCTTGGTGAATCCTGCGCGCTCAGGCGGGATGCGGCTGGGAGCCAGCAAATAGCCAACGCGATCGAAAGAATCAGCTTCATCACCAGATCGGCTCAAACTGCATGCGGCGAGCAATCGCTCTTTTTACAGAATACGCTCAGCGATCCCAATCGAGGGACCGCACGTTCTCGGGTGCGATTTCACCCGCAACGCGCATTCAAAGGTAGCCTTCCCTATTCAATTAGACTTCATCCGCCAAGGTCTGTCGCGTGCCGGCTCATGAGCGAAAAGCCTCGCCCGACCCAGCCGATGTGCGCCGGGTTTTCCGACCGCCGCTTCCCTACCCCGGAACGATAGAATCACCGTGAGGCTTGCCTTTCTCTTCGACGGCAACCAGGGTGTGCAGGTCCGAATGGGTTACCAGGTTCTAGCGCGAAAATACCGTCCGCAGCGGTTTGCCGACGTGGCCGGCCAGGACCATGTAACGCGAACGCTGCTCAACGCGTTGAGCCAGAACCGGATTGCTCACGGGTACATCTTTTCGGGGCACCGTGGCATCGGGAAGACGACGATTGCGCGCATCCTGGCCATGGCCCTGAATTGCCGCTCTGAGGTTGGATCGGCGCAGCGGCCCACGCACGAGCCCTGCGGTGTATGCGAGGCATGCACCGAAATCCGCCAGGGTAACGCCGTCGACGTCATCGAGATCGACGCAGCCACGAACCGCGGCATCGACGAGATTCGCGAGCTGAGGGATGCGGCACGTTACTCGCCGGCACGGGACCGCTACAAGATTTACATCCTTGACGAGGCGCACCAGATCACCGAGGCAGCCTTCAACGCTTTGTTGAAGACTTTGGAGGAACCTCCTGCACACGTGATCTTTATGATGGCGACGACGGAACCGGAGAACATTCCGCAGACCATTCGGTCGCGCTGCCAGCATTTCAGCTTTCATGCGGTGAAGTTCGACGACATTCTGACTCAGCTAACGGCAATCGCACAGGCAGAGCAGGTTTCGGCGGAAACGGGAGCATTGGCGCTACTGGCTGAAGCAGGCGATGGGTCGATGCGCGACGCGCTCTCGATCATGGACCAGGCGATAGCCTCGGCGGCGGTCGAAGCAGGACGACCAGCGATTTCGGCCGCACAGGTGCGCGAGCTGATGGGCTCGGTGCCGAATACGGTCTTCGAGAAGCTGCTTGAGGCTGTGGCGCAGGGACAGAGCGCTGAGCTGATGGACCAGTTGAATGGGCTGTTGAATGCCGGTCACAGCCCGCTGGCACTGGCGCGGCAGATGGCGCGCTATCTCCGCAACTCCCTTATGGTGAAGCTAGGCGGCGAACAGACGGAGTTGCTGCAGATATCACCGGATGAACGGTCGCGGGCGGCGCGGACGGCGCTGCTCTTTACTGAGGAAGAGCTGACTCGGAACCTGCAGATCGTGCTGCGCACGTTCGACGATCTGAACTACCGGCAGGAGCAACGCTTCCATCTGGAACTGGGGCTCTTGAAGCTGATACACGCGCAGCGGCTGCTGCCCATTGAGGAACTGCTGAGTGGCGCTGCAAGCGGAACGGGAGTTCGCGGAGCGATTGCGGTTCCGGCGCCAAGAGCCTCTGCCGGGGAGGGGCGCCCGGCCGGCGTGATGGCTTCAGTAAACTCAGGCGTGTCGCGCAGCGCGATCGGATTTGGCTCGGTTGCGGGGGTGGCGCAAAGCGCCGCGGCGTTGCCGATTCCGGCAGCCGAGAGGTCTTTGCCTACTTCGGCTGTCATCGGCCAGGCGAAGCCTTTGGACGAATCGGCGGTTCCAGCTGTTGATGAGCAGGCTGGAACGACGAACGGAGGAGGCGCTGAGCATGTGCGCGAGGCGGTTGTTGCCGCGCTCGCGACGGCAGGTCACAGCTCTGCAGCACAGTTGCTGGGTGCAGGCGAATGGAAGGTGGATGGGACGGGCGTGCGCGTGACTGCACCAGGATTGGGCAAGAAGATGCTTAGCCTGACTGTGAATGCGGCGGCCGAGAAGATTATCCGCCAGGAGTTGCAGCGGCTGGGCGCTCCGTCGCGTTTCATGGTGATTCCGGGCGAGGGCGTGGCAGCGAAGTTGGTGGATGCGCAGCCGCTCGCGGGAAGCGTGCAGGAGGCTGCGCTGGCGCATCCGCTGGTGAAGCGGGCGCAGGAGATCTTCAAGGCTGAGGTGCGCAGCGTGGTGGATTTGCGGCAGAAGTGACAAAGGCAGCCGTCAGCTATCAGCTCTCAGCAAGGCTGTGCTGCGCGGAGATTGGAAAGGCAAGATGTTCGATCGGTCCAATCACATTGGACCGCAGAAGGGGTCAACAGAGGGACACAGGATGATTAATCCGCTGAAGATTGGGGAGATGCTTTCGCAAGCAGGTCAGCTTCAGGAAGAGATGCAGCGCAAGCTGAGCGAAACGGTGGTCGAGGCTTCGAGCGGCGGAGGCGCGGTGACCGCAACGATGAACGGCAAGAAGGAACTGCTGAAACTGCGCATCGATCCTTCGGCCGTGACGAGCTTGAGCGGCGGCCAGGGAGATGTGGAGATGCTTCAAGACCTGATCGTCGGCGCAGTGAATGAAGCGGGGCGGAAAGCGGATGAGGCGATCAAGTCGAACGTGCAAGGAATGCTTGGCGGGTTGAAGATTCCCGGACTTGGCGGTTGAGAGTTTCTTGACGAGAGGCGGCTGAAGTGGCGCGTTATGCCGAGCCGATGGCCCGGCTCATTGAAGAATTGAAGAAGCTGCCGGGCGTGGGCACCAAGAGCGCGCAGCGCTACGCGTTCCATCTTCTGCGCGGGAGCGACGAGGATGCAAGTGCGCTGGCCGACGCGGTGCGCGACCTGAAGGCCAGCCTTCGGCTATGCTCCATCTGCAATAACGTTACCGATATCGATCCCTGCGTTTACTGCGCCAGCCCGACGCGGAATCAGCGACTGGTGTGCGTGGTGGAAGAAGCTACCAACATTGCGACCGTGGAGCGATCGCAGACCTATCAAGGCGTGTATCACGTGCTGCACGGCACGTTGTCTCCGCTGCACGGCGTTGGGCCCGATCAGCTGCGCGCGGGATCGCTCGTCGCGCGGGTGGAGCGCGGCGAGGTGGATGAGGTGATCCTGGCGACGAGCCCGACCCTCGAGGGCGAGGCGACAGCCGATTGGCTGGCAACGGCGCTGCGCGGATTCCCAGCGAAGATTACGCGGATCGCAACCGGGGTTCCGGCGGGCAGCGACATAGAGTATGCCGATGAGGTGACGATGGCGCGTGCGATCGAGGGCCGGCGGGAGATGTAGCGAGGCAGCGAGTTAGCGAGTCAGCGGGTCGGCGAGTCAGCGGGTTAGCGAGGGCGAGAAGTTCGATGGAGGCCGCTTACCTGACCACATAGTCGTGGTGGTCGGCGCCGATGCCGGTGAGGGTAAGGGACTTCCAGCCTTCGGGGAGTTTCGATGGTTTCTGGATGAGGCCGTGGTCGGAGATATCGAGGCCGCCGAAGCCGAAGAGCATGGTCTGCAGCAGCCCGCCGGCGGCGGTTGCGAAATAGGGGTTCGCGTTATTGGCGGTTTCAGAGAGCGATCCGAAGGGCGGGCGCTCGTTGAGTTGGTAGCCTCTGTGGAACAACTCGATAGCTTTGGCAGCATCGCCCATGCGCTCATGAAGAATTGCCAGGACCGATTTGGTCATGGCGGGGCCGTTGGGATCGACGCGGGGAGCATAGTAGTCGAGATCGCGGCGGATGGCCCCGGTGTCGGTGATCTCGTGCAGAGGATAGGCGAGCATGTTGACGTCGGCCTGCTTGACGGTCTGGCCGTGGTAGGTGGCGAACTCGCGCGTGACGCCGTCGGGGAACTTGAGGATGGGAATGCGGTCGTGCACGAACTGCCAGTCGGGATTGGGCTTGAGGCCAAGCGCCTGGGCGGCGGCGATGGCATCGAGGAGGTTCTGACGCGCCGCGGCATTGGTGAAGGCATTGTCATCGACGGCGCCTGAGTATTCATCGGCGGCAAGGACGTGATTGATGTTGAAGGCGCCGGATTGGTGGCGGGTGACGCGGCTGGCCCAGAAGTCGGCAGTGGCTTCGATGATGGGGTAGCCGCGATCGCGCAGCCATTCGCGATCTTTGGTGACCAGATAGTATTGCCAGGCGGCGATGCCAATGTCAGCGTTGATATGAATCTCGATGGAGAGGCAGCAGAGCGGGGTATCTTCGCCGCCGCTTCCCGCACTCTCCCACGGGTAGAGGGCACCGCGATAACCGTTGGCGAAGGCATTCTGTTTTGCGGCGGGCAGACGGTCATAGCGGTAGTCGAGCATGCTGCGCGCCAGCTCAGGATGGAGAAGGAGCAGGGGAGGATACATCCAGGTTTCCGCGTCCCAGAAGACGTGGCCGTTGTAACCCATGATGTCGCGGCTGAGGCCCATGGGAGAGATGCTGAGGCGCGAGCCGGCGCGGATGAACGAATAGAGGTGGTAGATCATGCTGCGAACCGAGCGCTGGGTGGCATCGTCGCCTGCGATGACGATGTCGCTTTTCCAGAGGTCGGCCCACGCTTCTTCGTGCTTCTGAATCAGCTCGTCGATGCCGTCGAACCAAGCGGTTGCCGTGAGGCGCTGCGCTTCACTGAGGGGATCGGCAACGTGAGCTGAGCTGAGCGAGGAACCGATGAGCGCAAAACGGAAGGTTGAGCCGGCACCGATCTGCTGAGTGAATTTCTGGCCGCCGGCATCGAGGGCGAGTTGCGGCGGGGTTTTGAGTGAGTCGTCGAAACGAAAGGCCTGGGATGCGCCCAGCTCGAGGCGGCCCATGGGACCGGTGGCTTCTGCAGCTGTGACCAGCACTTCCTGATTGGGTTTATTGGAAAAGAGCTGGAGGTTCGTGAGCGGTGGATGCCAGGATTGCGGATCGGGAGATTCGCGGGCGAAGGTGCTGACGAAGTGAGTGGCCGCGGCGAGGGTGAGGGGCTGCCGGGCGGTGACGCGAACTTCAAGCATCGCCGTGTAAGGGAGCTGGCGGAGGGCGCGAAGCGATGTGACGATGGTGGCTTTGCCACCGTAGTCGAAAGCGGTGGTAAGCACGGCTCGCTTCATGTCGAGGGTTTGATGAAGCGCGGTGACCTGATCGGCGCGGTCGATGGGAGCGCCGTCGATGAAGAGAGTCATGTCGAGGAAGTTGAGCGTGCGCTCGATGACATCGACGCCACCGGGCTCGAGCGGCTCATAGGCTCCGTTGAGGAGAATCTGGGAAACGCGGAAGGGGTCGGCGGAGGAGCGAATGCCGAGCATACCGTTGGCGACGGTTTCACCGAAGTAGTGCTGGGAGTCGAGCGGGCCGGAGTCGATGACCCAGGAATTGATGGGCGATTGAGAATGCAGAACGACGGCCGATGTCATGACGGCCAGTATTGCCATCGCAGTCTTACGCAGCCTAACGTTCACGTTGATCTTGCCTCCCCTGGCTTCTGCTCAAGCCGTCTTGCGCAGCGCGCTTTCCAAGCCTGCGCCCATTTTAGAACTCGTTGCATGCGCCTCGTCCGGCTTCATGCTACGTGCGGCGCCGCAGATAGCGTGCCGCTCCGATTCTAGCGAGCCGACAGAAGTCGATCGAAAAGAAAATGGGATGGGCTGATTGGCCCATCCCGCAAGTTTCGAGGCTTGGGAAGCCGCTTGCTGCAAGCTGTTCGACAGCTGATCTATTTCGATAACTGATCGAGGGCGAGGTTCAGTTCGAGCACGTTGACGCGGGGTTCCCCGAGAAAGCCGAGCTGGCGCTGCGCAGTGTGAGCGGCGACCAGCTTGCGGAGCTGATCCTGATCGATGCCGCGAGCCTGAGCGACGCGCGGAACCTGGTAGCCGGCATTATCGGGCGTGATGTCGGGATCGAGGCCGGAACCCGATGTCGTCACCATGTCGATGGGGACGGGCTTGCCGGGGTTGGCGGCAGTGAGCTTGTCGATGTCTCCCTGGATGCGCGCGGCGAGCTTGGCGTTGGACTGGGCAAGGTTCGATCCGCCGGAAGAAGTGGCGTCATAGCCGTTGCCCGCGGCGGACGGACGCGGGTGGAAGTACCGGTCAGAAGTGAAGCTTTGCGCGAGCAGTTCGGAGCCGATGACCTGGCCGTTGCGAAGGATCAGGCTGCCGGCGGCCTTGTGCGGGAAGACGAGGCCGGCGAGGCCGGTAAGCAGCAGCGGATAGCCCAGACCGAAGATCAGCGCGGTAACAAGCGTGAAGAGGATGGAGGTTTTCCAGATCGAGTGTGCGCTCGGAGCCTCTGCATGGGCCAGGTGAAGCCCTGCGCGGGCGGCCGGTTCTTCGTGAACGGTGGAAGTGGAATGCACGATCAATCTCCTTGAAGATACCAGTTGCGGCCTCAACTCGCGGCGCAGAGCAGCTGCGTCTTTCACGCCTGGGCCAAATGCAGCCACACCAGACACCAATCGATGGCCCAGATGCCGACGAACGGGATGATAATGCCGCCCACGCCGTAGATCAGCAGGTTGTTGCGCAGCAGGACATCGGCCGATTTCGGTTCGTATTTCACGCCCTTCAAAGCCAGCGGGATGAGGGCGACGATGATGAGCGCGTTGAAGATGACCGCGGACAGAATGGCCGACTGCGGCGAATGCAGGTGCATGATGTTGAGCGCGCCGAGAACGGGAAAGACGCCGGCGAACATGGCAGGGATGATGGCAAAATACTTGGCCACATCGTTGGCGATGGAAAAGGTGGTGAGCGCGCCACGCGTCATCAGCAATTGCTTGCCGATCTCGACGATTTCAATGAGCTTGGTGGGGTTGGAGTCGAGGTCGACCATGTTGCCGGCTTCCTTGGCTGCCTGTGTACCGGAGTTCATGGCGACGCCCACATCGGCCTGCGCGAGTGCGGGCGCATCGTTGGTGCCGTCGCCGGTCATGGCAACAAGCTTTCCCTTCCCCTGCTCGCGCTTGATCAGGTCCATCTTGTCTTTGGGCTTGGCTTCGGCCAGAAAGTCGTCCACTCCGGCTTCGCGGGCGATGACGGCCGCGGTGAGCGGATTGTCGCCGGTGATCATGATGGTGCGAATGCCCATGGCGCGGAGGCGAGCGAGGCGATCCTTGAGGCCGCCCTTGACGACGTCTTTGAGGTAAATCACGCCCAGCGCCGACGAGTTTTCCGCGACGACCAGAGGCGTGCCGCCCAGGCGGGCAATCTCTTCGACGTTGTCGCGGACCTTCTGAGGGAGCATGGAACCCTGCTCCTCGAGGAAGCGGGCAATTGCATCCGCCGATCCCTTGCGGATGAGCGTTCCGGGAAGGTTGACGCCACTCATACGGGTTTGGGCGGTGAAAGGGACGAATTCGGCGTGAATGCCGCCGAGGTCGCGGCCGCGCAGGTTGTATTTTTCCTTGGCGAGGACAACGATGGAGCGGCCTTCAGGAGTTTCATCGGAGAGCGACGCGAGCTGCGCGGCGTTGGCCAGGCGCTCGTGGCTGACGTCGGGAGCAGGAAGGAACTCGACGGCCTGGCGGTTGCCGAGGGTGATGGTTCCAGTCTTGTCGAGCAGCAAAGTGTTGACGTCGCCTGCGGCTTCAACGGCGCGGCCGCTCATGGCGAGGACGTTGTACTGGACGAGGCGATCCATGCCCGCGATGCCGATGGCGGAAAGAAGGCCGCCGATGGTGGTGGGGATGAGGCAGACCAGCAGCGAGACAAGCACGAAGACGGTTTGTGGAGCGCTGGAATAAACGGCGAAGGGCTGCAGGGTGACGACGGCGAGAAGAAAGATGATGGTAAGGCCGGAGAGAAGAATGCTGAGGGCGATTTCGTTGGGTGTTTTCTGGCGGGTGGCGCCTTCGACGAGAGCGATCATGCGGTCAAGGAATGTCTCGCCGGGGTTGGAGGTGATCTTGACCTTGATCCAGTCGGAGAGGACCTTGGTGCCACCGGTGACGGCGGAACGATCGCCGCCGGCTTCGCGAATGACGGGGGCCGATTCGCCGGTGATGGCCGACTCGTCGACAGAGGCCACGCCTTCGATGACTTCGCCGTCACCGGCGATGTACTTGCCGGCTTCGACATAGATGATGTCGCCGGCGCGAAGGTCGCCACTGACGGCCTCTTCGAAACTGCCGTCGGCCTTGTAGCGCTTGGCGATGGTTTCGCCCTTGGCCTTGCGGAGAGTGTCGGCCTGTGCTTTGCCGCGGCCTTCGGCCATGGCTTCAGCGAAGTTGGCGAAGAGCACGGTGAACCACAGCCAGAGGGTAATCTGCAGGTTGAAGCCAAAGGAGGCGCGGTGATAGGTGTAGTTGTGAAAAAGCAGGATGGTGGTGAGGACGCTGCCCACCTCGACGACGAACATGACGGGGTTCTTGACCATGCCACGTGGGTCGAGCTTGCGGAAGCTGTCCGCAAGCGCCTGGCCGATGATCCTGGTATCCCAGATGCTGATTTTTTCTGCCACCTCTAGCTCCGTAAAACAGCTTCCAGCTTTTAGCCGTCAGCCCCTTAGCTTGTAACCGCCGGTGCGAGCCCGTTAGTAACTCCATTGGCTCCTGGCGAAGTGCGGAAAGCTGACGGCCAAGAAACCTAAAAAAGCTTTCCAGTCTGCAACAGCAAATGTTCCAGTATCGGCCCCAGGCTCAAGGCCGGGAAGAACGTCAAAGCGCCGATGATGAGGACGACGCCGACCAGCAACACTGCGAAAAGTGGGGTGTTGACGGGAAAGGTGCCCGGCGATGGCGGGACGCTTTTCTTCTGCGCCAGGTTGCCGGCGAGGGCCAGCGCGGGAATCATCATCAGGAAGCGGCCAATGAGCATGTCCCAACCCATCGCGACGTTGTACCACCAGTTGGTTCCGAGGCCGGCAAAGGCCGAGCCATTGTTGCCCGCGCCGGAAACGAAAGAGTAGAGGATTTCGGAGAACCCGTGAGGACCGGAATTGTTGGTGACTGAAGTCCCCACAGGCAGGAGTATGAAGATTGCCGCAAAGGTGAGAATGATGAGCGGAAAGATGAGCGCATAGAGCATGGCCATCTTCACGTCGTAGGCTTCGATTTTCTTGCCCAGGTATTCCGGCGTGCGGCCGACCATGAGGCCGGCGATGAACACCGCAATCACGACGTAGATCAACATGCCGTACATGCCGGCGCCGACGCCGCCGAAGACGACCTCGCCGAGCATGATGTTCGAGAGCGGGACTAAGCCGCCCAGCGGCGTGAAACTGTCGTGCATGCCATTGACCGCGCCGCAGCTGGCGTCGGTAGTGATGGTGGCGAAGAGGGCGCTTTCGGCGATGCCGTTGCGGACCTCCTTGCCCTCCATGTTGCCGCCGGGCGCGGTGGCAGTGCGGGTTTGCGCAGCCCCGTGAATCGCGTTGTAGGGGTGGGCCTCAGCCCAGTAACACACCGCGAATCCGGTCGCGAAGAGCAAGTACATGGCTGCGAAGACGGCCCAGCCATGACCGGGCGAACCGGTCATGCGTCCCAGCGTGTAGGTTAGTCCCGCGCCGATGACGAAAATGGAGAGGATCTGAATGAAGTTCGAGAGCGGAGTGGGGTTTTCGTAGGGATGGGCACTGTTGGCATTGAAGAAGCCGCCGCCGTTGGTCCCCAGCATTTTGATGGCTTCCTGCGAAGCCACCGGTCCCTGGCCGATGGTCTGCGTTTGGGAGGGCTGTTCGAGCGTGTGCGCGGCCGTGTAAGCGTTAAAGTTCTGCGGGACACCCTGCGAAACCAGGAAGAGCGCATAGATTATGCAGGCGGGGGCGAGGATATAGAGCAGGGTCCGGGTCATATCGACCCAGAAGTTCCCTAAAGTGCCCGAGCTGGTGCGTTTAATACCCCGAATGAGGGCCACGGCGACGACGATGCCTGCAGCCGCGGACCAGAAGTTATGCATAGCCAAGCCGACCATTTCGGTCAGATAACTCATGGTGGATTCGGGCGTATAGAATTGCCAGTTCGTGTTGGTGGTAAAGCTGGCGGCGGTGTTCCAGGCAAGGTCGGGCCCGACTGCGGCAAGCTGCTGCGGATTCCACGGGAGGTGCGCCTGCAGACGTTCGATCGCGTAGGTCAGCACCATGGTTACTGCAGAAAATCCCAACATGGCTCCGGCATACTGACGCCAGTTCATCTCCTTTTCGGAGTTGACGGCGCAGAGCCTGTAGATGAGCCTCTCGAATGGGCGCAACAGGGGATCGAGCCAAGTGCGCTCGCCTTCCATCACGCGTGTCATGTAAATTCCCACGGGACGAACCGTGAGCAAAAGTAGGACGGAGTAGATGGCGAATTGCAGCCAACCGTTTGCGGACATGTCAGAACTTCTCCGGAAACAACATTGCAACTGTGAGATAGGCCAACAGGAGAAGGGAGAGAATGAGGGCCGTCGCGGTGATCCAATCCATGTGCATGGCCTACCTCAACTTGTCGCAGGCTTTGACGTAGAGAAAAGCCACGGCGAAAAAAATGGCGGTGAAAAGCAGCATTTGCAGGTCTTGCATATGAAGGCTCTCAATCCCGGTTCCGGCAATGGTTTCGGCGGAGTTTGCAGTGGCGACCGCAGGCCGAAATCACCTGAACCGATACCGATTGTGTGGCGCAGCAGGTTTAAGTATCGAAAAGAATTTCTAAATAAACCGTAAGTATTCGGCGCCGGGGAGCAGGAAGTCTCGGGAAATCAGTGGCTGGGCTGGTGCGCCGGACCGCGATGCGAGATTTTCGAAGATCACTGTTGGTTGCTCGTCCAGCCCTCGGGCACGAAGCGATAGCCCACCCAGGGCTCGGTCTGGATGTACTGGCGGCCGGTTTCGGTTTCGAGCTTCTTGCGGAGCTGTCCGACGAAGACGCGGAGATACTCGGGTTGGTGTGCCGACTGCGCGCCCCAAACTGCGGTGAGCAGCGCGCGATGAGTCATGACCTTACCAGAGTTGCGGGCAAGGTGGACCAGAAGATCGAATTCCTTGGGGGTGAGATGAATGGGCTTTCCCTGGACGGAGATGCTGTGGGAGTTAACGTCGATGACGAAATCGCCGGACTCGATGGCGCTGGTGGTGCGCTCGGGTGCGCGGCGCAGGTGGGCGCGAACGCGAGCGAGCAGTTCCTGGATGCTGAACGGCTTGGTGACGTAGTCGTCGGCGCCGGCATCGAGCGCCTCGACCTTGGAGCGCTCGTGCTCACGGACGGAAAGGACCAGCACCGGCGTCACCGAGCGGGAACGGATGAGGCGACAGACCTCGACGCCGCTCTTGCCGGGCATCATGAGATCGGTAATGACCAGATCGGGTGGCCAATCGCGGAAGAGGCGAAGGCCTTCGTCAGAATCGTTGGCGGTGCGCACGTCGTAACCTTGCGCGGCGAGGGCGGCGCGGAGGACCCGCGTGATCTGCGACTCGTCGTCGATGACGAGAATTCTGCCG
>Ga0335069_10010282_pt1 | contig 13262 bp, 10 predicted proteins | sample Lox_Sample_11_FD_206714 | JGI IMG/M metagenome (GOLD analysis project Ga0335069, IMG submission 206714) | Soil microbial communities from Loxahatchee National Wildlife Refuge, Florida, United States - Lox_Sample_1.1 | ecosystem: Environmental > Terrestrial > Soil > Wetlands | place: USA... | reverse complement strand
GGGAAACTCCCAGCGACCCGCCATGTGCTTGCCGGCCGGCCGCTGCGCGAACAGCACTCGACCGTCGCGATCGCGCAGCGCAGCAGCTACCACCAGCACTCGCGCGGGCAACGCTAACCGATTCCCGACAGCGCGCCGTGGCAGTTCTTGTACTTCTTGCCCGAGCCGCACGGGCAAGGCTCGTTGCGGCCGATCTTGCGCTCCGATCGCACGAAGGTGCCCTGCGCCTCCTCCGCTGCGGGCAGCGGCACGACACCTCCACGCTGCGGCGAGCCCGGCGCCCCGGGCGGTGCCCCGGGCGGGAGACCCGCCAGGCGAGCAGGGTCCGCGGCCGCGGCCTGGCCTGCGTCATCGGCGGCCAGTGCCGAGTGAGCCTCGGCATGCTGGGCCTGCAAGGCCCGCATCAGCCGCTGCCGGCGCTCCTCCTCCTGCTGATCGATCTCCGCCTGGGTGCGGACCTCGATCTTGGTCAGCATGGAGACCGTTTCGAACTTCACTCGATCCAGCATGGCCGCGAACAGCTCGAAAGCCTCCCGCTTGTACTCGAAGCGGTAGTCCTTCTGGGCATAGCCGCGCAGGTGAATGCCCTGCCGCAGGTAATCCATGGCCGCCAGGTGTTCACGCCAATGCTGATCCAGCATGTTCAGCATGATGTCCTTCTCGACATGCCGCATGATCGGCACGCCTTCCTCGGCGTTGCCGACGCGGACCACCTTGGCATCGTAGGTGTCGATGACCGCCTTGGCGATGCGCGCGCGCAGCGTCGCCTCATCCAGCTCCGGCTCCTGATCGAGCCACGCCTTCGGTTCGATGCGCGCGTTGAAATCCTTGAGCACCGCATCCGCCAGACCCTGCATGTCCCAGTCGGCGGGAGCCGCGTGCTTGGGCATGTACTGGTCGAGCAGTGTCCCGACCGACTCCTCCATGATGCCGCGGATGGCAGCAGACAGATCGTCCGTGCCCATGATCTCGGTGCGCTGCTGATAGACGACCTTGCGCTGGTCGTTCGCCACATCATCGAACAGCAGCAGCTGCTTGCGGATGTCGAAGTTGTGCGATTCAACCTTTCGCTGCGCCTTCTCGATCTGCCGGGTGAGCATCCCGCTCTCGATGACCTCGCCCTCCTTCATGCCGGCCATCTGCAGCAGGCGCTTGGTGCGCATCGGATCGCCGAAGATGCGCATCAGGTTGTCTTCCATCGACAGATAGAAGCGGCTCGATCCGGGGTCACCCTGGCGACCGGAACGGCCGCGCAACTGATTGTCGATACGACGCGACTCGTGCCGCTCGGTGCCGACGATGTGCAATCCGCCTGCGGCCACGACCTTGTCGTGCCGGATCTGCCATTCCCCTCGGACCCGTTCGCGGGTGGCATCGTCCACGTCACCGAGTGAGGTCAGCTCGGCCTCCAGATTGCCTCCCAGCACGATGTCGGTTCCGCGGCCGGCCATGTTGGTGGCGATGGTCACGGCGCCCGGACGACCCGCCTGCGCGACGATGTGGGCTTCACGCTCGTGCTGCTTCGCATTCAGTACCTGGTGCGGGATCTTCTCCTTCTGCAGCAGGCCGGCCAGGAACTCGGAGGTTTCGATGGACGTGGTGCCGACCAGCACCGGCTGCTCCCGCTCCACGCAGTCGCGGATGTCCTCGATGATGGCCTCGAACTTGTCCTTTTGCGTGAGGTACACGAAATCCGGCATGTCCTTGCGGATCATCGGCCGGTGCGTGGGAATCACCACGACTTCCAGGCCATAGATCTGGAGGAACTCGGGCGCCTCGGTATCGGCCGTGCCGGTCATGCCGGCCAGCTTGCGGTAGAGACGGAAGTAGTTCTGGAAGGTGATCGAGGCGACCGTCTGGTTTTCCTCGCGGACGCGTACGCCTTCCTTGGCCTCCACGGCCTGGTGCAGGCCGTCCGACCAACGCCGGCCCTGCATCGTGCGGCCGGTGAATTCGTCGACAATGATCACTTCGCCACCGCGGACGATGTACTCGACGTCGCGCTTGTAGAGCGCGTGAGCCCGCAGCGCCGCGTTCAAGTGGTGCATCAGCCGGATGTTCGCCGGATCGTAGAGACTCTCACCCTGACGCAGCAGGCCGAGCTCGATCATCAGAGCCTCGACGTGCTCGTGGCCTTCCTCGGTGATGTGCACCTGCTTGGTCTTCTCCTCCACGGAGAAGTCGCCGGGTCCGTTCTCTTCCATCTGGCGCTTGAGCCGCGGCACCAGCTGGTTGATCCGCAGATACAGCTCGGTGCTCTCTTCGGCGGGCCCCGAAATGATCAGCGGCGTGCGCGCCTCATCGATCAGGATCGAGTCCACTTCGTCAACCACGGCGTAGGCCAGCCCGCGCTGCACCCGATCCTCGAGCCGGTAGGCGAGGTTGTCGCGCAGGTAGTCGAAGCCGAACTCGTTGTTGGTGCCGTAAGTGATGTCGCAGGCGTATGCCGCGCGCTTCTCCTGCGCGTTCTGAGCGTTCTTGATGACACCCACCGTCAGACCGAGGAAACGGTAGATCGGCCCCATCCAGTCGGCATCGCGCTGCGCGAGATACTCGTTCACGGTCACGATGTGGACACCGTTGGCCGGGAGCGCATTCAGATAGGCGGGCAGGGTCGCCATCAGCGTCTTGCCCTCCCCCGTGCGCATCTCGGAGATCTTGCCTTCGTGCAGGGCAATTCCGCCTATGAGCTGCACGTCGAAATGGCGCATCCTGAGGGTGCGTTGCGCAGCCTCGCGCACGACCGCGAAGGCTTCAGGCAGCAGCGCATCCACCGAAGCGCCAACCTTCAGCCGTTGCCGGAATTCGTCGGTCTTGGCGCGCAGCGCCTCATCGCTCAGTGCCTGGATCTGCGGCTCGAGCTCATTGGCGGCGCGGACGTATCGGCCATAGCTGCGCACCAGCCGGTCGTTCCGGCTGCCGAAGACGCGCGTGAGGAATTGCAGCAACGTAAGGTCCTGGAATGAAAAAAGACGAGAGCCGCCAAGCCCTTATCGTCGGTTCGCGGGCTGCGCGGGGAGCTGTCAAAGCGGCGTATTCTACGCAATAGAGGCCACAGCGCCCAATTGGTTCTGGCGGCGGGGATTTCAAGACCTCCGCAGGGCGCCCGACAGCGACCCTCTCAAGGGCTCCCAGGGGGTGCGGGCGCGGGGGGCTCCCCGGGGGTTCGGGCACGAGCTCCCAGGGGATGCGGGAATGGGTGCGGGAGGTGGTCCGACACGTGTGCAGCCCCCACCGCCGATGGCGCCGATGGCGCGACCTCGCGCGCGGCGGGCCCGAAAACTCAGCGGCCGATGAAACTCAGCGGATCGATCTGCCGGCCGTTGCGCAGCACTTCGAAGTGGACGTGCGGGCCGGTCGAGCGGCCGGTGGAACCCATGAGGGCGATGGCATCGCCCCGCTTCACGGTCTGGCCGACGCTGACCAGCGTGCGCTCGTTGTGGGCGTAGCGGGTGACATAGCCGTCGCCGTGATTGATCTCGACCAGGTTGCCGTACCCGGTACGGTTGCCGGCCCAGGTCACGACCCCTGCGGCCACTGCCATGACGTTGGCACCCTCGGTGCCGGCGAAATCCACGCCCTTGTGATAGGCCTCCTCACCCGAGAAGGGGTCCTCACGTTCGCCGAAATACGAGGAAATGAAGCCCTTGGCGACCGGTCGCCCCTCCGGGTGGGTCTGCTCCTTGAGCTCGCGGGCCAGGATCACGTTCTCCAGCGCCGACAGCTGCGAATCGCGCAGCGCCACCCGCTGCTCCAGCTCCTGCAGCTTGCTGGACAGGTCGGGAATCTGGGCGCTGATGCCGGAAAGCGCTTCCGGGCCGCCGCTGGGCGGGGCGCTGTCGAAGTCGAATTCATGGCTGTCGATGTCGGCCATTTCCGTGAGCCGCTTGCCCAGCGCATCCAGGCGGATCACGTGGGCGTTCACCTCGCCCATGCGCATGGCCATGGCATCGACGCGCTCGTTCATGCGCTCCTTGAGTTCGGAGATCTGGTGCTTCTGGTCGGCCAGGATGGCGCTCCAGCGGGCGCTCTCGCCCCGGGCGACACGCCCGTTGCTGCCCTGGCCCAGCTGCATACCGAGCGCGAACGCGGTGCCCAGGATGCCCACCACCAGCACCGCCAGCACCGTCAGCGTGAGCGGGTGCGCGAGGTTCAGCTGGCGCGCCAGCCCCTCCCGCTTCGAAAAAAAGATGATATTCATCGCGCGCGCTCCCGACTCGTGCAATACCCCGTTTCGATGGGCGGTAGCCGAGTCGCTCGCGAACGGCTGTAGCCCGGGCGTTGACCGCCCTGTTCTCTTTCAATCGACGTAAATAGCTTGCACCTTGCTGGCAACCCCGCTGTCATGGCTCCTCGCTGTAGACCGGTGGCTTTGCGTCCCCGCCTTTAGGCGGGTTTGCCCAAGCAGCAATTTCAATATGCCCAATCAGCCCCGCCGAAACAAGCGCGGAAACCCGCGCACTCCCCGGACGGACGTCGCAAATCCGGTGCCTGCTCCGCATTCTGTCAAAGATGTTCTGTCACGTCTGACCCCCACGCTCACGCGCGTCTGCGCGCAGGCTGGGCGCCAGGATTTCTGGCGCGAGTGGCTGGCGGCGCACCTGCCCGAAAGCCTGCTGCCGCGGCTCTCCGGGGTCGTGGAGCGCGAGGGCATCCTGGTCGTTTTCGCCGAGTCCGCCGCGTGGTCCGCGCGCCTGCGTTATGCAATGCAGGAACTGGAACCGCGGATCCGTGATGCAAGCCCGCAAATCAGCGGATTTGCAGTACGGGTGTTGCCGCAGCGCAGGCGCGGCTGAGTGCGACGCTCGCGCGGGCACGGTCGCGATTCAGCCCGAACCGGGCAGCGCGGGCGCCTCGATGTAGGAGATCGGCGCATCCGCGTACGACTCGAACGACACCTCTTCCCAGGTGTTGTGGTCCGCCAGCAGCGTGCGCAACAGCCTGTTGTTGAGGGCGTGGCCGGACTTGTGGCCGCTGAACTCGCCGATCAGGCTGTGTCCGAGCAGGTACAGATCGCCGATGGCATCGAGGATCTTGTGCTTCACGAACTCGTCCTCGTAGCGCAGGCCGTCCTCGTTCAGCACGCGGAAATCATCGAGCACAATGGCGTTGTCGAGATTGCCACCGAGGGCCAGGTTGTGGGCCCGCAGCGTCTCCAGGTCGCGCATGAAACCGAAAGTGCGCGCCCGGCTGACCTCCTTCAGGAACGAGGTCGTGGAGAAGTCCATGGAGGCCTTCTGCGAACGGCGCTTGAAGATCGGGTGGTTGAATTCGATCTCGAAGTTGACCTTGAAGCCATCGAACGGATCGAACTGCGCCCACTTGCCGCCGTCCTCCACGCGCAGGCGCTTCTTCACCCGGATGAAGCGCTTGGGCCGGCGCTGCTCCTCGATGCCGGCCGACTGGATCAGGAACACGAAGGGACCCGCGCTGCCGTCCATGATCGGCACTTCGGGCGCACTGAGCTCGACCACCGCGTTGTCGATGCCGAGTCCGGCGAAGGCGGACAGCAGGTGCTCCACCGTCGAGACGCGGCCCTCGCCCTTGCCAAGAGTGGTTCCCATCGTGGTGTCGCCCACGTTCTCGGCGTGAGCCCGGATCTCGACCCGCTCGGGGAGGTCGGTCCGCCTGAAGACGATTCCAGCATCCGCAACGGCCGGGTGCAGCGTCATCAGAACCTTCTTGCCAGTGTGCAGACCCACACCCGTGGCACGAATGGAGTTCTTCAGCGTCCGTTGTCCGACCATGTCTTGACTGTTCTTCCGGGAAAATCGCCCCGTGGAGGTGTGCTACTCGGCAACACGCCCACGGGGCGCAAAATGGCTGGTTAACGTATCACAGGCGAAAAACCGACTCCAATGCCGTCCTGCCGGAACTGTGCGGTTCCGCGCGGCCCCTCACCGGGCTTCGAGGCGCGCGCGGGCCTCCGATCAGTCGGCCTGACGACGCAGAAACGCCGGAATATCCAGCAGGTCCTCGGGATCAGCCTCGGGTCGCAGCCCGTCACCTACGGCGCGCTGTCGCTGAACCGTGGGCTTGTCCAGCGCGGCATAGTCGCTGGTGGACAGAGGTCCCCGGCGTACGACCCGCATGGCAGGCTCCGCCCGGGCACTTTCGCGGTGCGCAACGGGCGCCTCGCGAACCAGTGCTTCCCGATGCTGCCCCGGCAGTGCACGCGTGGCGGTTGCCGGCCGCCCCAGGCCCGTTGCCACCACGGTCACCCGGACCGTGTTCGACAGTTCCGGATCGATCACGGTTCCGACCACCACGGTCGCATCCTCGGAGGCAAACTGTTTGACGATCTGCCCGACCTCCTGGAACTCGCCGATGGACAGGTCCATGCCCGCCGTCACGTTCACCAGGATGCCATGCGCGCCGGCGAGGTTGATATCTTCCAGAAGAGGTGAGGATACGGCCGCCTCGGCCGCTTCGCGCGCGCGGTTCTCACCGCTCGCCGAGCCCGAGCCCATCATCGCCATGCCTGTCTCCGCCATCACGGTACGCACGTCCGCGAAGTCCACGTTGATCAGGCCGGGACGCGTGATCAGCTCGGCAATACCCTGCACCGCCCCCTGCAGCACCTGGTTGGCCGACTTGAAGGCATCCAGCAGCGTGGTTTGCGGTCCCAGCACCGTCAGCAGCTTCTGGTTGGGAATGGTGATCAGCGAATCACAGTACTTGCTGAGCTCCGCCATGCCGTGATCGGCCACGAAGGAGCGCTTGTTGCCCTCCATCTCGAACGGCCGGGTCACCACGGCCACCGTCAGGATCCCCAGCTCCTTGGCGACCTGCGCCACCACGGGAGCGGCTCCCGTGCCGGTGCCACCGCCCATGCCGGCAGTGATGAACAGCATGTCGCAGCCTTCCACCAGCTCGACGATGCGGTCCCGATCCTCCATCGCGGCCTGGCGGCCCACCTCGGGATCGGCCCCGGCGCCGAGCCCCTTGGTGATGTTGCAGCCGATCTGCAGTGCGGTCTTCACCTTCGCATGCTTCAGCGCCTGCGAATCGGTGTTGATGCACATGAATTCCACCCCGTCGATCCCGCTGGTGACCATGTGGGCCACGGCGTTCCCGCCGCCGCCACCCACACCGATCACCTTGATGACGGCGCTCTGGCTATACGCGTCCATCAGTTCAAACATGTTTCGCGCTCCTGTCCACAATCATTGGTTGGTCGAGCCCTGCGGCCCTTGTTCGCCCGTAATACCCAGCTCTTCTGTCTCTCGTCTGTCAGCTCAAAAGTTGCCCTGGAACCAGGACCGCATGCGGTCCAGCACGCTCTTCGCGTTGCCTCCCAGGGAGCGCCCGCGCCTGGCGGGCATGACGTTGTCGCGCGCGTAGAGCAGAAGCCCGACGCCCGTCGAATAAATCGGATTGCGCACCACGTCCGACAGGCCGCGCACGGACTGCGGCAGGCCCAGCCTGACGGGCACGTGGAACACTTCTTCCGCCAGCTCGATGGCGCCTTCCATCTTGGCGCTGCCGCCGGTGAGCACGATGCCCGCCGCGATCACTTCCTCGAAGCCGCTGCGGCGCAACTCCTCGCGCACCAGCCCGAACAGCTCCTCGTAGCGCGGCTCGACGATCTCGGCGAGTGTCTGCCGCGCGAGCCGCCGCGCCGGGCGGTCTCCCACGCTGGGGACCTCGATGCTCTCGTCGGGGTTGGCGAGCTGCGAGAGAGCGCATGCGTAGCGGATCTTTATGTCCTCCGCATACTGCGTCGGCGTGCGCATGGAGACGGCGATGTCGTTGGTCACCTGATCACCGGCAATCGGAATGACCGCCGTGTGGCGGATCGCCCCATTGGCGAACACGGCCAGATCGGTGGTACCTCCACCGATGTCCACCAGACACACGCCGAGTTCCTTTTCGTCCTCCGTCAGCACGGCGAAGCTGGATGCCAGCTGCTCGAGCACGACGTCGTCCACCTCGAGGCCGCAGCGCTGGATGCACTTCTCGATGTTCTGCGCGGCGCTGTCGGCGCCGGTGACGATGTGCACCTTGGCTTCCAGGCGCACTCCCGACATGCCGATGGGATCGCGGATCCCTTCCTGGCCATCGACGATGAATTCCTGCGGCAGCACGTGCAGGATCTTCTGGTCCGCCGGGATGGCGACCGCCTTGGCGGCGTCGATGACATGCTCGACATCACCGTGGGTCACCTCCTTGTCCCGGATCGCCACGACCCCGTGGGAGTTGAGGCTGCGCACATGGCTGCCGGCGATGCCGGCGAACACCGAGTGGATCTCGCACCCGGCCATGAGCTCGGCCTCTTCCACCGCGCGCTGGATCGACTGCACGGTGGACTCGATGTTGACCACCACGCCCTTCTTCAGTCCGCGCGAGGGTTGCGAGCCGATGCCCAGCACCTCGATGGAGCCGTCCACTCCGACTTCGCCCACCAGCGCGACCACCTTGGACGTGCCGATGTCCAGCCCCACGATCAGATTCCTATCGGAGCGTTTAAGCATCCCGACCACCGTCTTCTTTAGCACTGTGTGAGGCTCCGCCACGCCAGCCGATCGCAAATCCATTGGTGTACCGCATGTCCACGTAAGAGATGTCCCCGCCCCGCTGCGTCACCAGCTTCAGGGCCGCAGTGATGAATTTGTCGAAGCGCTCATCGATCTGCCGCCGCCCGAGCCGGACGGTGACGCCGTTCGACAGGTCGAATTCCCAGGCACCCCGCGCATCCAGGCGCATCGCCGTCAGTCGCAGGCCGGCCTGGATGAGCCGGCCCTGCGCGGCGAGATAGCGCTGCGCCACTTCGGCCTCCTTGCCGTCCGGTCCCGACAGTTGGGCCAGTTCCGGCGGCATGTGCCGCTCGTCCTTCGAAAACAGCTCACCGCGCGTATTGAGCAGTCCGGTCTCGCCCCAGCGCGCCGCCGCGACCTGTTCGATGACCAGCACCCGCAAGCCGCGCGGCCAGGCGCGCTGCACGCTCACAGCATCCACCCACGGGAGCGTATGAATGGCGGCGCGCACCGCATCCAGATCCACGCTGAGCAGCCCCGCGCCTCTGACACGCTGCTTCACGACTCGCTCGACGTCCATTGGCGCCACGCGTTGAAAGCTGCCGGACACCGCCACGGACTCGATGGGTTGATCCAGAGCCCACGTGACCAGACCGGCCATGGCGCACACTGCTGCGAGACCTCCCGCGGACATGAGCAGCACGCGCCAGTTGGCCTTCCAGGCGAAAGTCGGCAGCCGGAAGCGGCGTTCGGTCTGTTTGCGGCGATTCTTGCGGCCCAGCATCGGTGCGCCCTCAGTGTCTCGTGCGCGTGAAACTGGTTTCGAGCACGCGCCAGACCAGCTCGTCGAATTCGATGCCGGCGGCGCGCGCCGCCATCGGGACCAGGCTGTGGCTGGTCATGCCGGGAATGGTGTTCACCTCCAGGAGCAGCGGCCGGCCGGCTGCGTCCATCATGAAATCCGCCCGCCCCCAGCCCTCGGCGTCGACCGCCGCGAAGGCCGCCACGGCCAGGTGCGCCAGGTGCTGTTCCGCCGGGGCCGACAGTCCGCAGGGGCAGAAGTAGCGGGTGTCGTCGCGGAAGTACTTGGCTTCGTAGTCGTAGAACGTCCTGGGCGTCTCGATGCGGATCGCCGGAAGGGCGCTACCCTGCAACAGCGCCACGGTGTATTCCTTGCCCGTGATCCAGGGCTCGGCGAACACGCTGCGCTCGATCTTCGCCGCCGCGGCATAGGCAGCTGGCAGATCGCTGGCGCGCTCCACCCTGGACATTCCAACACTGGAGCCCTGGGTGGCCGGCTTCACGATCAGCGGCAGACCGAGTCGCTCGAGCGCGCTGTCGAAGTCCGCGGCACCGCGCAGCACCACATGATCGGCGGTCGCGACACCAATGGCCTGTGCGAGGCGCTTGGTGCGCAGCTTGTCCATGCCGATCGCGGAACCCATCACGCCGCTGCCCGTGTACGGCACGCCCAGGTACTCCAGGGCGCCCTGCAGGGTGCCGTCCTCGCCGCCGGGTCCGTGCAACGCAATCCAGACCCGGTCGAACTTCGCCGCGAGCAGATTCTGCAGCGGCTGCTCGCCCGGATCGAACGCCTGCGCATCCACGCCGGCACGCTTCAAGGCTTCCAGCACCGCAGTGCCGCTCAGCAATGAGATCTCGCGCTCGCTCGAGTCCCCGCCGAGCAGCACGGCAACCCTGCCGAACTCCCGGGCATCGCTCACACGGCGCAGGGCGGCTGGATCGTGGTGCAGTCGCATCAGCGCGGCGCCCCCATGATCCTGACTTCGGTGTTGAGATGAACGCCGTGCAGGCGCTCGACCTCCTCCTGCACGTGGCCGATGAGCTGCTCCAGGTCGGCGGAAGTGGCGTTCCCGTGGTTGATGATGAAGTTGGCGTGCTTTTCCGACACCGAGGCATCGCCGATGCGGTAGCCCTTGAGTCCCGTGGCCTCCACCAGGCGCGCGGCATGATCGCCCGGTGGATTCCTGAACACCGAGCCGCAGCTCCATTCGCCGATGGGCTGCGTGGCCTTGCGGCGCTCGAGCAACTCGCGCACGCGCGCGTTGTTGATGCCGGGCTTGTGTTCGAACCTCAGGTTGGCCGAGATGAACCATTCATCGGGAGGCCCGACCACGTGCCGGTAGCCCACCTGGAACTCACTCGCTGCCCGCGTGCGTTCGCGCCCGTGCCGATCCATCGTCTGCACTTCGAGCACGTGCTGCCACGTCTCGCCCCCGAAGGCGCCCGCATTCATCGCCAGGGCACCCCCAAGCGTACCGGGAATTCCCGCGAAGAACTCCGCCGGCCCCAGGCCCCACTTGACGCACTGCCTGGCGATCCGTGCGCAGGCCACCCCGGCCTCGACGTACACCGTGTTCTGGTTGAGGCGATCGAAACGATCGAGCGTGCCGACCGTGCTGATGACCACGCCCTTGAGTCCGCCATCGCGCACCAGCACGTTGCTGCCGAGGCCGATCCAATGAACCGGCACATCGTCCGGCAGGGAGCGCAGGAACGTCGACAGGTCGGCGCGGTCGCGCGGATTGAAGAACAGCTCCGCCGGGCCGCCAACATGCCAGGAGGTGTGACGGCTCATGGGTTCGTTGCGCTTCACGCGCGTCGCGAACTCGGGCGCGAGTGCCATACTCATGACGCCTCCCCTGCCAATGACACCACGGTTGGTGACGGCCCCACGCCCAGCCTGGTCGGCAGTTCGTGCGAAGCGGCGCTGATGTGTCCGGCGCCCATCGTGACGACGACGTCGCCGTCGCGAATCACATCCGACAGCGACTCCGCCAGGTCCTCGACCCTCTCCACGAATACGGGCTCGACAAGTCCGCGGCCCCGCACGGCACGGCAGATTGCGCGCCCGTCGGCACCCGGAATCGGAGACTCACCGGCGGCGTAGACCTCCGTGACCAACAGGGCATCGGCGCTCGACAGGGCTTTGCTGAAGTCGTCGATCAGATCGTGAGTCCGGGTATAGCGATGCGGCTGGAATGCCAACACGATGCGACGGCCCGGATACCCCTGGCGCAGAGCCTCGAGCGTCGCGGCCACCTCGGTCGGGTGATGTCCGTAGTCATCGATTACCGTGATCCGGCCAGCCGCCGTCTGCACGTCGGCAATGTGCTGCAGGCGCCGTTCGATTCCCTCGAATCGGGACAGCGCGCGCTGGATGGCGGCATCGTCGATGCCGATCTCGCTGGCGACCACGATGGCGGCCAGCGAGTTGAGCACGTTGTGCGTTCCGGGGAGGTTCACGGTCACGTCAAGCGGCGGACGAGACGGACGAACCACGTCGAAGGAAGTCTGCAGGCCCGCGCGCCGGATGTTGGTCGCGCGGACATCGGCATCCGCCGACGCAATGCCGTAGGAAACGATCGGCCGGCCCACGCTCTGCACGATGCTGCGCACGTGCTCGTCATCGATGCACAGCACCGCCAGCCCGTAGAACGGCAGGTTGTGCAGGAACTCGACGAAGCTCTGCTTGAGCAGCTCGAAATTGCCCCCGTGCGTCACAAGGTGATCGTTGTCGACGTTGGTGACGATGGCGATCAACGGCTGCAGATGGGTGAAGGACGAGTCGCTTTCGTCGGCTTCGGCGACGAGATAGCGCCCGGCTCCCAGGCGCGCGTTGCTGCCCGCGCTCTTGAGCCGGCCGCCGATGACGAAGGTGGGATCCTCACCGCCTTCGGCCAGAATGCTCGCCACGAGACTGGTGGTCGTGGTCTTGCCGTGAGTACCCGCCACGGCAATCGAGTAGCGGAAGCGCATCAACTCGCCCAGCATCTCGGCACGGGCCACGACGGGAATCCGCTGTGCCAGCGCGGCCTCGATCTCCGGGTTGCCGCGCACGATGGCGCTGGACACAACCACCACATCGGCGCCAGCGATGTTGCTGGCGGCATGGCCAATCGCGATGCGTGCGCCCAGCCGTGCCAGATGAGCGGTGACCGCGTTGGTCTTCAGGTCCGAGCCCTGGACGGCGTAGCCGAGATTGATCAGCACCTCGGCGATGCCGCCCATGCCGCTTCCGCCGATGCCCACGAAATGGATCGTGTTGATCCGCCGCATGCGATCGCGGCGATCGGGCGTGGCGCGGCGCTCGACGCTGGGCCGCTCGAGGTTCACGCGCCGATCCTTCGCTGAGCGTCGCTCGTCGATCATGCCGCCTGCCTTGCCATCTCGAGGCACGAAGCGGCGAGTTCATCCGCGGCGTGCGGCCTGGCCAACTGCCGCGCGCGCTCCGCCATGGCGAGCAACTTGCCGCGGCCGGCACACAAGCGCTGCAGCTCTTGCGCGAGCCGCTCGGCCGTCAGGTCGCGGTCCGCGATCAGGACCGCGGCTCCTTCGCTGACGAGGTACTGCGCGTTGTGGGTCTGATGGTCATCGACGGCCGCAGGAAACGGCACGAGAATCGCGCCGACGCCGGCGGCAGCGAGTTCCGACACGGTCAGGGCACCGGAACGGCAGATCACCAGATCCGCCCACGAGTAGGCCTCCGCCATGTCTTCGATGAAGGGGCGCACGTCGGCGCGCACGCCTGCGCTGGCGTAGCTCTGCCGGCCCGCCTCGATCCAGCGTTCGCCTGCCTGGTGGCGCACATCGATCGGCGGAATGGCGGGATTGCTGGCCTGCTTGAGACGCGCCAGCGCGAACGGAACCACGGCATTCAGGCGCGTCGCACCCTGACTGCCGCCGATCACGAGAATGCGGATGGCGCCATCGCGCAGCGCGAACCGGCCGGCGGGCGGCGGCAGGGCGCTGATGTTCTCCCGC
>Ga0335069_10010281_pt1 | contig 13263 bp, 3 predicted proteins | sample Lox_Sample_11_FD_206714 | JGI IMG/M metagenome (GOLD analysis project Ga0335069, IMG submission 206714) | Soil microbial communities from Loxahatchee National Wildlife Refuge, Florida, United States - Lox_Sample_1.1 | ecosystem: Environmental > Terrestrial > Soil > Wetlands | place: USA: Florida... | reverse complement strand
CGGACGGCGACGGCTGGCGCATCACGGGCTCGAAGCAGTGGATCACGAACGGGCGCTTCGCCGGCACCTTCATCCTCTTCGCCCGCACGGACCCCGAGACGCCGGGGCCGCGCGGCGTCAGCGCGTTCGTGCTCGACGCGGATCAGATTCGGATCACACGCGACGAGGAGAAGCTCGGGCTCAACTCGTCCGCGACGAACGACCTCGTCGTCGAGGGCGTGCACGTCGGGCGCGACCGGCTGCTCCACGAGGAGGGGAAGGGGTTCCAGGTCGCGATGGCGACGCTCGACGGCGGGCGGATCGGGATCGCGGCGCAGGCGGTCGGGATCGCGCAGGCGGCGTTCGACGTGGCGCGCGAGTACGCGAAGGAGCGGCACGCCTTCGGGCAGGCGATCGCTACGTTCCAGGCGATCCAGCACAAGCTCGCCGACATGTCGACGGAGATCGACGCCGCGCGGCTGCTGACGTGGCGCGCGGCGCTGCTGAAGGATCGCGGCGAGCCGCACGCGGAGGCCGGCGCGAAGGCGAAGCTCTACGCGTCGGAGGTGGCGCGGCGGCAGACGGCCGAGGCGATCCAGATCCTCGGCGGGTACGGGTACACGAAGGAGTTCCCGGTCGAGCGCTACTACCGCGACGCGAAGATCACGGAGATCTACGAGGGGACGAGCGAGATCCAGCGGCTCGTGATCGCCCGCTCGATCCTCGGGCTGCAGCGCGAGCCGCGTGCCGTCTCGTAGACCGGATCGTGTCCCTTCGGGACACGACCCGGTGTCAGACGCGGATCACGGAAGTGTCACGGACTCCACGGTCGGATCCCGCACCGTTGCATGGGGCTCCCGTTCACAATCGTCACGACTTCGTCACGGGATCTACGCCCACGGACGTGTCCGCCGCGCCGACCACCGGGGGCGGTGGCGCTACGCGTCGGCGAGCTCCTCGGCCGAGGCGACGCGGGCATAGCTGCCGTCGAGCGCGGCGAGGAACGCCGCGTGCACGTCGGCGGCGGACACCTCGCGGCCGCCGAAGGCGAGATCGCGCGTGGCGCACGCGTCGTGGGCCACGCTCGTCTCGAAGCCGAGGTCGGACGACGCGCGCACCGTCGCGTCGACGCACATCGCCGTCATCATCCCGCAGACGACGACGCTGTCGACCCCGCGCTCCCGCAGGTACGCCTCGAGGCCGGTGTCGAGGAAGCTGTTCGGATGCGCCTTCCGGAGCACCGTCTCGCCTTCCGCAGGCGCGACCGACGGATGGATCTCGACGCCGTCCGTTCCGGGCCGCATGAAGGGCGCGTCCGGCTCGTCCCACACGTGCTGCATGTGCACCACGATCTCGCCCGAGGCGCGGAACGCGTCGAGGAGCAGCCCCGCGCGCTGCGCCGCCGCCTCCGGCGCGGCGAGTGGGTACGCCCCGCCGGGGAAGTAATCGTTCTGGATGTCGACGACGATCAGCGCGCGCGTCACGCGTCCTCCTCTCGGTCGGGACGCCACTCGTAGAGCGCGTCCGGCGTCTTCTCCTCGTTCTCCGAGCCGTCGGTCAGCCTGACGAGCCGGAAGCCGCTGCGCTCGTAGAACCGCCGCGCCGCCTCGTTCTGCTGGAACACCCACAGCGTGAACCCGCCCGGGCGCCGCTCCTTCGCCGTGTCGATGAGCGCGCTCCCCGCGCCCCGCCCCTGCGCGTCCGGATGGACGTAGAGCTGGTCGAGGAGGTCGCCGGACAACGCCGACATCCCGACGATCCGCCCCTCGTCCTCCACGACCCAGACCTCGCTCTTCTCGAGGAGCCCGCGGACGAAGACGCGGTAGTCCGCGTCGCTGTGCAGCATCGGGAGGAAGGTCAGCGTCCGGTACGAGGCCGCCAGCACCTCGGCGATCGTGTCCGCCTCCTCCGGCGCTGCTGGCCTGACCTCCACGGCGCCTAATCTACGGCGCATGAGTCCCCGCCGCCGCGACGAGCCCGTCCGCCTGACGCGGATCTACACGCGCGGCGGCGACGCGGGCGAGACGAGCCTCGGCGACGGCTCGCGCGTCTCGAAGCTCGACGCGCGCATCGCCGCGTACGGCGCCGTCGACGAGCTGAACGCGCAGCTCGGGCTCGCGCTCGCCGCCGGCGCGCTCCCGGACGCCGTGCGCGCCCCGCTCGCGCGGATCCAGAACGAGCTGTTCGACCTCGGCGCGGACCTCTCCGTGCCGTACGTCCCGGCGGACGGGCGGCTCCGCGTGACGCAGGAGCTCGTCGACCGGCTCGAGCGTGACTGCGACGAGCTGAACGAGCCGCTGCCCGAGCTGAAGAGCTTCGTCCTCCCGGGCGGCACCGAGGCCGCCGCCCGCCTCCACGTTGCCCGCACGGTGGCGCGCCGCGCGGAGCGGGACGCGCTCGCGGCGAACGAGGCCCACCGTGTCAACCCGAACGCGCTCGCGTACCTCAACCGCCTCTCCGACCTGCTCTTCATCGCCGCCCGCGCCGCGAACGCGCTCGCCGGCGCCGGCGAGCCGCTCTGGAAGCCGGGCGGCTAGAGCGGCCTAGCGCCGCGCCGTCTGCGGCAGCCGCACCGCCGCGAGCTGCGCGACGACCTTCACGATCTTCGTTGTCCCGGCCTTCTTCGGGACGGCGATCGTCGCGCCCGCCTTATGCGCCCGTGCGAGCTTCGACGGGCTGCTCGTGACCGCGATGATCTTCACCATCGGGAAGACGAGGTGCAGGTTGTGCACGAGCCTCAGCCCGTACTGGTCGGCGTCGACGACGACGACCTTGACGTTCCGCTTCCGCTCCGCGGTGATGTCGAACGTCGAGGAGTCGGAGCCCGCGACGAGCCGTGCGGCCTGCTTCACGCCCGTCGGGAGGCTCGTGCCGGCCATGACCACCATCACCTGCTTCTTCCTCGGGCCGACGACGCTGTGGATCGACCTCACGACCTGGACCCCGGTCGTCCGGCGCAGCGTGTTCGTGCCGGAGACGACGTTCCAGCGGAGCGAGTACCAGCCGACGTGGCGCGCCGCCTTCGGCAGGTAGAGCTTGCGGATCGCGATACCGGCCCGCAGCTGGTAGTGCCAGGTGCGAAGCGACTTGGTCTTCGTGATCTTCGAGTGCTTCTTGTGCACCTTGACCTGCAGCGTCACGCTGACCGTGGTCGGCGCCTTCGCGACGAAGCGCACGCCGATGAACTTCCGCTGGGCGAGCGGCAGGGTGCCGGTGCCGATCATGCTGAATCCGAACGTCGGCTTGATCACCGAGCCGCCGGAGAGCTGGAGCGGGATCGCGGAGCCGGCCGGCGCGATGAGCATGATCGGGCCGATGACGGTGCCGTCGGGCGCGGTCGAGTCGGCCACGGTGATGTCACCGACCGAGAACCCGGCGGCGGCGAGCGCGGCGCGCGCGGCGTCGAGGCTCATGCCGACGATGTTCGGGACGACCTTGACGCTCACGGGCGGGCTCGCGTCGCCGTTCACGTCCACCTCGACGATCGAGTACGTGTGCGGGTCGGCCGGGTCGAACGGGCCGACGTCGTACTGGTGCTCGGTGTTGCCGAGGTTCTTCACCGGCTTGCCGTCGATGAAGAAGACGAAGTTCGCGATGTTGGCGCTGTTGTCGTCGCCGGGCGCCCAGTAGAAGATCAGGTCGCCGCCGTTGACCGACGCGCTGACGTTCTTCGGCGGCACCGGCTGCGCGACCGGAGCGGTGAGGGCGAAGAGCGACAGGTGCCGCGTGAGGATGTGCAGCATGCCGCCGTTGACGTAGTAGCCGTCCGTCCAGCCGCTCGGGAGCTGTCCGGCGTTCGGCACGGCCTGGATCAGGCGCCACGACGTCCCGTCGTACGTCGCCGCCTGGCTGGCGCCGGTCGCGCCGTCGATCACGATGTCCAGCGGCTGCTGGAACTGGTGCACCTGGCCGCCCGCGAGCGCCCAGTACGCGCTGGCGTCGACGACCGAGGTGAGCGGGATCGTGGTGGCCGGCGCGGACGCGGGCGTCTGCGGGGTGACGCGGATGACGAGCCAGTCGCTCGGGTTGCCGCCCGTCCAGGCGTTCGCCGGCATCGTCATGCTCGAGCTGCCGTCGGCCGCGACGAGCGTCGTCGAGTTCGTGAGGCTCGCGTTCTTCTCCGTGTACGGAGCAGGCGTCGTCGGCGTCGGGTAGACGGTGAAGTGGATCCGGAACTCGCTCGTCTTGCCGGCGGCGTCGTGGAGCGTGCCGGAGAGCGTGTGCGGGCCCGGCGTGAGGGCGCCGGTGGCGAAGTCGACGTGCGTGCCCGTGATCGTCGGGGCGACCGTGGCGGCGCCGTCGAGCGTGACGCCGGAGAGCGTGACGATCTCGCTCGCGTCGAACTCGATCGAGGTGGCGCTCTGCGGCGCGGAGCCGTCGGCCGGGGTCGAGGAGACGATCGACGGCGCCGTGTTGTCGATCCGGACGCCGGTCACGACGTCGGTGCCCTGGTTGCCGAGCGAGTCGACCGCCAGCGCGCGGATGTCGTAGAGCGCGTCGGACTCGGTCGTCGTGTCGAAGCTCGCGCCCCACGGCGAGGCGTGGTCGACGGAGATGTTCTGCCACGTGTTCGCGCCGGCGGGGCTGACCTGGAAGGTGACCGAGACCGCGGCCGGGCCGCTGACCGTCGCCGACAGCGGGACGGTGCCGGAGAGCAGCGCGCCGGGGTTCGTCAGGTTGACCGTCGGCGCCGTCGAGTCGACATGGACGGTCATGGGCGCGGTCGTCTTGACGTTGCCGGCGTTGTCGGTGATCACGAGCCGCAGGTCGTAGTTCGCGGTCGGGACGGCCGAGGCATCCCACGTCGTCTGGTACGGGGCGGAGGTGACGGTGGCGATCGGCGACCAGGTGCCCGCGCCGGCCGGCGAGTACTCGAACCGGACGCTCGCGATGCCGGAGCCGGAGTCGGACGCGGTCGCGGCGAGCGACGCAGCCGGGCCGCCGATCGTCTGGCCGGCGAGCGGCTGCGTGAACGAGCCGGTCGGGTTCGTGTTGTCGACGAGGACGGTGACGATCGGGCTCGTGCCGACGTGGCCGGCCTGGTCGGTCGCGATCGCGCGCAGCTCGTAGTTGCCGTCGGTGAGGCTCGTCGTCGTGAACGGCGTGCTGAACGGCGGGCCGACGGTGGCGATCGACGTCCAGGACGAGCCGCCCTGCTGGCGCTCCTGGAACTCGACCGTCGAGGTGTCGGCGTCGGTCGTCGCGGAGATCGTCGGCGTGCCGGAGACCGCGCTGCCCGGGTTGTTCACCGTCGGCGACGGAGCGTGGTTGTCGACGTTCACGGTCACGGCGGCGGAGGTGGTCGAGTTGCCGGCCGGGTCGGTCGCGCGCACCTGAACCTGCGCCGGGCCGTCGCCGAGCGAGGTCGTATCCCAGCTCGCCGTCGGAGACGCGCCGCTCGAGATGATGGAGCCGTTGACGAGGAAGTCGTACGTGAGCGGGTTCGCGTCGGACGCGCTCGCCGTGATCGTCACGGAGCCGCCGCTGACGAAGGAGCCCGCGGTCGGCGCGCCGACGGAGGCGGTCGGGCTCGTGTTGTCGACGACCACGACACCCGCGCCGCCGGAGTGCAGGTCGATGTCTGAGACGTTGCTCGCGTTGTCCGTGATCTCCGCGCGCAGGTGGTACGCGCCGTCGGCCACACCGGTCGTATCCCAGCTCGTCGAGTACGTGCCGGAGACGCCGGTCGTGTCGGTGCCGATCGACGTCCACGTCGTCCCGTCCGGCGAGTACTGGAACTCGACCGAGGCGATGCCGGAGAGCGAGCTCGGCGTGGCGGAGAGCGTCACCGTGCCGTGCATGTAGTCGGAGGCCGAGCAGCTCGGGCACGCCGGCGGCGTCGCATCGATGAGGACGACGACGGAGTGCTGCGGCTCGACGTTGCCGGCGTTGTCGACCGACTGGAACGTGATCGTGTGGGATCCGTCGTTCGAGCCGTTCGACGGGGCCGGGATCAGCACCGAGGTGCCGTGCTGGGTCGGGCCGTTGTCGACGCTGTAGAGGGTGTCGCTGACGCCCGAGCCGGCGTCGGTCGGGGTGAGCGTGACCGTGACGTCGGTGGCGGAGTAACCGGACGGGACGCCGGACGCGGTCGTCGACGGCGGCGTGTTGTCGACGCGACGTGCCGCGACGACGCTTGGGGCGCTGACGTTGCCCGCGGCGTCGGTGACGGTCGCGCGGACGTCGTACATGCCGTCGGAGACGCCGGTCGTGTTCCAGCTCGCGCCCACGGGCTGCCACGTCGCGCCGCCGTCGCCGGAGATCTCGTAGGTCGTCGAAACGATGCCGGATGCGTTCGGTCCCGGGTCGTTCGTGCCGGCCGGGTTGGTCGAGAGCAGGACCGTCGCGCGGAGGTTCGCGCCCGGGTCGTTCAGCTGGACGACCGGCGGGGTGTTGTCGACGAGGCGGTTCGTGACCGCGGTCGACGCGGTCGAGTTGCCGGCGACGTCGTAGGCGACCGTGCGGAAGTCGTAGTGGCCGTCGCTCAGCGTCGTCGTGTCGAACGACGTCGAGTACGGCGACGTCGTGTCCGTGCCGACCGTCGTCCACGTGTTCGCGCCGGCGGGCGAGACCTGGAAGTCGACGTGGTCGACGCCGGAGCCGGGCTGGTTGTTCGGGTCGAGCGGATCGGCTGCGGTGCCGGTCAGGTTGATCGTGGCCCGCAGGTACTGGCCCGGGTCGTCCTGCGAGGTGACCGGCGGCGTGTTGTCGATCTTCACGTTCGCGACCGTCGCCGACGTCGTCGTGTTGCCGGCGAAGTCGGTCACGAGCACCTGCATCTGGTAGATGCCGTCGGTCACCGCGGTCGTGTCCCAGGCCGCCGGGTTCGCGATCGTCGCCCACGTCGTGCCGTCGGCCGAGTACTGGTAGGTGACCGTCGCCGGGTCGACGCCTGACGCGTACCCGTTCGTCGTCGGGTCGCTGAGGGTCGAGGAGAGCGCGACCGTGCCGCGGATCGCGTGGGCCGCGTTCAGCGCCGCCGGGTCGGTCAGCGTCGCCGTCGGGTCGGTGCGATCCTCGTGCCACGTCCAGCTCGCGGGCGAGGCGTCGACGTTGCCAGCGAGGTCGACCGCGCGGACCTGCATCGTGTGGCTGCCGTCGATCGGCGTGACCGCGAGCGAGTACGGGCTCGTGCACGTCGTCCAGCCGGCGCCGTCGAGGTTGCACTCGATCTTCTGCGTCGCCTCGGTCGCCGAGAACGTGAACGTCGGATGCGGGTCGTTCGTCGGGTCGCCCGGCTTCGTCACGATCGTCGTGTCCGGCGCCGTCCGGTCGACGGTCACGGCCGCGATCGAGCTGCTCGCGTGCCCGACCATGTCGGTCGCGACGGCCTTGATCCAGTAGGAGCCGTCCGCGGGCATCGGCCAGGAGGCGCTGTAGACGCCGCCGGAGCCGGTCGAGTCGGTGCCGAGGTGGGCCGGCGAGCTGGAGCACGTCGCGTCGGTGCACTCGTAGAAGTCGACCTGCTGGACGCCCGTGCCGGCATCGGCGGCATTCGCCTTCACCGTGTACGGGTCGCTGTCGCTCAGGTTGACGTAGCCGCCGTCGACCGGCGCGGTCACGCTCACCGTCGGCGCGTGATTGTCGACGGTGACGTTCGTGACCGGCGTCGCGACGGTGACGTTGCCCGCCCAGTCGGTCGCGGTCGCGCGGATGTCGTACTGGCCGTCGGCGACCGCGTCGGGGCCGGTCTTCGTGTTCCACGTGGCGGGCACCGTCTGCCAGGACGACGTCCCGTGCGGCGCGACCTCCCAGACGACGGCCGGGCTCGGGTCGGCGTCGGTGACCGTCGCGGTCAGCGTGAACGTGTCGGCGATGCCGCTGTTCGAGAGCGGGCTCGTGATCGTGACCGACGGAGCGGTGTTGTCGATCCGGACGTTCGTGACCGGCGTCGACGCGGCGGCGTTGCCGGCGTGGTCGGTCGCCACGACGTGGAGGTCGTAGAGGCCGTCGGCGACCGCGTCCGGACCGGTCTTCGTGTTCCACACGGCCGGGATGGGCGTCCACGGGCCGCCGCTGCCGGCCGCCGAGTACTCGAAGGTGACGCTCGCGATGCCCGTGCCGCCGACGTCGGTCGAGGTCGAGTTGAGCGTGATCGTGCCGCTCAGGTGACTGCCGGGGTCGTCCATGCTCGCCGACGGCGGGACGGTGTCGATCGTCCACGACCAGGTCGCGGGCGACGGGTCGACATTGCCGGCCGGATCGGTCGCGCGAACCTTGAACGTGTGCGGGCCCTCGCCGAGGGTCGGGAGCGTCAGCGGCGACGCGCACGCGGACCATGCACCGCCGTCGAGCTGGCACTCGAAGGTCGAGCCGGGCTCGCTCGAGGAGAAGCCGAAGGTCGGGGCGGCGACGTTGCTCGGGTCGGACGGCTTCGACGTGATCGTCGTCGTCGGCGGGACCGTGTCGAGCCTGACCGTCTGGCTGGAGACCGAGGACATGTTGCCGACGTTGTCCTCGGTGATCCACTTGACCGTCGTGGTGCCCTCGGTCGAGACGTTGAAGCTCGCGCTCGTGCCGGCGACCGCGGTGCCGTTCGTGACGGTGTCGCTGCCGTCGATCGTGGGATCGGTGCCGTCGGTCGTGTAGACGATCCGCTCGACGCCGGAGCCGGAGTCGGAGGCATTGAGCGCGATCGAGACCGGGCTCGACGTGTACCAGCCGGCCGAGCAAGCGGCGGAGTCGCAGCTGATCGACGTCGTCGGGCTCGCCGCGTCGGACTGGGCGGTGAAGCCGGCACCCGCGCTCGAGAGCCCGGCGTTGTTCTGCGCGGTGACCGACCCGCTCTGGGTGGCGGCGGAGCTGTCGAAGGTGTAGGCGCCTGCGGTGTTCGACCAGCCGGAGCCGAGCGCCGGGTACGCGTAGCCGGCGAGGCCGGAGTCCGCGTCGCTCGAGCCCGAGGCCGCGACGATGAAGCCGCCGGAGCCGCCGCCCTGGAAGAAGATCGTCGAGCCCGAGCCGGAGTAGTACGCGTGCGAGCCGGCAGTGAGCGTCAGCGTCGGGGCGTTCGGCGCGGTCGTGTCGAGCTCGACCGCCTGCGTCTGGACGGTGGAGATGTTGCCGACGTTGTCCTCGGCGATCCACTTGATCGTCGTCGTGCCCAGGGCGACGACGTTGAAGCTCGCCGAGCTCGCGTCGACCTCGGTGCCGTTCGTGACGACGTCGCTGCCGTTGATCGCGGGATCGGTGCCGTCGGTCGTGTAGACGATCCGTTCGACGCCGGACGCGCCGCTCTCGCCGCCGGTCGTCAGGTCGATCGCGACGGGCGAGCTCGTGTACCAGCCGGCCGAGCAGGCGGCCGAGTTGCACGCGATCGAGCTCGTCGGCGCTGCCGAGTCGGACTGGGCGGTGAAGCTCGTGCCGGAGCTCGTCAGCCCGGCGTTGTTCTGCGCGGTGACGGAGCCGGTCTGCGTGCCCGCGGTGGAATCGAAGGTGTAGTCGCCGCCGGTGTTCGTCCAGCCGGAGCCGAGCGCCGGGTAGTTGTAGCCGGAGACGCCGGACTCGGGATCGGTCGAGCCCTGGCCGGCGATCGTGAAGCCGCCGGAGCCGCCGCCCTTGAAGAAGACGGTCGTGCCGGAGCCGGGCCAGTAGGCGTGGCTCGTCGCCGAGAAGGTGAAGCCGGTCGGGGCGGACGGCGCGGTGCCGTCGATCTGGATCGTCGTCGACTGCACGGACGAAGCGTTTCCGAGATTGTCGACGACGTACCACGTGATCGTGCTCGGCGTCGACAGCTGGAACGAGGCGACCGAGGCGTTCACCGTCGTTGCGGTGCCGCTCGTGGTCGGGTCGCTGCCGTCGGTCGTGTAGACGACCTTCTGGACGCCGGAGCCGGCGCCGTCGTCACCCGTGATGTCGATGTTGACCGGGACGCTCGTCGTCCAGCCGGCGCCGCACGGGTTGCTGTTGCAGGTGAGGCTGCTCGTCGGCGCCGAGGAGTCGACCTGCGCCGTGAAGCTCGTCCCGGTGGAGGAGAGGCCGGCGCCGTTCTGGGAGGTGACGGAGGCGGACTGCGTGGCCGCCGTCGCGTCGAAGGTGTAGTCGCCGTTCGTGTTCGCGTAGCCGCTGCCGAGGGCCGGGTAGGTGTAGCCGGCGACGCCGGACTCGCCGTCGGTCGAGCCGGAGCCCGTGACGGTGAAGCCGCCGGTCGTGCCGCTCTCGACGTAGACGGTCGTGCCGGAGCCCGGGTAGTACGCGTTCGTCAGGCCGGAGAAGCCGAGGCTCGGCGCGCTCGGGGCGGTGGTGTCGAGCTTGACGGTCTGGCTGGAGACGGTGGAGATGTTGCCGACGTTGTCCTCGGCGATCCACTTGACGGTGGTGGTTCCGAGGGTGGTGATGTTGAAGCTCGCGTTCGCGCCGGCGACCTCGGTGCCGTTGGTGACGGTGTCGCTGCCGTCGATCGCGGGGGTGGAGCCGTCGGTGGTGTAGACGATCCGCTCGACGCCGGCGCCGCCGTCGTTGCCGGTGATCGCGACGGAGACGGGCGAGGTCGTGTACCAGCCGGCCGAGCAGGCGGCGGAGTCGCAGCTGACCGAGCTCGTCGGCGCGGACGCGTCGGACTGGGCGGTGAAGCTCGTCGTCGCGGACGAGAGGCCGGCGTTGTCCTGCGCGCCGACCGCGCCGGACTGCGTGCCCGCGGTGGCGTCGAAGGTGTAGTCGCCGTTCGTGTTCGTCCAGCCGGTGCCGAGGGCCGGGTAGGTGTAGCCGGCGACGCCGGAGGTCGCGTCGGTCGAGCCGCTCGCGGTGACGGTGAAGCCGCCGGTGCCGCCGCCCTGGAAGTAGACGGTCGAGCCGCTGCCGGGCCAGTAGGCGTGCGTGGTGCTCGAGAAGCTGAAGCCGGTCGGCGCGGTCGGGACGGTCGTGTCGAGGTGGACGACCTGGCTGGAGACGCCGGAGACGTTGCCGACGTTGTCCTCGACGATCCACTTGACCGTCGTGACGCCGTCGCTCGCGACGTTCACGTTCGCGGAGCCCGCGTCGACCTCGGTGCCGTTGGTGACGGCGTCGCTGCCGTCGATCGCCGGGTCGGAGCCGTCGGTGGTGTAGACGATGCGCTCGACGCCGGCGCCCGAGTCGCTGCCGGTGATCGCGACCGCGACCGGCGAGGTCGTGTACCAGCCGGCGGAGCAGGCGAGCGAGTTACACGTGACGGAGCTGCCCGGCGCCGTCGAGTCGGACTGGGCGGTGAAGCTCGTGCCGGCCGAGGACAGGCCGGCGTTGTTCTGCGCGGTGACGGAGCCGCTCTGCGTGCCCGCGGTGGCGTCGAAGCTGTAGTCGCCGTTCGTGTTCGTCCAGCCGGAGCCGAGCGCCGGGTAGGTGTAGCCGGCGAACCCGGACTGCGCATCCGTCGAGCCGCTCGCGGTGACGGTGAAGCCGCCGGTGCCGCCGCCCTGGAAGTACACCGTCGACCCCGAGCCCGGGTAGTACGAGTGGCCGAAGCCCGAGTAGGAGAGCGACGGCGCGCTCGGCGGGGTCGTGTCGAGCTTGACGACCTGGCTGGAGACGGTGGAGATGTTGCCGACGTTGTCCTCGGCGATCCACTTGACGGTGGTGGCGCCGAGCGCGGTGATGTTGAACGTCGCGCTGGAGCCGGTGACGGCGGTGCCGTTGGTGACGGTGTCGGTGCCGTCGATGGCCGGGTCGCTGCCGTCGGTGGTGTAGACGACGCGCTCGACGCCGGCGCCGGAGTCGCTGCCGGTGATGGCGACCGCGACGGGCGAGCTCGTGTACCAGCTCGCGGAGCAGGCGGCGGCGTTGCAGGTGATCGAGCTGGTCGGTGCCGCGCCGTCGGACTGGGCGGTGAAGCTCGTGCCGGCCGAGGAGAGGCCGGCGTTGTTCTGGGCGGTGACCGAGCCGGACTGGGTGCCGGCGGAGCTGCTGAAGCTGTAGGCGCCGGCGGTGTTCGACCAGCCGGAGCCGAGGGCCGGGTAGGTGTAGCCGGCGACGCCGGACTCGGAGTCGGTCGAGCCGCCCGCGGTGACGGTGAAGCCGCCGGAGCCGCCGCCCTGGAAGTACACGGTCGACCCCGAGCCCGGGTAGTACGCGTGGCCGAAGCCCGAGTAGGACAGCGACGGCGCGCTCGGGGCGGTCGTGTCGAGCTCGACGACCTGCGAGGAGACGCCCGAGACGTTGCCGACGTTGTCCTCGACGATCCACTTGACCGTCGTCGAGCCGAGCGTCGTGATGTTGAAGGTGGCCGAGGAGCCGGCGACGGCGGTGCCGTTGGTGACGTTGTCGGTGCCGTCGATCGCCGGAGCCGAGCCGTCGGTGGTGTAGACGATCCGCTCGACGCCGGCGGCCGCGTCGCTGCCGGTGATCGCGATCGAGACGGGCGAGGTCGTGTACCAGCTCGCCGAGCAGGCGGCCGAGTCGCAGCTGATCGAGCTGCTCGGCGCCGACGAGTCGCTCTGGGCGGTGAAGCTCGTGCCGGAGCTCGAGTTGCCGGCGTTGTCCTGCGCGCTGACCGCGCCGGACTGCGTGCCGGCGGAGCTGTCGAAGGTGTAGGCGCCGCCGGTGTTCGACCAGCCGCTGCCGAGGGCCGGGTAGGTGTAGCCGGCGAGGCCGGAGGTCGCGTCGGTCGAGCCGGAGGCGGTGACCGTGAAGCCGCCGGAGCCGCCGCCCTGGAAGTAGACGGTCGAGCCGGAGCCGGGCCAGTAGGCGTGCGTCGCGGCGGAGAAGGTGAACCCGGTCGGCGCGGCCGGCGGCGTCGTGTCGAGCTGGACGGTCTGGCTGGAGACCGAGGAGATGTTGCCGACGTTGTCCTCGGCGATCCACTTGACCGTGTGGGTGCCGTCACTCGTGACGTTGAGGCTCGCCGACGCGGCGTCGACTTCGGTGCCGTTGGTGACGTTGTCGCTGCCGTCGATCGCCGGGTCGCTGCCGTCGGTGGTGTAGACGATCCGCTCGACGCCCGAGCCGGAGTCGTTGCCGGTGATCGAGACGGAGACCGGCGAGGTCGTGTACCAGCCGGCCGAGCAGGCGATCGAGTTGCAGGTGACGGAGCTCGTCGGAGCGCTGCCGTCGGATTGGGCGGTGAAGCTCGTGCCCGAGCCGGTGTTGCCCGCGTTGTCGGTGGCGGTGACCGAGCCGCTCTGGGTGCCGGCGGAGCTGTTGAAGGTGTAGGCGCCGTTCGTGTTCGACCACCCGCTGCCGAGGGCCGGGTAGGTGTAGCCGGCGACGCCGGACTGGGAGTCGGTGGAGCCGCTCGCGGCGACGGTGAAGCCGCCGGAGCCGCCGCCCTGGAAGTAGACGGTCGAGCCGCTGCCGGGCCAGTAGGCGTGCGTCGTG
>Ga0335069_10010280_pt1 | contig 13264 bp, 10 predicted proteins | sample Lox_Sample_11_FD_206714 | JGI IMG/M metagenome (GOLD analysis project Ga0335069, IMG submission 206714) | Soil microbial communities from Loxahatchee National Wildlife Refuge, Florida, United States - Lox_Sample_1.1 | ecosystem: Environmental > Terrestrial > Soil > Wetlands | place: USA... | reverse complement strand
ACCTTGAACCTGTGGGTGGGAGGCAGCATCCTGATCGCCCTGATCGGCTATTTTGTTACACGCAAAAGAGTTGAGGCGCAGAACGGGCCGGTGGTCGTCCCCGATTGACCAAGCTGCGGCCCGTATTCGTCGCAGAATTATGTGTAAAGGTTTCAAGTTCCAGGTTCCACGCATAGACGCTTTAACCTGCAACCTGTAGCCTGAAACATGTAACTATTTTGTCGCGCCGGCATCTTCAACGGAGTGATGTTGAAGATCGCCTGAATTTATGAAGCCATTAGTTTGATCTTTGTCGATTCGAGGCCTATCATATACATCCCGGAGGCTATGAAGTAGTCTCCATACACTTTAGGAGGTGTAATGAACACTCTAGATCCCAATACCCCCAAGCCGGCTCCCCCGGTTGCTCCGGAAAAGAGCCTGATTCCGGAAGGAGTCAAACTTGCTCTTCTCCTGGTACTGATTTTGGCGGTCGCGTATCTTTTCTATGATAATTCCCGGATTAAAAAAGCCCAGCAAGCCAGACTGGATAAAATCGCGGACGAGATACAGCTCGTCGAGAACGCCCAGAAGGTCGGCGAATCCTCGATCACCAGCCAGCTCTCGACTTTGAAGTCGGACCTTGCCGGTACCCAGGAAGCTGTAGGCACTACAAAAGCCGAGATGAAGAAGACCGCAAGCCAGATCCAAGCGGAGGGACAGCGAACGAAGCAGGAATTGACCAAGGCGATCTCCTCGAAAGCCGACACGGCCCATGTAGAGGCGCAGGTTCAGGCAGCCAAATCCGAGGCGGATAGCAAGATCAGCCAGGTGAACACTGAAGTCGGTGGTGTGAAATCGGAAGTCAGCGTAGTGAAGACGGACCTGGAAAACACCCGCCGCGACCTTGAAGGAACGCAGCGCCAGCTGGTCGATGTTCGCGACACGTTAAGCGCGGCCGTTGCCAAGAACTCGTCGGAACTGGCCCAGCTGAGGCTCAAAGGGGAACGCGAGTATGTCGAATTCACCCTTCCGAAAAAGAACCAGCTGACCAAAGTGGAAGACATTCGAGTTGTCTTGACGAAAACAGATCCGAAGAAAGGGAAGTATAATCTGAGGATCGTTGTCGACGACAATAAGCTGGAAAAGAATGACCGGTTCATCAACGAGCCGATCCAATTCCTGGTAGGTCAGAACCGAGTCCGCTATGAAATCGTGATCAACTGGGTGCAGAAGGATCAGGCGGGGGGCTACCTCAGCATTCCCAAAGACAAATCCCTCTCATCCGAACGCACGAAGCACTAAAGCAAATTCGAGATTCGAGATTCGAGATTGATCACGCAGTCAATCTCGAATCTCGTGTCGAACAGATTCCGGATTCGAAATTAAATCGCGAATCGCGAATCTCACACCTTTGCGAGATCCCGCATGAACATCACGAAAAGCTGGACGTCCCTCAGGAAGTTGAGGGCGACTTTGTGAGGACGCAGCAGGAATGTCTTTTTGCTGCGCGCCTTTTCCCAGAACATTTGCAGGTCGGCGCGCGTGTAGGTGATGCGCTTCGCCAGGCGGAAGTTCAGGGATCGAAATGCCAGGGCCGGCTTCGATGGGACGCGCACTTCGGGGAATTGAATCCGGGCGCGCACGTGGGCGAGCTGTAATTCCGCGGATTGCAGGTTGCGGTTGACTCCCGCGCGCAATTTTTCGATCTCCGCGAGCACGCGCTTTTCGGCATCGCTCCGTTTGCGGGTTTGGAGCCAGAGTTCCTCCATTTCCAGCACCAGGGAAATCCAGCTCCGAACCAGGTGACGCACTTCGCGCGTGCGGCGCACCAGGTGCTTCAAGCGCGATTCTACTGCAAAGCCGGGCCTGCGGTCCGTACGGTCCTTCAGGCGGAAGAAGCCGTGAATCATCGGATGCCCGCCCTCGATCAGCGCGGAATTCTTGTACCAGATAAAATCGCAGAAAATGTTCCAGTAGTTTTCCGGGTTCGCCTTGGAAAGCACATCCTTCATGTAGTCGAAGGAATAAAAATTCTTCCAGGCGTCCCGGTACGAAGCGAACAATTCTCCGGGCGCGAAATTCGGGTGGTGAACGGTTTCGTGGAATGAATCGTACTCATTGAGATCCGCGCCCATGGCTTCGCCGTTTTGCACCATGCGGGCGTGGTCCCGGGATCCCGGGATCGGCGTCAGCATAAAGAACGATGCCTGCTCGACTCCCAGCTCGCTTTGCAGCCGCGTCACATCCTCCCGGATGGAGTCCGGCGTATCGAAGGGAAATCCGAAGATGTAGGCGACGTGCGTCGCGATCTTCGTGTTGTGCCAGGTTGCAATCAGCTCCTTGTAATCCTGGACGTTGTTCTGCGTCTTGCCTACGGCCTTCAGATTTTTCGGGTTGATGCTTTCCATCCCGATGAAAACCTGCGAGCACCCGGCGCGCGCGGCCATCTGCACGAACCCGGGAATCTTGTGCGACTGCGTATCCACCTGGATCATGAAGTGCAGCGGAATCCGCTCCTCTTCGCGCAGGCGGATGAGCATCTCGAAGACTTCTTTCCAGCATCGGTTGCGCGCAAAATTATCGTCGGTGAAGAAATAAAAGTTGAGCCCGTGCTGATGGTAATTCTCGCGGATGGACTCGGCCAGGCGCTCCGGCGAGCGGACGCGCATTTCCTTCCCCTGGACGTTGATGATGGAACAGAAGCTGCAATTGAAAGGGCAGCCCCGGCTGCAGTCGATCGTGCCGAAGTTGGAGATGATGAATCGCTTGAGATATTTCTTTTCGACTTTCGGCAAGGGTTGCATGTACATATCGGGCTTGCAGTCGAGGAAATCGTACAAGGGCTTCAGCCTGTCTTCCGCGGCATCCCGCAGGATGTCCCCCCAGGTTTCTTCCACCTCGCCTTTGACCACCGTCACGCCGATGTCGAGCAGTTGCTGTATCTCCGGCGTGATCCCGTCGGACAGGGCGAGCATGCCGCTTACATGGAAGCCGCCGATGAGGACCTGCAACCCCCCTGCGCGGAACTTCCGCGCCAGGTCGGCCGCCCGCGGAAACTGATTGGATTGAACTCCCACCAGCGCAACGATCGTGCGCCGGTCAGGAAGCCGGTGCGACTGGATGATCCGCTTTACCGGTATCTTTTGAACGGTGTCGTCGACCAGCTCGACCTCGAGATCGGTGTCCTTGCCGAGCAGCCCGCGCCTCGCGACGTCCTGCGTCAGGCTGGAGAGGCATGCCAGCGTGTTGCTGGGGAGCACGCCGCGGAAATGCCGGATGACATATCCCTCGTCGTCGTATTTGGATGGTTTTATGAGTACAATCTTGATCTTTTTCTGCTCGAGTGAAAGTGCCGTAGTAATCATCTGTATGCGATCCCTAAGTCCTGTCTAAATCTAAAATTATGGCCGCCACATGTTAAAGGCTGGGGAGGCAATATTCAACCCGGAGCGAAGGGCTTTTACAGAGCTTTTACACAGGGAGTCCGTCTATGCAGGACACGAGACCTTTTTTGAACTTACGACCGAGAATTTCCGCTCTTCCGACGGCGAAGAATGGGCGGTCGATGCAGGGAGCAAATCGAGGCTTTGCCCGGTGCGGAGAGATTGATACGCAGTTTCTATGACACGGACTGACTCGATTTCGTCCGCCGAATCTATTTCCAGGATTTCACCTTCGGACACTGCGTTGGTGAAATTGGAGATCTGCAGCGTCAGGGCCTTCATGGTGCTGAATCCCTCGCCAAAGTTGATCCAGTCCACGGCTCCGTTGGGACGGTACATCGATTTTTTCCACCCGATGCAGAGGTTCCCCTGCGTCCCGTAAATGCAGAAATAATCGTCGCCGGCGCTTTTCAGCGTCCAGCTCATGTGGATTGTTCCCATGATTCCCGAAACTGTGCGGAGCTCCAGGCGCACGGTGTCCTCGACATCTTCCGACTGAATGCGCTGGCTTTCTTCGGCGTGAATGGACTGGATGGGACCGAACAGCAGGCGCACGATATCCACCGCGTTGCCGCCCCGTTCCACGAGAACTCCTCCTCCGCTCAGCTGCGATTGCACGTTCCAGCGGTTTCGCATGTCCACGATGTCGCGGAAATCGCACTTGAATTCCAGAACATGCCCCAAAATTCCCGCCTGGATCAGGCCCCGCGCGTGAATGATGTCGGGCACGTATCGGAACTTGCATCCCATCATGAGCCGGACTCCGAAGGCGCGGGAGACATCGATCATTTTTTCGGCTGAAGCGGAATCAAGTGCGAAGGGCTGCTCACAAAGAACGTGGACGCCCCGCTGCATCAGTTTGCATGCGATTTCCGAATTATCGGATGGATAGGCGCAGAGAACGGCACATTCGGCCAGCTTGTTGGAGGCAAGATATTCATCCACGGAGGCATAGGATTTGCAGCCGAAAGAAGATCCAAACGCGCGGGCCGCTTCCGGATTCGTGTCGACAACAGCCGCAAGGTCCGTCTTGGGATGATTGTTGATGATGGTGGCATACGAATGTCCGGTTTTGCCACAGCCTATGAGTGCAAATTTCAAAGATTTTCGCCAGCGGCTATGCACGCGTTCCCTCGCAGTTTAATTCGCCGGACTGCAATCATTGCGACCGGCTTTTTTAGCCTCAGACTTTTAATAAATGTGCTTCCCTTTTGATATCGGCCTCATTAGGGAAGGCATTATGCCAAAATGGCCGCCGGAGCGAAAAAAGCGTGATTTCGATGCGAATATGAGAGGCGTGAATTGTACGTTTACTGAATTAATCAGAAGGAGATGCGCCTGGTGGCTAATCCGCTGGGAGATCTCCCGGTTCTGCCGGTGAGGCAGCAAAAGTCTGACAGACCCGGGAGTTCATCGGAATCGCTATCGGCCTTTTGCTTCCGATCTCCGATAGCGATTGCGATACCGACCCTGATGGTGTGTTCATGCCGCTTTGAGCGGCCCACATTCTAAATCTGATGGTTCTGCCGGAGGATGATTACTCTTCCGAGATGTAGCAGACGCTGTCTTTGCGGAGAAAAATGCGGCGTCCTGCGGAGGAGAGCCCGATGCTGAAGCAGCTGTGGTCGTAATACCGGATGCGTCCCTGCAGCCGCTCGCCGCTCGTCAATACCACCGTCACCCTGGCGCGGGAATCGATCAGGGATTTCAGGTACTCGCATTCGGAGCCCGTGCTCTCCGGCTGCATGAGTTCGTGCACGTCCGGAGGCGGCGGACCGTGCCGCTCCACGTGTCTGTTTTTGAAATGATGCCTTTTGGGATAAGGCATAGAAGGCCGCTCATGGGAACCCGGGAACGATTGCCTGGTCCTGTCCCTGTGAAAATGCTTTCTATGATGTGCCTGTGGCGATTGGTCGTGCGGCATCCGTGATCCATTCACTCCATGAGCCGGCATACAATCGAGGCCGGCCCAGCCCGGCGAGTGCGATTGCCAAAATAGTGTGCGCGGCGGTAACTCCGGATCCACAATAACAGATCACGTTTTCCGGAGAAATAGCTTTCATAAGATTCTCGAACCGCCGGCGGAGAATTTCCGGTGGGTGGAACTTGCCTTCCGGTGTCACGTTTTCTTCGCAGGGAACCGAAATCGCTCCCGGAATGTGCCCTGCCACGGGATCGATCGGCTCGACTTCTCCGCGGAATCGTGGCCCGCTCCGGGCATCGAGGATGACATAGCGCGGATCGTTCCGGAGCTCCTGAATCTGTGCGGTCGTGACATATGCGCCGGAAATCTCGTTTGGTTCAAAATGCGCGGGCGGTCGCGATTCCCGGCCGCTGCGCGCCGTCTGTCCGGACCGGATCCAGGCCATCCATCCGCCGTCCAGCACGGCCACATTCGAGTGCCCGAGCCACTGCAGCAGCCACCATAGCCGCGCCGCCATGGTGCCCGTCGCGTCGTCATAAACGACGACCTGCGTATCCGCGTCGATGCCCCAGGCCGAGAGAGTTACGGCAAGGGACGTCATTTCGGGGAGCGGATGTCGTCCCGTTTTGCCCGGGATCTTTTTGCCGGAAAGATCCTCGTCCAAGTGCGCGTAAACAGCGCCCGGGATGTGCGCCTTCAGATAATCGCGGCGGCCGCGTTCCACGTCGTCGAGCGAAAAACGGCAATCCACCACGGCCCACTTTTTATCATTCAGGTGCAGGCTCAGTTCCGTCTTGTCAATCAAAAGAGTGAAACCCATGCGGACCTCTGCGAAGCAAAAAGGATGATAATAAGAATTTCGGTGCCAGTCACCAAAATTCCCTGTGAGGACGGTCATGGAGAGCCTGTCTCAAAACACCGGACCTGTTGTGTTATGCGCCACGGGAGGTCCGAAGGACCGGCAAAGAATAAGCCCGACCGTAAGGTCGGGATAGACGAGTAGCATGAGACCGAGCGCCGAAGGTGCGACACGAGCCTAGGGAATAAGAAACCAGAAGGTCTGTATTTAAATCGTTAACAGTGCCGCGCCCTCGGCGCTCGGTCTTTGCGATACCCTAATCCCGGCCTTACGGCCGGGCCTATTCTCTGCCGGCGCTTCGCGCCTCTGAATTGTGAGGACGGCTCTCCAGAGGCCGTCTCTCCACTAACTCGTTTGCAAAGTGCTCGAAAAAGATGAGATCCAATTTTATGAATTTTGCACCTAAATCGACGCATATGCGGAAACGAGTTAGTGACCCAAGCTACCCCGAGGCCGCGGTGCACGCTCAAAATTCAAGATTTATTTCCATTTGTTTTTTTCCAGGTCCGAAGGACCGTCAGAGAATAGCCCCGGGCGTGAGCCCGGGGTTGAGCGAAAACAAATGTTTAGCCCCGAAGTTTAGGCACAATTTATTCTGTGAATTGGCTTTAGTGTCGCCTCTTCAGGGCTTTCTAATTTCGTAATCCTTACCCCGGCCTCACGGCCGGGGCTATTACTCTGTCGGCGCTCTGCGTCCTCCACCCTGGGCTGCACTGCAACGCGCTTTCAGCGCTTCTTGCTCCGCAGCGCCCGGAGGGCGCCTTCGAAGACATCTGCCGCTTTAAGAGTTTAGAGTTTCCAGTTCAGAGTCCCCAGTTCTTGAAAAACTGGGAACTGGAAACCGGTAACTGGGAACTTTTAAGTGACTGTTGCCGAATTTCCCCGCGTGTTAGAATAATGCGCCGGAGGAGAATCACCTATGAGACGTCGCGAATTCCTGAAACAGTCTGCAGCGGGAGCTGCCATTACGATACTCGGCCGGGCAGGCCTGCCTGCCGGCGCCGCGGAAACAACGGCAAAGGTTGCCCTGGTCCGCACGGAAGACCGGGCTCAAGGCGTCGCCGCTGCCCTCAAGCTCATTTCCTTCCCTTCGCCCAGCGGCAAGAAGGTCCTGATCAAGCCCAATTTCAACACCGCCGATACTCCGCCGGGATCGACGCACAACGATGTGTTGCGTCAGCTGGTGCAGGAGATGAAATCGCGCGGCGCCGCGCGGTTCGCCGTCGGCGACAGCTGCGGTCCGGGCAATACGAAGGCCGTCATGGATACGAAGGGAATTCCCGCGCTGGGACAGGAGATCGGCTTCGACGTCATCAATTTCGACGACCTGCCCGCAGACGGCTGGGTCCATTGCATGCCCCCGAATTCCCACTGGAAGAACGGCTTCAATCTCGCCAAACCCGTGGTGGAAGCGGAATACCTGTTGTGGACCTGCTGCCTCAAGACGCACCAGTTCGGCGGCGTGCACAGCATGTCGCTCAAGCTCGCGGTCGGCGTCGTTGAAAAGAAGGTGCGTTTTCCGGAAATGCACGCGTCGCAGGATCACATGCGGCACATGATCGCCGAGCTGAATTACGGTTTTAAACCGCAGCTCATTGTCATGGACGGCGTGGACATCTTCGTCGACGGCGGCCCGATGTCGGGGAAGCCGGCGAAACCGGGAATCATCGTCGCGGGGACGGACCGCATCGCGATCGACGCCGTCGGCCTGGCGGTCCTCAAGAATCACGGCGCAAACGACGCGATCATGTCCAAAAAGATTTTCGAGCAGGAACAGCTCGCGCGCGCAGTGGAGCTGGGAATTGGAATCAAATCTCCCGGTCAGATCGAAATCGTCACTGCCGACGCGGAAGGCCGCGCCTACGCCGACAAGTTGCGCAGCATCCTGGCGCAAGGTTAGCGGAAACGGGAATTAGAGGATCAAAGGATTTGAGGATCCAAGGATTGGAGGGGTTAAAACCTCGATTCGGCTGTTTTTCCCTTTAATCCTTCGATTCTTTGATCCTTTGATCCTCGGGTCCTTCCACTCTTCTGAGCCCCATCTGCAATTGAGGTTACTTTTCAATGAAGGTGTCGCTGATAAACACAAACCGCACGCAGCCGCCGGTGGCGCCGATTGGACTGGACTACATCGCCGAGGCGCTGCACGCCCGAGGTCACGCCGTACAGTTGCTGGACCTGTGCTGGGAAGAGGATCCGCATGCGGCGATCGGCCGGTTCTTCAGGAACTCCGGGGCTTCTCTGATCGGGATGACGCTGCGCAACACGGACGATTGCGCCTTCACCAGCGGCAAGTCATTTCTTCCGGAATTCGTCGAGTTGATAAAGACGGTGCGGGAATACTCGGATGCGCCGATTGTGTTGGGCGGTGTCGGATTCTCGGTGATGCCCGAGCAGGTCCTCGATCTGTGCGGCGCCGATTTCGGGATATGGGGAGAAGGGGAATTCGTTCTTCCGGAGCTTGCGGCGCGACTGGAAGAGAAAGTGCCGCATCTGGATTTGCCCAGCCTGATCTGGCGCGAAAACGGAACGTGGCGGCGGAATCCGCCCTCCTGGAGATTGCCGTCGGAGCTTCCGGCGATGAGCCGGAAGTGGGTGGACAATCCGCGCTATTTCCGCCAGGGCGGGCAGGCCGGATTCGAAACCAAGCGCGGCTGTTCCGGCCGGTGCATCTATTGTGCGGACCCCGTCTCCAAAGGAAATTGCGTTCGCCTTCGTCCTCCGGCGGCCGTCGCGGACGAAATCGAGCGCTTGCTCGAGCAGGGAATCGACGTCCTGCACACGTGCGACGGTGAGTTTAACATCCCGGAAGAGCATGCGCTGGAGGTTTGCGCCGAGATCGCGCGCCGCGGGCTCGGAAACAAATTGGCGTGGTACGCCTACTGCGCCCCGGCGCCGTTTTCGCTGGAACTCGCCCGGGCGATGCGCGCCGCGGGATGCGTAGGAATCGACTTCGGCGCGGACAACGGAAACGCAGCGATGCTGCGGCGGCTGGGACGCGCCTTCGGCCCGGCGGATATTCTGGCGGCGGCGCAGCGCGCAAAGGAGCAAGGCATGACGGTCATGCTCGACCTGCTGCTGGGCGCACCGGGAGAGAGCAGGGCGAGCCTCGAGGAAACCGTGGCGCTCGTGAAGCGGGCCGATCCGGCGCGCGCCGGGGTTTCGCTGGGAGTGCGCGTGTACCCGGGTACGGAGCTGGCGGCGCAGGTCGCTTCGAGGGAAAGCAAAGACGGGCTCACCGGCGGAAATAGTTTGTTCGAGCCACTGTTTTTCATGGAGCCGCAGATTGCACCTTTTGTTTTTGACTGGCTGAACACGCTCATCGGGGACGACAGGCGTTTCCTTTTCTATGATCCTACGCGGCCGAAGCAGAACTACAACTACAACGCCAATCAGCGTCTCGTGGAAGCGATCCGGAAGGGATACCGCGGCGCCTTCTGGGATATCCTCCGCCGCTACCAATCCGAATAATACCAAGTGCCGCACCTTTGGCGCTCTCGTAAATCAAACATCCTATCCCGGCCTTACGCCGGGCCTACTCTGTTTCGGTCCTTCGGACCTAAGCAGCGTCGGAGATTTGATTTTATGTCCCTGCATCCCTGCAAGCGCCGAATTGAATTTGTGCTGCCCATACGTGCCGTAATGACGCACGTCTTGATTCTTGCGCGATTTAAGGGAAGCAGCATTTCGGAGAGCCTCGAAGAGGCGGCAGAGAGCAGGCCCGACCGTAAGGTCGGGATATGCGGATGATACGACGCTGAGCGCCGAAGGTGCTGCACTGCAGCCCGCACCGTTTTTGCGCCCGGAGGGCGCCTTTGGAGATGCGGCAGCTTGCTGCCGCTTTAAGAATTCCCAGCTTTTCAACAACTGGGAACTCTGAACTGGGAACTCTAAACTCTCAAAGGATTCACGCTTGCCAGGTACCGCTCGATGTTCTTCCTCAGCCGCATCACCTCGTCGTCGTTCAGCCACGGATTCGCCAGGTGCTGCATGACCTGCTCCTCCGTCATTCCGAGCCGGATACCCTCGGCGACGGCGACGGCGTACCCCTCAATCTCCGTCGGCCGGTCCACGTAGTGCAGGCTGTGGTCCCAGACATTTCTTCCTTCCGCCAGCTGCCGCAGGTGCGTCAGCTCGTGCGCCAGGTCGAGATACAGATCCAGCGGATTGGCCTGGTGGTAATACCCTTGCATCAGCGTAATGGCTGGGATCCTGACGTCGACGTAGCAATACCCTTCGCCCTTCTTGATTTTGACCCGCGCGTCGTCGAGCAAAGGTCCTATGGGGATGTTGGGAGTTGCGATGAGTCGCGCGGCAGGGCTCTCCTCGAACTTCGGCAGAAAGAGCCGAAAGGGATGGGTGCCGGCGCCCAGCGCGCGATTGACGATTGCGTATTCGGGTAGATCAATCATTCTTCGAAAAGTCCTTTGGTTAATCGATCAGCGCCCCGTACACCAGCGTCTGGAACCGCGCCTGCATGCTCATATCTCCAGGCATTAACTGAGTGAAGTAGAGCGCGACCAGGTCTTCCTTGGGATCCACGAACACCTGGGTCGATGCGGCGCCGCCCCAGCCGAAAATGCCGGGGGAGCCGAGGTTGCCCGAAAGCGCCGGGTTAATCAGCGACGACACGCCGAGCCCGTATCCCGTTCCGGGGATCATCCCGATGTCCGGGATCTGCGGCGGAAGATGGTTCATGGTCATCAGCTCGACGGTTTTTCTTCCGAGGATGCGCGCATTATCCAGCTTTCCGTGGTTCAGCAGCATCTGGGCAAAGCGAAAGTAATCCATCGTGGTCGACGAAAGGCTCAGGCCTCCGAACGGGTGATCCGTGTAGCGGGCATAAATGCTGCTTTCGGGCTTGTCGATCGGCTGGATGCCGCCTTCTTTTTTAGGGCCGTAGTTCGTCGTGTAGCGGGCGACATAATCCTTGGGAATGCCGAACACGGCATCTTTCATCCCCAGCGGCTTGAGGATCCTGGATTGGACGTATTTGTCGAAGCGCATGCCGGAGAAGTATTCGACGAGATACGCCTGGACGTCATGTGAGAGGCTATACACCCAGCGTTCGCCGGGTTGGTACAGAAGCGGCAGCTTCGCGAGTTTGTCGACCAGTTCTTTCAGCGAGTTGAGCTTGGCGAAATCGAGCCCGGCCTGCTGATAGGCTTTGTCCACGGGAGTGTCGCCGAATCCATAGGCAAACCCTGCCGTATGACGGAACACGTCCTGCATAGTGATTTTGCGTTTGGGCGCTTCCAGGACCATGTTGCCGCTGTCATCGGTCTTGACGAATACTTTCACGTCTTTGAAGGCCGGGATGTACTTTTCCAGCGGATCGGTAAGCTGGAATTTGCCTTCCTCGTAGAGCGTCAGGAGGGCGACGCTGGTGACCGGCTTGGTCATCGAGTACAGGCGGAAGAGGCTGTCGGTCTGCATCTTCTTGCCGGCCTCGATGTCCGCCATGCCGAACGCCTTGTGATACACGATCGTGCCATGGCGCGCGATGAGGACCACGATGCCGCCGGTTTTCTTCTGATTGATGTCTTCCTGCATGGCCTTGTCGATGCGCGCCAGCCGCGCCGGGGAGAAACCCAGGGACTCGGGAGTGACGGCCTTGGGGTCCTTGGCGTCAACGCTCACGGCAAGCGTGGCAGTCAGCAGCAGGGCTAAAAGCAATATGCACTTCATTCGCGAACCGGTCATAGGTCCCTCCTTATGGAAGCCCAATAGAAATAAGCTACAGGACACACCGCCAACCGCACAAGCGGAAATAATTCATCCTCGGGATCGCCGGTTCTTTTAGACACAGACTGTGAGGACGTCTCTCCAGAGCCATCCGACTGCTAATTTCCTTGCATCCCCGTGTGGTCCCTGGGGGCGCCGGCGTTCTCGCCGGCCAGTTATAGCAATATAAAAACTTCCAACAAAATAAACCCCTTTTCGCTTTACCAATTGCCCTAAGATCTGTGTGCCGCCGGGACAGCGCCGTTCCCACCCCACAAAGCATGCAGCATTAGCCGAAAAGCCAATGCTCCCCGCATATGGGAAACAACCTGATCAACGCAGCATTGAGAAGGACCTAACAATCGCCACTCCCGCCGAAGTGCCGACGCGTGTTGCCCCCGCCTCGATCATCGCCATCGCAATCTTCGCGTCGCGTATGCCGCCCGCAGCCTTGACCCCAAACGCCGGCCCCACAATTTTACGCATCAGCGCAACATCTTCAACCGTAGCGCCTCCGGAGCCAAATCCCGTGGAAGTCTTGACGAACTGCGCGCCGCTAGCCATCACCAACCGGCAGGCGCGCACCTTCTCATCATTCGTGAGCAGACAGTTTTCCAGGATAATTTTCACAGTCTGCCCGGCTGCAGCCCGCACGATGTCGCACAGTTCGCGGAGAACGTAATTGTCATCCCCGTCTTTAAGCCTGCCGACGTTGAGCACGACATCGATCTCCCGCGCACCGTCGTCGAGGGCGCCTTGGATTTCGAGGCATTTCGCCGCGGTGGACATGGCTCCCAACGGGAAGCCCGCGACGGAGGCCACTTTGACATTCGATCCTTCGAGCAGCCGGCACGCATCGCGCACCCGGGAACCGTTGACGCAGACGCAACAGAAGGAGTATTCGCGCGCCTCGCTGCACAGCTTCTCGATGTCCGCGGCAGTGGCGTCCGCGCGAAGCAGGGTGTGGTCGATATAGGCCGCCAGTTGTTCCGGTTTGAGCATAGGCGAACTCATATCCTTCGATTCTAAAGCGTCGCGCGATCTGACCGATAATTAAATCTGCGTCCGAGAGCCTGCTTGACTGGGGAGTTACGGACGTGTACAGTAATGCGCCGTGGGGCTGTAGCTCAGCTGGGAGAGTGCCTGACTGGCAGTCAGGAGGTCGCGAGTTCGATCCTCGCCAGCTCCACCATCCAACCTCTTATAATCAATCCACTTAGAGCTTTTCGAGTTCGCATCGTTTGACCGCCAAATCCGTGCTTGGGGGTAAGCTGGGGGTAATCAGGCTGTTTTGTCAGCCTTTTCCGGTTCTGCCATCAGCGCTTTCCCAAG
>Ga0335069_10010278_pt1 | contig 13265 bp, 9 predicted proteins | sample Lox_Sample_11_FD_206714 | JGI IMG/M metagenome (GOLD analysis project Ga0335069, IMG submission 206714) | Soil microbial communities from Loxahatchee National Wildlife Refuge, Florida, United States - Lox_Sample_1.1 | ecosystem: Environmental > Terrestrial > Soil > Wetlands | place: USA: Florida... | reverse complement strand
GCAGGACCAGGATGCAGTCTTTATGGATCATGTGCACCCCACCGTAATGGGGCATACATTGATTGCCGAACAACTGCTGCCGACGGTTCGCCAAACGAGTTCGTATCTAGCGGCGTGCAGTGCGACACCAGCGAACTCGACCGCCGGCGTTTCGACGGATCAGGCTGGGACGCAGAAATAGCCAGAAGAAAAAGATCGAGACCGGCAGCGAATGCGGGCCCGGTTGTCGATGATCAAGTGACAAGGAGCGTAAAGGACTAATGAAGATCGAGCGTCGGGCAGGTCAGATGGTGCCGCTGGTGGAGGGACCGAGGGTGCTGCATGTAGGCTGCGCCGCACATGTCCCGGACCCGAGCGATCCCACCTGGCTGCACGGGCAGTTGTGTAAGAAGTTCCCCGAGACGGTTGGTCTCGATCTTCGCGAAGACTTGATCGAGGAGTTGCGGAAACTTGGGTTCCGTAACCTGCATGTGGGCAATGCTGAATGTTTCGATCTCAATCAAGAGTTCGACACTATTGTGGGCGGTGACATGATCGAACACCTGTCGAACCCGGGTGCTTTTCTGGATCAAGCGAAGAAACACCTTGCGCCCAACGGGACGATTATCATCACCACGCCCTACCCGTTTTGCCTGGCAGCCATCATCTTTGCCTTGGTAAAGTTTCCCAAGACCTGTTGGAATGTTGAGCACACCACCTGGTTTTGCTTCTCTACATTTGGCGAATTAGCAAGACGCGCGAACCTTAAGATCGTGCGTCAGGAACTGATTGGAAGTTACGTCAAGGACAATCCTTGCGGGCCTTATCGTTGGTTTGTCAGGTTTCTGGCCTGGTTTGGCTGGTTAATGCCGAAGAGTTTAAAGTGCAACACGATGCTCTTCGTGTTGACCCACAGCGAGAAATCAGATAATCTGCGTTACCGCGTAGATGTAATGACAGCCAGGAATTAAGGCTTTCCGGTTCCGGTTCGTGGTTTTGTTGAAAGGATCTGTTTCTATTTAGGCATTTTCAGTAACTCCCCTAAGTAGTCTCCCCCTACGTACGTCCGAAATCTCTCAGTGTCTTGGAGGCACCATGCATTTGCTTACCTCTCCGTTTCGACCCTTCACAACCCCCAACCGCGCGACTTCGTCAAAGTTGTTGATGGCCGTATTAGCTGGTGTGTTGGTCGGCAGTTTCATGCTGGCAGGTTCTGTCGCCCATGCGCAGGCAAACTTCATCGGTACAGTCGCCGGCGGTGCAGCGCCCTCGGGCAGCGCGACTAGCTTGGATCTGCCTGGCCCGTCCGCCATCGCAGAAGACGCTGCGGGAAACATCTATGTGGCGTCCCCCTTTAGCTATCAGGTTTTCAAGATTACGCCGGCCGGCGCGGTGAGCCCTTTCGCCGGAGTAGGAATCAAGGGTTTTGCCGGAGATGGTGGCCCCGCGACGAGTGCTGTATTGAACTCGCCCTCCGCGTTGGCCTTTGACGCAGCTGGAGATCTTTATCTGTCTGATCTAAACCGCGTACGCTGCATCTTGGCTGTGGCCAATGGCTGTGGCGGATCGACGGCAGCAGTTGGGAGCATCGTCACCGTGGCCGGAACCGGGATCGTCTGCACTCCGAGTTGGGGTGTTTGCGGCGACGGCGGGCCGGCGACAAGCGCTATGCTGGATGCCCCACAGGGTCTTTTCGTAGACGCGTCCGGAAATCTCTATATTGCTGACACGCAGGACCAGCGCATTCGCGTCGTGAGTGGCGGCAACATCACGACAGTGGCCGGCACTGGACACATTTGCGACGGTCCAACCGAAACCTGCGGTGATAACGGCGCGGCTATCAATGCCAAGTTGGATATGCCCACCGGCATCACTCTCGATTCGTTGGGAAACATTTGGGTCGCTGACACTCGCGATCAGAGAATCCGGTGCATCATTCAAAGCACCAGCGGTTGCGCGGGCGACAAGCACGCCGTAGGAACGATTGTTACTACGGTAGGAACTGGCCAGTACTGCATCGACCCGCAGAATCCTTGCGGCGACGGCTTGGCCCCAAAGCAAGCGCATCTGTTGAATCCGGCTGGTATTTCTTTTGATGCGGCGGGCAATCTTTATTTCGCGGATCAGTCCGACCATCGGATCCGCGCGGTCACGGCTCCCCCGAACTCCGTGGTCACCACATTGGCGGGCAGCGGCATTCAGAATTTCTGCGGCGATGGCGGTGCCGCGAAGAGTGCATGTCTCGACTTGCCGTATGCCGTTTTGATCGACTCCAAGGGAGTGCTGTGGATCGGTGACACCGGAAACCAACGAATTCGGCAGGTCGTCTCCAACAACATCAGTACGTTCGCTGGTGGCGGTTCGGGCGGCGATGGTGGCGCGGCAACCGCCGCGAATCTCGCCAACCCCGTGAACGTTGCCTGGGACGCCGCTGGCAATTACTACATTGCGGACTCGGCCAACAACCGCATCCGCAAAGTCTCCGGTGGCAAGATTTCAACCGTCGCCGGAACCGGTAGTGCGGGTTTTGCCGGTGATGGCGGATCGGCCCTGAGTGCCTTCCTGCAGAGCCCAGGCGCCGTCGCTGTTGACTCCACCGGAAACATCTACTTTGCCGACACGGCGAACTTCGTCATTCGCAAAGTGGCAGCTGGGACCAACACGATCTCTACAATTGCTGGGACGCCAGGCGAACAGTGCTTGCCTTCCAACGATGTCTGCGGCGACGGAGGCCCTGGGACAGCGGCGCAATTGGTAGATCCGACCTCTCTTGCCCTCGATAGCACGCAGAGCAATTTGTACATTGCCGATTACTTCGGCAATCGCATTCGCGTGCTCAATCTAACCAGCGGCACGATCAACACGGCCGCCGGTACTGGAACTCGTGGCAACAGTGGTGACGGCGGTCCCGCCACGGCTGCAACCCTGAATCATCCCTGGGGAATTACTCTCGACGGTTCCAACAACCTGTATCTCACCGATACGAACGACAATCGCGTTCGCTGCGTTTTGGCAGTTGCCAACGGATGCGGCGGCTCTTCAGCTCAGGTCGGATACATCGTTCCGTTCGCTTTCACCGGTAGTGCAGGTTTTAGCGGCGATGGGAATCTGGCGCTTAAAGCCAAGATGGCTGCACCTTTGGCAATGGCGAGCGATCCGGGGAACAACATCTACGTGGGAGGAGGGGTGGACTCGGTCGTGCGGCGAATTGATGCCGACACGCTGACCATTCAAACCGTTGCCGGAAATCCTGCCAAGCCGACCGACGCTTCTTTCTGTGGAGACAACGGCCCGGCAACCAAGGCATGCCTCGACAACGAAGGCATGTCAGTGAACTCCTCGTTGGGGCTGTTGATCGCCGATGCTGGGAACAATCGTATTCGTCAGACGAACATGGTCGCCTCGGTCACAGCTAATCCCCTGGCGCTCAGCTTTCCAAATACACCGGTCGGGAAAACCAGTAAACCCATGAGCGTTACCTTCACAAGTATCGGTGCAGCGGATCTCCCGCTGGGAACATTCTCCATCACGGGGCCGAACCCAGGTGATTTCCAGATATTCGGAAACACTTGTCCGGCCAACCTGGCCCCAGCGCTGAAATGTGCGGTGAGCGTGGTTTTCACCCCACAGGCGCAAGGAGCACGGAACGCTTTCCTGAAGAACGCCGATTACCCACAGAGACTTCCGCTCAGTGGCGTTGGCCAGTAACGGAACCCTTAACTAGAGGGGCGAGTTTATCTCGCCCCTTTTTTGTTTGTGTTAGAAAGGGATGAACTCTCGTCGGCGATGAACTCCAGATCGAGTGCGAAGTTTGGGCAACCTAAAATGCAGCTGTCCTGGAAGCGGTTATTTTGTCTCGGTGCCTTTCTAAGCGGCGCACTAACACTCGCATCAGCAAAGGCTCGATGGGAAAATCCGGCGGCCGCCGATCGCGTTGAACTCCTCTCTGCGTTTTCCGGACACTCTCGCTCCATTGCTTCCGGATCGTCGAAAGCCTGTTCCGAGGTTTACCCGGTTCCTGACGCCGCGAAGCACTGGACAGACTGCAAGTCCGGTCAGTTCAGCGAATGTGGCGGCCCAGCCGATTGCACCTGTAATGACGCGGACGATCGGTTGGTCTGGTACGACTGCAAGGAGGGATCTTACGCCCGTTGCGAGGATGACCACACTTGCGCCGACTCCTGCCGCTACTGACTGTGCGCCGCCTCTAGAACTTCCACCACCGGGCGCTGCCCGGGGATAACCCGGCTGCCGAATTCACAGAGCCGCAGCCAGCGTGGTGCTCCTTCCCATGATCCTTCCACGACTCCTTCCGCAGTAACTTCCCACACGCTTACCTCGACCTTGACATCCGCGTCTGAGCGGTAGCGGAACTTAAAGTCGGAACTCGCAACTTTCAAGCCCGTTTCCTCAAGAATTTCCCGGGACAGGGCTTGATCGTCCTGCTCCCAGGGATTGCAAAGCCCGCCGGGAAAACTGACTCCTCGCCCATCATTGCGTTCGATTACCAGGAAAGTGTCACCTTTGCGGATAATGCCCACGGCTGCTCTCAGCCGGCCGAAAATGGGGAAACATGAATAAAGGAAAAGCGCCGTTCTGGCTACCACCCAGAACATGTACTTTTTCACTCTCATGGCTGCCAAAATCCCGGCCTTCCTGTGTGCTTTCGCACTCAGAGTACCACGATAATTACGTTGAAAACCTTAGAGTTAGACAGGTCTCAAGCATGTACTATCTCGGTGTTTTAATGTACTTCTGAGACCTATATACCGTAGGGAGGAAACTGTAGATTATGCATTCGCGCAAGACAAAACTTTACTGTTTGCGAGTGTGTAATGTCCCCCATTTGTTCAGCCCTCCCCGTCGCTTTGCGTCCACGAGTACTTCGGGTGGTCGTCGCCTTATTAGTGATCCTGCCGGTTCAAGGGGTGCTGTTTCAAAGGGCATTCGCTCAAGCTGATCCATCTCGTGAACTCGCCGGCGGCGGTGTCACGTTCTATGTCGCGACCAACGGAAGGGATAGTTGGAGCGGCCAGTTAGCGGCGCCAAATCCGCAGAATACCGATGGCCCCTTCGCATCTCTGGGGCAAGCCCAAAAAGCGGTCGAGCAAGCGCTTCAGAAGAACCCAAACACCCCAGTGACGGTGATGGTTCGGAATGGCACTTACTTTTTAGTGCTCAGCCCGACGAGGCCGGGGACCCTGAACTTTACCGCCGCGGACTCTGGCTCGTCGCAAGCCCCAGTCGTCTGGCAGAACTACCCGAATGAAACCCCAGTCGTCAGCGGTGGGTTCCCTGTAACTAAATGGAACAATCTGGGCGGAGGGCTGTGGCGTGCGACGCTGCCGTCAAAAGCACAGCCGTTCGAGGCTCTCTATTACAACGGCCAGCGGCGATTAAGGGCGCGAGCGCAATCCTCTTCCGGGGTTGGGTATTTCATGAACGGCGGCTCGTGTATTTCGACGCAGACCGGCCAGCTCGTCAACAGTTCGCTCTGTAATCTGGGAACGTTCCTTCGTGTCGCCGCAGAGGTGCCACCTACGGGGTCCAACGCTAATTGCCCGTATATAACCAACGGTGACGGGAGCCAGGCCAAGTGTCTTGATCGTTTTCAATACAATCCGAACGATCCCATTGCGCAGTGGATTAATTTGACTCCACCCCAGAACAACCCTTGCGGTGCCTCGCCGACCGGACAGTATCCCGTCGGGGATGTAGAGGTAACCATGTTCAACGCTTTCACCAGTGACATCATGCGCGTAAGTTGCATTGATACCACGAAGCACATCCTGTACTTCACTGGCCCGACTGGCGAAGGCGCAACGTCACAATATGATCTTTGCGGGCCCGCCGCCGGTCATCGGTATGTGGTCGAAAATGCGCTCGACATCTTCAATTCCGAACGCGCGGCTGGACAAACCGGCATATGGTTCGTCGATCGTTCCTCGACGCCGTGGAAGTTGTACTATGCGGCGGCGAATGGCGAGAATCCGAACACCGACACGGTTGTGATACCGCAGGTCGGCGGGCAAATCCCAGGCGAACCCGCAACCGACTTCATGGGCGGTAGTCTGTTGTTCGCCAACAATCTGAACAATGTAACCTTCACGGGCATCATCTTCGAGATCGACAACTTCATTCCGTCTCTGACCGGCTTCAACAATGACGCCAATTCCGAATACGCAGTCCCCCAGGCAATCGATTGCGAGAGCTGTCAGAATGTAACGTTCGATGGAATTGTCATCCGCCATGTCTCCGGATCGGCGATTCTACTGGCTGGTACCGGAGGCAACGATGGTGCTCCGTCGGCCAATGTTCTGGTTCAAAATTCAGCATTCTATGACTTGGGTTCGAGCGGCGTTCGGGTTGGACGAACCCCTTCCGGCAGCGATCGTCCGCAGTACGTGCCCGAAAATATCCTGGTGCAGAACAATGTGATCCAGGGCTACTCGCGAGTGTTTCCCGATGGCGAAGGCATTGCCATGGGGAACGGTCATGATGTGACGTTTCTTCATAATGACATCAACGATGGCTATCATGCCGGCATTTCGATCTGCACCAACGGATGCTATTCGAATTTTTGGGCGGCAAACGGCATCAACATCATCAGTCAATACAACCACGTTTGGAATGTGATGAAAGGGATCACCTCAGACGGCGGTGCCGTCTATTACAACACCGGGTCGCAGGGCGGCGCCGGCACGGGAAATCAAATCCTCAACAACCTGATTCACGACGTCAACGATGCCTCGGTGATCGATGTGAACATCAATGGCAGCGGCTACGGTGGTCACGGAATTTATCTCGACGCCCGGTCATCGGGTATCGACATCGAAAACAATGTCATTTTCCGCGTGGCCTCGAGCGCGCTCGTTATGACCGATGCGCCGTATGAAGGCGGACAGCCAAATCTTTTCAATAACAACATTGCCGCGTATGGTAGGCGGTCCCTGTTCCAGGAACAGAATCCGTGGCCACAGAACTGCACCACCAACCTACGCGCGGTGGTTTCCAGCAACGTCTTCTATTTTGACCAGGATGACACTGCCGGGTTCTACGCGATTTCTGGTTGCACGGACTCCTGCGGCATGGCCTACAACAAGTTCCAGACTTATAAGAACAACCTGTACTGGAGAACCGATGGCAAGTTCGCAAACTATGACAAGGCATTCCATGTGATGACCAACCCACCACCTCCTGGAAAAGCGAACAGTTGCAGCCAGATGCCGAACCCTCAGTATGCGTACTTGTCGTTCTCGCAGTGGCAAAACAGCACACCCCAAGTCAATGGCAAGCCGCTTTCCGTGCGAGAGGACCAAACTGGAACGGTTACAGTGAATCCCGGATTTGGGAATAGCGGGAACGCCAGCGACTTTCTGCTCTTAGGCGCACCGGTTTCGGGGTTTGACTACAATCAAACCAACAACACCGTCAATAGCGCGGGACGAACCAAAGTGGTCTTTCAACCGCCTGCTGTACCTGACACATTTCCCACATATGCGTACGCCAACGAAAACTTCTAAAGTGCTTGTAATCAGTGAGTTATAACGGCTATTCGAGGCTATAGAGTCTTTCGGCTCTATAGCCTTTGGCCCCTTGCAACATCGTTAGCCGCCGCATACTCTACATCAGATTAGGGTTGCGGACTTGGGAGCATGTTCCCGCACTCTTTTCTGGTACCTTCCTCCCTAAAGAGTTTTGAGTTCGCTTGGGGCAGGTGACTGAACCTGCAATCGCAAGCGGTTAGTGTCAGTGGTCGCTACTAAGGCGTTATGCGCATACTGGGATTGTCGTCTCTCAAACACGATACGGCAGTAGCGCTGTTGGAGGATGGCGTCTTCCGTGCGGCCATCGAGAATGACAAACTCGCCCGCACCCGCACCCGCGACATTCCAAGCGAAGCTCTTGCCGCCTGTTTCCAGAACCTGAAAATTGGATGGGACGGTATCGACATTATCGCTATCGCCACGCAGCCAATTCGAGGCTGGTCTCGCAGATCATGGCTTTGGAGCAAGCACGCCCTGAGCGCCCCGATCGCCAGCGGATTCAACGCGACGGAAGAAGCTGGGACGCTGACCAAAGAACTGAATCATCTCCGGGTATTGCGTCGCCGGGCCGTCGGCAGTAGCCATCAAATCGCCCAATTCGATCATCATCTCTGCCATGCCGCCAGCGCCTATTATCAATCGCCCTTTGAGCGTTCTTTGATACTGGTGATGGACGAGGATGGCGATGGGCTGGCCGCCACGGTTGCCATCGGAGAAGGGAACCGCATTCGAACCGTCCGCACCATTCCTTTCCCACACTCCTTAGCATGGGTGTACTCCCAAATCACAGCGCTGCTCGGATTCAGGCATCACCTCGATGAACACAAGCTCCAATGGCTCAGCCTCGAGGGCGAACCGGTCCATAAAGACTTGTTCCTGAAAATGCTGGCCAAGAGCGACGATGGCTCACCGCGTCTTGATTACAGTTACTTCCGGCGTGGACTTGCCGGCGCGATTTCATTCTCGGCAAAGTTCTATCAAGAAGCGGGATTGCCGGCGGATCCAAAGCAGATTACCGACGATCAGAAGAAGGCGCTCGCGAGCAGCATACAGGCGGCTTGCACGGAAGTGATCGCGGGGTTTGTAAACCATCTACGTCGCGAGCATAAGATCAACCAGGTTTGTTTCGGTGGCGGCCTGTTTCTGAATGTGTTGCTGGTTTCCTCTCTCGAAAATGCCCTGGGAATGAACGATGTGTTCGTACCTCCAGCTCCGGGCAATGCTGGAACGGCCCTGGGCGCCGCTTCATTGTATTGGCACCAGACGTTGCAGAAGCCGCGTACGCAGCCGCTGGACAATGTTTATCTGGGGCCGAAGTTCCCAGGCCAGGCTGTGAAGGATGTCCTCGACAACACCAAGAGCCGCTACGTCCTGCCCAACACCGAGGACCGCAAGCTGGACACCACGGTGCAACTGCTTGCCTCCGGCAAAATTGTTGGTTGGTTCCAGGGTGCGGCCGAATTCGGACCGCGCGCGCTTGGCAACCGGAGCGTACTTGCATCTCCATGGGCGCCTTACGTAAAGGAAAATCTCAACGATTTCATCAAGCATCGGGAATGGTTCCGTCCCTTTGCGATCTCAGTTCCGGAAGAAGATTGCGATAAGTATTTCGAGGCTTCGCGACAGTGCCGGTTTATGAACTCAATGGCGCGCGTACGTCCCGATAGCACATGCTTGCCCGAGAGCTTTCTGCTGCCAGGACAACGAGTACGTCTTCACGTAGTCGAGCGCAACAGCAATCCAATCTTTTGGGCTTTGCTCAAGCGCTTCGGGGAACACTCGCCGGCGCCAATGTTGCTGAATACTTCGTTCAATCTATTCGGCGAGCCGCTGGTTGTGACTCCACGCGACGCTATGCGAAGCTATTTCGGATCAGGTTTGGATGCGCTGATCATTGAGCGTTTCGTTCTGTCAAAAACTACAATATCTATGAATTCGGTAAATCTCCCCACCACGCGAGTTGGGATTGGAGCGTAGGAACGAATGGATTTAAAGATCGAATCGAGGCATTTGGGTGATGTTTGCGTGCTGGCGCCGCAGGTGTTCCAGGACGATCGCGGCTTCTTCACGGAAGTCTTTCGCGCAGATTTGTTCAAAGGGTTAGGCCTGCCGACCGAGTTTGTGCAGGACAACCACTCCGGTTCCGTTCGCGGTGTTGTTCGTGGCCTGCACTTTCAATGGGAACCGCCTATGGGCAAGTTGATGAGAGTTACCCGCGGCACTGCATTCCTGGTCGCGGTCGACATCCGCAAGGGTTCGCCGACTCTGGGCAAGTGGTTCGGCGCAGAAATCTCCGCCGAAAGCCGCAAACAGGTATGGGCGCCGGCCGGTTTCGCCCGTGGTTTCTGCGTGCTCTCGGAATACGCCGAAATCCAATACAAATGCACCGGCATTTACAGCAATAAAGGCGAGTCTGGAATTTTGTGGAACGATCCAGAGATTGGCGTTCAGTGGCCGATCAACGATCCAATCCTGTCCGACAAGGATCGCAACGCGCAGACCTTGAAACAGTGGTTAGCACGACCGGATTCTGAAAACTTTCAGTACGCAGAAGTTCACTCTACGGTGGGGAGATAGCAAGTCATGAAGATCCTGATTGCAGGCGGTGCAGGTTACCTGGGCTCAGTGCTGGGTCCGAAGTTGTTGGAGCGCGGGTACGAAGTCGACGTCGTTGACCTGTTCTGGTTCGGCAACCACCTTCCGGAGCAGATTGGTGTAATTCACAAAGACATTTTTGACATCACCGTCGAAGACCTGGAGCCTTACCAGCAGGTAGTGTTCCTGGCTGGCTTGTCGAACGATCCCATGGCTGAATATTCGCCCAGCCAGAATTTCGTCTTTAACGCTGCCGCACCGGCTTACCTCGCCTACATCGCCAAGAAAGCGAAAGTAAAGCGCTATGTGTACGCCAGTTCGTGCTCCGTCTACGGATATACGGACAACGAGCTGTTTGATGAAACTCGTCCAGTCTCTTCCTCCTATCCCTACGGCATCTCCAAACTGCAGGGTGAGCAGGCAGTGATGAATCTGATGGACCAGGATTTTTCCGTCATCTCGCTGCGCAAGGGAACGGTCTCCGGTTACAGCCCGCGCATGCGCCTGGATCTGATCATCAACACCATGTTCAAGAATGGCGTCCGCAATCGCGAGATCACTGTAAACAACCCGTCGATCTGGCGGCCGATCATCAGCATCGACGATGCAACCAATGCATACATTCGTGCCATTGAAGCAAGCGATCGTATCTCGGGAATTTTCAACGTGGCCTCGGGAAATTACACCGTCGGCGAAGTGGGCGACCTGGTGAAGATGGCCATCGAGGAGCAGTTGGGAATTCACGTTCACCTGACCATTCATCACAAGAAGGACTTCCGCAATTACAAGGTAAGCATCGAGAAGGCAGAGAACGTTCTCAGCTTCCATCCCAATCACGACGTGAAGTGCATCGTGAAGAATCTGGTGGAGAACATGGCCAGCTTCCAGGACTGGGACAATCCGCAGTACTACAACATTGAAACTCTGAAGTTGCTGGCAGCGAAAGACAGCAATCTCCGCACGCTGGTGGCGGCGTAAAACAAGGGAACGAGGTCGGGGTCAATGTCGGTAGCAGCCATCGCGGAGTTCGGAAGCCAACAGCAGGAGCGAGTCGATATCCTGGGCGTCAGGGTTCGCCCCCTGGATGTAGCTCAGACTGTCGCCGCAGTCGAGGAGTGTATCCGTAAGAATGAACGGCGATATGGTGTCTTCATTAACGTCTACAACGTAATTGAAGCCCGCCGCGACGCAGAGTATTGCCGCACGTTGAACGACGCTGATTTCCCAATGCCGGATGGCATTCCGCTCGTCTGGGCCAGCCGTGTGCTGCGAACGCCAGTGCCAGCGCGCTGTTGCGGTCCGGATTTTCTGGTCGCCATGAACAAGAAAGCGGAAGAGAAGGGCTACTCCGTCTACATCATGTGCGGTGGCGACAAGAAGGCCGAACGTACCGCGGAAGCCTTCCAAAAGATGCATCCCAACCTGAAAATTGTTGGAGCGTGGACGCCGCCTTGGGGTCCCTTAAGCGAGGAAAGCAACAAATACATCCTGGGAGAGCTCTCCCGCACCCAGCCGGATATTTTCTGGGTCGGGCTCGGCGCTCCGCTGCAGGAGCAATGGGTGTGGAGTAACCGTCATCGAATCGAAGCACATTTCACGGGCGCGGTCGGCGGCGCGTTTGACTACCACATCGGGATGCGCAAGCGCGCTCCCCGCTGGATGCAGCATCGCGGCCTCGAGTTCTGGTATCGCATCAGCCAGGATCCAAGTCTTTTCTGGAAGAAGCGGCATTACCAGGACTTCCACATGTTCGTGCTGCCGGTGCTGATGCAGGCGCTGCGCGGACCGAGCAGGAATAGTAGAATATAAGTCCATTAATTGCTATTAGTTGCGTACAGTTAGGCAATTTAAACTTTAAATACCAGTTGGTTCGTGCTCGTCACGGCCAACTGGTATTTTTATTTTGAGGTGTGAAGTATCTTTCGACGGAGCAGGTAATATTCGTTGACTGGATGATCGTCTTGCAGCGCTGGCGCGCGAGGATCGCGTTCAATCATCTGTGAGACTGGAAACTCATGTTGCAGGACCATATTTAAGTTCTCAACCGACGTGGTGCCGGGCCCCCATTCAATCAGATCGCGCTGTGCGGCCCCCGGCATTCGCACGGCTAACTCAGTGGCCGAACGGATGGGAATCGGCTGACTGCTGGCCAGAAAATGCAATCCCGGCCCGCTGACGGCACCGAACACCCGAACCTCAGGAAAAGATTCAGTCAGCGCTCGTGCAACCGCGCTGACCGTCATGCTATCGCCATAGGGCAGCCATTGCTGCAGGATTCCGCCGGCACTTAAGTGCGATCGAATAACGCTGTAAAACTCTTTGGAATACAGCAGACTTGATCCCGCGGCACCGACCGGAGGCGGCGGGTCAATGGTGATGACATCGAATTGCTCCGAGCTGCGCTCAAGGTAAGCACGGCCATCGTCGATCACCACGTGGGCGAGAGGCGAACTCGCGAGCTGTGCGGCATCTTCGTGGAAAAATCCGAATAATTTCGGAACGCTGGGTACCAGCTCAACGGCCGTAGTCGGAATCCCCCAGGAGAGCAAAGATCGGAAGGTAGTTCCCATTCCGAAGCAAATCACCAATGCCCTTCGTGGATCGTGGTCCAGCGAACTCAGCGGTAGGTGAGCCATGAATTTCGTGGTCGGGGTAAGCTCGGTAATTCCGAACCCGTTGACCAAAAGCCGCCGGTGCATGCCTTCTCCTGTCGCAACAACAGTCGCGGTGTGATCGCGAAGCACAATGCTGTGTGCGAACTGAGTACCGAAGTCTCGGCTAGCGGCGAAGGCCGCGACCGAGAGTGCGACCATGGCGAAACTCAGTCCATATCCACGAGTGCCCGGTTGCGACGTTCGTTCCTGAATGCGAAAAGCAGGAATGAACGCTAAGGCGAGCCAGGGAAGGGCAAACAGGAGAAGCACCCAGCGCTCACTCAGAAACGGCAAGAGTAGAAATCCAGAAATCAACGGCCCGACAATGCATCCGATCACATTCACCGCGTAAGCAGTCCCGGCTTTCTGCGGATCACCCAGCGACCATCGATCGACCAGCATCGGCGTCACAAATCCAAGCACCGCAGAAAACGGCGCTATGCCAAATATCGGTGCCATCGCCTTCCACAATGCGAATTGTGGCGAAGCT